>VFQN01001752.1_pt1 | contig 35284 bp, 40 predicted proteins | sample 3512371 | NCBI WGS metagenome assembly VFQN01 (sample SAMN10412370, study PRJNA504923) | tailings metagenome | isolation source: Replicate 2 from Balatoc abandoned mine | place: Philippines: Itogon, Benguet | collected 2017-08-28 | reverse complement strand
AGATAGTTACCTGGGGGTCCCAGTAAACGCTGTGCTGGCTGCAAGCTGAAGGGCCACGCGGGGCCGAAAGGCGGGCAGCGAACCCCAACCCAACCCGAACCAGCCCGCTGAAGCTGAGGCTGCGAGCTGAGGCTGAACCAGCAGCTGAATGCAACCTCGTGCCTATGGTCCCGCAACTGGGGGAGGTGTGGAGCGGGGCGGGACGTGGAACGTGCTGTGGGGACTACTGAAGCATAGCGCGGGATGTACCGCGAGGCTGAGAGGTGCTGTGGGGCCCCCGGAGGAGCAGGTTTGGATCGGCAGGTACTTGGAAGGGTAGTCGCACGGGTGTGCGGCCCTTGAAGGTGTGCAGTATATGCCATGTCCGAAGGCACGGGGACCGTAGGACCGCATACGGGCGTGTGCTGTGTGTTCAGGGTGCAAGGCACGACGTGGCAGGGATTGGGACGAGGGCGGTACGCGGCAACGGCTGGTCTGTGCCCTGGAAGCAGTGCCTGGGCCACCGTCTGGAGGAGGGTGCGCGTCGTCCGGGTGTAGGCTTGCGAGGGTGGGATTCAGGGCGCGCGGTGCTGATGCAGAGGCAGAAGGGAAAGCGAAAACCTATTTGGGAATCGGTGCGGGCGGGGGCGCTGTGGGCCAACCAGGCAACCACCAGTCCGTTCGCAGTACTGGGCAACTGGCCCAAACGCCACCACGACCCGGATCCCATGCCTTTCTGGCCCTCCGCTCATGTTATGCCTCCCTACCGTACTTGTCCAGCCCCCATCACGCAACTCCGCCTCCCCCTGCCCCCTCCATCCCCTCGTCCAGGCCAGCAACCAGCTCAAGACGGAGGGCAACCAGCTGCACGCGCAGGGCAGGTTCGAGGAGGCGGTGGCCAAGTACGAGCGCGCGCGCAGCAACGTGGAGGCGTTCAGCGGCAAGGAGGCGGCGGACCTGGCGCGCGCCTGCACGCTCAACCTGAGCTCCTGCTACCTGAACCTCAAGCAGTACGACAAGTGCATCGAGCAGTGCAACACCGTGCTGGCGGGTGGGTTAAGGGAAGGGGGCGGGGATAGGGGGTCAGGGGCCGGGGGAGCGTCGTAGGGTTGTGACGGACGGGTGGGCAGTGGCGGGGGTTGCCATGGGCTGGAAAATAGGGTTGGCGAGTAGGGTGCTGGCGGGTGGGTTAGGAGGAGGGGACGGGGGCGGGGGAGCGCCTTGGGGTGGTTGGAGGGCATCGGAGGTGCGACATGTCGTTGGGCAAATGGGAGGGAAGGGTCCCTTCGTTGGGATAGGGATTTGAAGGGCCACGGCACCGTGCAGCATCAGCCGTCATGCGAGCTGCTTACGGGCAGGGGGGCGCCCTGCCATCCTGCGCAGCTCTATTTACGTCCCGTCACAGGTCAAGCGATAGTCAAGGAACACCGTCATATTGATGTGCACTGTCAGGGCAGGATCAGTAAAGGTGACAAGCATACAAACGGGCCCCTCTGTGTTGTTGCCTTTGCTTCTTGCTTTGCTGCTTGGCCTGCTTATCCCGTTGCGCCCGTTCGCGCATGTCCCCTCCTTCCCCCAGCCGATGAGCACAATCTCAAGGCGCTGTACCGGCGCGGCCAGGCGCGCGCGGGCTGGGCGCAGTGGCTGGACGCCGCGGCGGACCTTGAGCGGGCGCTGAAGCTGGCCAAGGACACAGACCAGGGGCAGGTGGGGGACTTTAGGCGGGCGTGGGCGTGTGTGCGGGCGTGGGCATGTGTGCAGGTGTGTGAACGCGGCTGGGCTCGGGCGCTGAAGCTGGCCAAGGACACGGACCAGGGGCAGGTGGGGGACTTGCGGTAGGGGGACAGTAAGCCACGGTCACTTTGATACCTGCACGGGGACAGAGCGCAGGTGTGGGCGTGTGTGCGGGCACGGGCATGTGCGCAGACGTGTAAATGGATGGGTGGAGTCATTGGAGGGTAGCCTCACTCGTCACGTGCGGGACCAAGGCGGGGTCCTGTCAGCCAGTCAAGATGTAGGACGGGAAGGCGAGCCTGTACTGCCTCGCTGCCTGACGGAACCTGGCCCTTTTTGGGCCCGTGTGCCTTCCTCATACCTTCTATACACCTCCCCCACACGGCCCCCACCCGCAACGCGGTACGTTGCCGCGTTGCCATACATCTCATGGCTGGACATGGCAGACCTCATCGTGCGTTTTGTGACTGTCCCAACTTCCCCATTGGGCGCCTCGCAGGTTGCGCCCATCCGCGACAAGCTGCAGGAGGTCAAGGACCGCATCAGCGCACTGCGGGCATCGGGCCAGCTGCCTCCAGCTTCCGCGGCGGCCCCCGCGCCGGCACCCGCCCCCGTCGCACCAACGCCCACTGCCACCACCAGCTCCAGCTCCGCCCCTGCTACTGCTGCTGCTGCTGCTGCTGCCCCCTCGGGTCGCGGCCCCAGCCAGCAAGACATGGCCCGGGCCGCGGAGCTGATCCAGAAGAACCCAGAGATGCTCAAGCAGGTGGGTAAGGGCAGGGCACGGCCCGCACGCGTCTTATCCTCGCATGGGTGTGAAGCAAGCCATAAGGCGGCCGCAGGCCGCGCGCGCTACAGATGCAACACGGGCCGAGAGCGGTGTGAAAACGCACATTTCTGACGTCCTGTGCCGGTCCCAGTCAGCCTGTGCCCCCAACTTGCCTTATAGCTTTACTACATATCCTCGAGTCTCCAATGTGACCTGTTGCCACACGTCGTCTTGGTACCAGCTCGGGCCCGGCACACGGCGCGCGCGCTGCCACGCGCCCCTGGCCCTGCAGCACCGCGGCATACACCCATGCACCCACCCACACGCCCTTACCCGGCCGACTCCTAGTCCCAAGATCATCGACCGGGGCCCCGGGGTCTCCTCGCTCGCGTCCTGGGTCGGTTGAACAGCTGCTTACGTCCCGCCAATCTACCGGCTTACTCCGTCTTCATGTCTTCCCACCGTCGACCCACTCGCGCATCCAGGCCCAGACCATGATGCGCGGCATGTCTGACGAGCAGCTGCGTGCCATGGCACGTGCCGCCGGCGTGGACGACGCGTCGGTGGACCTGGAGGCGCTGCGCCGCGGCGATGTGCAGCTGGGGCCCGAGGGCCTGGACCCAGCCATCATGGCCAAGGTGCAGCAGATGCAGGTGGGTGCTTGCAACATGTTTGCTTTCCCTTCGCGCGACGGTTGGCGGTTGGGTCGGTTGGGGGTTGGGTCGTAAAGGTGGTGGCGCAGGGGCGTGAGGGGATGTGGGTGGGGGCGCGGGCGGCTGCTGGGGAGGTTGCTGTTCCGTTTTGGCGCGGACCCTCGATCGAAATTGACACAATTCTGTCGTCTAAGCGAGTGGTACAACTTGACTGCCGGCTCCCTTGTCCATGCTGCCTGCCTGCCCATCCTGCTCCTCTCACGTGTCCTTGCTGCGGTTTGCACACCCCAGGCCGAGCCGTTGGCCACTTTGCCGCCCCGCGGTTGCCCCAGGCCAAGCTGGCCCCCCTCCCTAGTTGTCCCTGTCCCCAACGCGCCCCTGGTACCTATGGCACCCTTCCCCCAACGCACAGGCCGAGCTGCCCCCCGAGTTGCGCACCCCCGAGGCGGCTCGCGACCCCGAGTCCATGAGGAAGATGGCGGAGCTGCTCAGCACCAAACCCGAGCTGGCCAGTACCATGAAAGAGGTGGGGTGGGCTACCGGCAGTGGCGGGAATGCAGATTGTATGGGGTGGTGCCATACCACATTGCCTTCGCATCTACTGCACACAGTGCGCGCAGTGATGAGCAACGTGCAGGGTGTGGCCTATACCCCCTGTGCACGTGCCATGGCAAACGCACCTGTGTGCCGGCGCATTTCATTTGAGCACTTCAACTCACCCGCCCTGCTGTTGCGTCCCCTATATTTGCTGCCTGGGCTGCAGGTCCTCAGCTCCATGGACCCCGGGCAGCTGGCGGAGATGGCCAAGGCCGCTGGGCTGCCTGCGGGCATGACCCTGACCCCCGAGATGGCCCGGATGGCGGCGGACATGATGAAGAACATGAGCCCAGAGCAGGTGGCGCAGGCCATGCAGCAGAATGCACCCATCGCTGCAGCAAGGGCAGCAGCCGCAGCGCAGGCGTCTGCACCAGCAGCAGCTACAGCAGGGGCAGGGACGAGCTCGCCTTCGGCGTTGGCGGATAGAGGGGATACGGTGGGGGCGGGCAGCAGCAGCAGCAGCGGGCGGGGGACGGCGGCGGGCGGCGTGGTGCCGGCGATTGATCCGAAGCAGGCGGCGGAGATGATGGCGGCGATGAGCCCGGAGCAGATCGAGATGATGGCAAAGGCCATGCCGGGCGGGGACAAGATGGGCATGACGCCCGAGATGCTCAAGATGGCGGCGGAGATGATGAAGAACATGAGCCCGGGGGAGCTGGCCAAGATGCAGGAGATGGCGGCGAGCATGGGCATGGCGGGGCCGGGCGGAATGGCGGCGAGGGCGGGGGCGGCAGCGGCGGCTGGCGTGCCGGCGGTGCCGCCGGGTGGGCTGTCCCCCGAGATGGCGCAGATGGCGTCGGAGATGATGAAGAACATGACGCCGGAGGACCTGGCCAAGATGCAGGTGGGCTGAGGGTTGTGTTGGCTGCGGTGGTGTGTGGTCAAAGAAACGTGCGAAGAGGGTGGCTTCAAGGGCTGCTGTGCAAGGGGCGTTGGATCGTACCATACGGGACAGGGGTGGCCCTGGCGGGCCAGCCACGGGTCCAGGGCACCAGGAGCACACGACGATGCGCTCCACGTGCACGTGTGGCGCTCTCCCTCCTTGTCCTTATGTTTCGTCCTAAGGCCCCGTTGGCTCTCCGGACGCGCGTTACTAGGGAGGAGGGCCTAAGGAGGGCAGGTGATAGGGTAGTACGGCAGGCACCATACGGCGAGATACGGAACGTGCCGCAGGTGCTTCAGTCACATGGGCCTGAAACCGCAACCCTCTCCTGGGTCAGCGCGCTGTGGTCGTTACCGTTACTCTCCACCAACGGCCTGCTGTTCATGTTCGCCCTCCGCAGGAGATGGCTGCCAAGATGGGCATGGGCCCCGGGGCCGGGGCAGGGGCCGGGGCGGCGGGGCTGCCCCCAGGCGGCATGACCCCCGAGATGGCGCAGATGGCGGCTGACATGATGAAGAACATGAAGCCGGAGGACATGGTCGCGATGCAGGTGGGCGCTGAAAGGAAGGAAGGGGCTGTGCACGCGGGAGTGCAGTTTAGGGATGGGCCGGGGAACAAGAGGCTAGCATTGGCGCATCGAGGATGGCTACAGGATCAGGTGCCGGCCTGCGCGGTTTCGGTTGGCGGCAGCTAGCTGGCACGCCCGTTGACCGAAATCGCTCTGCTGGGGCCGTGTCTGCTTCTGTCCGCTGTTCTGCGCGGTCCTTGATTAGTCAAAGCGCCGTGTCGTGGTAGTAAAAGCGCCGGGCCCAATACGCCGCTAGCTTACACATCATCACAGCCTAAATCACTAGGTAGACGTAGGACCGGGACCTGCCATGCTGGCACGCCTTGTCGAGCTGGACCCGTGCCGCTGCGCGGCCACAAAGGCGTTGTGTACCAACTAGGTCATGGCCCCACCTTCACCTTTATCCTAACACGACGGTGTCATTCCGTGTAGCGCGGTGAAGGGAATAGAATTGAGCAACCAGACAGCGGAAACCAGCATGCGTTAGGTGTAACCTGGGAGGAGCTAGGGTGCACTCACTACCGACATGCAGGGTTGGGGGGGGACGCAAAGGAAGGGCTGTGTCGGGGAAAGTCTTGTGAGGCTGTCTGGACGGAGGTTGGCAAAGCCGCCGATAGCACAAGCGGAGTGCTGATTGTGCTTACTGTGCCCCACTTCTGTATGTGTCGATCATTGTGAGGGCTTACTGACATATCCACTGGTCAAGACGACGCCGCATCCATCGGTACATGCCACGTGCTTGCCCTAGTGCGAGCTGGACAGGTAGGCACGGACTGGCCTCTGTGGCATACAAATGCTGCCGTACACCGAGCGTCGTGCCTCCATGCACCTTTCGCAGGAGATGGCTGCCAAGATGGGCATGGGGCCCGGGGCGGGGGCCGGGGCTGCGGGGCTGCCGCCAGGCGGCATGACCCCCGAGATGGCCAAGGTGGCGGCGGACATGATGAAGAACATGAAGCCGGAGGACATCGCCGCCATGCAGGTGGGTTATCATGCCAGATATTGTCGGCATCCTTTGGAACCTGGAACGGCGCCTAGCTCTGCAGCTGCTGCCATTGTAAGGTACGCATGCAGGCACCTTGTGCAACGGCATACCCACGCCTCGCACTCTGAAAAGACACCCTTAACCTACAGAGTTGCAATGAATTCTGACCAAACCACGAACCGCAACCCTCCCGTAGGAGATGGCGTCCAAGATGGGCGGTATGCCAGGCATGGGCCCAGGCGCCGGGCGGCCGGGGGCCGGCGGCATGCCAGGCATGGGCGACATGGGCGCCATGCTCAAGGACCCGGCCATGATCGAAAACATGATCAAGATGATGAAGAGCATGGACCCCGACGCGATGGCAAACATGCTCATGTCCAGCGGGATGGTCAAGGACCGGGCGCAGGCGCAGGCCATGGCGCGCCAGATGGGCAGCCTCACGGACGCGCAGCTCAAGATGATGGTGGGCGCGACGGCGAAGCTGCAGGCGGCGCGGGAGTGGCTCGTGCGCAACAAGCTGCTGGTTGCGGCGCTGGTGGTGCTGGCGATTGCGCTGCTGCTGCGGTGGCTGGGGTGGATGTGAGGTGTGGGCCGGGGCTGGGTTGAGCGGGGTGTGAGGGTGCGTGGGGTTGAGTGGGTAGGGGAGGGGCAGGGAGGGGAGGGAGGAGGGTTAAGCTTAATGCCCGAGGGGTGGTGGTGGGGTCGTGGCCCCGTGCAGGGAGAGCGGCGGCAGACCGCTCGATGGCGGTCAGGTGCTGGGTCTTGCCAGGGTTTGGCTTGTATGTGCTTGCGCGTCGACGCGTAAAACGTACCTGAGGTGTGACCGGTATGCCTTAGAGTGTGCAGTTGTGGGGTGGAGCTGTTGCTGCACGGCATTCTCCTGTGGGTAGGAGGGCAGGTGGTGCAAACGACCACTTAGGTAGGAGCTGGATTTAAGCCCAATGGTACCAATGGTCATAATCTAATGCTTGGAACAGTAGGTGGTACCGTGGGGGGCAAGGGACCGGGAAGTGGGGCGCTTGGTGTGCGCAAGCGGCTGTCTGTTGTGCACGTTGGGTGTGGTGCTCAGGCCCATTGGAGATCCTCCACGTGGGCTTGCACGCATGTGCAGTTCTGCGCTGGCATACGCACGGCTCGCGTGTAGTCTCTGCCCTTCCTGCATCTTTGATCTTGACTAGGGTGGAGGTTCCATCGTTGCGTAGCTGCAGCACGTGCTGTGCGGTGCTGCCTGGTGCCGCACTCACCATGTGTGCCGCATGTGAGGTGCATTGACGTGTCGTTGCTTTGGCTGTCGCATATGATGCAGGCAAGTTGGCACTTAGCAGGATTGGGAGAGCCCCTTGTCCTTGGCCCTGCCCGGTCATGGCAGTACCAACAGCAGGCACGCAGTGGGTTTGAACCGACGACTGGCGGTGGTTGTGCCATGCAACCACCTTGACCTGGGTAAAGTGATTTTTTCCAACTCGAACCAAATTTGTTGGCGATGTGCTGAAATGCAGCGTTCGTTTGGAACTACGCGTGGCCGGCGCGTCGGCGGCAGCTTGCCGGGCCAGGGCGCTGCCTTTCAGCCTCCTTGCGCGCCAAGATGGAGGCCGTCGGTCCACAACGTGCAGCGCTCGGGATATCAACAACATTACGGTGGTTGTACCACCCGCAGCAGCGTGGCGGAGGCAGCCACGACGACAAATGGCAAGGCAGCGTTCCGACCGAACGGGGCACACCAGGAACTACCCCCGATGCCCTTCGACCACGTCAACATTACGAGGCATAACTTTGCAGCCATGTTACCTGCAGTTCGCGCTGCGTGCCAGGACGCAACATTCCTGGCCATCGACGCAGAGTTCACAGGGCTGTTCCCCGACGGTGTGCAAGACGATTACCTAGACGATTACGAAGAGCGCTACAGGAAATTGATCTTGGTTACGCAGCAGTTCATCATCAGCCAGTTCGGGTTGACCGCGTTCAAGTGGGTGCCTCCCTCGGCAGGGCAGCGCGTGGGGCGCTGGGAGGCCCGCACCTTCAACTTCTACGTCTTCCCGCAGCCAAACGACAGCACAGGCCATGACAGGCGCTTCATGTGCCAGGCCTCCTCGCTGCAGTACCTGGCGGAGCAGGGCTTCGACTTCAACAAGTACGTGTGTAGCAGTATCAAGCACTAAAAAGCACTCACGGACAGCACCCTGTGCACGGCCCCCAGAAGCCTTGGCCGGTGTGCAGGCGGTAGTGCACGCATGGGGAGCAACAATACTCCATTCGATGGTTGACCCTATGGCACCACTGTGCCCGCTGTCCCTCGCCCAGCTGCACTTCGTGCCTGGCGGTGGCCCCAGCCGGTGGACAAACCAAGTAGAACTGCCCGCCATGCAACCCCATCCAACCGCCCACCTCCACGATACCTTTGTCGATCCACCGGGTGCTGAAACCGCCCTCCCGTCCACGCTGCACCGTCGTGCATCGAGCCCATACCCATCCACCCGACCACCCACCCATCACCTAACACACCTGTAAAGCGCCCCTGTGACACCCTGACGCCTTTGCACCGTTTTTCTTTCGCATTTGACGCGTACCCCCTGTCCGGCCATTACCCCACCCATTATCTCCGCAGGTTCATCCGCGACGGCATCAGCTACATGCCCACCTCGGTGCGCGACGCCCGGCTGGAGGCGCTGCGGGAGGCGGACGCCAACCAGCAGCGCACCCTGGAATTGCGCAGCAGCGCAGAGTCGGAGCTGGCTGAGGACGTGCGGTCGCGCCTGCGCGCATGGCTCCTAGGGGACCAGCACCAGCAGCAGCACCAGGAGGAGGAGCACCAATCGCGATCTGGGTCGGGCGGGAATGGGGAGGTGCAGGGGCAGGGGGGAGAGCTGCAGGTGCCGCTGCCGGGCGGCAAGCGCGGGCGGGCGCTGGTCAAGCTGCTCATCCAGCAGGAGTTCCAGCTGCCGTCGCTGGGGTACGATTCGTTCAGCATGGAGGAGGTGAAGGAGGGGGGCGAGGCGGAGGGAGACAGCGACGCAGAGGGCGATGGGGACGGGGCGGAGGGGGCAGATGGGCGAGGCGGGTACTTGTTGTTGAGGCGGGTGGGGCCGGGAGGGGGAGGGGCGGGGCTGGGGGGCGCGCGGCAGACGCCCCTCAGCGCAAGGCAGATGATGGAGCTGGCCATGGAGGCGAGCGGCTTTGCGCAGGTAAGGTTGTGTCTACAACTTCACGGCTTTGTGTTGAGCCGGGTTGAAAGGTGTGGTAGTGTGTGCGTGTGGGTAGGGGCTCACGGGCTCACTAGTCGCGCGGCGCACTGCACGCGGGGCAAGCACGGCCAGGCCCGTGTGAGGATAGCAGTTGTGCTCGCGTGGTATCGGCAACAAGGGCCTCACAGATGCACACGCGCCATGCGTGCGCCAAGGCGGGTACTGTCCTCCTCTGATTACGCACTGCCCACCGAACTGGCAAACCTCCGTACGCGCTCCCTGCTGCAACACGGCCCTGCCAAGCCTCCGACTGCGCATCCCTCTGCCCCGTCGCCTACTCCTGCCACCAACTGTACGCGTATGCCCCCCATCCCGCCCAATGGGTTGGGTCTAGTTTTCTGTTTACTCTCAACACAAGCGCCTTCACCGAAGCCATTGCGACCGGCTGCTTCCTCGTCCTACAGCCAAACCCTCCCGTCCCGTGCCCCTACAGGTGCTCGACGCCATCCGCGACAGCCGCCGGCCCGTGGTGGGCCACAACCCCACCCTGGACCTGGCGCACACGCTGGCCTCCTTCGTGCAGCCGCTGCCGCGCTCCTGGGCCGCCTACAAGGCCGCCCTGGCACGTGCCTTCCCGGGCGGTCTGTACGACACGAAGCACATCGCGCAGCAGCTCGCAGCGCAGCACGGCATGCCCATCACGGACACGGCGCTGGGGGGTCTGTACGACACGCTTATGAACGAGCAGTGGCTGAGGAGCAACGCGCCTGGCATTGCGTTGGGGGCGGAGGCGGGGCTGGGGCTGGGCGGGCTGAGCGCGGGGGGCATTCCCGCGGTTGTGCACGCGCCGGGGTTTGACGGGTACGTCGGGGTGGCGTCGGGGGAGAAGGCGCATGAGGCGGGGTGGGATGCGTTCATGACGGGTGCGGCCTTTGCGCGGCTGCTGAGGATCGCAGAGGTGAAGGCGGCGGGGCGCAGCGTAGGGGAAGTGGCGGCGGTGGCGGAGGCGGCGGGAGCGGGGACGGGTGAGGGCGGGGCGGATGCCACGGCGGCGGCGCTGTCGGCGGATGACGCGCTGCTGCAGCCGTTATTGCCGTACCGGGGGCGGCTGCACTTTATGCGCGCGGACCTGCCGTACTGGGAGCTGTCGGGCAACGACCCGCCCGTCAGCCGGCCCACGGTGGTGCACCTGTCCAACCTGATTCCCGGCACCAAGCCCGGGTTCGTCGCGCAGCGGTTCCAGCAGGCGGGCCTGGGGCCCGTGCACGTGTCGCTCCTGGCGCCTGTAAGGCAGGGCGACGCGAGTACGACAGCGTTCATACAGCTGCCGCGGGCCGACTACGTGTCGAGGGCGGTCATGACGGCCAGGAAGAGGTGGGGGGCGTGGGTTATCGTGTCTTACGCGGAGTACCAGGCGGCGCGGAGGGAGGCTCTGCAGCAGGGGCAAGGGCAAGGTGCAGGGAGGGGCGATGGGGCAGGAGCGGGCGCTCGGACGGCGCCAAAGTACCTGCAGGGTGCGGCCGCGGGCGGGAGTGGCAGCGGCGGGAGCGGAGGTGAATCGCCGGAGGGCGGGCAGCGGAATGGGCAGCAGGAGGGCAGCGGAGGGGTGGGGACGGGGTCTGGGAGCAGCGGGCGCAGTGCGGAGCGGGAGGGTGGCAGGGGTGGCAGGGACAGGCGCATGCAGACGGAGAAGCAACGGCTGGTGGCGTTCACTAAGCACGTGGCGGCGGCGGCCACTGGGCTGCCGCGGAGGGAGCGGGAGCGGGAGCAGGGGCAGAGTGATGGGGACGGGGTAGCGGGGGGCGGTATGGGGTCGTTGAGGCGGCGAAGTGCCGACGGTGAGGCGGAAGCAGCGGCGGCGGCGGCGGCTGACGGTGAGGGCGCTGGTGGGGTAGCGGCTGCGGAGGACCGGGTGATGACGCAAGAGCAGCAGGAGGAGGAGCGGGCGAAGCTGGCGGAGGCAAAGAGGGCTCAGGAGGAGGCGGTGAGGCAGGCGGCGGAGAGGCTCAGGGGCCTGGCTGCGGTGCAGCGGTCGGGGGGTGGTGCGGACGGGGCGGGGCCTGGAGGGGCGGGGGGTAGGGGCGGGGCGGGGCTGGAGCGGCCTGTCGTGAGGCGGCCAGGGCGGTAGGAGGCAGGGGACTGGCTGGGCTGGGGGCGTGGTAAGGGTGGTGGTTGGTGAGCTGCGTGATGTTGCAAGGGTTGGGGATCGTTGATTGCGGTTGAGTCACGTGGCGCGTGCGGGCTGGGAGCTGGGCATTGCATGCAGGTGGTACTGCTGCTCGGGGAGGGGTTGCAACGCTGCACGCGTGCGATGTGGCTGTGCTGCCTTGCGGCTACCTGTCATGAGGCGTTACCATGCTACTAGAACTGTCGTCGGACCGTTGACCTCAGCGTCGTGTTGACGCGGTAGTACCATGGTGTCTTGCCAGTACTGGTATGACTAGGGGCATCAAGCCAGATCCGGAACTGCCGGTGTTGATGCTTGAGCCAGAAGGGGCTTGGGCGACAACCGCCTACACACCTGACCGTTGCATGTTCTGTGACATGAGAGGATACCGTACATCAGCATTCAAGCGGTGTTCCTTGAACCGCCTCTTTCAATCACTCATGTCGCGGTTCTGCGGGGCCCTAGTGCACATACTGTTGCTGTCACTATGCATACGCTACTGGCCAGTCTGAACGCATGTCGGCTCACCCCACTACGGTACAGGTGCGCAAACAGCGTCCTGGGCACACTCCTGACCTAGGGGCCTAGGCCTATGCTGGTCCATCTCAGCACCCCAACAGTACCGAATGATGCAGCGCCTGTACCACCGCCGCCAGCATGCGTAACAAGAAGAACAGCTTCATGGTAGCGTTTTAGCGACTAGGTGTTAGCGCGCCGTGATCGAGACCCTGATGTGGCCTGGTATCACCAACTGGCCCGCCGCCCCCGTACGGCCGACTGTCGGCTACGGCTTACCGGTACCGGTAGCCGTGCTTTCAACCAAGCGAGTGACTCAGCCTGAGACTTCGGCACAGACTTGCGACTGACCGCCTCGGCCACAGCCCGCCTATCCCACGGCGCGCCGTGCTCCACCATCCACCGCAGCACGTCCAGGCTCACTTCGCAGCTCTCTACCGCCCACCGCAGCACCTGTGCATGCCACGGCACCCCCAGGCGCCGCAGGCAGGCCATAGTGGCCACGTCGCCGTACAGCCCTGCCATAAGGTACGGATCGAGTTCGAACGCCTCGCCAGGCCTGCACCCCGCTCCCACCAACCACTCGATCAGCGGCTCGCAGCCGCCCTCAGCCGCCGCTGCTAGCGTCCTGGGCCCAAACTGAACCCCCAGCTCATCGTGTAAGTAGCGCAGCAGCGGCAGATTGATCGCCGCTTGCAGCCAGGGAGTCGAAGGCATAAGAGTCAACAAGAGGTGCGCAGCCCGCCTCCGCCAGTACACGCAGCGCTTGCGCCGGGCACTCACTGTTGGCACCACCACCGCTCCACGACTCCCACCTGTACACCAACGAAGTCAGGGTGTCATGCCCCCACGGGCAGCCCACCTCGAACGCCAGCCACCGCACCATGTTCAAATTTCCCGCACACGTGGCATCGTCACAGGAGGTCTGGCCAACAGGGCAGCCGGCCTGCAGCAGCCACGTGGCAGTGGGTAGGCTGCCTGAGCCCACTGCAGCGCGGAACACCTCCCAAGTCAGCGGCAGGCCGCACTCCCGGTGCAGGAACTGCACCGCCTCCAAGTGCCCATCCGACGCAGCTGCCTCCATTGCTGCCCAGTGCACAGGTACCCCATGGCGCAGCAGCCAGCACATTGCTTCCAACTTGCCGCCCCTGGCTGCGCCCTTCCACATGCAACGCGCAACCCTATCTTGTACCTGCTGCTGGTGCTGCTGCTCCTGCTGCGGCGGCTGCGACGGTACGGGGCAGCCCGCCTCGTCCAGCAGCCAGTCCGCCACGGCCACGTGCCCTCCCTGCAGCGCTGCCGTGAGCACCACGCACCACGGCGCCACTCCTGCAGCTGGCTCGTGGTACAGCGCATGTCCTTCAGTGTAAGTAACACTGGGTAGGTCCATACCGAGGTCGAGCAGCAGCCGGAGTACTGGCAGGTTCCCGGCGGCTGCGGCGGCCTCCGCAGTGAAGGCATACACCTCCTGCAGATGCTGCTGCAGCACCTCCTCCCCCATGGTCTGAAGCATCCAGGACACCTTGTTAACGGCGTCGCACGCCGATCCGCCAGCAGCCCGCACCATATCGAACTTTTCGCGCGGCCAGAAGCCGCCTGGTGGGTCCAGCGAGCCCCCCAGCAGCTCCCACACCCAGTGCAGCCCAGCCAGGTCGCAATGCTCCGCCGCCGCCTCCAGTGCATAATGTATCGTGAACGGAATGTCCAGCTGAATCATCTTTGTTAGCAGGTGTGCATGGCCGGCCTTGATTGCGGCGGGCGCAAGGTTGACACACAGTAGGTAGAAGTTGTCCACCACAAACGGCCGCAGCAGGCCCCACGCCAGCTCGACGTTGATCTCGTTGCCGGTCGAAGCCGCAACACGGAGATTGCTGACCTTGCTTTGCAATGTGAGCAGCCGCAAAGCCCGCAGGAGGTGCGGCTGCCAGGCGGGCTCGAGAGCCTGGGCCGGCAGCGGAAGGCCGAACCGAGCCGTGCGCAGCTGGCTCAGGTGCTGACACGCGCCCTTGCTGACCAAGCGACCATTCAGCACCATTTCATTGGGCGATAGCATCTCCAGGGCGCGGAAGATGAGGTCCAAGGGCAGGGCAGGCTCGGGGCCAGGTCCCGGAGGCGGCACGATATCGACGTCAACGTTTGCCATGCCTACCAGTCATAGGGTTCGAAAGCAACCAGAGGTTTATGATAGCACTCTTTTCAATTGCAATGTGCGCACGCCTTCTGCGCGGGATGATGACGTGGTCCGAGGCAGCGGCAGCAGGCATGGGGTAGCAGGGGAGACCCCCGCGGGAGCTCTCCTGGGCGGGACGTGCAAATTCGCTAGCCGGACTCGAAGCGTTTGGTTTCTCATAGCTGGCTTGTCAGTTGTCACAGCACGGGACGGTGTTCGGTGCAGGTGCCAGGGCTGACCTGGGCTGAATAGCTTGGCCCTGCACCATCACGGGCGCTGCCTCCTCCTCTCTCTTTGTGAAAGGCTTAGACTTCTGGGATTGTAGGCACGGAAAGATGACAGCACCCTTGGCCCTTGCCAGTGTCGGAGAGAGCTGGAATGTCGCTCATTCTAAGGTGGCTCAGTATTGCGCCGTACGGTAGCAGGTAATTGCAGATACTGTCGTATCCCCCATGACTCTGCTGGGTCGAAATCGTAATCCCCTTCCCAGGGAGCGACCCTTGCCACCAGCACATCCATGAGCTAGACCTTACACGATACAGGCGCCAGGACGTGTGGGCTACAACATTCCACTTCCAGAGCCAAGCCCGTGCTCTGCTAGCAATTTTCAGTAGCTGCTGGACACCGCTGACTTTGACTTCGTCCATTGATGAGCAACCCTTCCCTACCCTCCGCCCTTCGTCAACCAGCCAGCATGGCAACAACGCATCCAGGGCCCGCTCCTTCAAGCATACACACACAATGCAAGCAGTGTCCCGCTGCGTCATGTCACTCATTATGCTGGCCAGTAGCGCATTGGCCACACCGTTACCGTCAAGTCCAAGAGCCCACTCAACATAGGCACTCAACATAGGCAGTCGCCTCGCCGCCTCCCCGTCCGTGCCGCTGTCACGCACATGTCACCGCCTGCGGAGGGTCTGCAGGAAGTCCTGCGCCTCCGTGTAGCGGGTGTACAAGCTGTTGATGAGGTCATCAGTGCTGCGGTAGCTGCCCCCGCCCGTGGCAGGCGTCACCATGGACCCCGCACCGCCCTCCGCCGCGCCTGCCCGCCCCGCCACGGACCCGGGCCGCTGCGCATCCAGGGCGGCCGAGTCTCCCGCCGCCACCCCCCAAAGAGCCGCCTGCCCCACCCGGCCCACATCACTGGCACCAGCGGCCATGTTGGGCTGCGGGTGGCTGTCCAGCGAGCTGCGAGAGACCCCTGTGTTGCCTAGCTGCTGCTGAGGCTGTGGCTGCGGAAGGAGCGTAGCAGGGCCCGTTGTGCTAGCTAAGCCACTGGCAAGGTTGTCGAGAATGCTGCTCCCCTGGCGGGGCGCAGCGCCCGCCCCGGCAGCTCCCCGCCACGCCCCTAGCGGCTGTCGTACAGCGCCAGCGGCAGCTGCCGGACCTCCCCCATGCAGACTGGCATCCAGGCTACCTCCCAGCGCAGCCGGAGCGCTATTGGTGTGACCCCAGGCTGGTCCGTCTGTGCTTGCAGCATTGAGCCCTCCCTGGCCCATGCTGCTGTCAAGGCTTCGCGACACCCGAGGATAAGCCTGGGCCTCCACGCCGCCGCCCTGCCCGCCGTGATCGCCATGGGCAGTTCCGTCTCCACCGGAAGCAGGCGCCAGCTGCGCGGACGCCACCTGCTGCATGAGGCTCGAGGGCTGGAACGAAAAGGCCGGCTGGGGCATGGGAGACAGCCCCGCGGTAACGCGCATGCCGCTGCCAGCGCTGCTGCTGGGTGGCTCACTGCCGGCCGCAATACCGCTGGCTGCAAGCACCCCCGACCGTGGAGCCAGGCCAGACCCCAAGCCCACGCTGTCCTGGCCTTGCACGGAGGTACCACCCCGCTGAGTGGAGGCATAGAGCGGATAGCCGAGCCTGCCATCGGGGCCAGCCTGACCTGCGTTGGGTTCGCTCCTCCCAGGCAAGGCAGCCGCGCCGTACATGCTTGCTTGCGCTGCACTTCCAGGAGCAGCGGCATGCCCCCACTGGCTGAAGCTCGGATGTACGGCTGCCTCCCTAGACGCCCGCATCTCACCCGCTGCCGAGGTGGGCCGTGACGAGCTGCTAGTGTGCGCTGCCGCTGCACCTGCTGCACCGTTGCCGGCAACCCCGCCAGCATCCTGCGCCCTGCCAGCCCGCTCCGGGCTGCTCCCCAGCCGCCCCACGTCCCCTGTTGCTGCATCCGTGGTCAGCGCTGTGCCCCCTGAAGGCCCTGTCCCCCGCTTGACGCACAGCTCCAGCTCGCACTCCAGGAAGCGCACCCGGCCCTCCAGCACTGTCACCCGGGCCTGCAGCACGTCGCGGCTCTGCTGCGCCTCCACCCTGGAGAAGCGCGAAAAAAGCATCCGTGTAACTTATAGGGTCAAGGACAGTGGATTGCATGGTACCCCGCCCTTGCACCTTCCAAACTACAAATGCGCATTCCTTGCTAGGACTGCCTATGCCCCATGTCTACCGCCTCTGCATATATAGTTGCTAGGCGTTTACGGCAACGCAGGCAGCACTGTACGCTCGCACACCGCCTCACCTGCTCTTGGCCAGCTCCTCATCCACGGCGGCCAAGCGGTCCCTCATCTGCTGCAGCTGCTGCGTCGTCTCCTGCTCCATGCGGGCCAGCTGTGCAGTCAGCGTCGCCACAGCACCACTGTCCGGCACAGATGCCTCACCCCTTAGCGCAGCACCCTGCTGCGCTGCGCCCCGCCCGGGTGACCCGTAGCGCGGAGGCTGCTGCCCGCCCTGGTTCCCTGACGCAGTGGGTACCCCCGCGTGCTCGCCTGCGGCTCCCGTAGCCATCATAGTGGCCCCAAGCTGCTGCACAGCCCCGGCCCCAGCCTGCGGCACCACGTTAACATATGCCGCCGGCCCACGCCACTCCACCCCACGGTAGCGGTCCTGGTCACCAGCAAGAGCCTCCAGGTCGCTGGCGCCAGGGGGCTTGGGCCAGGCCGCGCTGCCGCCCCCGTAGCCCGCCCCGGAAGAGCCCGCCCCCCGCCGGGGGTCATCAGCTGTCCCTCTATGCACCCTGTCGTAGTCCTCCTGCTCCTCGTCCCCTTCTATGAGCCCCGCCTCGCCCCCACCGTGTGCAGGTGGGTGCTGCTGCGTTTGCTGCTGCTGGCCGGGCAGCTTGCCCGGCCCGAAGAAGCTGCTGAAGCTCCACTCGTTTAGCTCTCGCCGCTGCGGCAGCGGGGTGCCGCGCTTGGGGCCGGGGGCAGCTCCCCCGTTCGGCTGCTGGGATGCGGCCGGTGGGGCAGCTGGAAGTGGACGCATGGAGAGCTCCTCAGGGTGGGCCCCATATCCCGCTCCAGGCCTCCCTCCTGCCCCAGTGTTACCCGAGCCGTGGGCCTGAGGCTGTGCTGGGTGCGTGCTGCTGGGCACTGCAGCGCCGGGCTCCGGCGCCCCCGCCCACTGCCACGCCGTCCCGGCAGCTCCATCGCTGGCGCCATCCGCCTGAGCCGTGCGCCACCAAGCGCTGCTGTCAGGTGCACCTGCGCAGGCCGTCAGCAAAGATGAAGGAAGGTAAGGCAAGGCGCCGTAACCGAGGCACCGAGTAAACGCAGATCTGGACTTCAACACATGCCAACTCTTGCTGTCGGAGTTATGCTTACCTGACACGCCAAAGCTGAAGCCCAGGCCGCCTTCCGCCTCGTCGAACGCAGGGTTCAGGAACCATGCGTGTATGGGCTGCTGTTGCTGCTGGCTGCCGCTGGCTCCTGCTGCTGCTATTGCGCCGCCCCCTCTCCCCGTTTCTCCGGCCACGCCCGCGCGACCTGCGGCAGCCGGCTGGGCGCGACCCCCCTGCGGCCCCAGCGTCAGCTCCAGGGTATCGGCGACCGGCCCCCTGGACGCGTTAAGGGGGCAAGCCGGTCGCCTTGGCCCTCCCTTGCCTACATATGGGAAAAAAAGCAAGCGCAAGTGACATTGGACAGGGGGTCGCTGAACTTTGTTATGGAGCCAAAAATAGCACATGCTGTGGCAGGATCCATTGCAATGGGAGAACCAGGCGAACGTACCCGAGCTCTGCGTCCGGGCACCAGGCGAGGGGCTGGGCGACCTTGCTGCCGGGCCCACTACCAGCTTCTTGGTCTTATACACCGACTGCGCACCGTCCGTGGCGTTGGGCAGGTGCTGCGCGCCCAGCACCTGGTGCACCTCCGTGTCGTCGTGGTTGCGGACCACCTGGCGGGACAACCGTCCAGACACATCCTTTTCAAGACACGTGTATGGGCTATGCAACAGTAGTGCCTCAAGGTGCAGCAGAAGCACGGACATGCATGGCGCAGTAAAAGCGTACCTTGACGACAGGGCTGGGACTGGTCCGCCTCGGAACTGCTCCTCGGGCGTTTGGCGCCTGGTCCTGCACACAGGGTGTAGTTGCAATGCCATGAGGGATGCGTCCACAGCAAGCCAGGCGGGGCAGGCGGCACCCCGGCGTCTACCGTACACACCGGTAGTGTGCCCTCTCCTATAAGCACCGCACCTGCTGCCGTGTTGCTTTGAGCGCTGACAGCCGCTCCTGTCGGACCTCCTCATTGTGCACCTTCTTGCACACTCCGATCACGTCGCACACCAACAGCACCTTGCGCTCAGCGAAGCCCTGCAAGGTACAGGGCAGCACGCCCGGAATTGCGCTGAGGGACTAAAGTGGGTGGGGCACATCCCACGCTCCAGTGCTGGGCGTGCTGCATGCTCAACGCTTCCACCTGCGCAATGGGATTCAGGTTGGTTTGCTGCGTACCTGCTCGAAGAACTGTGCTGATGTCAAGACAGTCTTGACGTTCAACACGTCCCTGAACAGCTTGAAGCTGCTTTCGATGAAGCGCTGATCCGTTTTGCCTTGCAGCTGCACAGGCAAGCAGGAACAGAGTATGTACAGGACCTCTGCGTGTCTGACATGAAGGCGCACTACTTTGTTGGGAGGCAATTGTGCGGGCCCAGCACAGCCCAACCCAACGGCATGTGACCTACCTCAAAACCGCTGCGCACCACAAACCGTGCCACGTGTCTACTGAACTTCAGCAGCGCAAAGGATAGGATTGGCAGCAGGGCCACTGGGTCTCCAAGCCGCAACCTGGGACCACAAGAGGGGTGTGAGTGGTACCACGGTGGGGTGGAGAGGGCGTCCATCGTCGGTGGCCTGTCGAGAGCAGGAGCTGGCCACGTACCCGACTTCATCAGGCTCAGCTGGGTACTTGATGCTCTTTGCTTCCCTAATCAGCCGCTGAATGTTGCCATTAATATCGCCGGTGCTCATTGTAGCACGCTTTTACGCGAAGTGGCCCCAGGTCAAGTCATCGTTTGACCGCCGCAGATAGGCAGCCGGCCCTTGGCAGGTGTGTTGAGTTGGTCATAGTAATGATAAGTGTAAGAAGTGAAGCTGCCAGTCAGTGGTAGGATAGGCCGGACGTGGGACGTGCCTATTGTCAACCTGGACTTTGAATGTTACAGGTGGGGCAACCAGCTGTACTGTCTTGCTCCATAGTAGTACCGATTGAGACCACTACGCTCACTACTCTGCTGGCTGACCCGAGTTGGAGTTGGTTGCAGGATGACACGGCCCATGCAGCGCGGGGGCGTGCACAGCAGACAGCACGCGAACCCAAATGTGAGCGCAGCTAGAAAGCATTCTTACCGAAATATAGCACCAGAATTCTATCTTCCGCGGCCCCTTCAGTGCAGTTTACCGGGCGGGCTTCAGTTAGAGTGGGCCTGTCATTCGCAAAGCCCCCTCAATTGCGCAAACATAAACTTATTTCGCGTCGACAAACTCATAACAGAGGGACGGTGTGCAAGGCTCCGTCATTACAACGGAGGCACCATGGGCAAGGGTTTGGCGCAGCGGCGGCGTCTTAAGCGGGCCCTGGAAGCTGCGAGGGGGAATCTGCACAAAATAGCGGTGCGATACGGGCTATCCTTGCAGTGCATGGCAGCATACGTAGACCAGCGTGGAAGGACCACGCGGACTGTGCACGCTGACCCACTGGGACGGTGCCCCTTCACTGTCGTCCCACCTCACAGAACGGCAAGTCACTGCCCCGCGGGCACGGACTTCCAGAGGCGCCAAAGCCTGAGGATGCCAACCAACTGCCGAGGTCACTACGCAAGATCTTAGCCGTCAAGGTGTGGGCGATGGAGCCGCATGATACGAAGGGAAAGCGCACGGTTGAAGCTTGAAGGCACAGCAGTGCACATTGGCGGGCTGAGGGTCCATTGAGGGACTTTGCAGCTGCTGAGGCCAAGGGGACGGGCAAGACCGAGTATGGGGATCAACTCTGCGTTTTTCTGTCTCCGCTGCAGGAGGCACTCCAAGCAAAGGAGGGGAAGGCAGCTGCAGCCCCTGAAGCCCCTCGGGAGTGGAAACGGAAAGGTGGGGCAGGCACATCACCTACTGACCGGTGGCGTTGTAGCCAGGATACATCGTCTTGCATAAGCTTCTGGCCTGTTTTCGCACAGCATGCAGCGCAGTGGATACACACACACTATGAAGGTCTCGGACTGCCTCACAGACGTGTCTGGTGTACTACCTCTGCGTACAGACGGGCCTTGCCCTTGTTGATGATGCAAAACGCCGGTGCGTTACCTGGCCTGGGCGTTGGCCGTGCCGCAAACCCATTGTCCCTGGGCCTGGGGCTTTTCCACTCCTGCCGTGCAGATAAGGGGCGGCAACGCGAAGCGGGGGCGCAAGCCGGGGACGGCCCCTCCACATCCGGCCGGCCTGACTCCGAAGGGGGGTCAGCAGCAGAGTGGAAGAAGAATACGAAGCAGCAGCAGGGCGGGGAGCAGCAGGAGCAGCAGCAGCACAAAGGGGGCGCCAAGGGCCTTCAAGGGGCCAAGGGCAACCCCTTCCTGGAGCAGGCGGCGTCCAAGTCGCTGAAGACCAAGAAGAAAGAGTACCTGAAGCGCAAGGCGGAGGGCAAGCGCAAGCGCGGGGGCAAGGAGGAGCTGGTGGTGGAGAAGGAGCTGCAGCTGCGGGACAAGGTCAAGTTCGGGGAGGTGAGCGGGGCGATGGGGCCAAGGGCTTCGCCATGTCTATACACAGGTTACCGTACAGGGGTTCAACGGGTAGCCAGGCACTCCCAGCTATCCAGGGCTCATCAGGCATGTGTTGCAGTTGTGAGGCTTTGTACGGCAAGTCGTGGCATGAGCGTACTGGCACCCATGCGTCAGGACTGCATTCGTATTCCAGTTAGCCCTCGCCTCTACCACGTCCTGGACTGGCTGTTACACCACACCGAGCCCTGGCCCACAACCCCTGGCCCTCCACCCCGTTGGCCTGCAGGTGGTGGATGCGCCGCTGCAGGTGCACCTAAAGCGCAAGCACTGGGCGGGCCAGGAGAAGAGCGCCAGCGAGAGGTGCAAGGAGGTGTTCCTGAAGCAGATGCAGCAGGCGCAGCAACGCATGGAGCCGGCGGCGGGGGGGCCGGCGGGGCCAGCGGGGCCGGGGGCGGGGCGGCAGCTACGAGACGAGGGGGTGGCGGTGGGCGGGCCGGCGGCGGGCGCGCCGAAGAAGGCAGGGAAGAAGGACGCGGGGGGCAAGGGGCAGGCGAAGCAGCAGCAGCAGCAGCAGCAGCAGGACAAGAAGGGCAAGAAGCGGAAGGCGCCGATGGTAAGTGGGCTGGGCAGCAGGGCGCCTGTGACGCGGCGGCGGTCTGTCCAGTGTTGGACAGCAGCAAAGGCGGCCGGGACGAGCACGCTTCCTGTGGTTGCTTTCGTGCGGGGGGGACGAGTCCTGGTGGGCACCGAACTTCTTTCCTCGGCGGCCGCGCCCATGCGCCCCCATGCGCGGTTCCACAGCATGGCAGCCGAGGTGCTTGCGTTGGGCACTGGCGGTGCTACCAGGACGGCGCAAGGTGTTCATCCGTCCCCAGCAAAACACGACGCGCCCACGACTGCAGCTTTGCTCCGCTGGCAGCAGCATCGCTCACCTGCTGGTGTCAGCCTGGAGAACCGCTGCCTGACGTTGTATACGTCAGTGCGCCCCGGCGACACCTTGTTTGGCGCCTGACATCCCGCGCCTACCGTAATCCAACCAACATTCTGCGCCCCGCGCTCATGCCGATTGCCCCCAGGACGAGGAGACGGAGGCGCTCCGGCAGCAGCTCATCGAGTCGTACCGCATGGCCAAGAAGGGAGGCAGTGTGCACACGGCGTCCGTAGGTGCGTATTGGCCGAGATGCGAGTGAGCTGGGCGTGCGGCAGGGCCTGGGGCCACACGCGCTTAGACTGTGCCAAGGATAGCTGATAAGCTGAACACCAAGCAACGTACTCCGCCCGCCTTTGCCGGCTGTCGGCCCCCTCATGCTGGAACCTGTTGCCTTTGAACGTATCCGTAGTATGCACCTCTCAACTGGTGGCAGGATTACCCTCCTGGCCTTCGCCCACCGCACAGCTGACCCATCCGCCCATGCGCCGTCAATGCGTCCCACAGGCAATGCCACGCTGGCGTCACTGGCCAAGCTCACGGGCAAGGGCAAAGCGGCGGCAGCTGCAGGCACATACACGTTGGCATAAGGCGGCACGGCAGCAGCTGCGGGGTGCTGCTGTTCCGGGCGTGTGCGTGGCTGGGCGCCGGCGTGCATGGCTCGCGGGCGGCGTCACGTAAGGCCAGCTAAGCTTGCGCTGGGGCCAACATTTTCGGATTTTGCGGCATTGCTGAGCATAGCTTGCGTGGTGTATGAGGGCTGTATTCAGTCAAGCAGCGCCGCCCTACAAGCTGCTGCGATGGCATACGGCTGAGCGTGAGCAACCTGTAAACCATTAACTGCAGCTCTAGGGCTAATCAGAGACCGCCGGTGGACCCTTTTTACGGCTGTCTTGGCCACGGTGGGCCCCTTGCCACCGGTAGAATTCTTTGCGCTTGTAACAATTCTGTGCGGTGCAGTCCTGACAAGTCGTCAGAGTCATCTGGGTTGTTGTAGGTAGGCCCCCACGCGCATGCGGCTTCAGCTCAGCGCCCAAAATAGCGCAGACACCTCAGACCCAGCTGGCGGGTGCTCGGCTACATGACAATTCCAACTAGGGGCTGTGCGCGAGATTTGATCTCTGCAAGCAACATGCTTTCATGCGCGGGTCACGAAGGAGGCTAAACGCCAAGGCCAGACCAACAGGGCAGCTAGCACCAACATGTGCAGCATCAGCGAACTGCAAACACGTTAAACAAACAGTGGACACCGCTGCCTTCTCGGGGTCCACCACCTTGCAGCGTGTTGGCCAGTGTTAGGGAGCAACTGCGCTACCAACACCAACGAAACTGGCATGACCGGGGTGCTCAAAACCCTCCTCTCCTCGACAATGTCAGCCGGAGTCAATGAGCCGCCCAACCTCACGGGGTCAAGGAAAGGCTGGCCCACTCATATCGACATGTGCATCTCATGGTCCGGCTGTCAAACCGCAAGCACCACGTTCAACCGCAACAGAACCACGTGGCATTCGAACTTTCGGGCTCACAACCGCTACACCTTAGATCAGACCCGCTCAGCAAAAGTACGAGCATTGCTCCGATATACCTCTCAAGCAAAGCATACTCTTTGTAGCCTGGGCTTGACATTACGGACGCATGCTTTTTAGTCCAGTCCACATCAGAGCATGCATACCGGTACGCAGGCTAGGTACGACGGACGAACGGCACGATAGCTACCGTACTCCGGACGACATCTTGCACACAGCAAAGTGTTGCACCGCTACTTGACAGTTTCAGCTTGGCCTTGCACCAACGCAAAGCTACGCCTTGCTTCATGCATGTGTGTCCTACCTACAAGAATCACCCTTGGAGACGCTAAAGACACTCCCATCGGCGCAAAAATGCGAGAGCTGCAACCCCCCTTCCCAATAACTGCCGTGGCACCCGCCCCAGATACACTGTATCTGTCATCTCACCCGCGTATCATACACACAGAGCAAAGCAGCATTCCCCGCTACCCATCTCCGCCATTACATGCAAGCAAAAGCAGAGCGACCTGAAGAACTTGCGAGACCCCTTGTGCTGCATCGGTGCCCCGTGCATACCCAGTCGCCCAGGGCACATGCTACTGCCTTAAGAACGTGAGGGTGCCCGTGATCTTCCCCTCGTGCATCCATTCCGACCAGCGAGCCAGCTGCACCGCCACCTCAGCGTCTACTCCCGGAGTTGGGCTTCCTTTACCGCTGCCAACCGCCGCCGCCGCAGCAGCAGTTGGCGGTAGGTCAAGAGCATTGTGCACACCCCACAATTTCTCCGTCTGCACGAGATCGTCCATTGTGAAGTCTGTGGAGAAGGCCACCTCGCGCTGCCCTTGCGCCCAGCGGTGCACGTTGAGCTCTGCGTACGCTGCAGCAACGCCGCTGACCTCGCCTAGCTGCTCCGGTGCGTCAAGGACCAGGTACAGTCCTGCCGCACCGTGCCCAGCCGCAGCGCCCGGCCCCTCAGGCTGTAGGATCTCCGGGCTCAACACCACATTCACCCCCCAGAGCAACCCACGTGAAATCACCCGCGTTCCCTGCGTGTCCCAGTCATCCAGCGCGGAGGCAGAGCCCCCAAAAGTAGCCTCAACTGTTGCCCCCGTCTTGGTGGCCAGCAACTCCCTCAGCCCCTGCTCCAGCTGCTCCCTGCTGATGCTCCACTCGAGGGTGCGGCCGCCCTCCGGCACCACCTGCCGCCGCGCCGCCGAGCAGTACCAGGGGAATCCCCGCCGCCCGCTGTCAACATCCAGCAGCCGCTCCCTCTCGCCTTCCCCAGCCCCTGCGTACTGGGTGAGGAACCCCAGGTCCAGCCGGCTGATGACGTGGGGCTTGTACACAGGCAGCACAAAGTGCAGGTACGGCCGGCCCAGGCGGTGCAACCGCACCAGCCGCCAGAGCTCGGCACGTGTCTTGCCCGACACGCCCTCCTGCTCCTCCATGGCGTCCAGCCAGCAGGCCAGCAGCAGGAACACGCTGTCCTCGCTGTCCGTGCCGAAGTCATCAGCTGCCAGCAGCTCCCTCACCGCCACCGCAGGCAGCTGCAGCAGCTGCTGGTACAGGTCCGGCCGGGTGAGGGCTGCCACGGCGTCTCCAAAGTACGACACCAGCTGCTTCGCCAGGGCGGCGCGCACGGCGTCGAAGCTGGTTGGCTCATCATCGGTGCCTGGTTTCGGGAACAAGGCGTGGCAACTGTAAGCCACCAGCACACGGGAGCGGGCAGCAGCTGTACCACCTTCCGCTGCATTCGCGTGCTGCTGCTGTTGATCCGCCTGCAGCCAGGCTAGCATGGCTTCGTCGCAGGTCTGCGGGCAGTCCTCGACGCCCAGGTAGCACGCCTGCTGCCGCACCCGCAGTAGCGCCTCGAAGTCCAGGTCTGAGCCGAGGCTGCCCTTGTAGATGAATTCGATGGCCTGGCGCGCGAAGGGCACCTCATCCTCAGAGGCCAGGGGCACGAGCACCTCGGGAAGCGCGCTGACAGCGGCACCTTGGGACTCCTCCTCCGGCTCTCCAGGGTGCCGCTGTAGCGGAGCTCCCTCCGTCTTTCGCCGCTTACCCCGCTGCCCCTCGTTGCCTGCTGCTGTGCCAGAAACTGCGGCAAGACCCCCGGCCCTCAGACCCTGCCAACACGATTTCTCCAGCTTGGCCTTAAAATAAGTGGAGCCGATAGTCAGGATGACCTTGTGGGAAAGAAGAGGGTCGCCGACGAGGCTGTTGGCAGCGACATGGCCCTTCTCCGTAACCTCGCCCCCGGTCTGCTGTTGCTCCTGCTGCTGCCGTTGCTGATCGGGCGATCGTTCAAGGTGGAATCTTATGCACACATCTGCATGATTGCCTGTGCTCAGCTGCTCTGGTAGGCCGGCGCGAACGCGCTTGCTCATCTCTTTCAAACTGCCTACAGTGTCACACCTGGAGTGGCAAATGCATACTCTGAGTTAGGTGCTGGTTGTTCTTTGAGTATGCATATGTATTGTGCGCCCTGAGCATCATCTGTCGATGGGCATGGGCGGGGAACAGCCGGGGTCGTAATTCCGAAAGCCTAAAAGACGCTCTGGGATCTCTGAGCATACGTGCAACCAGCATTCGGCAAATTCAAGATTACTGCAGGGAAACACCGTAGCCATGGGCAGTGTGCACTGGCGCCCTCAGACGCCTGGGCTCGCTGCGCGCTGCGCACCACGGATAATGCTGTGCTCAGATTAGACACCGTAAGCCGCCGTGATGTGACTGGGGTGGAGCTGAAGCTGCTGTGGCCTGCTGTGACTGAGCAGCACAGTAGCACGTGTAGCATCACATCATACAAGCTTATGTGGTAGTCCAGGGTAGTCGGGCTAGCCCCTTGCTGCTACTACTACGGTATGCGGTGGTTGCATCACGCAGGGGTCCCTTGGCATGAACGTTCTCCCCAACGCCGGATGGCACTGCCTAGGCTCAGGCTCCGCTCATTGCAGACATGCAAGGCATCCTGGGCGTGCATAAGCACAGAAGTTGTGCGTGTGGCAACACCTCACATGTCTTCTTGAGCCGTGGGGCAAGACCCCAGCTGCAGGACTACACGACCGTACGTTACACGGCCCGCGCCAGCCATGCGGTACCCTGACACATTGAAACACTTCCTACCACAGAAAAAGGTGCTTGCGTGGTCCTTAGCATGTGCGTCCCTGAATTCCACGGCCCGACCTCCACATAGGCCTGGCCTGAAGGACGCTCCAGCCTGCCCCTTGCATCTTGCCATTTGCCAGCCCCGAACCCTACACCACCAGTTAAACCAAACCCTTCACCGCTGCAAGTAACAACACGGCAAGCCCTCGTATCCTACTCCCGCATGGCCGCCCTGGCACCCCGCTGCCATCAGCACCCCACCCCGGCCCCTGCTTCGCCGCTCCCGTGCGTGTACCACCACCTGCTGTACTGCTCCTGCCACGCGCCATACGCCCGCCTCCAGGACTCATGCTCCGACAGGTACTGCCGCAGCACCCGCCGCACGCACCTGACGCACGTGCAGCTCCCATTCGCTGCCATCTGCCCGTGCGCCGGAGCACCCCAGTTGCCGTACGGGGGCTGGGAGTCCGAGTACGGCGCAGCGTATGAGTACGGGTCCGTGCCATAGCTGTATTGTCCGTGCTGACGCGGCGGCGGATAGTGCTGAGACCCAGGCGTCGGCATGCCAGGGTGGTAGGGCGCATGCGCCCCGTACGGACAACCGTAGGAGGGGTGCTGTGTCCCATACGACCCAGCGGCATATCCAGGGCCCTGGGGAGGCAAGGGATACGAGTGCCTCGCGCCGTACGCAGGGTACGGCTGGTGCTGCTGCTGGCCGGAAGGCCCGTAGGCGGACGCGCCGTTCCATGCCACACCGTGAGCGCTCTGCGAAGCGCCGGCCTGTGCAGCAGCGCCGCTGCTGCTGTCGCTGCTATTGCTGCCGCTTCCTCCCGCCTCGGCATTTCCCACGTATTGCCAGCCATACCCGGGATAATACGTCCAGTCTGGTAACGCCCCGTGCCCCGTCACAGTCTTAGCGTCGGCTGCTGTGGCTGGCGCTGTTCTCTTACCCACACCACCGCTAGCAGTACCAGCACCAGCTGCCCCCCGGCCGCCACCTGTGCACCCCTTGCCACGCGCGCTCCCTGCACCCACGGCCGCCTCCGACCCTGCCTGCTGCTGCTGCTGCTGGGGCCCCAGCCGCACCTCCAGTCGGTCCACCAGCGCCGCCAACCGCTCGTCCACCTCCCCGCCGCACAGCTCGTCCACATCCGCGTCATCCTCGCCGTACGCCTCCTCCCCGCCCCCATCGGCCCAGCCCCCATCGTCCAGGTCCTCCTCGGCCCCATACTCCTTCCCCTGCTGCTGCTGCTGCTGCTGCTGTGGGCTCCCTGCGTGCTGCTGCAGCACCACCCGCTGCTCCGCGGCCCTGCCACGCCCCACACACACGCCCCGCAGCGCGTCAAAGCTCAGCTCGCTGCCGCCCCCATCCGCATCTCCGTCTCCGTCCTGTGCTGCCCTTGCACCCGCTGCCGCCGCCGCTGCCTCCTGCTGCCCCTTACGTGCCTTCCTCTGCATTCCCTCCACGCCTTGGCCCGTAGACGCAGCCTCGTACCCATTGTACGGCTGCCCGCTGCCAAACTGCTGCCCGTACGGCCCCGTACCTCCGTACCCGCCCTGCTGCGCCGCATAGTACTCAGCCCACGCCTGCAGCCGAGCGGCCTCCGCCTGGTCCGTAACACCCGGAGGCGCCGCCGGGTAGCCGTACCCCTGACTCCCGAACCCATTCCCATAGCTGTACCCATACCCGCCTTGCCACTGTGGCCCGTACGTCCCGTAGCCGTCGTACCCGGCCGCATAGCCATTGCCATTGTGCCCCCCGCTGGGCAGCGGACCATGCCCAGCCTGGGCATACCCCTGGCTTCGGTACCATTCCTGCCAAGCGTCCGCGTACCCTGGCCACCCCTGCTGCCCCGTGTGGTAGTAGTCCTGCTGCTGCTGCTGCTGCTCATGAGGCGGCCTCAACTCCTCCACAGCCGCTGCCGCTGCTGCCTGGCCCCTTTTTGCCGCCTTGGTCTCCTCAGGCAGCGGCGGCAGCTCCGGCAGTACATCCGCCAGCTCACCCCCATCTACTCCTGCCCCCTCGCCCTCACCCCCAGCCGCCCCTGCTGTTCCCTGCCCCGCCTGCTGCTCGCCCGCGCCCGCCTGCCCTTCCCCTGCCGCGCCGCTATCCCCGACCTGCTGCTGTCTCTGCTGTAGCTGCTGCAGCAGCAGCTGCTTCCTTGCCTCCCGCTCCTTGTGCACCATCCCCGCTAGCTGCTCCCGCTCCCAATCGCTGGTCAGCTCGTACGAGTACAGGTCCTCGGGAATGCGCTCTGGCAACGGCAACAGCGCCGGCACCCCGTCCGCGGCCCCAGGCCCCTCGCCCGCTGCCGCCGCCGCGCCGCCGCCGCCCAAGCCCACCTCGTCCATGTACGACAGCAGCACGCGCAGCTCGGCGGGCGTTACGTACGACACGGCGATGCCGCGGCTGCCGAAGCGGCCGGTGCGGCCCACGCGGTGGGCGTAGGTGGGCGCGTCGTACGGCAGGTCCATGTTGACCACGAGGTTGACCCGGTCAAGGTCAACGCCGCGCGCCATGACGTCAGTGGACACAACCACCTACAGGACACAGCAGGCACACCAGCGTCATGAGCAACAACCTCCCAAGAACAGCTTTGCTTACTTCCAAAGCTGGTGTGCGGAGTGCAACCTTCACTCTTGAACAAGGCACTCCTGACCACCAGTGCAACAGCAGGACGGCCAAATACAGCCGCTCTCCAGCAGCCCTGCCGCAACCCACCCTCAGCTTGAAGCCCCGCACGTCCTCCATGGCCTTCATGCGCTCCGCCTGTGCCCTGTCGCCCGACAGGAAGGCGGCAGGGTAGCCGGCGGCGGACAGCTGGGCCGCCAGCCACTCGGCGCGGGGCTTGTGGTTGCAAAACACGGCAGCCTGGGGGTTTGAGGCACGGGGAGCCAGGTTAAGGCGGCGGGGAGGCGAGGTTGGTACGAGCTGCCATGCGCGGGTATGTGGAGAGGCGCATCACGCACCCGCAGCCCAGGGCGCGCTCACTGCGCGTCCCACGCGCGTGCCGTGTCGTCGTGTAACAGAAATTGTTCCACTGCCCTGGCACTGGCATGCACAACAGGGAGCACGGCACTCCTCAGTGTTGGCCCCTTCAGCCACCCACCTGGTGGAACGACACGCTCCCCAGCAGCCGCAGCAGCCCGAGCACCTTGGCCCGGAACACATCCGGCGCCACCACAGACAGGCCTCCCCGCTCCCCTGCTTGTTCCTCCCCGCCCTGCCGCTGCTGCCCGCTCCCCCCGCCGCCTGTACCCTCCTTCTCCGCCCCTACCACGGCATAGAACTGCCGCACCCCCAGCAGCCCCACGCCTCCGCTGGTCCCCGCTGCCTTCTCCGCCCCCGCTGCTCCTGCTCCGTCCCCTCCCGCCGCAGCGCCCTGCCCCGCCGCACTCGTGGCGGTGTCCCCCTCCCCTGCCCCTTCGCCCTGCTGCCCCTCCTGCCCCTGCTGTCCGCACAGCATGACGCGCTGCGGGCGCTTCATGAGGGGCTCCAGGTCCGCCAGCAGCTCAGGGGTGTAGGTGGCGCTGAAGGCCAGAACCTGGACAAGGGCGGTGTTGGCGTGTGGATGGGTGGCGTGGGTCCGCACGACGAGGCAGGTCACAGGACCGAAAAACTCATCAACCATAACCATCAAGCACTCTGGCGTCCCGGTTCCTGCATTCCCAGCAACCACGCAATCGCCACCACCGCTGCCCCCGACGCTGCCTCCCGGCCCCACCTGCTTCCTCTTGGGCAGCTGGTCGTACACCCACGTGACCTGCTCGTAGAAGCTGTCCCCCAGCAGGCTGTCCGCCTCGTCCAGCACCAGCAGCGACAGCCGGGAGCCCTCCAGCCGCCCGCCCTCCAGCAGCGCGGACACACGGCCGGGGGTGCCCACGGCGATGTGCACCAGCCTGTGTGGGGGAGGAATGGTGGGGGTCGTGGAGTGAGGGTACAGTGGAATCGTGTGGGGTGGTGGCGTGGGGTGGGGTGGGGGCACCAGGGGCAGGAGCAGCGGGGGCTCCGAGTGTCCGGACAAAAAGGCGTCCAAAGAGGGCAGCAAGCGCGGCTACCACGCGCACTGCTGGTGGGGGTGGGGGTGCAAAGGCCTCGGCACGTGGCGCGGGCCTCGGGGGAGCCTGCACCCGTTGGCAGGAAGGGACTGGTCCTACGCGCGACTGTTCGGAGTTGCTGCTGCGGCCTGTCTGTCAGTATACCTGCGCAGCTTCTTCTCGTCGTCCACGATGGGCAGGCCGCCCACGAAGGCGGCGGAGGAGGGCGCGGGCGCGGGCAGCTCGGAGGCCAGGGTTCGGATGACCGCCTCTGACTGGATGGCGATCTCGCGGGTGGGCGCCAGGATCAGCGCCTGGATGCGGATGGGGGTGGGGTGGAGGGAGCGAGGGATGGTTTTGGGGGTGCAGAAGGATGTAGTCAGGAGGAGGCAAGGAAGGGCGAGATCTGGGGCGGTGCTGGGGCGCCAGGTGCGGGTGGACGTGCACGAGCAGGAACAGGAGTGCGGGTTAGCAGGGCGGGGAACAGCCCGTTGCCTTGGTGTTCTGTGACAGGCCCGCACAAGACATTAGCCAGCATGTGCTTCATTAACGTATGCTGTCCCTCGAGAGATTTAGTTGGTGACGAGGACTGGTGTCGGAAGCGTGGGGGGTGTGCATGTGGTATCCCACAGCCGGCAGGGCACTGCCCTCCCCCTTCCCCTCGTTCCACCCTGAGCTGGCCCCCGCTGGCCCCGCCTGCGCAGTCCCCACCTGTGTGTGGTTGACATCCACTTTGACGCGCTCCAAGCATATGACGGCAAACACCACTGTTTTCCCGGTGCCGGACTTGGCCTGCACGATGAGGTCCGCGCCGACCCTGCCCAGAGGGATGGCCGCCTTCTGCACCGGCGAGGGCCGCTCGAATCCGGCAGCAACCAGGCTGCGCACCAAGGGTGCCGATATCATGAGCTCCGTAAAGGAAGCGGCATCAGAAATGACATCCTGAGTCCGGGGGCGTTGCGACCGGGACGATGCGGTTTCGCCCGTTCCCCGATCTATGCTAACACAGCTTGTTTCGGATCCGTTTTGTGCAGCTGATGCATGTGTAGCATCGTTGGGTGGTTGGGTAAGCGGCGCGAGAGGCGAAACAGCTGGAGCGACCTCCACGCCGCCCGGCCCATCGACGAGACGGGCTTGGTCGCTCATACCGCTGCGATGATAACGTTGTTAGGTCATAATGCAGCCGTGTGAAGGGTGTGGCTCCGGGTTTACTTTGCTGTCTTGTGTCTTACACGGCAGACGGGTGGCAATCTGGCGGGTGCTAACTGTACGACTGCATGCTCGCGCCGAGACCTGATCCAGGGCACCTGAAAGGGGCTAATGGTCACTTTGCAGGGCGTTTGCCCGATGTGCGCACACATAGGCACGGCGCAGGGTGGTGCTGGTTGCTGCTCGCCCTCAACGCCAGGGAACTCCCCTGCTCTCCCTACCAGTAGGCCGTGACTTGGTACTCTCTCGCCCTGCTCCACCCAATACAACCCTCAGATTGAACAATAGCTGAAGGGCCTGTAAATTTCGGGGACGCGTCGGAGAGCCGTTTGTTGGTGGGTGGGTGGTCAGGGATGGCACCTGGTGCTGTGCTCGTCCAACTGCTGGTGTCCTCATGCCCGCGCAACACCCGCGAAGCTGTACGGTTCTTGATCGATCCGAAGAGGACATCATGTACAATAGTCGCTGCCTGGCACCTGATAGGCCTGCTGGCAGCGAGCTGTCACATAATACGAGAGAGAAGCACAAACACTGCCTCATCAAGTCATCGAGGTCCCAGACGTGGGAGCCCACTACATACATCATTCATCTCAACATAGCTTACACACAGCGTTTGTCGCGACTCTCCGGCAAATGGCGCTGCTGCCGTTCGTCTTTGCCTTCGCGGCCGCTCTGTCCACAGTAGACGCAGCTCGTAATCATGCATTTATAGGTTATAGCGAGATGTCACGATCAAGTACGTGCAGACAGGGAGCATGGGGGAGACAGGGAGCTTTGGCTGGGCCTGGGCGGGAGGCGACTTGCTCACTTGTTATGCGCCTGTTGACCACGACCAGGCGTAACTGTGAACGGAGTTCAACACATAACTGAATTCCGAGTAAAGATTGCTTCGGCCCATGGCGAGGTGCGGCTTTGGCGAGGGGAAGCGTTCACGTCTCGATTCCAAACGGGCACCCGTGGGGATAGAGCCAGCAGTGCCCAAGTACACGTTCTCAGCACCGCTCTAATATAACCAGGGCAAACATCATCGGCACGCGTTGGCGGTAGCCCCAACGGCTGACACACTTCCGCACGGCATGCCACGCCATGTAGCGCTTCCACTGCCACCTGACCAACCCACACGGGGCCCCACCCCCACAGTTCGTGGTCAAACTGCGGCCCGACCTGGCCCCCGACACGTGCCTCCTAGTATGGGAGCTGGCTCAGAAGAGCAGCTGTCCAAACTGCAAGTTCTACCGCCATGAGCCTGTGCCGCAGGTAGGCATGGGCACGCAGCCGCAGGGAGCGCTGGGAGGGCGACATCAACAGCAGCAGCAGCACACGCAGGTGCACTCTGCGCCTGTGAGCGCATACTTGCATATATGCGATCCTATGCCGTGCTCGTGATGGTGCTTCTGATGAACGAAAAGCTCGCCTTCGTGCAACACGGTAGGCGAAGTCCTGGTCGTCGCTTGTCTGGCACCGTCTCGACCCGACCCCCGATTGACCTACCCCCGACGCCTTCCTGCACCCCACCACGCATCCCTATACCGTACCCCATTCATTAAACGGCGCAGAACTGGGGTGAGAACGGGTTTTTCGGGCCGCCTTACGCGCTGCTGCAAGGCAGCTTGGCGGACCTGGCCCGGCAGCCGCCCTTTGAGAACAAGGCGGAGCTCCCTGTCAAGTGGGTCGGGGGGTGTTTGGCGTCAGGGAACGCGAAATTGTGCAGAAGGCCACCTGTGACTGCTCGTTCCCTGTCAAGTGGGTCGCGGCTCGGGGGGCACGCGCGTCAAGTGGTGCTTCACTGTGCAAGAAGCGCCCGGTCTGGAAGCATGGGGGACGTGTATGCAGCACAAGCGCACGACGCGGGCAGTTGCCGAGTGTGTCAAGCAGCGTCGTGACAGCGGGGAGTGGTGCGGCAGTGCGGGTCGTGAGTGTCTCTTGCCAGGCCGAGAATGGGCTAGCAGCAGTGCCGCAAGACGGGCACCGCTGGCTGCATGCATGACACCTTGGTACTGCTTCCTCCCGGCGCGTAGGAAAGGCAACATCTGCATGATCCCCAACTGCAAGGAGTTCTTCATTGCCACGGCCGACCACCCGGAGTGGGGCCACAGTCACACCATCTGGGGCGAGGTGAGCAGAGCTGCAAACAGCAGCCGTGCAACCCTGTTGCGGTGACGCGACAGTCAGGTGCAGCTGCAGGTGTCCTGCAGGGAAAAGGGCTTTACCGTTACAGGCACACGCTGAAGCCCGCTAACGGGCCCAGTCCCTTGCAGCATACAGTGAATTAGCCCCCAATTGCCTATGTCGAGCCGCTTGTTACCTCCGCCCACACCAGGTGGAGTCTCTGGACGCGGAGCCCAAGCACCCCTTCGAGCCGTACCACAACGCCACGGACGGCGGGGGCATCACCACGCGGTGGCTGGACTCCTCCTTTCCCTTCACCCTCACAGCCCTGGAGACCAAAACAGTGCCCGTGAGGGCCGGCATTGCCACCGCCATAAAAGCCTGAGCGGAGGGTGTATGGCGGGTCTGCTGGGTGCACGGTGGCTCATGGGATGCGGGGTTGCATTAAAACACATCATCTTCACGTCACGGCTTTGGTCTTAGACTGACATATCTTCTTCACATGCTGCTGACACTCAATTTTGTGATAACCATGGTACAAATCTTCATTGACGCACGTGTGGCTGGCATGCTGCACAACTGGATCCACTCGCTGACACCCAACTGCGGCATACAGCATACACTGTACTCGTAGCACAGCGTGCTAACAGTTCTTTGCTAAGAGCTTCTGCAGTCGGTGGTTAGAAGGACGCTCTGTAAGCACAGTGTGCCGGGCACGTGGACATGGCTGTGTAGTACCCATGCACGTGTGAATCAGCGGGAATCACGTTCAGCCTTGGTTCCCGGGTGTGAATGAAAGCTGACCGTGGCCGCCCTGGGCGTGTGTTTTAACCTCGAGCACATTGGTAGTGACTTCCTGGTGCCGATCCTGTACATAGTCCAGGCTAACGACCTGCTACCACCACCACACGGGTTGCGTTATTAGGCGTGTAGCTGAAGTGCATTGACGCATTGTTCACGTGGTCTGCGATGGTGTTGCAAGCCAGTACACATGTACGTGCCAGAGCCCCAGAGCTCTGGTACGTGCCCACGTGCATCTTCATCTAGCACTGACGCATGGGCACTGGTGTGTTTTTCCCGTTGTGCTTTCGTCGTGGAACTCTGCGTGTCTGCGGCGTCGTCAGAGGGTGATCGATGGCAAATTCCGTCAAAAAGAACTTGTCACAGGATGGGGGCGTAGCGCCAGCTGAGATGGGGGGTTGC
>VFQN01001751.1_pt1 | contig 35302 bp, 32 predicted proteins | sample 3512371 | NCBI WGS metagenome assembly VFQN01 (sample SAMN10412370, study PRJNA504923) | tailings metagenome | isolation source: Replicate 2 from Balatoc abandoned mine | place: Philippines: Itogon, Benguet | collected 2017-08-28 | reverse complement strand
GATCTTCATCGCGCCGCTGATCCTGCCGACCGTCGTTCTGGCGCTCGCCCTCTACATCGTCTTTCTGCGCTACCGGCTGGTGGACAATGTCTGGGCGCTCACCGCCGCACATTCGGTCGTGGCGATTCCCTATGTGGTGCTTCTCGTTTCGGCGAGCCTGAGACGTTTCGACACCACGATCGAGCGCGCGGCGCGGGTGCTCGGCGCGGGACCGATCAAGGCCTTCATGCTGGTGACGCTGCCCTATCTGGTGCCGTCGATGTTCGCTGCGGGCGTTCTCGCCTTCTTCGCCTCTTTCGACGAGCTCATCATCACGCTGTTTGTCTCCGGTGGCGCGCAGACACTGCCCGTCCGTATCTGGAACGACCTCGGCCTGAAGCTCGACCCCACGGTTCCGGCCGTCGCCGTGATGCTGACCATGCTCAGCATCGTCGGCATGGGCATCGGCGAACTCATCCGTCGGCGCAACGAGCGCCGCTACCAGACCGCAACATCCGCAGAGGCCTGACATGCACGGCACCGCAGCATCACCCAAACCATGGCCGGAGCTCCGCAAGGAGGTCGACCGTCTGGTCGGCGCGATCGAAGCGACGCCGCTTTCACCCAACATCTGGTCGCTGGTCGAGGCCTGCGTCGCGGCGAACGGCAGCAAGCCGATGTGGACCTTCTTCGAAGAGAAGGAGAACGCGACGGCAACCTATGACGAGGTCAAGGCGCGCGTCGAGACCACCGCCGCGGCGCTTCATGCCGCAGGCGTGCGCAAAGGTTCGCATGTCGCCGTGATGCTGCCGAACATTCCGCAGTTTCCCGCGACCTGGCTGGCGATCGCCAAGCTCGGCGCGGTGATGGTGCCGGTCAACATCAACTACACCGGCCGCGAGCTGCATTATGTGCTGACGGATTCCGATTCCGGCTTCCTGATCATCCACGCCGACTGCCTGCCGGCCTTTGCGGCACTCGACGGCGAGTCGCCCTTCTCCGCCGAGAACGTGCTCGTGGTCGGTGCGACACCCGAAGGCGCGCGTGACCTGGGCGAACTCATGCGCACGGCTCCGAGACTGCCGGAAGGCCTGCCGGAGCCAGCGATCGACGACCTCGTCAACATCCAGTACACGTCCGGCACCACCGGCTTCCCCAAGGGCTGCATGCTGACGCATCGCTACTGGCTGACCCTGTCTCTGGTGGCCGAGATGCGCGGCGGACAGGACGAACAGGCGACCAACATCCTCGTCGCTCAGCCCTATTTCTACATGGACCCGCAATGGCTCACCCTGATGGCCATGCGCGCCGGTGGCCAGATCTTTGCCGCCAAACGGGCGAGCTCGACCCGTTTCATGGACTGGGTGCGCAGATACGACATCCACTACTGCCTGTTTCCGGAGATCGTCTACCAGCAGCCGGAGGAGGCGCTCGACGGCGCGAACAGCCTGAAGCGCATCTCGATCTTCGGCTTCGACAAGGAACGGCACGCCGATCTCGAACGGCGCTACAACACGGTCGCGCGTGAGAGCTTCGGCATGACCGAGGTCGGCTCGGCGCTGTTCACGCCGCGCGAGGCGACCCACATGGTCGGCTCCGGTACCTGCGGCGTCCCCTCGCCCTTCCGCGAGGCCAAGATCGTCGACGCGGACGGCAAGGAGGTGCCCGTCGGCGAGACCGGCGAGTTGTGCATCCGAGGGCCAGGCATCATGCTTGGCTACTACAAAAAGCCGGAAGCCAATGAATCGTCCTATTTCGGCGACTGGTTCCGCACCGGCGACCTGTTCTGGAAGGACGAGCAGGGGTTCCACTACATCGTTGGCCGGCTGAAGGACATGATCCGCCGCTCGGGCGAGAACATCGCCGCCCGCGAAGTGGAGGCGGTGCTGCGCGAGATCCCCGGCGTGCTGGAGGCGGCGGCCGTCGGCGTCAAGGACGCGGCCCGCGGCGAGGAGGTGAAGGCCTATCTCGTGCTGCAGTCGGGCGTGACGCAGGCCGACGTGCCACCGGAGGCCGTCTTCGAGCACTGCAAGGCCAGGCTCGCGGCCTTCAAGATCCCGCGTTTCCTGGAATACCGGGAATCGCTACCGAAGACCCCTTCCGAAAAGATCGCCAAGCAGAAGCTGGTGGCAGAGAAGCCCGACCTGAGGGCCGGCAGTTTCCACCGCGTCGCCGGCCCGTGGCTCTAACGCATTTCAGGAGATTTTTCGCATGCCTTTCGAATATGAGCGCAAGGGTAAGGTCGGCTATTTCACGATCCGCAACGGCAGCGTGAACCCGATGACGCCCGCGATGCACAAGGAACTCTACGGTCACATGATCGAGTTCCTCGCCGACGACAACGTGCATGTCGGCATCATGCAGGGTGCGGGCGACCGTGCCTTCTCGGCCGGCGACGACATCAAGACCGAATACGCCAAGTTCGACACGCCGAGGGACGAGCTCGAATATTACATGTGGCCGAAGTTCCGCACGGAGACCAAGACGCCGGATACGTTCACCTGGTCGCGCGAGGTGCTGGCGCTGGACCGGTTCAAGCCGATTATCGCGGCCGTGCGCGGCTACTGCTTCGGCCAGGGCATGATCTATCTGAGTCAGCTGACCGATATCCGCGTCTGCTCACCGGACGCGAAGTTCGGCTTCCCCGAAATCAACTACGGCATGGGTGGCGCGGGCGGTTCTACGCGGCTCTCGCGCTTCATCCCGCATACCATCGCCATGGAGATGCTTCTGACTGGCGACCCGCTCGATGCCGAACAGGCGCTGCGCGCCAATCTCGTCAATGCTGTCGTTCCGACCGACCAGGTACTCGCCAAGGCGGAGGAATATGCCGAACGCATCGCCCGCCATCCGTTGATCGCGCTGCGGATCGAGATGGAGGCGTCGATGCGTGGCATGGACATGCGCCGGATGGAGGCGCTGGAATATGTGAAGAACCTCTACCGCATGCAGCGCATGGCCTATGGCGGGGAGGAGCGGGTCGAGCGCTTCCTGTACAAGTCGGACGAAGCGGAAGCCTAGCGACCTCGGCGGGTTTATCGCGAAGACAGCACCCGGCTGCTCTGAAGCAACCTGTCGCGGAGGGCGTCGGTCTGGTCCTCGGACAGATCGACCGGCAGAACGAGGCAGATCGTGGCCTCGACATTGCCCTCGGCGCCGTAGATCGGCGCGGCGAGGCACTGCGTCACCGCATCGACCAGACCCTTGGTCAGGCAGTAGCCGTCGCGCCTTGCCTGGCCGATGGCATCGATGAAATCGTCGATGTCGATGCGGCGGCCATCGGGAAGCACCAGATCCTCCGGCGCGATCAGTTCCTCGATTTCAGCGCGCGGCCGGCCGGCGAGCAGCAGCCGTCCGGATGCGGTCCACGGGATGGGGATCTGGAGGCCGACGGCCGAACTGATGCGGAACGGCCGGTTGCCGGGGCGCATATGCATGATCGTGTAACGGCTGTTCTGCAGCATGCAGAACTCGCTCGTCTCGCCCGTCTCCTTGGCGAGGCGGTCGACTTCCATGCGCGCCCGCTTGGCGAGCGAATTCTCGCGAATGTAGTTCAGCCCGTAGAGATACATCCGCTTGCCGAAGAAGATGCGCGAATCCTCCGGAGAGACCTCCAGCAGCCCGGCCTCCGTCAGGTCGTTCACCAGAGTGTAGGTGGATGAGCGCGGCGCGTTGAGCGCCTTGGCGAGCGCGCCGATCCGGATGCCCTCTCCATGGCCGTGCAGGAACTCCAGGATCTGCAGGATGCGGTCGACGCTGCGTTCGCGGCGCTGGGCGGCGTTCGGCTCGGCGGCGAGGGAATCGACGGTCATGTGCTGCTCGCTCTTGCGGATTTCGCGCGGATCGGTATTCTGTCTCTAACACAAGACAATTGTCCTGTATATGGGACATTTGTAAGAACAAGACGATCAGAGCGGCCGCCGGATATGGCGGGTGGCTTTCCGGATCCTATCCGGAGAGAGGGACAGGCATTGCCATGGGCGACACGGTGAGGATGAGCCATCAGGAGATACGCGACCGCATCGCGACCTTGCCGCGGCTCGACATCGCGCTCAAGCAGACGCCACTCGAGGAGGCGCGCAACCTGACGCGCGTGCTGGGCGGGCCGCGCATCTTCGTCAAGCGCGACGACCTGACCGGCGTGGCGCTGGGCGGGAACAAGCTGCGCAATCTGGAATTCCGCCTGGCGCATGCGATGAAGGATGAGCCGGACACGGTGGTCGTCGGACTCGACCTGCAGTCCAACTCGGCGCGCCAGACGGTTGGAGCCTGCAACAAGCTCGGCCTCAAGACGATCCTGGTGCTGGAAGGGCGTCGGCCCAACAACGTGCAGGGCAATCTGCTGGTCGACTACCTGCTCGGTGCGGACGTGCATTTCGCGGCCGATCGGCACGAGCAGCGCGCCCTGCTGGACAGTCTGGCGGCCGACGTGCGCGCCAGGGGCGGCCGGCCGCATATCCTCAACGACAATCCGATGTTCGATGTAGCCTCCGCAGTCGCCTATCTGGAAGTGACGCTCGAAGTCATCGAGCAACTGGGCGAGCGCGGGCTGGCGCCCGACGTCTTCTACATGTCCTCGTCCGGTAAGGGTTCCGCCGGCATCATGCTTGCGCAGAAGTTGCTCGGCGGCGACTTCGCCATGAACGCGGTGTGCGCCACCGACGAATTCCACCTGCCCTCGCGCACGGCCGGGATCGCCAACGAGACCAGCGCGGCGCTCGGTCTCGACATCACGATCGCCGAAGACGAGGTGGTCAACTTCACCGACTTCGTCGGCAAGGGCTACGGCATCCCGAGCGAGGCCGGCGACGAGGCCGTGCGCCTCTTCGCCCGCACCGAGGGTATCATTCTCGACCCGATCTACACCGGAAAGGCCGCCGCCGGCCTGATCGCCCACATCCGCGAGGGCCGCTTCTCGAAGGACGACGTGGTCGTCTTCGTCCATACCGGCGGGACACCGGCGATCTTCACCTGGAATGAACTCTGGCTCTGACGCGGCGGGCAGCTGAGCCCGGTCGCGTTCAACAATGAAGGGGAGTATGAAATGAGACGCAGGGAATTTCTGACGGGAGCCGCCGGAGCGGCGCTTTTTTCGACGCTGCCGGCCGGCGCGATCCGCGCTTTCGCGCAGTCGGCCTCGGGCGTGATCACCTTCGGCCAGAGCACGGCCGTCCTGACGCTCGATCCGGCGCATGGCGCCTTCACCGGCTATCCCGGCGGATACGAGGCGGCGCTGCTCCTGTTCGACCGCCTGCTCGACTTCGATGCCGACATGAAGATCGTGCCGCTGCTAGCGGAGTCGTTCGCGATGGCTGCGGACCTGAAGTCCTGCGAGCTGAAGCTGCGGTCGGGCGTTGTCTTCCATGACGGCACGCCCTGCGATGCGGCGGCGATCAAGTTCAACATCGAGCGCATGATGAACAAGGAGATCAACACCACCAACCGGCCGCTGTGGGATCCGATCGCCGGTGTCGACGTGGTGGACGACAAGACCATCGTGATCCGCACCAGCGCGCCCTTCGCGCAGCTGCCGAACACGCTGGCGCACGGCTCGGGCGCGATTGTCTCGCCTGCCGCGATCGAAAAGTCCGGCGAGAGCGGCTTCGCGCAGAATCCGGTCGGCGCCGGACCCTACATGGTCGAGGCGTTCAGCGCCGGCCAGGAGCTGAAGCTGAAGGCCTTCGACGGCTATTGGGGTGCCAAGCCTGGCGCTTCCGGCGTCGTCTTCCGCTTCATCGCGGAGCCTGCGACCCGCATCAATGCGCTGACGACCGGCGCGGTCGACGTCATCGACGCCGTGCCCGTGCAGCTCGTCGGCCAGCTCAGCGGCAATGCGGAGGTCGAGGTCGTGCGCCGGCCGGGCCTGCGCCCGATCGGGCTCGCCTTCAACCTCACCCGCCCGGCTCTCTCAGACGCGAAGGTGCGCAAGGCGCTGAACCTTGCAGTGCCGGTCGCCACCATCGCGGAGAAGGTGTTCTTCGGCTTCGCCAAGGCGCCGGACTCGCCGCTGGCCTTCGATGCGATCGGTCACAAAAGCGTCGGCGAGACGGTGTTCGACCAGGAGAAGGCCAAGGCGCTCCTGGCGGAGGCCGGCTATACCGCGGGTGCCGATGGGGTGCTTGCCAAGGAGGGGACAAAACTCAGCTTCGCCTTCTTCGCACCGGAAGGTCTCTTCCCCGGCGACGTCGCGGTGGCCGAGATCGTCGCGGCCTCGCTCAAGCAGATCGGTGTCGACGCCCAGATCACCAAGATCGAGAAGGGCGCCTACTGGGATCACCTGCGCCAGGACAAGGCGAACCTGGCCTGGGACCTGGCGATGTTCGGCTTCAATCCGTCGAACGCGTCCGGCACGTATCACCTCGCCTCGCTGTTCAAGTCGAACAAGGACGACAACGCCAAGCCCGACGTCTGGAACATCGGACGCTACCGCAACCAGGAGGTCGACGATCTGTTGAAGGCGGCCGATACGGCGCCGGAAGAGGCCGCCCGCCTCGAAGCATTGGGCAAGGCACAGGAACTGGTCTGGGAGGACACGCCCTATCTGTGGCTCCAGATCAACGAGAACGTCTCGGCGGTTCGCAAGGCGGTGACGGGCGTCGGCGTGATGCCGATCGTCTTCACCAATCTGCGCAACGCGGCCAAGGCCTGACGCGGACGGATCGATGATCGGATTCCTGGCCAGGCGCTTCGCAACCATCCCGCTCGTGGTGCTGGGCGTGGTCACGATCCTGTTCATCATCTTCAAATCGGTTCCCGGCGACGAGGCGAGCTTCGTCGCCGGGGCAACCGCCACGCAGGCCGAGATCGAGGCCGTGCGCGTGCAGCTGGGCCTCGATCGGCCGCTCCTCGAACAATATGTCAGCCACATCTCCGGTCTCGTCGTCGGCGATTTCGGCTACTCCACCACCTTTCGCGGCAATCCGCTGCCGCACATCCTCGACCGGCTGCCGGCGACGCTGGCGCTGGCGGCGGCGGCGATCCTGCTGACGATCGTCATCGGCATCCCGGCGGGCGTCGTGGCTGCGGCGTTCCGCAACCGCTGGCCGGACTATCTCATCTCCTTCACCGTCGTCGGGCTGCTCGCGGTTCCGAACTTCTGGCTGGGCATGCTGCTCATCGCGGTGCTGTCGGTCGATCTCGGCCTGTTGCCGAGCTTCGGCGCGGCCGGCCCCGCTTCGCTGGTGATTCCGACGCTTGCGCTCGCGGCGCGGCTGATCGCGCTGGTGGCGCGCATGACCCGTGGCGTGGTGATCGAAGAGCTGCGGAAGGACTATGTGCGCACCGCGCGGGCGAAGGGCCTGTCGAAGGCGCTGGTGATGCGCCGGCATGTGCTGCGCAACGTGATGATCCCGACCGTCACGGTGATCGGGCTGCAGGCGGGCTATCTGCTTGGCGGGTCGGTGGTGATCGAGCGGCTCTGCGCCTGGCCCGGCATCGGCGATCTGCTGCTGACAGCCGTGTCGGTGCGCGACTACACGCTGGTGCAGGGCATCGTGCTGATCTTCGTCGTCTCGTTCCTGATCATCAACATCGCGGTCGAGGTCATCTACCGCTTCGTCAATCCGAGGCTGCGCCATGCGTGAGGCAGTGGTCCGTCGGCGCCGGAGAATAGGCAACGTCAACGTCTTCCTGTGGCTGGGTGCCTCGCTGCTCGCCGTCTTCGTGCTGCTTGCCCTGTTCGGGCAGGCGATCGCCCCCTACGATCCGAACGCGCAGGACCTGTTCGCCATGCTGGAGCCGCCATCGGCGGCGCATCTGCTCGGCACCGACAATGTCGGCAGGGACATCCTCTCGCGCATCATCGTCGGCACGCGCTTCACGCTGTCGATCGCGCTGGCCTCCGTGTTCTTCGCCGGCATCGGCGGCATCGCGCTGGGCGCGGTGGCCGGCTATTTCGGCGGCCTGACCGACCGGATCGTCACCGGTGTCATCGATCTCCTGCTGACCGTCCCGAACATCGTGCTGGCGATCGCCATCGCCTCCGTCGCGGGCTCCAGCGCCGTCGGTCTGACGATCGCGATCACGGCCAGCTTCATCCCGCCGCTGGCGCGGCTGGTGCGCGGCCGGGTGATCGAACTCGTCCAGGAAGATTTTATCGCGGCGGCGATCACCGTCGGCATGGGGCACACGCGCATCCTGCTGCGTCACATCCTACCGAACGCGGCGACGGTCATCATCATCGAGCTCAGCCTCAATGCGGGGCAGGCGGTGCTGATCGGCTCGGCGCTCGGCTTCCTCGGCCTCGGCGTGCAACCGCCGGCGCCCGAATGGGGCACGATGCTCGGGGCAAGCCGCGAATATTTGACCGTCGCGCCGCACATTGTCTTCGCGCCGGGCCTCGCCATCTCGCTCCTCGTGCTCGCCTTCAACGCCTTCGGCGACGGGCTGCGCGACGTTTTCGACCCGGCTTCACGTTCCTGACAGGTTCCCATGGATTACGGCATCATCGACTGTCACGCCCACATCTTCCCGCCGGCCGCGACCGCCGCGGGCTTTCCCGACGTGGCGACGCATCTGCTGTACCAGCAGCGCTCGATGCACATGCACGGCAACCAACCCTACCGCCGCCTGGCCGACCGGACGATCGTGACCGACAGGCCGTTGTGGGACCCGAACGATCCGTCTCCAGCAGGGCGCCGCGACGTGAACTTCCGCGTCGGCACGCATGGCCGCTACGAATGGACCGCCGGCGGCGAGGACCAGTATGTCCAGTTCCTCGCGCCGTGGATGGAAGACCTCCAAATGACCGCCGCAACGCTGGTCTCCTACATGGACTATGCCGGCGTAGCGACGGCGGTGCTCCAGAACGAGCATATCTACGGAAATCTGGCCGGCGAGTTCGCGTCTGCCTCTGCTGCACATCCCGGCCGTTTCGTCGGTCTCGCGCAGGTGGAGGAGGCGTTTGCCTACCAGGACCATGAGCTCGAGCGCCTCGCCGACGAGATCGGCCGCCTCGGCATGGCCGGCTTCTATTTCACCACCACCGGCATGTTCCGCAGCGGCTACAAGCCGATGCATTCAGACCCGGCCTACGATCCGTTCTGGGCGCTGGTGGAGAAGAGCGGCCTGCCGGTGTTCTGGGTGCAGTCGGCCAATTCGCCCGTCGGCACCTACGAGGACGAGATGCGCCACCTCGCCCGTATCGTGGAGCGGTTCCCGGCCATCCGCCACCTCCTCGTGCATGGCGTGCCGACTTCGCTCTACGCGGACGAGAAGGACAGGCTGACGCTGCCGTCGATCATCGACACCCTGCTGCGCGAAGCGCCGGTGTCTGCAGAGATTCTCTATCCGATTGCCTGGGGCGGCCGGCAGGAATATCCCTATCCGCGGGCGCATCTGCACATCCGGCAGTTGGTCGAGCGGTTCGGCGCATCGCGCTTCCTGTGGGGCTCCGATGCGCCCAATGTCGACCGCTACTGCACCTATGCGCAGTCGCTGACCTATTTCACACGCTACAGCGACTATCTGTCGGAGGCCGACAAGCGCGCGATCCTGCGCGACAACGCGGTGGCCCTGCTGCCGGCGCTCCAGGCACAGGACGGTGGTGCGGGATGAAGCCGCTTCTCTCCATAGAGGGACTGACGGTCGAGCTCGCGACCCGCGACCGTACCTTCGAGGCGGTCAGCGACCTCACCTTCGGTGTGTCGCGCAACGAGGTGCTGGCGCTGGTCGGCGAGTCCGGTTCCGGCAAGAGTATGACGGCGATGGCGATCATGCGCCTGCTGCCAGAGCCGGTCGCCGAGATCGTCTCCGGCCACATCCTGTTCGACGGGACCGATCTGGCGAGCGCCAGTGAGGCAGCCCTGCGCAGCATCCGGGGAAACCGCATCGGCCTCATCTTCCAGGAGCCGATGACGTCGCTCAATCCATCGATCCGCGTCGGGCCGCAGGTGGCGGAGGTGCTGCGGCTGCACAAGGGGCTCGACGCGGCCGCGGCCCGGCGCCGGGTCGAGGAGCTTTTCGCGCAAGTGCGGATTCCCGATCCAAAGCGGCGCTACGACGACTATCCGCACCAGATGTCCGGCGGCATGCGCCAGCGCGTCGTCATCGCGCTGGCGCTCGCCTGCGATCCCGACGTGCTGATCGCCGACGAGCCGACCACGGCGCTCGATGTCACCACACAGGCGCAGATCCTCGAGACGTTCCGCGAATTGCAGGCTTCGGTCGGCGCGGCGACGATTCTCATCACCCACGACCTCGCCGTGGTTGCCGAAACGGCGGACCGGGTTGCGGTGATGTATGCCGGCCGTATCGTCGAGGAGACGTCGACCGAGCAGTTGTTCGCGGCGCCACGCCATCCTTACACGCACGGGCTGCTGGGCTCGATCCCGCATGTGACGGAAGATAGCGAGACGGCAGGCAGCCGTCTTCCCGAGATCCCCGGCACCGTGCCGGCGCTTTGGGCGTTGCCGCCAGGATGCGCGTTTGCACCGCGCTGCCCGCGCGCGGGCGAGCGCTGCGCGACCGAGCGACCGCCACTGGCCGAGCTCGCGCCGGGTCACCGGGCAGCATGCTGGTATCCACTGGAGGCGGCGCAATGACGATGCTGCTCGATGTGAAGAACATCTCCAAGCGCTTCACCGTCTCGCGCGGCATGGGCGGTTCGCCCGGCACCGTGCACGCTGTGGACGACGTGTCGTTTTCGATCGCTCCCGGCGAGGCGCTCGGCCTCGTCGGCGAGTCCGGCTGCGGCAAATCGACGGTCGGCAAGATGATCGTGCGGCTGCTGGAGCCGAACGACGGGGAGATCCTGCTCGAGGGCACGGACATCACCCACGCTTCGCACCGCACGATGCGGCCGTTGCGGCGGCGGGTGCAGATGATCTTCCAGGATCCGAACGGCTCGCTCGACCCGCGCCAGCGGGCCGCCGACATCGTCGAGGAACCGCTTATCGTGCACGGCCTCGGCAATGCCGCGGAGCGCAAGGCGAAGGTCGCCGATCTCTTCGCCCGGGTCGGGCTGCGGCCGGACCAGATGGGCAATGTGCCGTCCAAGTTCTCGGGCGGGCAGCGCCAGAGGCTGGCGATTGCGCGTGCGCTCGCCCTCAACCCGTCGCTTATCGTGGCCGACGAGCCGGTGTCTGCACTGGACGTCTCGATCCAGGCGCAGGTCGTCAATCTGATGTCCGACATCCAGAAGGAGTTCGGGCTCGCCTACCTGTTCGTGGCGCATGACCTCGGCGTGGTGCAGCACATCAGCGCCCGGGTCGCGGTGATGTATCTCGGCCGCATCGTCGAGATCGGCGACACCGCGGCCGTCTATCACCGGCCGAGCCACCCCTACACGCGCACGCTGATGGAGGCCGTGCCGCGGCCGGACCCTTCTCGCCGGCACAGCCGGATCAAGGTGCCGCGCGGCGAGGTTCCGAGCCCGCTCGACCCGCCTTCGGGCTGCACCTTTCATCCGCGCTGCCCGATCGCGACGGACGTATGCCGCGCGGAGCGGCCGCGTCTGCGCCGTGTCGCCTCGGGTGCCGAGGCCGCGTGCCATCACGCCGACTAGGGGTCGATCCCCGCGGCGCGACGACCAATTTCTGAATGGAGCAGTGCATGAATATCGCCAATCACGATGTCGCGGCCGCGTCGCCACAAGATCGCCTCGCCCGACTCGGCATCGTGATTCCGCCGCCGCCGCCGCCGATCGCCAACTTCCTCACTCACGTACGAGAGGGGAACCTCCTGTTCCTCTCCGGGCAGGGACCGCGGGAAGTCGACGGCCATCTGCATAGCGGCAAGGTCGGCAGCGAGGTGTCGGTGGAGGCCGCCTACGGCCATGCGCGGCTCACCGGCATCAACCTCATCGCCGTCATGCAGGCCGCCCTCGGCGACCTGCGGCGGGTCAAGCGCATCGTCAAGCTGTTAGGAATGGTCAACGGCACCGCCGATTTCGCCGATCACCCGAGCGTCATCAACGGCTGTTCCGACCTCTTTATCGAGGTGTTCGGGGAGCGAGGCCATCACGCCCGTTCGGCGGTTGGCATGGCCTCGCTCCCGGGCAACATCACGGTCGAGATCGAGGCGGTCATCTCGATTCTCGATTGATGTCGCCTGTAGGTCAGGCGGCCACCGGCACCTTGGTGTCCGACATGCGGTAGCGGAACTTGGTGTCGGTAAGGCCGGCGGCGTCGGACAGCTCGGCCGCGAACAGTTGCGCGGCAAAGATGTTCAGGATGCCCTGGGCGATCTGGTTCGCCTGCTTCGGAACGGTCAGGACCGTCAGGAGCTCGCCGTCAGAGATGCCGGCCTGGGTCGTGATCAGCAGAACAGGGCAGCCGATCTTCTCGACCTGATGCGCCAGCTCGATCTCGCGCCCGTCGCCGAAGATGACGACGCCGGTGGTCGCATCCATCGATTCCAGCGGTCCATGCAGATAGTGGCGGGTGTCGTAGGCGGAGGCCGGAATGCGCGACGCTTCCCGAATCAGCAGTGACGCGCCGTCGGCGGTGCCGAGAGATGATCCCGCGCCGACGCAGTCGATGGCGCGACGCTGCGGGAACAGCTCGCCCAAGCGCTTCATCTTGAGGGCCGCGGTCGAGAGCACGTGCCGCGACAGGTCGGGGATGGTGGCAAAGACGTCGTCCGTCTCGCCGAGCATCTTCTGGAACGCCATGCCCATCGCCAGAAGCGTGGCCGTGTAGCCGGTGCTGGAGGGCGTGGCGTCGGAGCCGTTGTTGAGCGTCACGTGAAAGTCCGAGGCCTGGGCGAGCGGGCTCTTCGGATCATTGGTGATCGCGAGGCGCTTCGCCGAAGGCAGCTTCTCGTGCGCCAGCACCGTCTCGACGCTGCGGCCGCGATGCGACAGGCCGACGAGCGCGTCGACGAGATCGTATCCTTCGGCCATGTCGCAGGCGCGGATGGCGAAGGCGCGGCGGCCCTTCGCCTGCAGTTCGCCCGCGCCGACGACGGCTGCCGCGAAGCTGGCGCCGATGCCGGTGATGCCGATCACCGGCCGGTCGAGTGGCTTGAGGTCCATTCCCGCGAGCTGATCGCGCGCTGCCGAATATGTGTCGGCCAACGCCTCGGGTTGACGCGCAATGGTTGAACGGTAGCTCATGACATTTCCTTCCTGTGAGCAGCTCGAGGCGATGTCAGCGCGCGAGGCGCTTCAATTCGCCGGTCGAGGATTGGGCGAGAGCCGCGGCGAGGCGGCAGGCGCCTTCGACCGGACTGCCGCTGAACAGATGCGGCGTGATACGCGCCAAAGAGCGTTCGGAGACCGCATCCGAGAACGCCTGCCAGAGCGAGGCCTGCGCGACGATGACGCTGCCTCCTGCGACGACATGGCTGGCGCCAGCGCCGCGGGCATCCAGATGCATGACGAGCTGGGCGAGTTCCTGTCCGCCTTCGCGGATGACCCGCTTGGCGAGTTCCGAGCCGTTTGTGGCGGCCTCGAAGACCGCTTCGGCATGGGCGCCGATGGCGGCCGGGCCGCCAAGAGAAGCAAGCGCGCTGCCGAGCCGGGGGATGGCAGGGACGTCAAGGGCTTGGAGAAGCGCCTTGGCCAAGGGCTCGTCGGACTCTCCGCCGGCGTCGAAATAGCGGGCAACGGCGCGCACCGCTTCGCGCACCAGCCCGGCCGCGCTGCCTTCGTCGCCGACGACCCAGCCCCATCCGCCTGCGGACATCATCGCGCCGCCGGCCGGGCGGCAAACGGCTATGGAGCCGGTCCCGGCGACCACGCCGATCTGGCCGGTCATGCCGAGAGCCAGGGGCATCAGCTCAGCGTCGTTCACGACGGAGACAGGAATTTCGGTCAGCGCCGCGAAGGCGCGACGGAAGGCCTTGCATTCCTCGTCATCGTCGCAACCGTGCGCGCCGACGCCGATCGCGGCCACCGGCATGCCGGCCGCAAGCCGGCCGACCATATCCAGCAGGCGATGCGCGTCGTCATCCCAGCTGCGCGTGCGCCACTGCGCGCTGGGCACGATATGGTCGTTTACCCTTGCCGGGTCCCGCACGCCGGCAAGTTCGGCGCGAAGGTGAGTCTTGGTGCCACCGATGTCGATGCCGACGATCAGCGCGCCATTGGGCTGCGAGGTCTGTAAGGTCATTCGGTTCGTCCAGCCGCATTGCGCAGCCGTGTTCCATCAGGTGCAAAGAGAAGCGCGCGACCGAGATCTCCAGCGATCTGCGCCGTGTCGGAGGATGCCGCCGCATCGCGGCCGGCGCGCGCGATGACGCGCGTTCCGTCTGCCAGGTCGACATGGACATAGGATTCCGCGCCGAGTTCCTCGACGAAGGCGACGCGCCCGTCGAGCAGCAGCCCGCCTTCCGGGGCGGGGGCGGAGGCGGAGACGAGCCTCAGATGTTCGGGACGGAGCCCGATCTCAAGCCTCTCGAGCGGAGGCAGCCTCGCGAAAGGCAGGCTCGCCGAGCCGCTGCCGCCGATCGCATCCAGCTTGATCGACGACGCATCCGAGGCGGCGACGCGGGCGGGCAGGAAGTTCATCTTGGGGGAGCCGACGAAGCCGGCGACGAAGCGGTTGTCGGGGTCGTCGTAGAGACGAAGCGGCGCGCCGGCCTGCTGGATCTTGCCGCTGTTCATCACAACCATCTTGTCGGCCAGCGTCATCGCTTCGACCTGGTCGTGCGTCACATAGATCATTGTGGTGCCGAGACGGCGGTGCAGCTCCATGAGCTCGGCGCGCATCTGCACGCGCAGCTCGGCGTCCAGATTGGACAGAGGCTCGTCGAACAGAAAGACGCGGGGCTCGCGCACGATGGCGCGGCCGATCGCGACGCGCTGCTTCTGACCGCCGGACAGTTGTGCCGGCTTGCGGGTCAGCAGCTGCTCAAGACGCAGGATCGCCGCAGCCCGCTGGACCCGCTCGGCGATGAAGTCCTTCGGCTTGCCGGCCATGCGCAGGCCGAAGGACATGTTCTGGAAGACGGTCATATGCGGATAGAGCGCATAGGACTGAAACACCATCGCGGTGCCGCGCTGCGCCGGCTCGACATCATTCACAACCTCGCCTTCGATGGCGATGGTGCCGGAGGTCGGATCCTCGAGGCCGGTGATCATCCGCAGCAGGGTGGATTTTCCGCAGCCCGAAGGGCCGACGAAGACGACGAATTCGCCGTGTTCGATGGCGAGGTTCACGTCCTTGAGGACGTTCACCGTGCCGAAGGACTTCGACACCGAAGAGATTTCAAGGAAGGCCATATGGTGCGGTTCCGATCAGCCTTTGGTGCCCGACATCGCGATGCCCTCGACGATCTTGCGCTGGAAGATCAGGAAGAAGAGGAGCGGCGGTATCGCGGCCAGGAGGTTTGCCGTCATGACCACGTCGACCGTCTGGTGCGACAATGGCGCGTTGAAGAGACCCACGACCTGCCCGACCGTGTACATCTCGGGGCGGGTGCCGACGATCAGCGGCCACATGTAGTTGCCCCACGTCTGCATGAAGGTCAGGATCGCGAGCGTGATCATGGCGTTGCGGCACAGCGGCAGCGCCACGTACCAGTAGATCTGGAAGTGCCCTGCCCCGTCGAGCCGCGCCGCCTCGATCATGTCGCGCGGGATCGAGCGCATGAACTGGACCAGCATGAAGAGGCCGAAGGCAGAGGCGAGGCCCGGCACCACGAGGCCCTGCATCGTGTTGAGCCATCCGAGCGACGACGTCAGCAGATAGGTCGGAATGATGGTCGCGGCCGTCGGCACCATGAGCGACAGCATGATGATGCCGAAGAGAATGCGCTTGCCGGGGAATTCGAACTGCGAGAACTCGAACGCCGCGAGCGAGCCGACCAGAAGCACGCCGGCGATCGTCAGGACGGCATAGAGCAGCGAAACGACATAGGCGCGCAGGTAGCCGGTCTCGGAGAAGATCATGTGGATCTTATCGATGCCAGCCGAGATCGAGGTCGGCCAGAGGCGCGGATTGATCGAGACGGGCTCTCCGGGCAGGGAGAAGACCACGTTGACCATCCACCAGATCGGGAACACTGCGATGATCGCGACGACGATCGCGATCGCCCATTTGAGCACGATCCAGATCGAAACGCCGCGCTGGGAGACGATGGCGTTCATCGACGTTCCCTCCACGTGCGCACGCCGAACATGAGGACCGTCAGGGAGACGATGGCGATGGTGAGGAGGAAGCCGTATGCCGACGCCTCGCCGAAGCGGACCTCGCCGAAGGCGCGGCCCATCATGTCCATCACCGGGAACAGCAGCGCGCCGCGGCGGCCGCCATATTCGGAGAAGGACGAGCCGGTCAGCAGCCAGGGCTTGTCGAAGACCTGCATCGCCGAGATCACGCTGTAGGTGATGACGAAGAACATCACGGGGCCGAGCATGGGCACGGTGATGTGGACGATCTGCTGCCATTTGTTGGCGCCGTCGAGCCGCGCGGCCTCGTAGAGTTCGGAAGGAATGTTCTTCAGGCCGGCCAGGAGGATGACCATGTTGAACCCGGCCGAAACCCAGACGTCCACGGCGATGAGGGCATAGATCATCGTTCCGGTGTCGTTCAGGAAATTGACCGAGGGTATCCCGAGCCAGCCGAGGATCATGTTGAGGAGGCCGAAGTTGGGGGCATAGATCCAGCGCCAGATCGTCGCCGCCAGGAAGGCGGGAAGGACGACCGGCATGAAATAGGCATTGCGGAAGAAGCTCGCCCAGCGGCCGGTGAAGCTGTCGACCAGAAGCGCGAGGCCAAGTGCGACCAGGATGCCCAACGGAACCGTGATCGAGATATAGGTCAGGAGGTTCCACATCGCCCGCGAGAAGTCGCGCGACCCGATGACCTTTTCGTAGTTGGCGAGACCGACAAACCGTGGCGGCTGCACGCCGTTCCAGTCGTGGAAGCTGTAGAAGAAGCCGCTGACGATCGGATAGAGGAAGAACGCCGCGAACAGGATCATGAACGGGGCGATCATCAGATAGTGCGGCAGATGCCTGCGATAGATCGGCATGGTCGAATCCTGCTGGCGGCCCGGCCGGGACGCTCCCGGCCGCGGCTCTCAGAACGAACTGGTCACTCGGCCAGGCAGTCGTTCAACTCGGCGATCATCTCGGCGGCACCCTCCTCCGGCGTGTAGTCGCCGTCCGCGGTCGCCGACACGAACTCCACCACCGTCGACGGATAGCAGGCCGGCACTGCCTTGATGAGGTAGGGCGGCTGGACGTCCATGGCGTATTTCACCGCCTCGACCGAGGTGGCGATCAGCGGCAGCGCAGCCACATCCGGCTCGCTCATCGCGGCCGCGTTGGAGTTGTAGCGCGACAGGAGCTTCGCCCAGCGCGCCATCTGTTCCTTCGAGGTGATGTACGAGGCGAACTCCCAGGCGATGTCGAAGTTCTTGCCCGGCGCGACGCCGACGATCTCGTAGTTCTGGATGCCGCCATGCTTGTCGGCCGTGTCGCCGGGAACCAGCACGAAGTCGTATTTCAGCTTGCCGTTCTTCGCCGCCTCGGCATAGGTCGGATTGACCCAAGGGCCGACCGTGTGGAACGCGAGCTGGTCGGTGATGAACAGATCCTTCGTCGCCTGGTCGTTGCGGCTGGTTCCCGAATTCAGCGGAGCCATGTCCACGAACTTCTGCAGCACGGTGGTCATTACCTTGGGGTCGATCCGGGTCTTGCGGCTGTCCCAGTCGATGCCCCAGGTGCTGACGTCGCCGGAAACGGCATACATCTCGGCGATCGAGTTGAAGACCAGAGCCTGGTCGGGGATGGCGAACATCCCGGCTTCCTTGACCTTCTTCATCTGGTCGAGCCACTCGGTCCAGGTCGCCGGAGGCGTCTTGGTGTCGATGCCGGCCTTCTCGAGCACGGTCAGGTTGCGGAACATCAGCGAGCCGTAGCCGGTGTAGGGCAGGCAATACATCTTGTCCGGCGCGGGAGAGCAGTTGTCGATGGCGCTCTTGTTGAACTGGCTGCGGTAGTCCTCGGGCATGGCCATCCACTTGTCGTGGAGGTTGGCCAGCGCACCCACCTCGACCAGCTGCGCGCCGGTGCCGAGCCCATTCATGAAGACATCGGGGAGGTTGCCGCTCGCAGCGCCCGCCACCTGGCCGGCGGTCAGGTCCGCATCGCCCTTGCCGACGATGTTGATCTTCACGCCCGGATGCTTTGCGGCGAATTCGCTGATGAACTCCTGCTGCAGGGCGAGCGCGTCGCCTTGTGCGAAGTCGGAGTAGACCCAGTATTCCAAAGTCACGTCCTGGGCCATCGCCATCCCGGCCGAACCGGCCGTGATCAACGCAGCGATGCTGCCCAATAATTTACTGCGCATGGCCATTTCCCTCCTGTGAAACGATCACATGAGGCTCCCCTATCGGCCTCAGTGTGTGTTAGGCACATTAACAAATAAATGATGCGAGCCAAGAGTCAATCATCTGCCGCATCGCCTGAGGCGGCTAACCGCAGAATCTCGCTGCTCTTAGAAAGACGGGATTTCGACGGTCAGGCGTCGTCGCCCAAAAGCCGGCCCATGGCACGTTCGACGGCGAGCTTCTCGATGCCCAGGACAGTCGCATCGACGCCCAGCAACGTGGTTCGAACCTCGACCGGATAGGTCAGGAGATCCACCACCTCGCGTACCTTCGGCAGCAGCAGCGGCGACGCGCCCAGCCCGCCGCCCAGAACCACGAGACCGGGATCGACGACGCTGACGCAGGTGGCAACCAGCGCGCCGATGTCGGCGGCATGACGCTCGACATGCCCTTTCGCGACCGGATTTCCCTTCTCGGCCATGGCGAGAAGCTCGCTGGTGTTCGCCGGCGCCGGACCTTCTTCGCGCGGCCAGGTCTCACGAACGCGCGCGATCAGCGACTCCGTTCCAAGATACCGCTCGAGGGCGCCTGGCTCCGGCGCGATTCCGGGCGCGAACGGAAAGCTGAGATGGCCGATCTCGCCGGCCGAGCCGGTCTTGCCCGAAATGAGCTGGCCGCCCAGCATCAGGCCCATGCCGATCTTCAGCCCGATCTGCACGTAGGCGAATGTGTCATGCCCGCGGGCTGCCCCAAAGTGCTGCTCGGCGACGGCGGCACAGTTCACGTTGTTGACCAGAAGGACATCGACGCCGTCGGGCGGGCTGAACGCGCTGAAGATGAGGTTTTGGTGCGTGCCGGCGACGTCTCCGTCGGGCCCAACCACCCGCGTGGGAACCGCGATGCCGAGCGCCCGCAGCGGTCCCCATTCCTCATGCGCCTCGGCAAGGGCGGCCGCGACCTCCTGGGCCACGACGCGGCTGATCTCTTCGTTCAGCGAGAACTGGCTGCCCGGAAGGCTGCAGACCCGGCTGTGCAGAAGGCGTCCGTCGAGGGTCGAGACGCGCAGGCGGACATGGGTCGAACCGGCGTCGACGGCCATGACATGTCCGGCCTTCCGTCCGACACGGTACTGTACGGCGCTACGGCCGAGCGGCCCCTGAACCGCGCCCATCTCCTCGACATAGCCGGGGCGTTCCAGCTCGGCGATCGCAGCCGACATTGTCGGCCGCGACAGGCCCAACGCGGAGCCGATCTGCGGTCGCGTGGAAGGTCCTTCGGCCACCAGGCGGCGCAGAACAGCCTTCGCGCTTCCCGTCAGGGCGGGAAGCTGCCTCGAACCATGAATCAGCACGGGAACTCTCAGTCAACGATTTGTAATTTTAGCTAACTTTCATATCATCGACAACGCGCGCAAGCGAGACGGATATCTACGAGGGTCCGTCGAGGCTTCCGGATCGAGGTGGCGATGCCGCCACCTGTCGATCGCTCTGAGGCTTTCGGGACGCGCGCGGTCAAGGTGGCCGTGCAGCGTCCCTCTGTTCGGATGCTACGCCGCGAGTTCTCTTCGGACGATCTCCGCGCCCGCACTCAAGGCCTTCAGCTTGCCCGTCGCCACCTGGCGAGACAGGGGGGCCATGCCGCAGTTCGTGCAGGGGTAAAGCTTGTCGGCATCAACGAACCGAAGCGCTTTCCGCAGCGTGTCGGCAACGCCTTCCGGTGTCTCGACGGTGTTGGTCGCTACGTCGATGGCACCGACCATCACCTTCTTGCCGCGGATGAGTTCGATGAGATCCATCGGGACATGGGAGTTGTGGCACTCCAGCGAGATCAGATCGATGCTGGATTTCTGCAGCTTAGGGAAGGTCTCCTCATATTGCCGCCACTCCGATCCAAGGGTCTTTTTCCAGTCCGTGTTCGCCTTGATGCCGTAGCCGTAGCAGATATGGACCGCGGTCTCGCATTTGAGGCCTTCGATCGCTCGTTCCAGGGTGGCGACACCCCAGTCATTCACCTCATCGAAGAAAACGTTGAACGCGGGCTCATCGAACTGGATGATGTCGATCCCGGCTGCCTCCAATTCCCTGGCCTCTTCGTTGAGTATCTTGGCGAACTCCCACGCCAGCTTCTCGCGACTCCCGTAGTGGCTGTCGTAAAGCGTATCGATCATCGTCATCGGGCCGGGCAGAGCCCATTTGATCGGCTGCATAGTCTGTTGCCGTAGAAACCTGGCGTCTTTGACAAAGACGGGCTTCTGGCGAGATACGGCGCCGACGACCGTCGGGACGCTAGCGTCATAGCGGTTGCGAATCCTGACGGTCTCGCGCTTCTCGAAGTCGACGCCGCCGAGGTGTTCGATGAACGTCGTGACGAAATGCTGCCGCGTCTGCTCGCCGTCGCTGACGATATCAATCCCTGCCTGTCGCTGATCGTCGAGGGAGAGACGCAGAGCATCCTGCTTGCCCGCGATCAGTTCCTCGCCCTGCAGTTTCCAGGGAGACCAGAGCTTCTCGGGTTCTGCCAGCCAGGAAGGTTTCGGCAGGCTGCCGGCGGTCGAAGTAGGCAACAGTGTTTTCATCGGGCAAGGGCCTCGTTTTTTCGATGAGTCAGAGAGCGGAATTGGCCGACCACTGCTCGAGCATGGTCCGGTAAGGCTTGATGAAGTTCTTCTCCGCGAACCGTCCCTGCTCGACACCCAGGCGGCTGCGCTCCTCCCGGTCGTAGACGACCTGCGTCAGCGAATAGTCCTGATGCTTCAGATTAGGCTGGTAGCATGCCCCTGCCGCGGAGTTGGCGTTGTAGATTTCGGGACGATAGATTTTCTGAAACGTCTCCATCGTGCTGATGATGCTGGTCAGCTCGAGATTGGTGTAGTCGCCGAGCAGGTCGCCGATGAAATAGAAAGCCAGCGGCGCAACGCTGTTCGGAGGCATGAAGTAGCGAACGGCCAAGCCCATCTTGCTGAAATACTGATCGGTCGCGGAGAGTTCATCCTGCCGATATTCGACACCCAGGATAGGATGCCGGTTGTCGGTTCGGTGATAGGTCCTGCTGCTCGACGCGCTGATGCATATGATGGGAGGCTTATCGAACCGCTTCGTGTAGGCGTTTGAGTTAATGAATGACTTGAACAGCTTTCCGTGCAGATCGCCAAAATCAGGCGGAGTGCTGAACTCCGAACGGTTCTTGTTGTGCGCGGGGAGCAGAACGTTGAAGTCGTAGTCGCGTACGTAGGAGGAGAAGTTATTGCCCGCGACGCCTGCGGTCCGCTTGGCGGTCTTGTGGTCAACGATCGTCGTGCTCAGCATTTCGATGAGCGGGAAGGAGAGACCGTTGGCTTCAGAATCGATCTCGAGTTCGACCGAAATGATATCGAGTTCGACGGAATAGCGATCGCCATTTGGGTTGTCCCAATGCGCCAGGGCATTGAAACGATTGTCGATCATCCGCAAAGCTTTGCGCAAATTCTCCTGCCGGTTCGCCCCTCTCGCGAGGTTGGCAAAGTTGGTGGTGACGCGCGTCTTCTCCGAGGGGCGATAGTCCTCATCGAAGCGAAGGCTCTCGATGCGAAAAGCAAAGTCGTTGCCCGGCGTGGTCTGCCGACGATCAAGACGTGGAGCGCCCTGGAGGGAGGCTGCAAATTTGGTGTCGGACATGACTTACCCCGATGAGTTGGGGCGTGGGTCAGCGGACACATAGCATGACAGGCCGCTAAGCGACCCCGCTACGGCACACCGGGACACCCCGCCCGTGGACGTTACTTCGCCGTGGCAGGTCTCCTGGCTCGCGGGTCGTCGCCTTTGCCCGTCTTCCCGAGACTTTCGCCTCAGTGACATGAGTGGGCTTGGCTCTCCGCCTACAGTTGCGGGGGCAGCGCCGGTATCTGACCGGCTTCCCTCTTAGCCTGCGAACGACGCGCCCGCAGGAACCCATGGCGCTAGGATTGATATACGGACAGGTCGTCAAGTCAAGCATGATATAAAGAAATGTTTATATCTTTACGTCCTGCCTTTCAGCTCGAGGAATAGGGCGCGAAGGTGCTGGTCGCTTTGTCGACGAGGGGCGGCTCGGCGACGGACGGGGTTCGCGCAGACGGGATGCTCGGCGCTCTCATGGATTGCAGACGCTGTTTGGACGTCGCGCGTTTCGGCAATTGATGATGGAGATTACCTAAGCCGGTGGCTATCGTCTGCTCGATTGCCTCCCAGTGGCTGAGATCGAGCAGTTGCACGACGCCAGTATCGTCGAACGACTCCAATTCGCTGAACTATGAGACTGTAGCGATCCGGTTTCAGGTCCCTTGGACACCGAAATCCGTTGCCCATTCGATACGTGTCCGGACCGCGTCGATATCAAGCGCGTTGGTTTTTAACACTCACGCAAATTCCCGGCTCTCCGGTGGGCAGATAGCAAAAAGGCCCGGATATCCGAGCCTCTAAACTATTCAAAAGTAAGAACTTTTGGAGCGGGCGAAGGGATTCGAACCCTCGACCCCAACCTTGGCAAGGTTGTGCTCTACCCCTGAGCTACACCCGCTCGCACGGCCCGAAGGCCGAAAGCCGCGCCTATATGGCCGAAGCGCGGGGGGAATGCAACAGGGAAATCGTGTCTTGTGCAATGCAGTTGCTGATCGAACGGAAAGCTGCGGGCCGGGGTCGAATTGTCGCGCGAGGCGCCGCATCACGCACCGCAAGCGTGGCAGGTTGCGGGTTGGCAGCGGCGCGGTTTGGGCCTAGAGCAGGCACGCACACGAGCATCGACGCCATGCCCAAGACACCAGACGAATTGTTCGCCTTCCTTTCCGCTCTCGGGATCGGGGTGACGACCAGGCAGCATCCGCCGCTCTACACCGTCGCCGAATCGCAGGAATTGCGCGGCGAGATCAGCGGGCGTCACACCAAGAACCTGTTCCTCAAGGACAAGAAGGACAATTTCTTCCTCGTCACCGTGGGAGAGGACACGCAGGTTGACCTGAAGTCGATCCATCAGGTGATCGGAGCGGCGAGCCGGGTGTCTTTCGGCAACCCCGAAAAGCTGATGGACTATCTCGGCGTCGTGCCCGGCGCGGTGACTGCCTTCGGCGTCATCAATGATGAGGGCGGTCAGGTGAAGGCGATTCTCGACGAGGAGCTCATGTCGCACGACGTCGTCAACGGCCATCCGCTCGTCAATACTGCGACGACATCCATCGCACCGGGCGACCTCGTGCGTTTCATGCGGGCGACTGGCCACGACCCCGCCATCTTGAAAGTCGGACAGTGATCGCCACATGTGGCGCGTCGCCGGGCCTGACGATAATCCAGGTCATCCGCCACGCTGTCTCTAAGGGAGCCACCGAATGAGCACCGACAATAATCCGTTCGCTCCGGCCGGCGCGCAATATTCGGCCAATGTCAGCTTCGGTGCGTCGCCGGACGAACCGAAGGGCGATCTGGTCAAGGATACTACGACGCAACGCTTCTCGGCGGACGTGATCCAGGAATCGCGCAACCAGGTTGTGCTGGTTGATTTCTGGGCGCCGTGGTGCGGGCCGTGCAAGCAGTTGACGCCGGTGCTCGAAAAGGCCGTCAAAGCGGCCGGCGGACGCGTCAAGCTGGTCAAGATGAACATTGACGATCATCCTGCCGTCGCCGGACAGCTCGGCATCCAGTCGATCCCCGCCGTCATCGCCTTCAAGGACGGCCAGCCGGTGGACGGGTTCATGGGTGCGCTGCCGGAAAGCAAGGTCAACGAGTTCATCGACCGGGTGGCGGGGCCGGGCGGGGCAGGAGCCCAGATCGAGGCGGCGCTCGCTGCGGCCACCGAGGCGCTTGCGGCCGGCGACGGCCAGACGGCTGCCGACATCTACCAGGAGATCCTTGAGGTGGCGCCGGACACGCTGGCTGCCATTGCTGGCCTGGCGGGGCTGTTGATCGATGCAGGCCAGATCGATGCTGCGCGATCGGTGCTTGAGACGGCGCCCGAGGACAAGCGGTCGGATGCATCGATTGCTGGCGTCAGCGCGCGGATCGCGCTTGCCGAGCAGGCCGAAAAGCTTGGCGATGCGGGCGAACTGCTGCACCGGCTGGAGGCCAATCCCAAGGATCACCAGGCGCGTTTCGATCTTGCCATGCTGCATAATGCGCGCGGCGAGCGGACCGAAGCGGCGGACTGCCTGCTGGAGATCATGAAGGCCGACCGTACGTGGAACGACGACGGCGCGCGCAAGCAGCTCCTCCAGTTCTTCGAAGCCTGGGGCATGACCGACGAGGCGACGCTGGCGGCCCGCCGCAAGCTGTCGTCGCTGCTGTTTTCCTGAACGGCCTTCCTGTCGGCGCCCTTGCGGAACAGGTGGCGCGCCCCACATAGTCCTGATCCGCTCATTCGGGGAAGGTGTAGGCGTGCAGGCCGGCAACGCATTCTATCGCAGGCAAGAGGATCTGCCGCAGGAAGCGGCTGTGTTTCCGCTGACGGCGGCTCTTCTGCTCCCCGGCGGGCGGATGCCGCTGAACATCTTCGAGCCGCGCTATCTTGAGATGGTCGACGCCGCGCTCGCCTCGACGCGGCTGATCGGAATGATCCAGCCGCGACTCGATGGGGCGCTGCGCGAGGACGGCGAGCCGGAACTGTGCGAAACCGGGTGCCTGGGCCGCATCACCTCCTTCGCTGAGACGGGCGACGGCCGCTATCTCGTCTCGCTGCAAGGAATCTGTCGCTTCCGCGTGACCGAGGAGCTCCCGGTCAGGACTCCCTACCGCCGCTGCCGGGTGATGACGTTTTTGGCGGATCTGGACGAAGACAAGGGTGCGGAGCGGGTGGACCGGGCCGCGCTGCTCAAGTGCTTCCGCAGCTATCTCGAAGCGAACGGGTTGGAAGCCGACTGGGACAATATCAGCCGTGCGGAAAATGCCACGCTGGTCAACGCACTGTCGATGATGTCGCCCTACGGCGCTGCCGAGAAGCAGGCGCTTCTCGAGGCCCCAGACCTCAAGACGCGGGCCGAGACACTGATCGCCATCACCGAAATGTCGCTTGCGCGCGAGCGGGACGATTTCTCTTCCAGCCTGCAGTGACGGACATGCCTGAAAGCGCTGCCGAAACGGCCATCGATGCGAAATTGCTCGAACTCATCTGCTGCCCGCTGACCAAGGGCATGCTCTCTTACGACGCCGAGAGGAAGGAGTTGGTCTCGCTTTCGGCGAAGCTCGCCTATCCGGTGCGCGAGGGAATTCCGATCATGCTGCCTTCCGAGGCGCGGCAGCTCGGCGAGGACGAGATTGCGGCACGCAGGAAGCAGCGGGACTGAGAAGACGACGCTCACTGGAAGTTGCGCCCCTTCGGCATGACATTCCTGGCCCTTGAGGCAAGTTTCTCGAATTCCTCCCGAAATTGTGGCTTTGCGTCCATCACCCGCGCATCCGGCGATAGGCGGTCACCTTGCTCGCTCACGGAACCAGGGCTGTCGATGTTGACCGCTTCCTCGGACAGGTCGACGAGCCACGGCGTCAGATCCTCGATCCTGTCGGCCACGAGATGGGTGACGGCTGTCGCGTCCTCTGTGCTCTTCACGGACTGAATACGGCCGGTCACCTTCACGAAACGCGCACCGAGCACGACGGCGCGATGGGCTTCGAAGGTTTTCTGCCAGACGATGATGTTGGCGATGCCGCACTCGTCCTCAATGGTCATGAAGATGACGCCCTTGGCCGAGCCGGGCCGCTGGCGCACAAGAACCAGACCGGCGACGCTGATCCTGCGGCCGCTGGCGGTCTTCTCGAGTTCGGCCGAGGAGATCACCGCCGAGGCCGCGAGACGTTTCCGCAGGAAAGACACCGGATGCGCCTTCAGCGAGAGGGTCAAGGTGCGGTAGTCGTGGATCACGTGCTCGCCCAGAGGCATGGCGGGCAATCTGGTCTTCGGCTCAAGATCGGGCAAACTGATCTGCGGCTGGTCGAAGAGCGGCAGCCGTTCGACCATTTTCTCGCGACCGAGCGCCTTCACCGCCCAAAGGGCTTCGCGCCGGTCGAGCCCGATGGAGCGGAAGGCGTCCGCCTGGGCGAGACGCTCGATGACGTCGACGCGCAGGCCGCTGCGCAGCCACAGGTCGCGGACGGATACATAGCCGGAGCCGCGTTGTTTCATGAGCAGGATCATATCGTCCTCCGCAAGACCCTTGACCTGGCGCAGGCCGAGTCGAAGCGCATGATCCGAGAGGATGACACCTGCCATCGAGGTATGGCGGGGGGCGATGCGGGCCGCATCGAATGCGGTCTTTTCCAGCGTGCAGTCCCAGTCGGAGAGGTTGATGTCGACCGGGCGGACCTCGATGCCGTGCTCGCGTGCGTCGCGGACGAGCTGCGAAGGCGAATAGAAACCCATCGGCTGGGAATTCAGGATCGCGGCCGAGAATACGTCCGGGAAGAAGGTCTTGAACCAGCAGGAGGCGTAGACGAGCAGGGCGAAGGAAGCGGCGTGACTTTCCGGAAAGCCGTAATCGCCGAAACCCTCGATCTGACTGAAGCACCGTTCGGCGAACTCGCGAGGATAGTCCTTGGCGACCATGCCCTCGATGAATTCGCTACGCAGCTTTTCGATCGTGCCGACGCGGCGGAAGGTCGCCATGGCGCGGCGCAGCTTGTCCGCCTTGTGTGCAGAGAAACCGGCGGCGGCGATGGCGATCTTCATCGCCTGTTCCTGGAAGAGCGGGACGCCAAGGGTCCTGCCCAGGATCTTCTCGAGCTCCGGCTTCACATAGTCGACAGCCTCCTTGCCCTCGCGTCGGCGCAGATAGGGATGCACCATGTCGCCCTGGATCGGGCCGGGCCGGACGATCGCCACCTCGATGACGAGATCGTAGAAATTCCGAGGCCGCAGCCGGGGCAGCATACTCATCTGGGCACGGCTCTCGATCTGGAAGACGCCGAGCGTGTCGGCACGGCAGATCATGTCATAGACCGCCTGTTCACCTTCCCTGATCGTCGCCAGGTCTTTTTCCGGACGTTCGGGATAATGCTTTTCGAGTAGCTCGAAACAGCGGCGCAGGCAGGACAGCATTCCGAGCGCGAGGATGTCGACCTTGAAGAGGCCGACGGAATCAAGATCGTCCTTGTCCCATTCGATCATCTTCCGTTTTGGCATTGCCGTCTTCATGATCGGGACGATCTCGTCGAGCCGGTCCTTGGTGATGACGAAGCCGCCGACATGCTGGGAGAGATGACGCGGAAAACCCATCAACGCGTTGGCGTTGTCGAAGAGGTGCTTCGTCAGCGTATCACTCATGTCGAGGCCGGCATCTCGCGCCTCGGTCGCGCCGAGTCCTTCGGAGGTCCAGCGCCATGTCGAGGAAGACAGGGCGGTGATCGTGTCTTCCGACAGGCCGAGTGCCTTGGCAGTCTCGCGCATCGCCGAGCGCGAACGGTAGGTCACGACCGCTGCTGCCAGCGAAGTGTGCTTCTCGCTGTATTTTTGGTAGACGTAATCAATCACCTCGTCGCGACGGTCGTGCTCGAAGTCGACGTCGATGTCCGGCGGCTCGCCTCGTTCCTTCGACATGAAGCGCTCGAAGAGGGTCTCCATCCGATCGGGGCCGATGTCGGTGATGCCAAGGCAGTAGCAGATCAGCGAATTCGCGGCAGAGCCTCGACCCTGGCATAGGATGTCCATGCCTCTCGCCGTTCGGACTATATCGTGTACGGTCAGGAAGTAGCCGGCATATTTCAGGTCTTCGACGAGCTGAAGTTCCTTCTCCAGGGTTTGCTTGATCTTGTCCTCGATCCCGTTCGGAAACCGCCATGCCGCGCCTTCCCAGGTCAGGCGTGCAAGTTCCTGCTGGGGTGTTGCGCCATCACGTGTCGGCTCGTCAGGATAATTATACTTGAGGTCCAGAAGCGAGAATTTCAGTTCCTGCTCGAAGCGCATCGTCTCGGCGATCGCATGCTGGTAACCGCGGAAGAGGCGGGCCATGTCCATCGGCGATTTCAGATGGCGCTCGGCATTGGCCTCCAGTTCAAACCCTGCCTCCGCCACGGTCCTTTTCAGCCGGGTGGCGCTCAACACATCCTGCAGATGGCGTCGGCCGGGCTCATGATAGAGCACGTCGTTGGTGGCCATCAGCGACAGGCCGGTCGTCCTCGCCATTGCGTCCGCCTGGGCGAGACGCCAGGCATCGTTGCCGTCGAAACGCGGCACGGCGGCCAGTCGTAGCGCCGGACCAAACCTGTCTTTCAATCTGTGGAGGAGCAGAAGCTCTGCCTCGACATCGACGAGCGGCGGCAGCACCGCCAGCGACATGCCGTTGCCCCATTCGAGCAGATCGGCGAGATAGACCAAGGAATTCCCCTTCTCGCTCTCCTTCCTCAGATTGGCCTGCGACAGCAGCCGACAGAGATGACCCCAGCCGGCACGATCGCGTGGATAGGCGAGCACGTCCGGCGTGCCGTCGGCGAAGACCAGGCGGGCGCCGGGGTGGTAAGGAATGCCCGTTTGCCTGGCCTGCTGCCAGGCACGGACCACGCCTGCCACAGTGTTGCGGTCGGCAAGCCCGATCGCGGCATGGCCAAGGAGGGCCGCCTGCAGCACCAACTCCTCTCCGGACGAAGCTCCCTGCAGAAAGGAGAAGTTCGACCGAACACCGAACTCGGCATAGGCGGGAGAGACGGGAGCGTTCATGCGAAGAGGCCCTGCATGTGCCACTGCGGCGCTTCGCCGGCTGCCTGCGGAACCTCGCGATAGATCCAGTAGCGCCGTCCGTCCTGGTCTTCGATGCGATAGTAGTCTCGGGTTCCGGCCGCCGCATCGCGCCACCACTCCGGAGAGATGCGCTCGGGTCCTTCCTTACCGTGCAGGGAATGATCGATCCGTCGCCAACGGAAATCGAGACTGGCGCCGTCGATGATCTCGATCGGGTCGGAACGCCGCAGGAGTCGGAGCGGCCGCTCCGCCATGCCGGCGGGAATCGCTTTTGCCAGCGGCGCGTCGGCGACGCTCGTTGCCCGTTCGGGAATGTGGCTCTGCCGCAGATCGGGTTCGGCCAGTGCCGCGCTGCCGAGACGAGCGCGCACCCGGTCGGCGAAGAAGGCGGCATCCTCCTCGTGCGCTGCCGTGTCACCGGTCAGGTTCTGTTGCCGGTCTTCGAGAGGTGCGGCTGATACCACTGAAAGGCGCGCAAGATCGAAGCCGTACCCCGCGTCGAGACGGCTTTCCAAAGCCGAAAGCCGTTCATGGAACAGCTTGGCGATGCGCCATGATTCCCGCAGCGGGACGGCGGATCCGGTGGCTATGCGACTTACCGCGCCGTCGACGCGAAACAGGATCAGCTCCAGCCGTTCGGCGCCTTCGCCGCGCTCTTCCAGATGCGGCTTCAACGCCTGGGACAGGAGCAGGACGAGCCTCTCTATGTCCTCCATGCGGTCTACCGGTTCGGCAAGCCGACGCTCGACCGACAGCGGCGGCACCGGCAAGCGCGGTGAAATCGCCTCGTCGACGGAACCGAGCGCCTGATCAAGCCGCAGGACGACCTGCGGTCCGAACCGCCGGACGATGGGCGCGCGTGGAGCCTCCATCACCATCGCAACGGTCCGCAGGCCGACGCTTTTCAGACCGGCGATCGTCCCCGCATCGAGCCGCAGCGCCGTGAGAGGCAAGGGAGCAAGAAGCTCCGCCTCCGTTCCCGGCGCAATCACGACGGGGCTGCGGAAGTGCGCGGCCGCCCAGGCGGCGCCAGGCGTCGAGGCAAGCCCTGCCCGCGCTTCGAAGCCCTGATGGCGGAGGCGTGCGAGCAGATCCTTCATCAATGCCCGTTCGCCGCCGAACAGATGTGCGCAGCCGGTGATGTCGAGGAAGAGACCGTCGTCGCCATCGATCGAGACCAGCGGCGTATAGCGGTCGCACCAGTCGGCCAAGCTTTCGAGCAACTGGCGGTCGGCTTCCGGGTCTTCCTCGACGATCTCGATCGAGGGATGCATTGCGCGCGCATCGGCGATTCCCATGCCCTGGCGCAGGCCGAGACGGGCCGCCTCCTCGTCAAGCGCGCCGACGCGCTGGGTATTGTTCTGCCGCGTGCTGAAGAGGAGCGGTCCCCTTTTTGCTCCGTCGAAACGCCACGCTCTCCCGAACCTCTGACGGAAGACCCTGTCCGGCGACAGGAGGGGCAGCCAGATGGCGAGTATTCGTTGCGGCAGGCTCATGGCCCGGCTCCTCGAAGATGCGCCGGCCGGCATTCCATTGCAGCAGGAAGGCGGCTTGCGGCGACAGGCGGTTCTTGTCGATGAAGATCTGGAAGGCGGGTGGGCCGATCGAGCCGCGCAGGGGGCCTGCCAGAGTCAAGCGCGGCGCAGCCGGCGCGGGCGAGGCGACCAGGCGGAGCGGTGCGGCGGTAGGCTGCGCCTGGGCGCCATGGCGGAGAAGGAAGAGCGGGCGGCCTGCCGCCAGGGCGCGCCGGTGCAACCGCCGTGTCGCCGTCAGGTCGAGCGCGGACGGGTTGCCGCGCATCTCCAGGAGCACGGCGCCTATGGCTTCGAGGTTCGCGGCTTCCTCGGCGATCCACAGCGCGTCGGCGGTCTTCGCCGCCTCCGCCACCAGAAGCTGCCCGGCGCCGATGCCGCAAAAGGCGGAGATGCCCGGCAGATAGGGCTCGCCCGCCTCATGCAGCATTTCCGAGGTCGCGATCCAGACGAGCGGCCGGCGCCCGGCCGCGCGCGCGGCAAATGCCAGCGCGAGCCCCGACACCGCGCCGGCATCGCGCGTGAGGCGGCCATGTATCTCCACCAGGCCGGCGGCGGGAATGCCGCCGCCGAGAGCCGCATCGAAACGGGGCGTGCCGGTTGGCATGCGAGGCAGCAAAGCAACTCCATTGCGGCGCGCGAGCACCGCATCGTTATCGTCGGACGGGGTCTCCAGCGTTTCCGCCAGACGGCCCTCGATCCTTGCGATTTCCCGGCGCAGGGCGCAAACGGCCTCATGCGCCGCGGCGCCCTTGGCCATGGCACTGTTCTCAGTCAGATGTTCCTGTTCTGTTCCTATAGATTCCGAAGCCTGCCGGAAGAGTCAAGCAGACTCGCAACGAATTTATTCCTGCCGTCTTTCGGACGGAAACGCTTCTATCCGCGCCCGAAAACCCCTATATGGCCCGCCAAAGGAGCATTCATGGCCCGCATCGACAATTCACGTCTGTGGCGCGACCAGCTCTCCCCCTCCCTGGAGGATATGGAGATGCTCGCGCTCGAAGCCTATGCGCATCTGCCCGATGAGTTCCGGACGCTGACCGGGGAGATCGTCATCCAGGTTGCGGAGTTTCCCGAGGAGGAGATCATGGACGATCTCTCGCTGGAGACGCCGTTCGACCTGCTCGGCCTGTTCGAAGGACGCGGCATCGCCGAACGCTGGAACCCGGCGACCGGGGAAGGCCCGAATCGCGTCACGCTCTATCGACGCGCCATCCTCGACTACTGGGCCGAGAACGATGAGACGCTGGGCGACATCATCACCCACGTGCTGATCCACGAGATTGGCCACCATTTCGGCCTGTCCGACGACGACATGGCGCGCATCGAGGAAGGTGTCGATCAGGAACACAGGCCCTGATGCGCCAGCGCCCCTCGGCCCGCCTGCTGGTGCTGGATGCCGAGGACAAGGTCCTCCTCTTCCGCTTCCGTTTCGACACCGGTCCACTCGCCGGCACCGCCTATTGGGCGACGCCGGGCGGCGGGCTGGACGAAGGCGAGAGCTTCGCCGAGGCGGCCCGGCGCGAATTGCTGGAAGAGACCGGCATCGAGGCCGAGGTGGGCGAAGCCATCGCGGTGCGCCATACCCGGTTCCGCCTGTCGACAGGGGAAATGGTGGCAGCCGAGGAACATTACTTCCTGGTCCGAACCATCGGGGTGATCGACATTTCCGGCAATCCGGATCCCGTCGAGCGCGCTTTCATATCGGAAGCGAAATGGTGGTCGCGTGCCGAGATCGCCGCGAGCCGGGAGACGATCTTTCCGGAGAACATCGCCGAGATGCTCGGAAAGGCCTGACCGCCCGACCCGCCTTTTACCACTCGCCGAGCTTCATTGCCGGATCGTAGTCGACGCCGTCGACCTCTTTCACCACGGCCTGGCCGCAGCGCATCGTCTTCGTTTCCGCGTCGAAGGCGTAGGTGGGCGAGCCGTGCAGCAGCCAGCCCTTGTTCAACGCCGCCGTCACCTTGTGGCAGAAGCTCGAATCGTCTGGGCCGGAGAGAAAGCGATAGAGTTTCACGGGTGTCTCCTCAGAGATTGCCGGCCTTGGCAAGAAGCTTCTCCGCCTGCGCCAGATGCAGCCGCTCGGTCATGCGCCCGTCGACGGTCAGGACGCCCTTGCCCGCGTTCTCGGGCGCCGCGAAGGCGGCGACGATCGCGCGGGCCTGGGCGATCTCGTCGGCGGAGGGAGAGAACGCCGCATTCGCCGGACCGATCTGGTCCGGGTGGATGAGCGTCTTGCCGTCGAAGCCCATGCCGGCGCCGTCCTCGCATTCGCGACGGAAGGCGTCGAGGTCGCGGAAGTTGTTGGCCACCCCGTCGAGCACGTCGATGCCGCCCGCGCGGGCCGCCAGCACCATCTGCATCAGCCAGGGCACGAGGTGGCGGCGGTCCGGCGTCATGCGCACGCTGGTCTCCTTCACCAGATCGTTGGTGCCGGCGACGAAGCAGGCGAGGCGGGCGCCGGGGTCGCGGCCGAGTTCGGCGATCGCGCCGATGTTGAGCAGCGCCTTCGGCGTCTCGATCATCGCCCAGAGCCACATGCCGGGATGGGCATCCTCGTCATCCAGCGTGTCGTTGGCTTCCAGGATGTCGCGCGGCGTCTCGACCTTCGGCAGCAGGATCGCATCCGGCCGGCATTCGCGCGCGGCGACCAGATCGTCCTGCCCCCATTCCGTCGACAGCCCGTTGATGCGGATGACGAGTTCGCGCGGACCGCCCGACTGCGGTGCCTTCGCACGTTCGGCGAAGAACGCCTTCAGTGCCTCGCGGGCGGACACCTTGGCGTCGGGGGCTACCGCATCTTCCAGATCGATGATCGCCGCGTCGCAGGCAAGGCCGGGCAACTTCGACAGCGCCTTGGCGTTCGAGGCGGGAACGTAGAGGACGGAGCGGCGAGGCCGGAAGGGACGTGTCGTCATGATGGCGCTTCATGCATCGGCTCGGAGCCTGGCGCAAGAAGCTGCGACCGCAAGGCGCTTGAACACACATATGGAAACTGATTTGCGTTGCCTCGTCACAGAGGCTGAAAACATGCAGTTCGACATCGTCATCATCGGCGGGGCCATTGTCGGCTCTTCTGTTGCCTGGGGCCTGCGCGAGGAAGGCTTCACCGGCTCGATCGCTCTGATCGAGCGCGACCCCCAATTCGCGACCGCGTCGACGACGTTGTCCTGCGCCTCGATCCGCCAGCAATTCTCCATCCCCGAGAACATCCGCCTGTCCGTGTTCACCCTCGGCCTCTTCCGGCGGCTGAAGGAGGAGTTCGGCGCGGATGCAGATATCGGTTTCCGGGAAAACGGCTATCTCATTCTCGCCACCCCGGATGGCCTGCCGATCCTCGAGCAGAATCACGCTGTGCAGGCGGCGGAGGGCGCCGACATCGTGCTGGAAGACCCGGCCGCGCTCCAATCGCGCTTTCCGTGGCTGTCCGCGGAAGGAATCGCCGCCGGCGCGTTCGGCCGCACGGGCGAGGGCTGGTTCGACGCACACGCCTATCTCCAGCTCTTCCGCCGTGCGCTGAGGGCCCGCGACGTCGCCTTCATCAAGGCGGATGTGGTCGGCATCGCCCGCGAGGGCAACACCATCACGAAGGTGACGCTGGACGACGGGTCGCAGATCTCCGCCGGCACGGTCGTCAATGCTGCCGGCCCCAGCGGCGGCAAGGTGGCGGCGCTCGCGGGCATCGCGCTGCCGGTCGAGCCGCGCAAGCGTTCGGTCTTCGTCTTCGAGGCACGCGAGCGCTATGCGGACATGCCGCTCATCGTCGATCCGAGCGGGGTCTATGTCCGGCCGGAAGGCTCCGTCTATATCACGGGAGGCGCCGAACCGCATGAGAACGACCACGCTGCCGACCCGGCCGACTTCGAGCCGGAATGGCCGCTGTTCGAGGAGACGATCTGGCCGGCTCTGGCCACGCGCATTCCGGCCTTCGAGGCTATCAAGCCGACGCGGGCCTGGGCCGGCCACTACGACTACAACGTGCTCGACCAGAACGCGGTGATCGGCCGCCATCCGGACGTGCCGAACTTCATCTTCGCCAACGGTTTCTCCGGTCACGGACTGCAGCAGGCGCCTGCCGTCGGCCGCGCGGTGGCGGAACTGATCGTCTACGGCGGCTACCGCACGATCGACTGTTCGGTCTTCGGCTACGAGCGGATCGCGGAAGGCCGGCCATATCGGGAGCTTAACGTCATCTGATGACGTTGGAATAGATCCCTGCGGCCAGCGCCGCGTCGACCAGCCGCGCGCGGGCATCCTCGGTCGAGCGATGTCCCTCCAGCACCTTGAGGCAGGTTTCGAGCGCTTCGGTGTGAAGGTCGTCGCGCAGGCCGGGCCAGCGCACGTCCGCCAGCAGGGCCGCCGCCTGGGCTACCCTCTCCACGATGATGTCGCGCCCGTCGATCATCAGGACCACGGGCGTGGCGAAATGCTTGGGATCGCTGTGGCTCATGCGCGTGAAACGCCCGTTCGCCGGCCATGTTCCGAAGCTCTTTGAAAGGCGACGGATTCCGTGTAAGGCGAGCCGAAGAAAGGACCGTTCCCATGGACAAGTTCACCAAGCTGACCGGCGTTGCCGCGCCGCTGCCGATCGTCAACATCGACACGGATATGATCATCCCCAAGGACTACCTGAAGACGATCAAGCGCACCGGGCTCGGCACAGGCCTTTTCGCAGAGATGCGCTACAACGAGGACGGTTCGGAGAATCCGGATTTCGTGCTCAACAAGCCCGCCTACCGCAAGGCGCAGATCCTTGTGGCGGGAGACAATTTCGGTTGCGGCTCCTCGCGCGAACATGCGCCGTGGGCGCTGCTCGACTTCGGCATCCGCTGCGTGATCTCCACCAGCTTCGCCGACATCTTCTACAACAACTGCTTCAAGAACGGCATCCTGCCGATCACGGT
>VFQN01001750.1_pt1 | contig 35306 bp, 27 predicted proteins | sample 3512371 | NCBI WGS metagenome assembly VFQN01 (sample SAMN10412370, study PRJNA504923) | tailings metagenome | isolation source: Replicate 2 from Balatoc abandoned mine | place: Philippines: Itogon, Benguet | collected 2017-08-28 | reverse complement strand
TCACCTTGAGCGAGGTGGCGAGGCGGGGTACACGGCGGCCCCCACCCCGGCGCGGTTCGGCACCCTGGCCGCCCGCCCCGATCCCCGCGGGCGAAACGCCCCAGTCCATCCGCCCCCGGCGATCCTCGGGTCGGTCGCCGTCGGCCTGCTCCCCGGGCGGACCAGCCTCGCCGGGATCGCCCGCCTCGGCCGCCAATGCGGGGCGTCGCTCGCCCACGCCCTCGGGTTCCGGTGGGGGAAAACCCCGCCCCCGTCCACCCTGAGCCGAACCCTCCGGGAGTTCGATCCGGACCACCGGGAAGGTGGTCATCGGGGATGCCGCCTTCTGCCAGCGGGACCCCGCCGAGACGGTCGTGGGGCCCGGCGGGGGGGATGTCCTGATCGCCAAGACAACCCGCCCGGATTGGAAGCCGACGTGACGGCCGGATTCGCGTCCGAGGCCGCCGCCCGATCCGTCGCGGCGGCCACCTCCCCCTACGCCCCTGCCGCCGCCGCCGCCGGGGCGGACGGCCACCGCGGTTGACGAGGGGCACGGCCGGGTCGAGCGGCGGACCCCCGGCAACGGCCCCGATCCGGACCCTCGGCCAGACGTGGAAGGGGTTGAGGCAGGGGTTCCGGCTGACCCGCGAGCGAACCGTGGGTGGGGTCCGAACGGCGGAGGTGGTGTGCGGCCTCACCGGCCGGCCCCCGGAACGGGCCGGGGCCGCCGCGTTGATGCACATCCTCCGGGACCACTGGGAGATCGAGAACGAGCGGCGCTACGCCCGGGATGTGACGCGGGGCGAGGGCCGGTGCCGGGTGCGGTCGGGCGCGGCCCCGCAGGTGCTGGCCGCGCGGCGGCACGCGGTCCTCCACCCCCTGAGCGCGGTCACCGCTCCGAGCCGCCCCGCCGCCCTCGAGTACCTCCAAATCCATCCCGACGAGGCACGGTTGCCCATCGGGATACCCCAGACGCAATGACGGAATGGCCCTGGCGCTTCACGGCCCTCGGCGCGGTGTAAGTAACGCAGGGTGTGATGCACCAGTTGTTGGGGCCGTCTGTAAAAATCGCCTTCCGATGTCACTTGTCCAGCGGAAGACCGTTGGGCAGAAGGAGTGCCTGATGTCCGAGAGAAACGTCTTGATCGGGCGGTTGTACGCTGCCAGACAGCTTGACGGAAGGTTCCGGCTTTCGACACAGCCGCCGCTCGATGGGCGCGGGGTCTGGGTGATCCGCGTGTATGGCCCGCCCGGAGGTCGGCTGGTGATGCCATCGGAGATCGTTCCCGACATCGAGAACTTCAACCACATGCCCGAACCGTACACGACCCAGATCGTTCCTTACGAAGACGACGTGAATGATTCCCAGGAATTACCTGGGCGGGCATCGCCCACCGTGCCGCCGGGTCGGGCCATCGCCGTCGCGGTGGTCACACTGCTGGCGGTGCTGCCCGCCGCCGCGACCTTGCTGTTGACTTGGCGGTGGCGGTGGCCTTCTGGACCATCTCGGCGGTCATGTCCACGCCGACCACCCGACCGGACGGCCCGACCCGGCGGGCGGCGAGGATGACCGCCACGCCGACGCCGCGGTGGACGGCCTCCTTGATCGCCTCGTTGCTGCCGAGTTCGAGGGCGACCCGGAGTTCGGCCAACGACCGCCCGGCGCGGTCCGACGACCTCTCGAAGCAATGCCGCGAGCCGGAACCGGCCTCCCGCAAGACGAGCGGATGGGCGGCGAGGTCGTCCACCGTGGCGGCGTTCTTCCGGCTCAGGACGTGATCCGGCGGGGCCACCAGCGCCATCCGGTCGCTGGTCAGGAACTTGAACTCGAAGTTCGGGCTGTCGTCCTTGTGCCCGACCAGCCCGACGCTGACCTCTCCCCGCTCCACCTGACCCATCGTGGCCATACGTCGGTGATGACGGCGCGGACCCGGACGTGCGGGTGCTTCCGGCCGAACACGGACAGCAGGGTCGGGAGCAGGTGTTCGCCGGGGATCGAACTGGCGGCGGTCACCAGTTCACCGGCGACCGGGGCGTCCTGGCCGGTGAACTCCTGCCGGACCTCGCGGTGCAGGTCGATGATTCGCTGGGCGTAGGCGTAGGGCGTCCGCCCGGCACCCGTCAGCACCCCACCGCCCTTGCGGTCGAACAGACTCTTGCCGAGCGTCTTTTCGAGGGCTTGGATGCGCTGGCTGGCCGCCGCCTGGGTCAAGCCGAGTGCCTTCGCCGTCCCCCGTGGAGTTGCTCAACTCGGCGGCCTTCGAGAAGGTTCCCAGATGTTGGAGTTGAACGTCCTCGGGATTCACGACGGCACCGCCATCCGCGACCACCGGCTGTTGGGCGAGGTGCTATTGTAGGCGGCTCACTTCCGTGATCGGTGTCGAACAGTTCACGCCCGGTCATCGCGCCGCACGCACCGCCGCACGGGTGACTTCGCGGCTGCGCATCGACCCGTCTGGCCGGTGCCGCTTACGGTAGCACCTGCCCGTCAGCAACAGCGTTTGCGGAGCTGGCAATGCGCTCTTCGCCGGTCACGGCGGTCCATTCCGTTGCGTTCGGCCGGCGATACCGCAGAACCTGGGTGAACTGCGCGTCGCCCCGGTGAAGCTGCGCGACCACCCGCACCGCCTTTCCCCCTTCGGCGAGGTACACCACCGGCTCGTCGTTGATCTTGCCGATGGCGACAGCGGGGACGGACCACTCGGGCGGCAACTCGACCGTCAGCTTGGCCGAGACGTACATGCCCGGCCGCAGCTTGGCCTCCGGGTTCGGGAGGTCCACCTCGGTGCGGAGCGTCCGCGATCCGGGTTCCAGCGACCACGACGTGCGGACGACCTTGCCCACGGCGGGGGAACCGGCGGTCGCCGGGAGCGTCACCCGCACCGATTGGCCGTCTTCGACCAACCCCGCGTCGTTCTCGGGGACGTTCACCACCACCCGCACGGGGTCGATCTTGGCGACCGAGAACAGCCCGTGTTTGCCGTCCGCCGTGACGTAATCGCCGGTGTTCACGGTGCGCCGGGTGACCACGCCGTCATACGGAGCCTTCACGCGGGTGTAGGCCAGCAGCGCGGCGACCCGCCGCGCGTCGGCCCTCGCCACGTCGAGCCGGGCCTCGGCCGCGACCACGTCGGCCAACGACTTGTCCCGGTCGGCCTCGGCCTTTGCAACCGCTGCCTCGGATGACGTGACTTTGGCCGTCGCCTCGGAGCGGGTCGCTTCCGCCGCCTTGAACTGGTTCAGCGTCTCGTCCTTCGTTTGTGCGTCGATCACGCCGCCGGTCACCAGCCGGCCCACGCGATCCGATTCCGACTTCCAGCGTTCATACAGTGCCTGAGCGCGGGTAAGTCCGGCCTTCGTTTCCGTCACCTGGGCTTTCGCGGCGGCGACGGCCGCGTCGGACGCGGCTACCGCTTTCTTTGCCTGAGCGACTTCCGCCTGGGCCTGCCGGACCAGTGCTTCCTTCTGCTTGAACTCCTCGTCCATCTCCGGCACCGTCAACTCGGCCAACACCTGTCCGGCCTTCACCCGGCTGCCGATGTCGATGAAGCGGTCGTGGGGCTGCCGCGTGGCCTTCGCCGGGTCGGAGGAGATCACGCGGACGTAGCCCGGTATCTTCGGGTACAGCACCGTCTCCTCGAACGCCTGGACGCCACCCGGCTGTTCGACGGCCCGCGTCACCGGCCGCTTTTCCGGCTTCACGACCGTTACGGCGGGGGGACTCGCCGGGGCCGACGAGGTCGGGGCCGGAGGCGGCTTGTTGCAACCCGCCGCCGACAGAGCGACCGCCAACCCGAGGACGAGGACGCGATTAGCCCGCATGGTGCGACTCCTGGGCGTCGGGGACGTAATGGCGGCCAGCCGGGTTGAACGGGCTGAGGGAAGGAGATCGGGCCGGTGAGCGACCCATCACCAGCGCGAACACGGCGGGCAGGACCAGCAGCGTCGTCAGGGTGGCTGCGGCCAGCCCGCCGATGACGGCCCGGCCGAGCGGGGCGGTCTGGTCGCCGCCCTCGCCGAGGCCGAGGGCCATCGGGACCATCCCGGCGATCATCGCCGCGCTGGTCATCAGGATCGGCCGCACCCGCCCCCTCGCCCCTTCGACGCCGGCGTCGCGGGCCGACATCCCCCCGACCCGCGCCCGCTCCGCGAAGGTGACGAGGAGGATGGCGTTCGCCGTCGCCACGCCCACGGCCATGATTGCACCCATGAACGACTGCAAGTTGAGCGTCGAGCCGGTGACGAACAGCGCGACCGCGACGCCCGCCAGGACCGCCGGCACCGGGGCGACGGCAATCAAGGCGAGTCGGATCGACTGGAAGTAGGCGGTGAGCATGAGTGCGATGACGACGACGGCTACCGCCAGCCCGAACACCAGCCCCCGGAACAATTCGCGGAACGGCGTGATCTGGCCGCGCACGTCCACCGACACGCCCTTCGGCGGGTCGCCGGTGGCTTTGACGGCCGCATCCACTTGATCGGCCACGGTGCCGAGATCGGCCCCCTGGACGTTCCCGGTCAGGCTCACGATCCGCTTCATGTTGTAGCGGTCGATCTCGCCCGGCATGGTCCCTTCCTTCACCGTCCCCACGTCCCGCACGTAGACCGAGCCGTGGCCGTTCGAGACGACCGGCACCAGTTCCAAGTCCTTCGGCGTGCGGACCAGCGTGAACGGCACCTCCACCTGCACCTGGTAACCAACCCCGCTGGCCGGGTCACGCCAGTAGTTCGGCACCGTGAACCGACTGGACGAAGTGAAGGGCGTGACGGCCCGCGCGACATCGGCGGCCGTTCCGCCGCTTGCGGCGACCTTCTCCCGGTCCACCAGCACTTCCACGGTGGGGTAGTCGAGCGGCTGGGCGAGCTGGAGGTCTTTCAGGGCCGGCACCTTGTTCAGTTCGCCGGCCAGCTTCTCGGCGTAGGCTCGGCTGGCCGCGACGTTCGCCCCGGCCACCTGCACCTCGACCGGCGTCGGCGACCCGAAGCTCATCACCTCGTTCACGATGTCGGCCGGCTCGAACGAGACGCGGAGTTCCGCCGCCCGCCGGTCGGCCACCGCGTCCGGCACCGCAAACCGGGGTTGCTTCCAACGGGCCGCCGTCCACGCTTGCAGGTGCGCCGGAAGCTTGTCCCGCAGCCGGGCCTTTAACTCGTCCACCCGCACCGGGCCTCGCTTGAGTTGCACGCGAACGGCGGATTCGTGCGGCCCGCCCATCCAGAGGTAAACGGCGTTGATCGGGTAGCTCGACGCCACGACGCCGACGTACCCGAGGGAGATGTCCACCTCGCCCCCCATCGCCTTCACCTCCTCGCCGACGTACCGGAGGGCTTCTTGCGTGATCGCCTCGGTTTCCTCGATGCGGGTGCCGGTCGGGGCGCGGACGCGGAGTTGGAACGAGCCGGCATCGACCTGGGGGAAAATCTCGGTCCCGAGTCGTGGGCCGACCACCAGCACGACCGCCACCGCCAGGGCGAGGTAGGCCGGCACCAGAACCCACCGCGTGCGTGCAAGGAGTCCGGTCGAGCGGGCGTACCAGCCGGGCCGGGCGTGGGCGGCCGGGCCGTGGCCGTGGTGCTTGTTCTTCAGCAGCCAGACGCAGAGGACCGGGACGAACGTGCTGGACAGGACGTAGCTGGCGACCACCGAGAACCCGACTGCCAGGGCCAGCGGTAGGAACAGCCCGCGAGCCGCCCCTTCCATCACGAACGACGGGATGAACACCGCCAGGATGCAGAGCATGGCGAGGAGCCGTGGCACGGCGGTTTCCGTCACCCCGCGCCACGCCGCGAGTGCCACGGACGGTGTCTTCTCCATCTGGACGTGGACGTTCTCGACGGCCACGGTGGACTCGTCCACCAGAATGCCGACCGCCAACGCCAGCCCGCCGAGGGTCATCAGGTTGATCGTCTGCCCGGTCAGCCACAAGGCGACCAGGGCCGCGATGAGGGCGAAGGGGATGTTCAGCACGACGACGATCACGCTGCGCCAGTCGCGGAGGAACAGCAGCACCATCAGCCCGACGAGGCCGGCCGCGAGCGCGCCCTCGAACGCCACGCCCTTCATCGAGTTGGTGACGTAGGGGGACTGGTCGAACTCGAAGCTCACCGTGATGTCGTCGGGCAGTTCGGCCTGCATCTTCGGCAGGTTGGCCTTCACGTTGTTCACCACGTCGAGCGTCGAGGCGTTCGCCCGCTTGGTGACGAGGATGTAGACCGCCCGCTTGCCGTTCACCAGTGCGTACCCGGTCGGGATGTCGCTGGCGTCGTCGATCAGCGGGCGGTTGGTGACGGGGTCGTGCCTCACCACGTCGCGGAGGAACACGCCGGGCTTCACCTCGATGGCCCCGAGTTCCTCGGGCTTCACCACCATCGCGTTGCTCGGGACCAGCGGCATCCGGGTGGCGTCCCGGATCTGCCCGGACGGGGCGATGGTGTTCCCCTCGGTCAGCTTCTTCACCACGTCGTCGGCCGACACGTCGTACGCCTTCAGCCGCTCCGGGTCGGCCCGGACGACGACCGTCCGCTGGCTCCCGCCGAACGGCGGCGGCGCACTCACCCCCTCGATGGCGGCGAACATCGGGCGGACGCGGAACAGTGCCTTGTCCTGGATCTCCCCGATGGTCCGCGTCTCGCTCGACATGACGAGGTAGCCGACCGGCACGCTGCCGGTGTCGAACCGCATGATGAACGGGTTCACCGTCCCCGGCGGCATGAACGCCCGGCTGCGGTTGACGTACCCGACCGTCTCGCCCATCGCCTGGGCCATGTCGGTGCCGGGGTGGAAGTACAGCTTCATCAGGGACATGCCCTGGACGTTCTTCGACTCGACGTGGTGGATGCCGTTGATGTAGAGGAAGTGGTACTCGTAGTAGTTGGCGATCAGCCCTTCCATCTGCTGCGGGTCCATGCCGCCGTAGGGCTGGGCGACGTAGATGACCGGCAGGTTCAGGGCGGGGAAGATGTCCACCTTCATCCGTGAGTACGCCAGCCAGCCGGCGAAGACCGTGCCGACGACCAGCACCATCACGGTGACCGGGCGGTTGAGTGCCGCAGTGATCGGGTTCATCGTGCCTCCCGCCCGACGCCGTCGTTCCCTCCCGGTATTGAACCTCGACACCCGGCCGGGGGCGACAAGTGCTTGGTTAATTCGGCTTTAGGTTGGGTCGTGCGGGCGGAACGCTGCCGCCGGTAACGGCCGGCGGCGGGTCCACGGACACGGGGCGCGGCTGGGCCAGCGGCAACGCGGGGACGCTCGTCGCGGGCCGGGTTTCCACGGGGCGGCCGACCTGACACAAGGCTTGGGCCGGGTGACCGAGGGCGCGGTACAGCCGGAACTGGGCGCGGTTGTGATCGCCCACCGCCTGGTAGTAGTCCCGGTAGGCTTGATCGAGAGCGGCGACGGCCGCCACCGCCTCCTGTGGCCGAAAGACCAGTATGAGTTGCTCCCCGGCCCTCTTCGTCTGCCCCAAGCCTTGAAGGTTCTTCTCGGCCGTCGCCGCCGCGTTCGCCACGCCGTCTTCCGCCGCCTTGACCCGCTTGGCCGCCCGCGCCGCCTGGGCCTGGGCCTGGACGACCTCGGCCGTGACCACGTCCTGGGTGCGGAGGAGTTCCAACAAGGCCCGCCGGCCGTCCGCCTCCCGCTCCCGCACCTGCGCCCGGTTCCCCAGCCCGAGGTTCTGGACCTCCCACACCGCCTGGAGGTCCACGCTGAACCGCGGGCCGAAGTTGCCCATGAAGTCGTTCACGCCGCCGCCGAAGTACCCGCCCGCCAGCCCCGGCGTGTTCGACCCGCCCCCCCGCGCGGCGAGCGTGGGGTACAGTACCCGCCGCTTCTCCTGCTTCACGCGGACCAGGGCGGCCTGGACGACGGCCTGATACGACGCCAGTTCCGGGCGGTGGGTCAGGCCGATAGCGACCAACTCGTCCAGGGGGGCGGCCGGGTCGATCAGTGCGACGGCCAATGACGGTTCTTCGGCCGGCTCGACCAGCGTGCCGGGCTGGAGCCGTAGCAGTCGCGTCAGGTCGGCACTCGCCACCTGCCAGCGTTCGTAGGCCGTCTCGACGGCCTGCCGGCGGCGGGCCGCCTCGGTCCTCGCCCGGTTGATCTCCAGTCCCGGGGCGAGGTCGGGGGCTAACTTCTCGGTGCGGGCGACCAAGTCCTCGGCCCGCCGGAGCGACTCGGCGGCCCCGGCCACCTCGCCGCGCGCCTGTTGGACGTTGAAGTACGCGACGGCGACGGACAGCGTGGTGTCGTTGCGACTGGCCTGGGCATCGAACTGGGTGGCCCGCGCCACCTGACGGGCGGCGAGCGGGGCGAACACCGCATCGGCCGTCGAGACGACGGCCTGCGGCCCGGCCCCGAGCAGCAATGACGACCGACTGGTGGTGAACACGTTCCCGACGATGTCCTGAATCTGCCCGTCGTGCCGGAAGTAGTCCGCCCCGATGTTCAGGTTCGGCAACCACAGCACCTTCGCCCGGTCGAGTTGGGCGGACGCCGTGCGCACCCGCTCGTCGGCGATCTGGATGTCCAGGGCGTTCGCCCCGGTGAGCGTGAGGGCGGACGAGAGGGTGATCGGCAGGGGCGTTCCTTGCGACTGGGCCGCCGGCGTCGCGGGCAACTTGAACTCGGCCTTCGCCAACTTCACGCCGCCCGGCTCCGACTCGGCCGACTTCGCCGGCGCCGGCGGTTCCCGGCGGGCGACGAGCTGCGGGGGTGGGAGTTGGACGGGGGCCGGGTCGTTGAGACTGGCGCACGCCGGTAGACAACCAAGTGTCACCGCCGCGAGGCACCGCCACGCCGTTCGTTTCGTGCGCGAGGTCGTCATCCTACTTCCCGCCGTGATCTCGATTTTTCTTCAAGACTCATCGGCGGAACGACCGCGCCCACTGGAACACCGAACCTTAAATCCAATTGATCTTACCCCGGCCTCCCGAGTTGCGCATCCGCTCCGGTCGGCAGCGTTACGACAACTTCCGTCCCGACCCCGACCGTGCTGGTGAGGGAAACGGTCCCGCCGTGGGCCGTGGCGGTGCTCCGGACGATGCTCAGTCCCAGCCCGGTGCCGCCCTGCTCCCGGCTCCGAGCCTTGTCCACGCGGTAGAAGCGGTCGAACACCCGTGGCAGGTGTTCCGCCGCGATTCCCTCCCCGGTGTCGGTCACCGCCAACCGTACCGCACTTCCCACCTCCGCGGTGCCGACGCGAACCGAGCCGCCGGGCGGCGTGTACTTGATCGCGTTGTCGATCAGGTTGACGACCACCTGCCGGAGCCGAACGGGGTCGCCGCCGACGGTCCCGAGTGTCCCGCCGTCCTCGACCTTGATGACCACCCCCTTCGCGTCCGCGAGCGGGCGGAGGGTGTCAACGACCTCCCCGACGAGTGACGTGATGTGGAGCCGTTCGAGCGGACGCGGCACAACCCCGGCGTCGTCACGGGCCAGGGCGAGCAGCTGATCGGTCAGGCGGGCCATCCGCCCGCACTCTTCCAACATGCTCTCGATGATGCCGCGAAGCTCGTCCCTGCTCGGGTCGCCGGCGAGCGCGACCTCGGCTTCGGTACGGATCGCCGTGAGCGGGGTGCGGAGTTCGTGCGAGGCGTCGGCCGTGAACCGCTTGATCTCCGCGAACGACCGCTCCAGGCGGCCGATCATGGTGTTCACGGTGCCGGCCAGTTGGCCCAACTCGTCGTCCGGGTTGTGGACCGGCAGCCGTTCGTGCAGGCGGTCGGCGGTGATCCGTTCCGTCGTCTTCCGCAGTTGTTCAACCGGCGCGACGGCCCCGCGTGCGAGCAGGTAGGCCAATCCTGCGGTCGCCGCCAACCCGACCGGGGCGGCGAGCAGCATGGCCTGCCCGAGGGCGGCGAGGTCAGCCTCCTGATCCCGAAGGGGGACCATAAGTAAGACGTGTACGTCCTGACCGCCGGCGCGAACGACCCCGACCGCGAGCCGCCAGCGGTGGCCGTCCGGGTCGGTTTCCAGCCGCCGAACCGGAGGAGCCTCCGCGAGTCCGCGACTGGTAACGCCGGGGTGGGCCGCGAGCGGGGAGCCGTCCGGCCCGTAGATCGCGGCCAAGACCCCCATATGTTCATCGAACTCGCGGACCCAATACTTGGCCCGCTCCGCCGACTTCGTTGCCATACGCGGGTCGGTTTCGACGAGCCGAAACCCGGTGTCCGCCGTCCGGTCGGCCTGCTGACGGAACGCCCGGCCCGCGAGCCAGTAGACCAACACCATGAACCCGACGAGGACGACCGCGACTCCCACCGCGTTCCACACCGTCAGCCGCCACCGGATGCTCCGTTTCACGCGGGTTCACTCCTCCAGCCGGTAGCCGACGCCCCGCAGTGTGGTGATGAGGGACCGCTCGCCCGGCGAGTCGATCTTCTTGCGGAGCAGGTTGACGTACACCTCGACCACGTTGGTGAGGGCGTAGGTCGGGTCGTCCCACACGTCCCGGCCGAGCATCTCGCGGGTCACGGCCTGCCCCTTGTGCCGGACGAGGTATTCGAGCAGGGCGAACTCCTTGTGGGCCAGTGCGATCTCGCCGTCGCCCCGCGCCACCCGCCGCCGCAACAGGTCGATCTCCAGCCCCGCCGCCCGCAGCACCGTCTCCCGCTCCGGCTGTCCGCGGCGGAGCAGCACGCGGAGGCGGGCGAGGAGTTCGGCGAACGCGAACGGCTTGACGAGGTAATCGTCGGCCCCGGCGTCGAGGCCCAGCACCCGGTCGTCAATCGCGTCCCGCGCGGTGAGGATCAGGACCGGCACCGACTGGCCGGCGGTGCGGAGGGAGCGCAGCACCTCCAGCCCGTCCATGCCGGGCAGCATCCAGTCGAGGACCACGGCGTCGAACCGCCCCTCGCGGCCCAGGTGCGCCCCGTCCGGCCCGGTCGCGGCCGATTCGACCTCGTAGCCGACGCCCGCCAGCCCCTCTTCGAGTCCCCGGCGGACCTTCCGCTCGTCTTCGACAACCAACACACGCGGCATGACACGTTCCCCTCCACTGGTATCGTACCGCAGGCCCGTCCGAGCCGAGCGGCCGGGAGGTTAAATCCCTTTTATCTGCGGCCTTGTGAGCGGTTCGGGGTGGCGTGTGCGGGCCGATCACGGCTACAACTGGACTGCTCGAACACCAACGGACGGAGCCGGAAACGCCCGCCGCATCAGGAGGAATAACCGTGACACGATTCGCCACCCTCGCGGCGGCCGGACTGCTGGCCTCGGCCTGTGGAAGTCCGGCTGCGGACTACCCCCGACCGAACCTGTTGGTCGAACCGGCCGCACTCGCCACGCCCGAAACGCTCAAGGGGTTCGTGGTCCTCGACGCCCGGCCGAAGACGAAGTACGACGCCGGCCATCTGCCGAGCGCAAGGTGGGTGGACCACGCGGAGTGGGCCAAGGGCTTCGGCGACGGCCAGGACGCGACCGGGTGGTCGAAGCGGATCGGGAGCCTCGGCCTGACCGCCGACAGCCGCGTGGTCGTGTACGACGACAACCAGGCCAAAGACGCGGCCCGCATCTGGTGGGTACTTCGGTACTGGGGCGTGAAGGATGTCCGCCTCCTCAACGGCGGCTGGATCGGGTGGGAGAAGGGCAAGCACCCGACCGAGAAGGGCGCGCCTGCGATCACGGCCGGCGAGTTCAAGGCCGTCGCCGCTCCCGAGCGGATGGCGACGAAGGAGGAGTTGCTCAACTCCCTTTCGGGCGACAAGCTCCAGATCGTGGACGCCCGCTCGAAGGGCGAGTTCTGTGGCACCGACGCGATGAAGAACAAGCGGGCGGGCGCGATCCCCGGCGCGACGCAACTGGAGTGGATCGACCTGATCGACAAGGACTCGCACCGCTTCAAGTCGCCGGACGAGTTGAAGAAGCTGTTCGACGACGCCGGGATCAAACTGGACCGCCCGACCGCCACCCACTGCCAGTCCGGGGGCCGGGCCTCGGTCATGGCCTACGGGTTGGAGTTGATGGGGGCGAAGGCCGTGCGGAACTACTACAAGAGTTGGTCCGAGTGGGGGAACGCGGACGACACGCCCGTCGTGAAGCCGGAGCCGAAGAAGAAGTGACCGGCGACTCCACCACACCGGCCCCGCGTCCGCCGCTGGCCGCCGTGCGGGAGGTCGCCGCCCTGTTCCTGCGGCTCGGGGCGACCGCGTTCGGCGGCCCGGCCGCGCACGTCGCCCTGATGCGCGACGAGGTGGTCGCCCGGCGGGGCTGGCTGACGGGCCCGCGGTTCCTCGACTTGGTCAGTGCCTGCAACCTGATCCCCGGCCCGAACTCGACCGAACTGGCCATCCACATCGGCTACCACGCCGCCGGCTGGCGGGGCGTGCTCGCCGCCGGCGTCTGCTTCATTCCCCCGCCACGCTGATCGTGTCCGCCATCGCGTGGTGCTATGTGACGTTCGGCACGCTCCCCCAAGTGGCGGGCGTACTGTACGGGGTCAAGCCGGTCGTGATCGCGGTCGTGGCTCAGTCGATGTTCTTCGACTTCTTGCCGGCCATGCGCCACCTCGCATTGTCGAAAAGGGCGGTATCGACCGGACGTCCCGAGTGGCCCGCAAGTCCCTAAAGGGCGGCAGGGGCGAATAAAATGTTGACACGTCGAGATGTCGAGATATTATTGCTCAAGAGGAGTGCGACATGCCCGCTGCCACCCTAATCGACCTCGACCGACTGACGCTGGCCGCCGAGTGCCTGAAGACCCTCGCCCACCCGCACCGCCTGCGGATCGTGGAGATGCTGCTGGCCGACCGCTACACGGTGGGGGAACTCGCCGAGAAGTGCGACATCCCGAGCAACATCGCTTCGGGCCACCTCCGATTGATGCAGCGGTGCGGCTTCTTGGCACCCGAGAAGGACGGGCGGAAGGTGTATTACAAGATCACCGAGTCGTGTCTCAGGAAGTTCATGGGTTGCATCCGCGAACGGTTCGCCGGCGGGTAGCATTTTTTTGCCCAAAAGAGTCGAAATATCAAGACATATGGACCCTTCTGGAGGTTATTGATGGAAGTCGTGACTATCGCCCCGCGCGACCTCGCAGCCCGGCACCGTGCCGGTGATCCGGTGGAACTGATCGACGTGCGAACCCCGGTCGAGTTCCGCGAAGTCCACTGCCCGCTCGCCCGCAACGTGCCGCTGTCCGACCTCGACCCGAGGGCGGTCGTGGCCGCGCGGCACGGTCGCACCGACCGACCGCTCTACGTCATCTGCAAATCCGGGGCGCGGGGCAAGCAGGCGTGTGAGAAGTTCATCGCGGCCGGCTTCACGACCGTCGTCAACGTCGAGGGCGGCACGTCCGCGTGGGCGGAATGCGGGCTGCCAGTGAACCGGGGCAAGAAGGCGGTCTCGCTCGAACGCCAGGTGCGGATCGCGGCCGGTTCGTTGGTGCTGGTCGGGGCGGTGCTGGGCTTCTTCGTCCACCCGTACCTCATCGGCCTGTCGGCGTTCGTCGGGGCCGGCTTGGTGTTCGCCGGCGTCACCGACACCTGCGGCATGGGTCTGGTGCTGGCCCGCATGCCCTGGAACCGCGCTCCTCGGACCTGCGACGTGTCCCCCGACGCGGGGGGCGCGCGATGAAGCTCGTCATCGTCGGTGGCGTCGCGGGAGGTGCGTCGGCCGCCGCTCGCGCCCGTCGCCTCTCGGAGGACGCGGACATCGTCATGTTCGAGCGAGGCCCGGACGTGTCGTTTGCCAACTGCGGACTACCGTACCACATCGGCGGGGTGATCCCGCAGCGCGACAGGCTGCTGGTCACCACGCCCGAGCGACTGCGGGAGCGGTTCCGCCTCGACGTGCGGACCCGGAGCGAGGTCGAGGCCATCGACCGCGCGAAGAAGACCGTTCGCGTTCGCGAACTGAACACGGGTCGCGTATACGAGGAGGGCTACGACAAACTCATCCTCGCCCCCGGCGCGGCCCCGATCCGCCCGCCGATTCCGGGGGCCGACCTGCCGAACGTGTTCGCCCTCCGCAACCTCGCTGACACCGACCGCATCAAGGCGGTGGTGGACGGCGGGATCGAGCGGGCCGTCATCGTCGGGGCCGGTTTCATCGGCCTGGAGTTGGCCGAGAACTTCGTGCGTCGCGGGGTCCGGACGACGATCCTCGACCTGAACAAGCAGGTTCTCGCCCCGTTCGACCCGGAGATGACCGCGCCCCTCCACGCAGCGTTGCGGGAGGGGGGCGTCGAGGTGCTGCTCGGGCAGTCCGCCGAGGCGATCGCCGCCGGCACCGCCGGGATGGCCGTCACGCTCACGTCCGGCGACACCCGGTCGGCCCAACTGGTCGTCCTCGGCGTCGGCGTGCGGCCCGAGAACAAGCTCGCGGTCCAGGCCGGACTCGAAGCCGGGCCGCGCGGCGGCGTCCGGGTCAACGAGTACCTCCAGACGACCGACCCGGACATCTTCGCGGTCGGGGACGCCGTCGAGACGACGGACTTCGGGACGGGGGAGCGGACGCAGGTGCCGCTCGCGGGGCCGGCCAACCGCCAGGGCCGGATCGCGGCCGACAACGCCTTCGGCCGGAAGGCGAAGTACCGTGGCACCCAGGCGACGGCCATCCTCGGGCTCTTCGGTCACACGGCGGCGATGACCGGGCTGTCGGAGAAGGCGTTGAAGCGGCTCGGCCGGCCGTACCGCAAGGTGTACATCCACCCGGCCCACCACGCCGGGTATTACCCCGGTGCGGAGGGGATGTCGCTGAAGGTGATCTTCGACCCGGAGTCGGGCCGACTGCTCGGCGCACAGGGTGTCGGCGGAGCCGGGGTGGACAAGCGAATCGACGTGCTGGCGGTAGCGGTCCAGGCCGGGATGACGGTGTTCGACCTCGAAGAGGCGGAGTTGTGCTACGCACCTCAGTTCGGGTCCGCGAAGGACCCAATCAACATGGCCGGATTCGTGGCCGGCGGGCTGGTGCGGGGCGACCACCCGCAGATCGACTGGGAGGCGGTCGCCGCCCTGCCGAACCCGCTGCTGCTCGACGTGCGGACGGCGAAGGAATTCGCCGAGAGCCACATCCCCGGCGCGGTCAACGTTCCGGTGGATGAACTCCGCGGCCGACTCGCCGAGTTGCCGAAGGGCCGGCCCGTCGTCGCCTACTGCCAGGTCGGCCAGCGCGGCTACCTCGCCACCCGCGTCCTGATGCACGCCGGTTTCGACGTGCGGAACCTCGGCGGCGGTTACAAGACGTACCTGCTCCACAACGCGGGCGATCCCGCGAGGAAGGCATGAGACGCGAATCGTGGCTGGGGCGTTGAGGCCCTTATTGTGACCGCGTGGGCAACGGCACAGCCGCCGGCTGAGGCGAAACTCGTGGCTCATGATGCCATCGGGGTGGTGACCGGTAACCCGAGTAGCAAACGGACCACCCCCGGGACTGCAACCTTGAGGTTACTCCCTCACTGGAACACGGCGACGCAGAGGTGGAGGAAGTGCCTGCTCACCCCCGCGGCACGGGCGGGGGAACGTCCGCAGGGCGGCCCGCCGCCCCTCGAGGGTGTTGTCGTGGCCCCCCCGAGCCCCGTCCCCGTCGTCGTCCCGGGCCCACGCCCGCTTCCCGGGAGTGGGGTTCACGGTGGCGTGCCCCCGGCCGACCTCGGGTGGCCGGGCGTATCCCGACCACTCGTCCGCGTACACCGTCGCCCCGTCACCCGTGGCTCCGGTCACGAACCCGGTCCGGGCCGGCGGGTCGGTTCGCTCGACCACCCCCAGGACCACCTCCCCGGTCTGGCGGCCGACCCCCCGCTCACCGGGTACAAGCGGCGGCGATTCCAGGCCGAGATGGCCCGCCTGTACTGCGGCGGGTCGGCCCGCCTCGCCGGGACCACCTTCGGGTGGGGGCGGGGCGCCGTCCACACCGGCCTCAACGAACTCCGGTCCGGCACCCGCGGCCTGGAGGCGTTCGCGTCTCGCGGGCGGAAGGCGACCGAGGCCCTCCACCCCGCGGTGGAGGAGCACGTCCGCCGGTTGGTCGATCCCCCGGCCCAGGCCGACCCCAAGTTCCAGGCCACCTTCGCCTACACCCGGGTCACCGCCAAGGCCGGCCGGGACGCCCTGCTGGACGTGCCCGAGCGGGCCGGGAAGGTGCCGTCCCGGCAGACCGTCAGGGGCATCCTCAACCGGCTCGGGTATCGGCTCCGCCGGGCGCCCAAGGCCCGGTCGCAAAAGCGGCCCCCCAGACCGACGCCATCTTCGCCCACGTCCGGGACGCCCGCGCCGCGGCCGCGTCGGCCCCGGACGCGCTGAGGATCTCGGTCGATACCAAGGCGAAGGTGAAGGTCGGCGACTTCTCCCGCGGCGGTCGGCGCGGGGCGGGGCGGCCGTCCGGGGCCTCGACCACGACATGGCCCCCGAGGCGGTCCTGGTCCCGTTCGGGGTGCTGGAGTTGAGCCGCGGGCCGGTGCCGATCCACCAGCCGCGGTTCCTGTTCGGCCACTCCCGGCGGACCAGCGACTTCTGGGTCGACGGGTTAGACCGATGGTGGGCCGAGCGGAAGGCGGCCTGCCCCGGGGGCACGCGATCGCACATCGCGCTGGACAACGGCCCGGAGGTCGCCAGTTCCCGGCCCCCGTTCCCGAACCGGATGGTCGGGTTCGTCGACCGGCACCGGGTGGCGGTGGAGTTGGTGTACCTGCCCCCGTACCACAGCAAGTACGACCCGATCGAGCGGTGCTGGGGCGTCCGGGAGCGGCACCGGAACGGGGCGTTGCCGTCGTCGGTGGCCGACGCCCTGCGGTGGGCCGGGAGGATGACCTGGCGGGGGCTCCGCCCGATCGTCCGGGAGCCGGCGGCCGTCTACGAGCGGGGGGGCGGTTGACCAAGGCGGCCATCCGGCCAGTCGCCGAGCGACGGACCCGCTCACCCGCACTGCCCAAGTGAAGCCTCGCCATCCAACCCAAGGAATCGGGTGATTAACGTCGTCGGATTGGTTGGCGGGTCCGGAGCCTTCACCCGCCAACCAATCCGACGACGCCGGTGTGAGAAGACCACCTTCCGTGGGTCACCACAACCGACCTGTCGCCGGCCCGAATTCGCCCGGCTCGCGTCGAACTCTTCACGTCCCACGGGAATCCATCACGTCCCGATTCCCACAGCAGGAGGCCGCCCATGCCCGCCGCGACGACGGAGTTGATCCCGGTCCGCGCGCTCAACCAGGTGACGTACTGCGAGCGACTGTACTACCTCCAGTACGTCGACGCCGTGATGCCGACGAACGAGCACGTCGAAGGCGGGCTGTTCGACCACCGCCGCGTCGACGACCCCGACCTGAAGGCGAAGACCCGCTCCGACCGCGGAACCGCCACTACCCGCGGCGCGGCGATGTCGTCCGAGGCGCTCGGCATCAGCGGCGTCCTCGACGTGATCGAGGAGAAGAACGGCGAGGGCTACCCGGTCGAGACGAAGCACGGGTCGGCCCCGCGCGACGCCGACGGCAACGCGACGACGTGGGACAACGACGCCGTCCAGCTCTGCGCCCAGGCGCTACTGATGGAGGAGCACTCGGGGAAGTCGGTCCCGCGCGGGTTCCAGTTCTACGCCGGCACCCGCGAGCGGGTGGAGGTGAAGTTCACCGACGAACTGCGATCGAAGACGCGGGCGGCGATCACCCGCGTCCGCGAGTTGGAAGTCCTCGACGCCCCGCCCGACCCGCTCCCGCCCGAACTCCGCAACCGCTGCTTCGGCTGCTCGCTCGCGCCGGTCTGCCTGCCGGAGGAGACGCTGTACCAGATCGGCCGCCCGGCCGGCGGCGACAAGCCGGTGCCGGAGGTGACGCGCGTCATCCCGCAGTCCGACGACGGCGCCGTGCTGTACCTCCAGGAGCCCGGCAGCCACGTCGGCCGGCGGAGCGAACACCTGATCGTGAAGAAGGACGGCGCCGAACTCGCCCGCGTGCCGATCCACGCCGTCCGGCAGGTGGTGGTGTTCGGGAACGTCCAGCTGACGACGCAGGCCTTGCAGACGCTCGTCGAGAACGAGGTGCCGGTGGCGTACCTGACGGGGTACGGGAAGTTCGTCGGCGCGCTGGTGCCGGCGGGGCCGAAGAACGTCGGCCTGCGCGAGGCGCAGTACCGCCGCTTCGCCGCCCCGGCCGAGTGCCTGGGGCTGGCGAAGGCGGTGGTGCGGGCCAAGCTGGCGAACCAGCGCACACTGCTGATGCGCAGCCTCCGCGGCGACGACGCCCGCGGCAGCGACGACCCGGCCGCCCGCGGGCTGTACGACCTTCTCTGCGGCATCGACGGCGCCACCAGCGCCGAAAGCCTGCTCGGCACGGAGGGACAAGGCGCGGCACTGTACTTCGGCACCTTCGGGCGGTTCCTGCGGCCGCAGCCCGACGGCCGCGGGTTCGACTTCACCACCCGCAACCGCCGCCCGCCGCGCGACCCGGTGAACGCGCTCCTGAGTTTCGCCTACGCGCTGCTCACGAAGGACTGTTTCTCGGCCGTCTGCACCGTCGGGTTCGACCCGTACAAGGGGTTCTTTCACGCCAACCGCCACGGCAAGCCGTCGCTCGCCCTCGACCTGATGGAGGAGTTCCGCCCGGTCATCGCCGACTCGGTGGTCCTAACGCTCATCAACAACGAGCTCGTCGGCCCGGACGACTTCCTCGTGTGGCGCGGCGCGTGCCAGCTCACGGAACAGGGGCGGAAGGCGTTCTTCGCCGCCTACGAGCAGCGGAAGGCGACGGTGGTGACGCACCCGGTCTACGGCTACCGGATGAGCTACGCGCGGATGTTGGAGGTGCAGGCGCGGATGCTGGCGGCCTACGTGCGCGGCTCGGTGCCGGCGTACACCGGGTTCACGGTGCGCTGATCCCGGGGGGGTACTCATGGACAGCTACATCGTGGCCTACGACATCTCCGACCCGAAGCGGCTGCGCAAGGTGGCGCACTGCTGCGAGGACTACGGCTACCGCCGGCAGCTGTCGGTTTTCTTGTGCCGGCTGTCGGCGACGGACTTCGTCAAGCTGCGGTCCCGGCTGTACGACCTCATCGACCTCGCCGCGGACCAGGTGTTGTTCATCCCCCTGTGCCCGCGGTGCGTGACGGGGATCGAGGCGCTCGGCCGCCCGACCGAGGCGGCCGACGCGAAGGACGTGGTCGTCGTGGTGTGAGGCGGTGTATCGGCGGCCCCACGAGCCGCGACCGCAAGGGAGCGGCCGGTGTCCATCGCGGTCCGCAATCGGCGAAGGCGGGTTCCGCAGCCGCTCCCTTGCGGTCGCGGCTCGTGGGGCCGCCGGACTCCGCCGCAGCAACTTCACGCAACCACCAACCGGCTTACGCCGGCCGTTCGCCCGGGCCGACATCGATCGGTCAGCGCGCCACGCGGCAGCCGCGACACGGCACCGGACCAGCCGGCCCTCGCCCGGCGGGCGGGCGTGTCCTAGGTTGTACCGAATGGCCCGCCGGCCGCGCGCCGGGACCGGTTCCGATCCAGGCGGCGCCCCGACGAGGAGATTGCGGTGCGGGAAACGCTGATGTTCCTTGGGCAGTCATGCCGCCGGTGGCGCGTCACCGGGGCGATCGCCCCCAGCGGCCGGGTGCTCGCCCGGGCGATGGCCGACGCGGTCGGCGAGGTCGCCCCCGGGCAGGTAGTGATCGAGCTCGGGCCGGGCACCGGAGTATTCACCCGCCAGCTCGTGCGCCAGTTCCCCGCCGCCCGCGTCGTCGCGGTCGAGCTCAACCCGGTGTTCGCCACCCACCTCGCGGATGCCGTCCCCGGGGTGACCGTGGTGACCGGGTGCGCCACCCGCCTCGGCGCCCACCTCGCGGGTCTCGGCCTCGCCCCGGGGGACGTGGCCGGCGTGGTCAGCGGGCTGCCGCTCCTGTCGCTCCCCGGCGACCTGCCGCAGCGGGTGCTCGCGGCCATCGCCGCCTCGCTCCGTCCGGGCCGCCGCTACGTCCAGTTCACCTACTCGGCCTGGGCGTGGCGGCGGTTCGACTCGACCGGGTTCCACCGCGGCCCGATCCGGCGCGTGTGGCGGAACCTGCCCCCGGCCTTTGTGCTCCCGTTCACCCGCTCGGAGTAAGGATGCAGGGATGAAGGGTGAAGGATGAATGGAAGGGACGGCCCCGGCGTTTCCTGGTTCAGCATTCACCCTCCATCCCTCATCCCTCATCATTCCCTGATGGTACCCGAATGACGTCCGCGACCGCCGCGTCTCCCGCCCCGCCCGTCGCCGGGCCGCTCCCGCCCGAGCCGATGGACCCGAAGCTCACCTGGATCCAGCCGGGGGGCGGCGTCGTGGTGCAGCTCGAACTCGCCTGGGGGCGACTGCGCCGGGCGTGGCTGAAGAAGGCGCGGCCCGGCTACGTCAGCCGTATGGCCGCACTCCGCAAGGGTGACTTCAACCCGTGCCCGCACGAGGTTCTCGACCCGCGCGACCTCAAGTTCTTCCGCAACCAGGGCGGCTACTACTGGGAGCCGCACGACGACCCGTTCCGCTGGCGCGACGGCATCCCGTTCGCCCGCGTCGGCCTCGCCGAACTCTTCGTCTTTTCCGTGATCACGTTCGGCCCCGCGGCGGCGCTCGCGGCCGCGCTGGCGGCCGCCGGCGACCTCGGGCCGCTCGGCTGGGTGGGCTGGGTGGTCGTGGCGGCGCTCGCGGTCTGTGGCGCGCTCATCGTCTGGTTCTTCCGCGACCCGCACCGCACCGTGCCAGTCGAGCCCGGGCTCGTCGTGTCGCCGGCGGACGGCCTGGTGGTGGCGATCGACGAACTGGAGCACGACGAGTTCGTCGGCGGGCCGGCGGTGCAGATCGGCATTTTCCTGTCGATCTTCAACGTCCACATGAACCGCGCCCCGGTCGCCGGCCGGGTCGTCGGCCTGCGCTACCGGGCCGGGAAGTACCTCAACGCGCTGCGGGCGGCGTCGGCGAAGGAGAACGAGCAGCTAGCGGTGCGGATGCAGGAGACGACGGCGCCGTACCGGCGCTACGTCGTCCGGCAGATCACCGGCGCCATCGCCCGGCGCATCGTGTGCTGGCTCAAGCCCGGCGACGAGCTGGGGCGTGGCGAGCGGTTCGGCATGATCAAGCTCGGATCGCGGACCGAACTGGTGCTGCCGCGCGAGGCGGGGCTGGCGATCCGCACGAAGCTCGGTGACAAGGTGAAGGCCGGGGCGACGGTACTCGCCGCGTACGCCGCGTACGCCGCGACCGCCGGGGAGGCCGACCGGTGAAACTCAAGCTGCGGCCGCGCCGCCCGAGGGCGAAGGCGTTCGCCGTCGTCCCGACGCTGCTGACGCTCGGGAACGCGATGTGCGGGTTCGGCGCCATCACGTTCGCCGGCAAGTGGACCGGGTTCGACAACGCCACGTCGCTGTTCGCCGCCGGGTCGCTCATCTTCCTCGCCATGCTGTTCGACGGGCTCGACGGGGCTGCCGCCCGGTGGACCGGGCAGACGAGCGAGTTCGGCGCCCAGCTCGACTCGCTGTGCGACGCCATCAGCTTCGGGGCGGCGCCGGCGTTTCTGATGCTCGCGCTGGCGCAGCCCGTGGGCTACCACCCACGGGTGCTGTGGGTGGCGGCGGCGCTGTACGTCGCGTGCGCCGTACTGCGCCTCGCCCGGTTCAACGTCCAGACGGACGAGGACCACAAAAAGAAGGGGTTCAGCGGGCTCCCGTCGCCGGCCGCGGCGGCGGTGGTGGCGTCGTTCCCGATCATGATGTTCGGCCCGCAACTGCTGTCCGACGGCGAGGCGCCGGTCGCGCACTGGACCGACGTCTGGATGACCCGGTCGGTGCCGTTCGTGACGTTCGCGGTGGCCTGCCTGATGGTGTCGCAGGTCCGCTACCCGCACGTCTTCCGCCGGCTGGTCAAGGGGCGGCGGAGCGGGCCGTACCTCATCAAGCTGGTGTTCGCGGTGGCGGTCGTCGTCGCCGTGCCGCGCGTGTCGATCCCGATCCTGGCGTGCTATTACGCGTTCGCCGCGCCGGTGATGGCGCTGTGGAACCGGCACTTCGGGAAGCCCGCCGCGCCGCCCGCCGCCGACCCGGCCGCGCCGGCGGCGGTGCGCCTCCCCACTGACCCCGCCGAGCGCCGCGACGGCGACACCGCGCAGGGGTGAACCCGCCCCGCGACGAGACCCGCGCTGGCGTCCCGGCCCGCGCCCGGCGACAATGGCGGTCACGCCACGCCGAGGGTCCGTCGCCATGCGAGCCGGGTTGTGTCTGCTCGTCCTCTTTGCCGCCGCCGCGCCGGCACTCGCCGACGACCACTTCGAGAAGCACGTCCGCCCGCTGCTGGTCGAGCACTGCTTGCAATGCCACGGCGCCGAGAAACAGAAGGGCGGGCTGCGCCTCGACTCGAAGGCCGGCTGGCAGGCCGGGGGGGACAGCGGCCCGGCGGTCGCCCCCGGCGACCCGGACAAGAGCCCGCTCGTGAAGGCACTCCGCGGCGCGGACGGCTTCGCGCAAATGCCACCCAAGGGGAAGCTCCCCGACGCCGCGGTCGCCGCGCTGGCCAAGTGGGTGAAGGCCGGCGCCCCCGACCCGCGCACCGGCGCCCCGGCGGCGACGGGCGCCATGTCGATCGAGGCCGGCAAGAAGTGGTGGGCATTCCAGCCAGTGAAGCGCCCGGCGGTGCCGCCGGGCGCCACGAACCCGATCGACGCCTTCCTGCTGGCGAAACTCCACGTGAAGAGGCTGGCGTTCGCGCCGCCCGCCGACCGGCGCACGCTCCTCCGCCGCGCGACGTATGACCTCACCGGCCTGCCGCCGACCGCGGAAGACGTGCACGCCTTCGAGAAGGACGCCGCGCCGAACGCCTTCGAGAAGGTGGTCGACCGGCTGCTCGCGTCGCCGGCCTACGGGGAGCGCTGGGGGCGGCACTGGCTCGACCTCGTGCGCTACGCCGACACCGCCGGCGAGAACAGCGACCACCCCCTGCCCCACGCCTGGCGCTACCGGAACTGGGTGATCGACGCGGTCAACGCCGACCAGCCCTACGACCAGTTCCTCCGCGACCAGCTCGCCGGCGACATCCTCGCGGCCCGCGGCCCGGCGGCGGAGTACGCGCCGCGCGTCGTCGCTACGGGGTTCCTCGCGCTGGCCCGCCGGTTCGACCACGACAGCGACAAGTCGATGCACCTCACCCACGAGGACGGCATCGACACCATCGGCAAGGCGCTGCTCGGCCTCACGCTCGGCTGCGCCCGCTGCCACGACCACAAGTACGACCCCGTCACCGCGAAGGACTACTACGCCCTCTACGGCATCCTCGACAGCACCAAGTTCGCCTTCCCCGGGTGCGAGGCGAAGCAGCAGCCGCGGGACATGGTGCCGCTCGTGCCGCCGGCCGAGTGGGAGCGCACGGTCCGCCCGCACCGCGAGAAGCTGGCCGCGCTCGACGCCGAGGCGCGGTCGGCGGCGGGCGCCGTGCTGGCGGCGGCGGGGGAGCTCCAGGCGGCGTTCGTGAAGTCGCGCCAGCCGATCGGCTTGGGTGAAATCGCCGACGGCGGCGAGGCGGCGTTCGGCACGCACGCGGTCGGGGTAAAGGCCGGCGACGTGCTGATGCTCTCGGTCACGCCGCTGAAGAACCACGGCGCCGACTCCACGCTCGTCGAGTGGGACATCGCCGAGGTCACCGGCGAGCGCCGGTGGAACGCGACCGCCGACCTCACGGCCGACCTCCTCGCCGGCAACCCGCACGCCGACGGCCACGGCAACGCGGGCGTGTGGTGGTTCTTCGACGCCCGCAATCACCCGACACTGCTTCCCGAAGCCGCCCGCGACGTGATGGGCAAACCCGGCCTCGCCGCGTGGCGGAACGGCGACACGCCGTCGGTGTTCGTGAACGCCGCGGCGACGCCGACGAAGGTGTGGACGGAACTCGCGCCGCGGTCGCTGTTCGTCCACCCGGCGCCGAACGGCAACGTCGCGCTGGCGTGGCTCAGCCCGGTCACCGGCACGGTGCGGATCACCGGTCGCATCAAGGACGCACACCCGGGCGGGCCGGACGGGGTCGGCTGGGTGTTGGAGCGGTTCGCCACCAACGCCCGCGGCCTCCTCGCCCGACTCGCCGACGACCGCGACCGGCTCCAGCGACTCGCGGGGCAGCGGGCCGACCTCGTGCGGGCGGCGCCGAAGGAGGACGTGGCGTTCGCGGTGATCGAGGGGGCGGCCGCGGACGCGCGGCTGCACGTCCGCGGCGACCCGGAGAAGCTCGGGCCGGCGGTGCCGCGGCGGTGGCTCGAAGTGCTCGGCGGTACGCCCGTGACGCCGAACGCCGGCAGCGGCCGGCTCGACCTCGCGGGGTGGGTCGCGTCCGCCGACAACCCGCTGACGGTGCGGGTGATGGTGAACCGCATCTGGCTCCACCACTTCGGCCGCGGGCTGGTGAAGACGCCGAACGACTTCGGCACCCGCGGCGCCCCGCCGACGCACCCCGAACTCCTCGACTGGCTCACCGCCGAGTTCGCGTCGGGCGGGTGGAGCGTGAAGGCGATGCACCGGCGGATCATGCTGTCGGCCGCGTACCAGCAGGCGGCCGGCGCGGCGCCGGACCACGACCTGTATTCGCGCTTCGAGCGCCGCCGGCTGAGCGCGGAGGAGATCCGCGACAGCCTCTTGATCGCGGGCGGGAACCTCGACCGCACGCCCGCCGGCCCGCACCCGTTCCCGCCCGAGTCGGCGTGGAACTACACGCAGCACGTGCCGTTCGCCACGTTCTTCGAGACGGACCGGCGCAGCGTCTACCTCGTCGGCGTGCGCAACCGCCGCCACCCGTTCCTCGGCCTGTTCGACGGCGCCGACCCGAACGCCACCACCCCGCAGCGGCAGACGACGACGGTGCCGACGCAGGCGCTGTACTTCCTGAACGACCCGTTCTTCCACGCCCAGGCCGACCGCCTCGCCGGGCGGGCGATCGCGGCGCCGGCGGCCGACCGCCTCGGCGTGCTGTTCCGCGCCGCGTTCCAGCGCCCGCCGACCTCCGCCGACCGCGCGACCGCGGCGGCGTTCCTCGACCGCTACCGCCGCGCCGGCCCGGACGAGCGTGCGGCGTGGTCGGCGCTCGCGCGGGTGCTGCTGGCGAGCAACGAGTTCCTGTTCGTGGAGTGATGAAGCAGACGGGGCTTCCGTGGATCGTGCGTCGACGGATTCGTGTCGGCCTGGGCGAACGGCCGGCGTGAGCCGGCTGGTCGTTGGTCCGGGTGCCCATGCGGGCAATGTGGGTGACCGGTCGCCGTCTCAGGCCACCCGGACCAACGACCAGCCGGCTCACGCCGGCCGTTCGCCCGGTCGGGGTCTCGCACCCGACATCGACCAATCGACGAAGCCCCGAGCCGCTGGAGAAACATCCATGTCCGCCCACCACCGCCGCGCGTTCGTCCGCTCCGCGGTCGCCGGGTCGCTCCTGATGCCCGGCCTCCTCAGCGAACTCCTCGCGGCCGACGCCGCCGACCCGCTCGCGCCGCGCGCGCCGCACTTCCCCGCCAAGGCGAAGGCCGTCATCTTCCTGTTCATGAGCGGCGGCGTGTCGCACGTCGACTCGTTCGACCCGAAACCGCGGCTGACCACCGACCACGGCAAGCAGGTGACGTTCGACCACCCCGAGACGCGCAACCGCCCCGGCTACGAGAAACTGTTCCTGAAGCGCCCCGACTGGGCCTTCCGCCCGCGCGGCCGCAGCGGCACCGAGGTCAGCGACCTGTTCCCGCACGTCGGCGACGTCATCGACGACGTCGCCCTCATCCGCTCGATGCACACCAGCCACTCGAACCACTACAACGCCACGCTCGGGATGCACACCGGGTCGTTCGCAATGGCGCGGCCGAGCATCGGCGCGTGGACGAGTTACGGCCTCGGCACGGTGAACCGGAACCTGCCGTCGTTCCTGGTGCTCGCCCCGCAGATGCCCTACGCCGGCACGCAGGTGTGGGCGGCCGACTTCCTCCCCGGGGCGCACCAGGGGACGCGCGTGGTGCCCGGCGCCGAGCCGGTCGCCAACCTCCGCCCGCGCGTGCCGACCGACCGTCAGCGGCTCGAACTCGACGCGCTGGCGGCGTTCAACGAGGCGCACCGCACCGCCCGCGCCGACGACCCGCAGCTCGCCGCCCGCGTCCGCTCGTTCGAGACGGCGTTCGGGATGCAGTCGAACATGCCCGAGGCGCTCGACCTGTCGCGCGAGACGGACGCCACCTTCGACCTGTACGGACTGCGCCGCGGGCAGACCGACGGCTTCGGCTGGCAGTGCCTCGTCGCCCGCCGGCTCGTCGAGCGCGGCGTACGCTTCGTCGAACTGATCCACACCGGCTCGTCCGGCAACTGGGACTCGCACGGCAACATGGCCGACCACGGCCGCCTCGCCGCTCAGGTGGACCGGCCGATGGCGGGGCTGATCCGCGACCTGAAGCGGGTCGGGCTGTTCGACGACGTGCTGGTGGTGTGGACGACGGAGTTCGGCCGCACGCCGTTCAACAACACGCCGCAGAACGCCGGCCGCGAGCACCACAGCTGGGCGTTCAGTTCCTGGCTGGCGGGGGCGGGGGTGAAGCGCGGCGTCGTCCACGGCGCGACCGACGAGCACGGCATCCGGGCGGCGGAGCGGCCGGTCCACGTCCACGATTTCCACGCCACCATCCTTCACCTGATGGGGATTGACCACGAACGACTCACGTACCGCCACGCCGGCCGCGACTTCCGCCTCACCGACGTTCACGGCGGGGTCGTGCGCGAGGTGCTGGCGTAAGGGGTAGCCCCAGGCTTCATCGCACGCCCGCATTACACAACTCTTTACTCCGCAACCACATCCGCGAATTCATCGCCGCGCGGTTCGTCAGGGCGTCGGCCCGCCCCCGGTGAGCTCGCGCTGTTAACCCAGATTGACAGAACAGGCCGGTTCTTCCGCTCCGGCGGGAACTTCCTGTGCTAGGGTTCGGACGATCCCCCTCCGCGCCGGGTCCGCCGATGTCCGTTCGTATCGAGAGCCAGGCCGAGCCCATCCCGGGCTACAAGCTGCTCGACCGTCTCGGGTCGGGCGGGTTCGGCGAGGTGTGGCGGTGCGAGGCGCCCGGCGGCATCTTCAAGGCCGTAAAGGTCATCTTCGGCGACCTGCGCAGCCACGACAACGACCTCGTCCGCTACGCCGAGCAGGAGCTCAAGGCGCTCAAGCGCGTCAAGCAGGTCCGCCACCCGTACCTCCTCGCACTCGACCGGTACGACATCGTCGAAGGCCGGCTGATGATCGTGATGGAGTTGGCCGACTGCAACCTCTGGGACCGGTTCCGCGAGTGCCGCGAGAAGGGCCACCTCGGCATCCCGCGCGAGGAGCTCCTCGGCTACATGGAGGAGACCGCGGAGGTCCTCGACCTGATGGACGGCCAGTTCGGCCTCCAGCACCTGGACATCAAGCCCCAGAACCTGTTCCTCCTGTACAACCACGTCAAGGTCGCCGACTTCGGGCAGGTGAAGGACCTGCAAGGGGTGATGGCGAGCGTGACCGGCGGCATCACCCCGGTGTACGCCGCCCCCGAGACGTTCGACGGCATGGTGTCGCGGTTCTGCGACCAGTACAGCCTGGCGTGCGTGTACCAGGAACTGCTCACCGGCCAGCGGCCGTTCGACGGGTCGAGCATGAGCCAGCTGCTCATGCAGCACCTCCAGCTCCCGCCGGACCTCGCCCCGAGCCCGCCGGCCGACCGGCCGGCGCTCCAGCGGGCCCTGTCGAAGCGGCCCGAGGACCGCTGGCCGTCGGTCCGCGCGTTCGTGCGGGCGATCCGCGAGGGCGACGGCCTGGCCGCGTCGGTCACCCGCGTCGCGGCGCCGACCGGCGACTCGACCGACAACCTCGGGCCGAAGCCCGGGTCCGGCATCCACGGGCTGAGCCTGGAGACGCCGGCGCCGCGCGGGATGACCGAGACCGACAACCACGCCGTCCTCGTCACCCCCGCCCCGCCCGAGGTCACCGGCCCCGGCCCGCTCCGCCCGGCGCTGGTCATCGGCATCGGGCAGGCGGGGCTGCGCGTCGTCCAACGGCTCCGGTTCGAGCTCAACGATCGTTACGGCCCGGCCGAGTTCACGCCGCTCCTCCGCACCCTCGTCATCGACACCGACCCGGACACGCTCGACGACGCCGTCCGCCCGCGCGGGGCCGACCGCCTCGCGGCGCTGTCGGCGGAAACGATCGTCCCGGCGAAGCTGAACCGCGCCAGCCACTACCTCAAGCCGCGCCTCAACGGCCGGAACCTGACCGAGGGCTGGTTCGACCCGCAGCTCCTCTACCGCATCCCGCGGACGCCGCAGACGATGGGCCTGCGCCTGTTCGGCCGGCTGGCGTTCATGGACCACTACCGGGCGGTGATGGCGAAGGTCGGCGCCGAGCTCGAGGCCGCCCTCTCGCCCGACAGCCTCCACCTGACCGAGCAGCGCACCGGCCTCCGCCGCCGCACCAACCGGCCGCGGGTGTACGTCGTCGCCGGCGCCGGCGGCGGGACCGGCGGCGGGATGCTCCTCGACGTCGCCTACGCGGTGCGCGCCAAGCTGAAGCGGATGGGGTACGAGCACCCGGAGCTGGTCGGCGTGCTGCTCCTGCCGCCGGCCGACGCCTCGCTCGCCCCCCCGCAGGCGCTCGGCAACACCTACGCCACGCTCACCGAGCTGAACCACTTCACGCGCCCGGACAGCACGTTCACCGCCGGCTACGACGACCGCGGCGGGGCGGTGAAGGAGAAGGACGCGCCGTTCACCCGGGTGATGCTCGTGCCCGGCCCGGCCGGGTCGATCTTCAGCGGCACGCGGACGACGCCGCCGGCCGCCGGGGCGATCAACCGCGGGCTCATCGGCCGCCCGTCCGGGGTCAGCCCCGTCCCACCGGCCCGCCCCAAGGTCGGCTCCGGCGTCACCGGCCAGCCCGGGTCGCGGGTCGTACCGGGCGCCGCGCTGACGCGCACGCCCGAGCCGGCCGTGGCCGCGTTCAAGGCCGTCGCCGGGGTCGCCGAGCTCATCCGCCTCGACCTGTTCACGCCGCTCGGGCGGGCCGCCGACGAGCAGCGCGACGCCAAGCTCGTCGGCCAGCCGAAGGCCGTGACCGTTGGGGCGTTCGGCGTGACCGCGTTCGACTGGCCGCGGGCCGAGGTCGTCGGCCGGACCGCCGCCGCGGTCGCCCGCAAGGTGCTGACCGCGTGGCTCGTGCCGAACGTCAAGCGCGCCCGCGAGATCATCCCGACCTGGGCCGCCGCCCAGTGGACGCAGATCGGCCTCGACCCGGACACGGCGCTGGCGAAGCTCCAGGCGGCCGCCGAGACGGCGACCGGCGCCCGGACCGAAGACCTGATCACCCTCACGACCGAGCCGCTGGTGCCGAAGGGGTGGCTCGCCCGGCTGCCGGAGCCGGAAAAGGTGGCGGTGGCCGTCGACGGACTGGTGAAGTTGTTCGGCCCGCCGGCCGGCCCGGCACACCGCCAGCCGACGGCCGCCGAGGAGGCGGTCGCCGACACCGCCGTGAAGCTGGGCGACGAGTCGGCGCACCACCTGCGGACGATCGCCGCGGCGCTGGTCGAGGACCAGCAGTTCCGCATCGCCGGAGCGGAGGAGGCGACGCGGCAGTTCCTGGCGACGGCCGACCGCCTGGCCGACAAGTACAGCGCCGAGGCCGCCGCCGCCGAGCAGAAGTCGACGGCCGCCTACGAGTGCCTGGTGCACTACACGCACCACACCAAGGGGATGCGCAAGCCGGCCGCGGCCGAACTCGCCGACGCCCTCCGGCTGTTCCCGCGGGCGCGCTACCAGGCGGTACTGTACCGGGCGCTGGCCCGCGTCTACCAGGGCATTCATGACCCGCTCGCACTGCAACTGACCGACGTTCTCGGGTGCAAGGACCGGCTGGCGGAGATCGCCGGCCCGGTGGACCCGCCAGCCGCCGACTTCATCCCCGGCCCGCGCCGGCTGATGCCGCCCGGGTGCCTCGGCGTGGACGACGCCGTGGCCCGGTTCGAGGGCGTGCTGACCGACGCCGACTTCGCCGCGATCGACGCCCGGGTGCAGGCGGCGCTGGAGCCGGACCTGGGCGGGGTGTTCCAGGCGTGCTTCCACTCGGCGGTCGGCCCGGAGGGCGTGATCGCCGCGGTGCGCGAGGAGACGCGGTCGTACCTCGACGCGCGGCTGGGCGAGGTGGACATGGGGGCCATGTTCGCCGAGCGGTTCCGCAGCCGGCAACAGGCCGAGGCGGCGGTCGCGCACGCCTACGCCGAGGCCGACCCCGAGTGGGTCGGCGGCGGCCCGTGGACGGGCACCGAGGTGACGGTGCTGGGCGCCCCGGACGGTGTGGCGGGCGGCCCGGTGCGGGAGCTGGCGACGCGGGCGATCCCGGTCGCCGGCCTGCCGGTGGCCGAGAGCCGCGACGACGTGACGATCTACCGCGAGTACCCGGCGGTGCCGCTGTCGGCGGTGCCCCACCTCGGCCCGGCCGGCTCGACCGCGTACCAGAACCTCCCCGACGCGAACCAGTGCAGCCTCCACTCGCGGCTCGACGTGACCGCGTGGACGGACGTGGACGCGGTATGAGTGCGATCCCGGGGTGGTGCGTCGATCGACAACGGTCGGCGTGCCCCGGCTGCTTGTGGGATCAGCGGCGGGTATTGGGCGGTCGTTTTGGTGCTACTTGGGGCGGTTCGGGGCTCGAACCCGGCACGGGGGACGTAGCGGCCTTTCTCATTCAGGATCCGGGTAGTGGTGAGTATTCTGTCCTGGCGGTGAACGACTCCAGGACGGACCCCGTGGATGACCCGGGTTAACTTACCCACCGCCACGGTCGCCCGTCTCGAAGAGGTCTTCCGCACCACCGCCGGGGTCCAGCTCCGGCACCGGGTGCCGACCGTCCGGATGGCCCACCGGGGGGCGGCCCCACGGGGATATCGCGACCGACCTCGGGTGCCCTCGCCGTCCCGTCCCGCGGCGGCTCAGCGCCGGCCCGGGACGCGGGCCCGACGGCCCGACCCCGCGCAACGCCCCGGGAGCCAGGCCCGCCCTCACGCCCGACCTGGCCCCGGTGATCCGCCGGTGGGTGATCGACGGGCCGGCGAGGCGGGGGCCGGGCCGGGCCAACGGGACGTACGCCGCGTTGGCCGACCGCCTGGACCCGGCGAAGGGCATCCGGGTCGGCCGGCCGGCCCTCCGGGCGTTCGGGGCAAGGCACGGCACCCGCCCGTGCCGGCCGGCGTACCGGCTCCTCCGCGGCGACCCGACCAAGCCGGCGGGGGGCCCGGGAGGGGCTGGCCGCCCTCATACACGATCCGGTTGGTGCTATCCGGTCTGATCTGGTGGGACCGGCGTCCCGCCGGTCTTTCCGAGCGACCGGCGGGACGCCGGTCCCACCAGATCAGGCACCCCCAACCGGACCGGGTATCAGAAACGGGCGGGCGCGCCCGGCGGAGCCAAGACGAGGCGAGGTTCCCGACGGTCCCGCCCCGGACCGCCACGCTCGGGGTGAAGGGCCACCGCCCGGTCGCCGGGACGTGGGACGGCAAGAACCTGCGGTATGTCTTCGCGGCCGCCGACCCGGCCGCGGCGGCCCACGCCGACACACCGGGGGGCCCGAAGGGCGCCACGAGGACGACGGGCAAGGGCAAGACCCGGCGGACGCAGGAGGGGTTCGCCGCCCACCTGCGGCACGTGGCCCGGATGGACCCGGCGGGCCGGCACCAGCGGGTGGCAATCCGGATCGACAACGCCCCGTGGCCCGGGGGGGAGCGGATCGATGAGGCCCCGGGGGGTAACCCGCACCTGGGGTGCGAGCGGTTGCCCCGCGACAGCCGGCAGCGGGACCCGATCGAGCGGTTCGGGAAGCCGCGGCGGCGGACCACCCACAACCGCCGGTTCGACTCCCTGGCCGACCTGAAGTCGGCGATCCGGAACAGCCGCCGCGACCTCCCGACCGCCAGGAATCGGGTCAGAACCCTCCGGAATCGCCAGTCGAGAAAACCGTCACCACCCGGATCGTGAATCAGGCCGTTGGCCTGAAACCCCTGCCACGGCACCGCCCGCTCCCTCACGGGGTCGGACGCGCCGCGCCCGCCAGTCCGCGGACGTACTCGTAGTAGCCGGCGAGCTTGTACTTCTTCGCCGTGTTCGCCGACGACATGAACCGCACCTTGCCGAACACCGGGCGCTCCGGCGGCCACGGGCGGTCGAACAGGCCGAAGCACCACAGGATGCCCGTGTACGAGTTCGGGTCGCGGCCGTCGGTCGCGTACTTGTTGTTCAGGTGTTCGAGCACCCGGTACGCCGCCGCCGGCGTCGGCGACCACTCCAGCACCTTTTTCCCCCACAGCATCCGCAGGTAGTTGTGGACGCGGCCCGTCTTCACCAGCTCCGTCTGCGCCGCGTTCCAGAGCGGGTCGTGCGTGTCGGCCGCCTCGAACTGCTCCAGCGAGTACACGTGCTCCCGCTCGTCGCGGGCGTGCTGCCGCAGGGTCTCGCGCGCCCAGGTCGGCAGCACCGCGTCGAGCGTCCGCTCGCCGCCGGGGGAGAAGTCGAAGCTCTCGAAGTTGAACTGTGGCACCGGGGCGGTCTGCCAGCTCACGGCCTTCCGGTCGGCGTCCCGGATGCCGCGCTCCGTGTTCCAGAAAAACTGCTGGCCCACGTCGCGCCACGTTACCGCCTCGTCGAGGAAGCCGTTGACGTTGACGTCCCGGCAGTAGAAGTCGTCGCGCTTCCCCTTCGCCTTCGGGTTGATCTCGTCGGGCGACCAGTCGCCGAGGGAGCCGAGGACCGCTTCGACGACCTCCTGAATGCCGAGGTGACCGTGGCGCAGGTACGGGCTGAGCCGGCTCGCCGCGCCGCGGGCGGGGTCGTCGGGCTGGTTGCGGTCGTCGGCGTAGCGAGACAGCTTGTTTGCCACGAACTCCGCCAGAACGGCCCGACCGGCACCCGGCCCGCCGGCCACGCCGGGGACGGGCGGGACGGTCTGGTCGACCGGCAGGCAGGCAACAAAGTCGCGTACATCTGTTGATGCCCACACCGGGAAGGGCGCTTCGAGCGTGGAGCGAGCGACGCGCGGTACGTCGGGCTCGGCGGCGGCGCGGTGTGCCCACGCCTCGGTGAAGCGGGCGTGGATACGCGGGCGGAGGTGCGCGGCGGCCGCCACCGGCTTGTCGCCGAGGAGCGCGAGCGGCACCAGACTGTTGCCATCGATCAGCTCCACGCTCACGCGACACGTCGCGGCGAGCGCCCGGTTCTGCGCGGGGACGATGAACCCCGGGTAGTCGTCGGTGACGACCGCGCAGGCGTCGGCGGCGAGCCCGGCGACGAGCCCGCGGCCGGGGCGGTCGGGCGTCTCGACGAACGGCCAGTACGCGACCCCGAGCCGGGCCGCGGCCGCCGCGTTGTCGCGCACGCCGTCGAGCAGGAAGGCGTGGTGGCGGGCGTTCGCCCACGGGTAGTTCAGCTTCAGCCCCTCGTACACGACGAGCGGCTTTTTGAAGTGCCGGCACAGTTCGAGGGCGTGGTCGAGGGCGTGACTCGAATGGAGCCGCCGCACCGCCTGGAGCCAGAGGAGGACGTACCGGCCGCGCGGGTTCGGCGGGCGGTCGTTGGCGCGGCGGAGGCGGGCGCCGGGGAGGGTGGTCATGCGGGGGAGTTCATCGGGTTCGTCGGAGCCGGGCGTGAGTAGCGTGTCACCTTCGGACCGCAAAAAGTCACTTATGGTCAGGCGCCGTGAACGCCCGGAGGAGCGGAATGGGCCATCGTCTGCGTCACAAATCGTTACGATTCATGGATTTGTGCCGCACATATTGAGAGCAGGGTGTGAGCAACGAGTCGCAAAACTGGTCACTTATGGTCACGTGGCGCCCGCGTCGCTCGCGTCCCGGGCTCCGTCGGAGCGAGCCCCTATGATAGCCGGCATGTCCGTGCCCGTTCTCGCCGCCGCCGGGATTCGCAAGGGGTACGGCGGCGCGCCCGCGCTCGACGGCGTGTCCCTCGCGGTCGGTGGGGGCGAGGTGTTCGGCCTCCTCGGCCCGAACGGCGCCGGGAAGACGACGCTCATCTCGATCCTCAGCGGCCTGGTGCCCGCCGACGCCGGCACCGTCACGCTGTTCGGCAAGCCGTTCACCCCGGCCGACCGCGACCTCCGCCGGCTGGTCGGCATCGGCACGCAGGACCTGAGCATTTACCCGGACCTGACCGCCGGCGAAAACCTGACGTTCTTCGGCCGGCTGTACGGCCTCCGCGGCCGCGAGCTGGCGGCGCGGGTGGCCGAGCTCCTCGCCGCCGTCGGCCTCGCCGACCGCGCGACCGACCGCGCCGGCACCTTCTCCGGGGGAATGAAGCGGCGGCTCAACCTGGCGGCGGCGGTGGTCCACCGGCCGCGGGTGCTGTTCCTCGACGAGCCGACGACGGGCGTGGACCCGCAGAGCCGCAACCACATCTTCGAGCAGGTGCGGGCGCTCTCGGCCGCGGGGATGACGGTGATCTACACGAGCCACTACATGGAAGAGGTGCAGAGCCTCTGCCCGCGCATCGCGGTCCTCGACGCCGGCCGGGTGCGAGCGTGCGACACGCTGCCGAACCTGCTCAAGACGCTCGACGCGACCATCCACCTGAGCGTGGCCCACCCGCCGCCGGCGATGGCGGCGCGGCTCGCGGCGATCGACGGGGTGAAGACGGTCGCGGCGACCACCGCCGGGTTCGAGCTGGTGGCCGACGACATCGCCCCAGCGCTGGCGAAGATCGCGGCGGCGTGCGCGGAACTGGGCGCGGAGCTGACGGCGGTGGCGGCGACGGAGCCGACGCTGGAGCGCGTCTTCCTGGAGCTGACCGGGCACGCGCTGCGGGACTGACGGATGGTTCCGTAGGTCGGGCCGGCTTTGCCTATAAACCGGTCCACTGGCCCGCGGTTTATGGGCGACCGGGGGAGTTTATGCGGCATCTCACCCGACCCCGGGGAATCGAACGATCGACCGCTCCGGGTCGTGTCGCGGATCCACCCCGGCGGGGGAATACCGCGCTCGTATGCCGCACGGATCAGGCGACCGCGGCGCGGACAGATGGGCCGGCAACACACCTCGTCCTTCTGCGCCGTGCCGGTCTTGCGGCGGACGCCCCCGCCGAACGTCCGCTTCACCGCCGAGAACGTGCGGCCGACGTTCGACCGCCGGTGGTAGTGGGTCAGGTACTCGGCCCGGTCGGCGCAGAACAGGTGAAACATCTTCGCGTACAGGCCGCCGACCCCGCCGGTCGCGCTCGGGCGGGACGGGGCGTACAGCGTCCCCCGTGCTTGGCGACGGCTTCAAAGTTCGGTTGTGACCTACTTCCGTTGTACGGCGGGGTATGCCAGCCACTCGCCTAAGCAGGTCGGCAGAAGTCTTTTCACAAGACCGATCGCCGCCAGAAGCCCTT
>VFQN01001749.1_pt1 | contig 35308 bp, 22 predicted proteins | sample 3512371 | NCBI WGS metagenome assembly VFQN01 (sample SAMN10412370, study PRJNA504923) | tailings metagenome | isolation source: Replicate 2 from Balatoc abandoned mine | place: Philippines: Itogon, Benguet | collected 2017-08-28 | reverse complement strand
TCCACAAAATGCTCGGCATTGCCGTAGTGGACGTCAGGCAGGCCTTCAAAGCGTGACGCCAATGCTGCCCGCACGTCCCGCTTCCCCTCGAAGCGAGATCCCCAAGGCTTGTTTCCCCGCGGCATCTCCAGGACACAATCGTCGGCAAAGAACGACATGATGCGATCGAGATCATGCGCGTTGAAGGCTTCGCATATCTCCGTCAATGTCGACCTGATATCCATCCGTCCTCCTCCGTCGGAGAAGCAGTCAAGATACGTTTCCGTGCGACCGCGACACCCAAAGACATAGGGGAGACTTTGCCGTTCAGAAGGGGCGGCGATTTCGTGTGTCGCCGTGGGCCACGGGAATGTTCCTTTGGCTGGCGAGAGGACGAGACCAATTCACCCGCAGATGGGGGCTTGGCAACTGCTAGACGATGCTCACGGCTCCCACGAACCGCAATCCGACGGCGTGGACGACCTGCAAGGGAAGGTCCAGCCCCTCGGCCTTGAGCTTGGCCCGCAGCCGGCCGACGGCGGCGTCGAGGCGGCGGCTTTCGGGATCGGGTTCGGTGTCGCCGAAGAGCCCGGCGATCTCGCTTCGCGAAACCGTCGTGCCGGCATGACGGGCGAGATGTTCGAGCAGTACGGTTTCCCTAGCCGAGAGCTTCACGGTAGCGACGCCGGGGACGTCGAGCGTCTTCCTCCGCCGGTCGAGCTGCCAGGGGATATCCTTCCCGGCGGACACACTCGTATCCCGGCGAGAGGTTGCCGCGGCGAGGGAATGGCGCGTTCGCCGGGCGAGATTGCCGATGGCGAGCGCCAGTTCCTCGCTGTCGACCGGCTTGGTCAGATAGATGTCCGCGCCTTCGCCGTAGCCGCGCACACGGTCATCGCGCCCGGTGCGGGCGGTGAGGATGATCACGCCCGTGTCGTGCCCGCCCGCAATGTCGGCCGCGAGGTCGAAGCCGTTGGCATCAGGTAGATTGACATCCAGTACGGCGATGTCGTAGCGGCCGAGCTTCAGCGCCCGGTAGAACTCGATGCCCGAAGCGGCCTCCGTCACCAGCATGTCACTGAGCCGCAGATAGTCGGCGAGGCTCTGGCGCAGGTCTTTGTCGTCTTCGACGAGAAGGACGCTGAACCTTGGGGCGGAGGCGGCGTCGTCGGCATGTTGCGCATTCATCATTTCAACCGTCGTCGGGAAGGCGGGCCGGGACCGGCAACAGACGCAAATCGGATGCTGTCGGGGCCTGTACCGATTGACCGGGGCAGGGGCGGAGCACAAGACAAAATTTCATCCTCAAGTCACCGAGCTTGCCCGCCGACGTTTCTCGCCAGCCTGCGGCTGGCCGTCGCCGCCCTGTTGTTCTGCATGTTGGGGCACGGACTTCTTGCGGCAGCGGAGGCTTCGGCGGCGGATGGTGAGATGATCCTGCCGGCGCTCGGCGGCCACGTCTCGGTGCTCGGCGATCGTGCTTCGGCACTCACTTTGTCCGACATTCTCGATCCGGCACGACAGGCGGAGTTCCGTGGCGTCGCTGGCCAGGACGCCAACTTCGGATATGTCGATCATGCCGTATGGGTGCGGCTGGCCATCCCGGCCGATGCGACGGGGCAGGGCATCCTGTCGCTGACGCCGAATTTTCTCGACATGATCGATATCTACGCGGCCCCACCCGGTCGAGGCCTGCAGTGGAAAGACTTCGTTCTTCACGAGACGGGAGACCACCGGCCGCCGCCCAGAGACGGAATTTCCGGATTGGACAACGCGATCCGCCTCGAATTCGTGACTGGCGAAATCACCTACGTTTATATCCGTATCCTCAACACCAACTCGTCCACCCATCTCAACCTGGAGCTCGCCTCGCCTGACGAGCGCGGCCGCAGCACCACCGCGACGGCGAGCGTATTCGGCATCTGGCTCGGCGGAATGGCCGTGCTGCTCATCACGCAGTTCGTCTTCTTCTATTTCGACCGCAAGGCGCAATACCCGCTCTTGGCCTTCAGCACGCTGGGGGTGATGCTGATCTATGCCGGAAACCTCGGGTACAGCCATGTCTATCTTTTCCCGGAGAACGGCGCGGCCAACGATCTCTTCCTCGGCTTCAACGCCTGGGCGGGGTTGACGGCGAGCGCGCTTGCCTATGCGAGCATACTCGATTTGCGGAAGAGGGCGCCTTGGCTGTATCGGGCCTATCTGTTCACCGCTTCGGTCGGCATCGTCGGGGTCGGCTTCGCCTTCGCCGGAAAAAACATCCTGTTCGGGCCGTTCGGATCGATGTTCGGCATTCTGATGGCCACGGTGAACATGATCCAAGGGATGCGCTACGCCAATGTCGAGGGGGCTGCGAGCCGCCTCACGGCCGCGGCCTTCGCGGCGCTCTGCCTCGGCGCAGTCATGTCCATGGCACAACGGCTCGGCCTGGGCTGGCTGCCGAATTGGACGGCGCACAGCTACGGCATCGCCGGGTTGATCCAGACGACCTTGCTGACCGGGGCATTGGCAGTCCGTTTGCGCGACGCCGAGGCGCTGAACAGGCGCATGCAGGACGAGGCGCTGCGCAGCGCCCAGATTGCCGAACAGACCGCTGCCCGCCTTGTTGAGGAACGAACCCGCGAACTGGTGCAGGCGCGCAGGACTGCGGAGGAGGCCCTGCAGGCAGAGAAGGAAGCCCAGCTTCGGCAGGTGCGCTTCCTGGAAGTTGTTTCACATCAATACCGAACGCCGCTCGGCGCCATCCGCTCGAGTATCGACAGCATCGGTCTGGGGCTTCCGGCCGGCGACGAGAAGAACCGCGGCCGTATCGAGCGCGTACGCCGTGCAGTCACCAGGCTGGTGGAGATCCTCGAGGTCAATCTGGCACGCAGCCGGCTGCAGGGACCGTCGTTTAGGCCTCGACCCGCGCGGGTGAAAGTCGGTGCCATCGTCGAAACGACGGTCCAGCGTGCACAGGATTTGACGAACGGGGCCGAAATCGGCCTCCAGATGCCGGCCGAAGCGGCGTCGACCCAGATCATGGCCGATAGCGGCATGATGGAGATCGCCATCCTCAACCTTCTGGAGAACGCCGCGAAATACACCGCGATGAAGGGAGCAGCCCCGATACAGCTTTCGGTAGCGGCACGTGGAGACGACGTGTCGATCGCGGTCTCCGATCGCGGCATAGGCATTCCCGCGGCGGAACTTCCGCATGTGTTCGAGAATTCCATGCGCGGTTCGAATGCGACGAGCGCGGAAGGCTCGGGGCTCGGCCTCTTCCTCGTCGCCAGGATCGTGGCGGCGCATGGCGGGACCGTCGATGCGCAAAGCCGCGAAGGTGAGGGGACGACCATGCGAATCACCTTGCCGCGAAACACATCCCGGGAGCCGTGACCGGTCCGCCATTGGCGGCGGTCTGCATTATCCTGTGCATTGATGTGTTTTCGCCACGTCCTTCGTTACGTCGCGATTCATTCCGTTACATTGCGTAACATTTGAATTCTAACGTGTTTCCAATGGGTTGGCGTATCCTGCCGCCTCGGGGCACGGACATGCGCGTCAGCGTGGGAACGTCTTTGCCTTGTCGATGCAAGCAGGGGGCAGACGTGACGTTCGACGAGACCACCCGACCCGATTCCGTTCGGAAGGCCATGGCCGGAGCCATGAGAGCGTTCTTTCTGGCGATGGCGTTTCTTGCCGTCATGATAGGTGGAATGCCTGCTTTCGCGGTGCCCGCAACAGGACCCGAGATCACGTCCCAGCCAACCGATCAGTCGGCGTTCGCTGGTGGCAGCGCTACGTTCAGCGTGACGGCCACGGATGCCTTGAGCTATCAGTGGGAGGCTGGCTACCAGGGCCAGTGGAGCCCGATACCACCGCAGATCCCGCAGTTCTCCGGCACAACGACGAACCAGCTCGGCATCTCGCCGACCGATATGACCTTCAGCGACTGGACGTTCCGTGTCGTCGTGACCGGGGCCGGCGGCGTCTCCGTGACCTCGGACGTCGTGAAACTCGTGTTCCAAATCCCCCAGGTCGCGATCATCAGTCAGCCGGAAGACCGCACTGTCGATGCCAATGTCAACACCACCTTGTTCAGCGTCGTCGCAGAGAACGCAACGGGCTATCAATGGCAGGTCAGTGCGGATTCCGGCACATCCTGGACCGACATACTCGGTGCGGCTCTCTATTCGGGTTCGACATCCAATACGCTGAGCACCCATCTTGCGATGCCGGAGTTGAACGGCTTCATGTACCGGGTCGTGGTCAGCGGCCCCGGAGGCCCCGTCACCTCGGAAGCCGCAACGCTGACGGTAAGCATGCCGACGGGCCCCACGATCACGTCGCAGCCCTCCAGCCAGGCCGCCACGACGAAATCGGTGGCAACGTTCTATGCCGGGGCCAGCAATGCCACGCGATACCAATGGCAGGCCAAGGCCGGTCCGTCGGCGAACTGGGAAGATGTCGTCGACAGCATGATGATCCGGGGCGGCACCCGCCTGAGCATGTCGGTCGTTGCTCCTCCGCTCACCATGAACGGCTATCGATTCCGCCTCGTGGCGAGCGATGACGCCGAGAACTCGGTCATTTCGAATTCCGTGACCCTGACCGTTACCCAATCCCAGATAACGCTGGAGCTTTCCCCGACGGCGGGCGCGATGCCTGAAGGAAAGGTCGGCGAGCCCTACAGCTTCACCTTCACGGCATCAGGCGGTCAGCCTCCTTACCGCTTCGTCATGGGCGGCGATCATCCTCCGGGGATCACCCTCGACCGGGACACGGGCGTATTCAGCGGCACGCCGATGGTGGCCTATCCGTTCAAGCCGACCATCTCGGTCACCGATGCAAACAACGACTCGGCGACAGGCGGTTTTCTCTTCACCGTCAAGCCTGTGGGCATGCCTTCGTCCGACCCGTCGCTTGCCGATCTGACGCTGAGTGCCGGGGCATTGAACCCGACCTTCGCGGCCGGCACGACCGGCTACAGCCTGACGGTTCCCAACGGCACCGTCTCGACCACTGTCACTCCGACTGCAGCCGACGGCGGCGCGACGATCACGGTCAATGGCACCGCCGTCGTCTCCGGCGCCGCTTCCGGTGCAATTGCGCTTGCCGTCGGTACCAATACGATCACGACGGTGGTGACTGCCGCGGACGGCACGACGACGAAGACCTACACGGTGACGATCACCCGTGAGGTCGGCGTTCAGGCCGATGCCGCGCTTGCCGGCCTGGCGCTGAGTGCCGGAGCATTGAAGCCGGCCTTCGCGGCCGGAACGACCAGCTATAGCCTGACGGTTCCCAACGGCACGGTCTCGACCACGGTCACTCCGACTGCGGCCGACGGCGGCGCGACGATCACGGTCAATGGCGGCGCCGTCGTCTCCGGCGCTGCTTCCGGTGCCATTCCGCTTGCCGTCGGCGCCAATACGATCACGACGGTGGTGACTGCCGCGGACGGCACGACGACGAAGACCTACACGGTGACGATCACCCGTGAGGTCGGCGTTCAGGCCGATGCCGCGCTTGCCGGCCTGGCGCTGAGTGCCGGAGCATTGAAGCCGGCCTTCGCGGCCGGAACGACCAGCTATAGCCTGACGGTTCCCAACGGCACGGTCTCGACCACGGTCACTCCGACTGCGGCCGACGGCGGCGCGACGATCACGGTCAATGGCGGCGCCGTCGTCTCCGGCGCTGCTTCCGGTGCCATTCCGCTTGCCGTCGGCGCCAATACGATCACGACGGTGGTGACTGCCGCGGACGGCACGACGACGAAGACCTACACGGTTGCGATCACCCGTGAGGCCGGCGTCCAGGCGGATGCCGTGCTTGCCGGCCTGACGCTGAGCGCGGGAATGCTCGAGCCCGCCTTCTCGCCCGAGACGACAAGCTACGTCGTTTCGCTTCCCAATAGTGCGACGGAACTCATGGTGACGCCGGTTGCGTCCAACGCCGCAGCCGAGATCTCGGTCAGGGACATGCCAGCGGTTTCCGGCGCGCCATTCGGTCCGATCGCCCTGTCCGTCGGATCGAACAAGATCGGTATCCATGTCGTGGCACCGGACCGGAGCACGTCGCGCAACTACACCGTGACGGCCATTCGCGCAGAACCGTCCACGATCGTACTCGACCCGACCGGCGGTGCTCTGGCGGGCGGCACCGTGGGTGTCGCCTACAGCTGGACCGTTTCGGCATCGGGCGGCTTGGCTCCCTACGCCTATGCCGTCACGTCGGGCGCGCTTCCGGCGGGGTTGTCGCTCAATCCTTCGACTGGTGCGATCACAGGCAGGCCTACCACGGCGGGAAGCGCGACCTTCGCCGTTACGGCAACGGATGCCGGTAATGCCACCGGATCAGCCGAATACACTCTGGCCGTGGCGGCAGCACCTTCGGCATCCTTCACCTTCTCGCCGCCGAGCGGGCAATTGCCGGCCGCCATGGCAGGCGAAGAATATCGCCAGGCGATAACCGTCAAGGGCGGCAAGGCTCCCTTGAGCCTCAGCCTGGGCTCCGGCGAATTGCCGCATGGGCTCAAGCTCAGCCCGGCGGGTGAATTGGTTGGGCAACTGGCTGATAAGACCGAGGGGAGTTACGTCTTCGCGGTGACGGTGAAGGACGCGGATGCCGCGACCGACGCGGTCGACTACACGCTGGAGGTGAAGGCGCGCAGTGTCACGGTGCAGGATCAGGCGATCGCTGTGGAGCCCGGAACGACACCACGTGACGTGCGACTGGATGCCGGCGCGACCGGCGGGCCATTCGATCGGGGAGAACTGGTTTCGGTCGAGCCGGCCGATGCCGGCGAGGCCGATGTGACCTGGGGCGACTACGCTCAGGCCGGCCCTGTCGCGCCCGTCGGCTGGTACCTGAAATTCAAGCCCAACCCGGCCTATTCGGGCCAGGTCCATGTCCGCTTCCGCCTGACCAGTGCGCTCGGCGTTTCCAACACCGGAACCGTCACCTATACCGTCGACTATGATGCGGCAAAGGTGGCGCGGGATGTCGACAACCTGGTGCGCGGCTTCGTCCAGACACGGCAGGGGCTGATCGCGTCGACGGTCAAGACGCCCGGCCTGCTGGAGCGGCGGCGTGGAGCCCGGGGAGGCGATGCCGTCACCACGCGCATGTCGCCTTCGTCGGATGGCATCGCGGTCGACTTCTCCACCGGTCTCGCCCGATTGGAAGCGGCCCGCAACGGTGACGACGGGGCCGGGGCCCTGTCGTCACCGTTCAACGTCTGGATCGATGGCTCGCTGATGGCGCACAACCGCGATGAGAATGGCGGCAAGTGGGGCAGTTTCGGCATGGTGTCGCTCGGCGCCGACTATCTGCTTTCCGAGAAGGCGTTGCTCGGCCTGTCCTTCCATTATGACCGGATGACCGATCCGACCGCGGAAGATGCCCAACTGACCGGCAACGGCTGGCTGGCCGGCCCCTACGCGTCTTTCGAGATCGGCAGGGGCGTGTTCTGGGATACGAGTCTGCTCTATGGCGGTTCCTCGAACCGGATCGACACGGCGTTCTGGGACGGGACGTTCGACACGACCCGCTGGATGTTCGACACATCGCTCAACGGCCAGTGGAATCTCGGCAAAGCCACGGTGCTGACGCCGAAGCTGCGTGCGGTCTACTTCTCGGAGACGGTGGACAGCTACGGCGTGGCGAATGGCGACGGCGACCGGATCGAGATCGACGGTTTCTCCGCCGAGCAGTTCCGCGTCAGCCTCGGTGCGGAGATCGCCCGTTCGTTCATCCTGGACGACGGCTCGCAATTGACGCCGAAGCTGGGCGGATCTGCGGGTTTCGCCGGCATGGACGGATCAGGCGCATTCGGAACGATCTCGGCGGGCTTGTCCCTGGCGACATCGAACGAATGGCTGATCGAAACGGGCCTCTTGTTCAACATCGACGGGGATAGCGAAACCTCAGTCGGCGGAAAGCTCGGCCTGGCCAAGCGGTTCTGACGAGGCCTGCGCCGCTGGGGCTCGTTGCTCAGCGGCGCCTGGCTATACGGGGAATGACAGGAACGGAAGGGATGAAAATCGCAGCACCCGGCCGATCGGTCTTAGCGGGCAGCCGAAAGTTCGGGCGCTACTCCTTCGCGGTGGAAGTCATGTGGCCGGCGGTATGATCCCGACGGGCAGTGGTCGGGAACTCTCCACAGTCCGGTGCATCCAGCGCAACGTCTGGCAACTGCATCCTCGTGCGCCGACCTGGTAGCCACGGCCGAGCGCAGGCCGATGCTGTCCAGGCCTCGGCTCGTGAGACGACCTATCCGGGCGGTTTTTTTACCTGCCCGGTCCTTCGCCCTTGCGGTGACCGAGAATTGCCCGAAGATCGACTGCGCCATCGGCAACATGGGGACGCAATGTGCGGCTGACAGCGCCGAAAAACGCCCGAAGATGAGCCACTGCCTTGGCGTGCTGGCCTTCCAGGATGTTCTGCGTCAGCGTTTCCGAGAATTCGGCGCGGCTGCCTGGCGCGGGGGCGCCCTGAAACAAAGACAAGGCGACCGCCAGGCGATTTCCGGTTCTCTCGACATTGCCGGCCATCAGCCGATTGGCATGGATCACCGCCAGAAGAAGAAGGTATTCCAGCAGGAGCCGCAGGCTTGAATTCGAATCTTGCTCCGTCTCGGCCTTTTGCTGTGCCCTGCTGTGCTCCGCGAGCTTCTGGCGGTGCTCGGCCGTGATCCGATCCGGATGCATGGCGAGTTCTTCGACGATCGTGGCCAGCATCGCCGTCGTTGTTTCCAGAAGTTCCTGAGCATCCCTGAAGCTCGGCGAGGCCACATAGGCCCCGCGATTGAGCGGCAGCGAGACGATACCCTCCTGCTCCATGATGACCAGCACCTTGCGCACCACCGTTCGGCTTACGCCATAGATCTCGCTGAGAACGAGTTCCTCTATCTTGGCGCCGGGCTTGAGCTTGCGCTCGATGACCGCGTTCCAGAGATCGTTGTAAACTTCCGCCTCGACACCGGCGAGTGGCGCGACCAGACGAGATATCGCATCCTCATCTTGCAGCGCAGGGGAAAGGTAACGCACCTGCATAGGCTCTCTCTATGATGGCTCGTCAAATCATGGTGGTCATACATCCACCAACAAGTGTCGGCGACTGTCGATCTGCTTCCCAAACCTCGGGCTTGTTGCGAAAGGCGGATTATTGCATCGAGATCTGTCGCTCCGACGTGATTCAATTGCTGCATCTAAACACTTTCACGGTTCTGACACAATTGAACGAATGGCCATATGTCTGCAGCCGATGCAGCATCTGGGTAGCGGCCCACCTCGAGGCTTTCGCTTCGGGCCCAAGAGCAGAAGCCTCCTTTCGAGTCGGCGCTTGCTTCCATTTGCTTGCGGGCAGTGGTGCGGCGGCGTGCAGCGGGCGATCGGTTGCCTCGCAGTCGGCGCCTCGACGTTTTTTTGGCCGAAGCTGGACCTTACAGAAACAGATATGTTTCGATGCAATTCAACGTCATTATCGATAAAAAAACGCCGTAGAAGAACGCAAAAACCCGGCGGTTGTCCGCCGGGTTCTCGCTAGATCGGCTTTGAGGCCGATTAGAAGTAACGGGTGAAGCGCAGGAAGCCCGACACCGTGCCGTCGAGGTTGTCCTGCTTGTCGTAGTGCAGTTCCGGACGAACTTCGAAGTTCGTGACCGGGGTCCACACGGCCGACAACTCGGCGCCCCAAGCATTGTCGCCGCTGCCGATGTCGGTGCCGCGAACATAGAGGTTGTTGAAGTACTGACCGGCAACCGACACGCCCAGCGTTTCGCTGAACTGGTGGTTGTACGATGCCAGGACGGACCACTCCGAGGCCCCGCGGCCCGAGCCGCTTGCGCTGAAGCGGGTGTCGCTGTCGGCATAGTAGCCGAGGATACGCAGCGAAGAACCCGGCGAGTTCGGGATGTTGAACTGCGCGGCCAGCGACGCACCCCAACCGCTCTCACCGTCGCCAAGCGAATTGGTGATGTCGTTCTGGTAACCGAAGCGGGCCCAGACCGAACCCCAGCCCTGGTTCACGCCGACCTTGGCGACGACGTCAGGAACGTAGCCGTCACCGGCCAGCGCGTCGTCTTCGAGAGACAGCGTGCCGAAGAAGCCGTTGCCGCCGAAGAAGGTGTAGGAGATCTGGTGACGCTGAGCGTAGCCATAGTACATGCCACCCCAAGAGTGCGAACCGAAGTTGGTCGCACCGCCGCGGAACGAGGCCGCCCATGCCGATTCGGTGTAACCAGCCTGGAAGCCACCGAGAGCCAGCCAGCCCTGGTCGATCGCAACCGGGCCGTCGTTGAACGGAGCGCCGATCAGCGAGCCGCCGGCGCCGCGGGTGATGCCACCCCAGTCGGCCTGCAGACGGATCATGCCGCGCAGCGTGCCCCACTCGGTCTCCGAACGGGATTCGATGTTCACGCGAGCGCGGGTCGACTTGTACCAGCCTTCACCGACCGTGCCGCCGATGTACGGGGCGGTCTGCGGGTCAGCGGAGTCCGGGTCGAAGTTGTTGGTGCCGATCTGGTACCAGACGTAGCCGCTGACCGAGAGGCAGGTCTCGGTGCCGGGGATGTAGAAAAAGCCCGCGCCGTAGGTGTCGCAGACGCGCACATATTCGACCGGCTCCGGCTCGGCGACGACCACGGCGTCAGCCGCACGGGCCGCCGTCGTTGCGACGAGACCCGCCGCCGAGGCGAGAAGCAAGCTTCTGATTTGCATTGAGTAACCCTCCAGATGCAATTTACAACAATATCTATTCTAGCGGCAGATTCGATCGTTCGTTCTTGATTCTGTCGCAGGCAGGGACATCCTTCATCTCGTGGCGTCATTCAACCTCATTTCGATCGGGTTGCTGCGTCGTGGGGCAAAAACCATCAGGCCTGTTGCATAATAGGCACACGCATTATCGATCGGAAAATGTCGTGATAAAAATTCAAATTGTTACAGGATTGCATTGAAATCTGATCGGCGCCTGATACAAGAGCGTCGGGTTGATCTCCAGTCAGCCATTCTATGGGCGGGGTGGCCAGCTACGGCTGGCCACCCCGCTTGCATTTGCGGTTGGCGCAGCCAGTTTCCTCGGGGACCTGAAACTCGGGTCGAGCCTTCACCAGTTCGATCTCGACCCGAGCCTCATGAAGGCGTAGCTCGCCTGTCGCTCGCGCATCATACGGACGGTTTCGATATCGGACCGATTCATGGCGACGCTTGCTGTGAAGCCGACCATCGGTCACACACGCCGCTTGAAGCGTCGACGATGTTGGTCAAAATACGGATTGCAGCAGATCCGAATTGGCTGCAGCCGACGCCGGGGCGCGCCACGCGATCGAGGTCCGTGCCGAAACCGAGCGGCACGAAGATGCGGCAGCGGCGCTTTGCTACCGGGTTCTCGAACCAACGCCCTGGCGAGGACTTCGAATATTCGTGCCCCGGCCTAGATGCCTTGGAGACCCTCACGCCGGCATCACAGGATCCAGACGTCGACCGGCGCCCTGCGACCGCGCAGCGGTACCGATGAGGCGGCCCTGAAACCCGCCAGCAGCGGTTGGCCGTCCTGGGGCGCGCTGCGGCGGGCGTTCTCGACGATGTCGCTGCTGGCCACGATCCGGCAATCGAGCTCCCGGCTCGCCGACTCCAATCGGCTCGCGACATTGACAGTGTCCCCCAGGACGGCGAATTCCAGCCGGCGCGACGGGCCCACGTCTCCCAGGATCACAGGGCCGTAGTGAATTCCGATGGAGACCCTGATTTCGGGATCGCCGCGGGCTCGACCGTCGCGGTTGAAGCCGTCCATGCGGCGGATGATCTCCCTGGCTGCCCTCAAGGCATTGGCCGCATCGGTGGGCCGGGGTTCAGGCGTGCCGAAGGTCGCCATGACGCCGTCGCCGAGATATTTGTCGAGCGTGCCGCCATACTCAAAGATCACACTTTCGACCAATGACAGGTAACGCCGCAGCAGATCCATCACCTGCTGCGGTGTGCTGCGCTCCGATATCTCCGTGAAACCCACAATGTCGATGAAGAGCACTGCGACATCCTGGGTGCGGACCGCACCGACATCGTGGTCGTCCGAGGCGAGGACATCGACCATGTTGGGGGAAAAGTAGCGCGACAGGTTGGCGCGCTCGGCGGCGATGGCGGCCTGCTTCATCAGAAGTTCGTTCGACCGCCAGCCTTTGAGGGCCAGCACGCCCGCCACCAGCACGAAGAGCACCATTTCCTGGATACGTTGTGCGACCTGCGGATTGTTGGGGTCCAGCGCCACGACCATATCGGGGTAAGCCGAAAAAGCTTTGAACGCCGCTTCGTGAAGCTCGGCGTTCTGTTGGCCGAAGAAGGCCACCCCGACGAGCGCTATCATCCACAATGCGGCCACCCAGGTCCCGATCGAGAAGATGGTTCGCCAGGAATAGGCGAGCGTGCTGATGGCGAGAATCAGGAAGAAATAGTTGAACACGTTGAAGCGGTAGCCGAAGGCCGTCGGAATGCCATCGGCTATGAACGGGCTCGGCACCACACAGACGAAGGTGAGCATGACGAGCTCGAGCAATATCAGCGCCAGTTCGGTCCGGGAGCGGCCGACTGTCGCGACCCTGAGTTGGGCCCAGCCGATTGCGATGAACCCGACCACGAAGGCTTCGTAATACAAGACGCCGATCGTCGGATTGAGGAACGGCAAGAGCAGCGCGACGACCGCGAGCGCGACTGTGCGTGCGATGGTGGCGATGCGCTGGCCTTCGCGTTTGTCTTCTTCCAGCGCCTGCAACACGAATCGGTTGCTGTGCGAGCGTTGCTCTTCCTGCCGCTCTCGCATGCGCCGTACCCAACCGAACAGGCTCGGACGCGCAATGTTGCCCGCGGTGTCGATCGCCATCGGATATGCTCCAGAATGTTCCGGCACCACTCTATCACGGCGGGCCGGATTGCGGGCCGCTTCAAACTGTTCTCAGTCGGCGCCGGCTGCTTTCGTCAACGATGCTAGTCTAATCGGCTTCCACGCCGGCGAGCATGCGCGTGAGGGCTGCCGCCGACATCGGCTTGGCGAGCGGGAAGGATTGGCCGGCCCAGAGCGGGCTGAAGTCGTCACGCCCGGTGCCTTCCGCAGCACTGCGGATCGGCCCGAGCGCGCTGCCGGCGGTCGGAAAGGCGGGTGCGACGTCGGCCAGCGGACCGACCTCCACCATCAGGCGGTTGACGATGCCCCGAGCCGGCCGGCCGGTGAAAAGGTTGGTCATCGCGGTCGACCTGTCCGGCGTGCCGAGCGCCTTGCGATGCAGCGCCGAGATGCTCGCTTCCGGCGTGAAGAGATAGGCCGTCCCGACCTGGACGGCGGCCGCGCCCAGTGCAAAGGCCGCCGCGACGCCGCGCCGGTCGGCGATGCCGCCGGCGGCGATGACAGGCACCGAGACGGCGTCGACGATTTGCGGAACGAGGGCAAAGGTGCCGACCTGCTCCGACATGCGATCTGTCAGGAAGCTGCCGCGGTGTCCGCCGGCCTCGGCACCCTGGGCGATGACGGCATCGACGCCGCGAGTGACGAGCCAGCGCGCCTCGGTGACGGTAGTCGCCGAGGCCAGGATTTTTGCTCCGGCGCGTTTGACGCGGTCGAGAAGGTCGGCCGCCGGCAGTCCGAAATGGAAGCTGACGACCTCAGGCCGGTAGGCTTCCACGACGGCGCAGGCCGCTGTGTCGAACGGGGTACGACCGGCAGGCGGCTTCGGCATGTCGGGGTCGAGCCCGGCATCCGCATAGTAGCCGGCGAGGCGTGCGACCCAGGCCGACTGGCGCGCCGGATCGTCGGCCGGGTTGGCATGACAGAAGAAGTTGAGGTTGATCGGGCGACGCGTGCCCGCTCGGACCCGGTCCAGTGCCGCCCGCAGGTTGCTCTCGTCATACATGGCGCTCGGCAGTGAACCCAATCCGCCCGCCTCGCTGACGGCGATCACCATATCGGGTGTCATGGCGCCGGCCATTGGCGCCTGGATGACCGGAAGCTCGATGCCGAGAAGGTCGGTCAGGATCGAGCGGCTCGACGTGGTCATGGCTGTTCCTCTCGCGGGGGCGTGGCATGATGGCAGCTTCAGCGCACTGTGCCCGATTTTCAGGATGTCCATGCCGCCATTCGCACGTCAAGGGCTCGTGAGCCGCGCTGCAATAGCGCCGGATGTCTCCCCGATCGGCAACGTCCGGTTCGGCCTCCGCGGATCCGCGGTGCCAGCCAGATGCTACACGATGTCTTCAGCGGCGAGCCGGCCAAGGTGCGCTGACAGTATGACCCCAGGGTGCGCAACCAGCGCATAGAGCCCTTCGACTTCGGGGAGGAAGCTCCGGAGGGGCAGGCCATTCGCAGTCATTGGACGAAACGCGGCGGTGATCGAAAGCAAGCGCGGTACCGGTCGCGGAGCAAACAGCGCGGCGATCTTCGCTGCCGTCCGCTCGGCAAGCGCCGGCAGCCCCGCCTCTCCCTCTTCGGGGTAGTCGGCCGCCGAGACCAGGTCGCCTGCGAGGCCCGGCCGAAGTTCCAGTTCCCCATTGTAGATCAGATGGCGCGCCAGCCCTGCATCCGCCGAAAAGCGCATCAACACCGCCGGGGCTTCGCTGACCGGCAGGGTGATCCCGAGTGACGCCGCGAGGGATACGGCCCCACCTGCATTTGCCAGCACCACCGCGTCGGCCTGCACGATCTCTCCCCCGGTGCGGACACCGACGACGCGCCCGCCACGGGTTTCGAATGCATCGACTGTGGCGCCGTATCGAAGCTGCGCCCCGGCAGCCTGGGCTCCTGCGAGAAGCTGGCGGGTGAGGTCGACGGGCTCGACGGCAAAATCATCCGGCGCCCAGGCGGCGAGAGCCGGAGGAGCGGCAAGACCCGGCTCCAGTTCGAGGATGCGCGCGCGGTCGATCAGTTCCATGCGCACGCCCGCGGCCCGCTGCTCGGCGACCAGTGCCGTGGTGCCTTCGTCGGTATCGAACCAGACGAGAGCCCCACGGGCTGCGACCGGCAACGGGCCCAGCTCGCTCGCGAGCCGCGCAAACTCTCGCACGGCTTCCACCTCCAAGGCGAAATAGTCGGGATCGCTTGACGGCAAGGCGCTGCTGGTGCCGACCCATCCATAAGACCAACGCGTGACGCCCGCGGCGGCTTCCGGCCGCTTTTCCAGAAGCGTCACCCGGGCGCCTGCACGTGCCAGATGCCAGGCCGCGGAGGCGCCCATGATGCCGCCGCCCACCACGACGACATTTGGTCCGTTGTTCATATGTCTCAGGCTCCGTACCCCGTGGAGCCACTACCATGAGGCGAACGCTGTCTCCAGCGTTCCGGCTGGTGTTTCATCACAGGCCCGGGGCAAAAGCCTGCGATGGTCCCGCTCAACGCCTGTCACGACGCTTGATGGAGCTGGCACGACTGTGCGCAGGCGATCATGCGCTCGAGAGGCGCTTTCCCTGCTCGCTGTGCCTCAACCTCTGACTATGGGCGCGCGTCTGCGCTCGGAGAGAGGACTCTCTCGGAGGAGACGATCGGATCTTGTCCCGTCGTCTGGGGTTGAGGGCTCCTGAGATCTCCGCTCAGGCGAACGCGAACAGTTCGTCTTCACTCATCTCCCCCGAGCACGAGCAGCCGCTGGGTGCGAGGCTGCCCTTGTTGACTGAAAGCAGGTCGAAACCAACCCCTCCGTCGACCTGGACCTGGATGACAGACGTGGCACAGCCTCGAGGACAGCTGAGGGTGACACGCCTCGCCGGATCCGGCCGCGTCCACTGACCACCGTCGAATCCGAGCGTGATCTGGCCTGGAGCAGAGACACCGGTGACCACATCCACGAAGATATCGGCATCCACGGCGAAGACCGACAGTTTCTCCGGACGATTGAGGTCAAACGCTTTCCACGGCCCCGGGACGATGCTGTCGAGTTTCGCCAATAGCTTCGTAACCCGTTGGGGCAGCAGCTTCTCCAACTCTTCCTTGAGGATCTTCTTCAAGGCGTCGCGGGCGAGATCGCTGCTGCCGAGCCCTGGAACACGCTTGAGCAATTCGTCCAGCGCATCGTCGAGCGTTCCCGGTATCGGCAGCGCAAGCCTTCCTCCCCAGCCGTCGTAACAAAGCGTCGTAACCTGCGGATTGGGTTTGTCGCGTTCGCGTATCTGGAAGATTGCCTTCTGGCGCGTCACCTCGACCGGAATGAATTTGAGAAGCTTGTTGAGATCTCCGGCGAGCGCTCCCAGTCGCGGCAGCCGCTTGAGCAGGCGCTTCAGAATTGCCTCGATGCGCCGCTTCAGGATAGGCGTCAGTCGCTCGGCGACGGCACGCGGAAGCCCGCCGGGGAGCTTGTTGAGCAATTCGTCGATGACCACCTGGCCAAGAGAAGTGCTCTGAAAGGCGCAGCAGCGGATCTCGAATTTGTTCCAGCCCGGTACCTCTGGCGGAATGGGCGGCGGTGGCCTGTCCGGAGCGTGTACGCTGACCAGCACCGAGCGGTATCCCGGAAGCTCGCAATCGGCGCCGTTGCATTGTGCCCGCGTGAAACCCTCGCCCCTCTCGTTGAAGCGGATGCGCGCGACTTCGCCAGGCGTCAGTGAAGTCCTGATCATCTCCGCCATGCAGCGGGCACGCTTTTCCGACAGTTCCTGATTGAATTGGGCGGTGCCCGTCTTGCTGGCTGAACCGGTGAGTGTGACTTCGACAGCCGAGCCTGCGATCAGCCGAGCGCGGATGAACTCGGTGACGCGTGCCAGACCGGCCGAATGCGTGCTCTTCGTTCCGGCCAGATAGGCGTTGACGTCATAGTCCCTGAACTGAAGGCTCAACTCGATCGACCGGTTGCCGGTGGTGCGGTCCAGTACCTCTCCGTCCTTGGTGCCTTTGCGCCGGATAAGCTTCTCGTACCCAGCCGGGTATTCCAGGCACAATCGACCGGGGGCCTCCGTCTCCTCGAACCCCGCATAGCCGGTTTCGCCGGCTTCAAGGATCGACTCCAGGAAAAGCCGGCTTGGCTGCCACTCCCATTCGGTGTCGAGTCTTTCGGTCTCGCCAGGCATTTCCTGTTCCGACTGGGGCTGGTCGTATTGCTCTCCCCATTCGAAAGAGCTTTCAGCACTGTCGAAGCGATCAGCAGGGGACTCATCCACCCTTTCCCAGGCAAGGTCGCGGCCCTCACCTTGTTCGCTCAGTCGCCCGAAGCGTTTCTTGCCTCCGCAGGCGGGACAGCAAGCGCCGCGGTGCCACATGTTCTCGTCTTCGAACACCTCGGTTTCACCCAGACTCGCTCCCGCCTTCGGGGCGAGGTCGAGATGCACGTGCAGGATCAGAGGGTCAGGCCCATGCCAGTTGAGACCGGTGACCGCCTTGGCAGCATTCTTCCTGGCGGCACCCACGAAGATGACATGGTTGCGCCCGAGTGCGCGGTTGACCGCATCGGCGACGGAGAAGTCGTTGTAGATGGCACGCCACTGTGCCTGAACGGCGCCAGCGGCCGCATGCACCGCCCGGAGCAGTCGAATGGCGTCTTCTTTTCGATAGAAACCGCGTGCGTCGCGCCCGGACAGGAACAGGTCGAGCGAGTAGCCACGATTGTAGAAGGAACCGCCGCCATGGCCGCGATAGTTGGACATGGAAACCGAACCGAACCGTTGCCGCAGCTGGTGTGCGAAACGTGCGGTCAGTGGCGCGACCGGAGCCTTGTCGCTGCCGCCGATCAAAGGATCGCCGATGAGCTCGACCTGCGTGCCCGGAGGCGCGAATTGACCTAGGGAGCCGACCCGCGGTTCCGTTTGAAATCGCATCTGCTCTTCGCGCGAAATCATCCAGGCCCTGGTGATGCGAGGCCAAAAGTCGATCGCAAGCTTGCGGCCGCCCCAACGGAGCTTCGCCCCAGCGAGCGTGTCCTCGTGATCCCGGATAAGCCAGGCACGCATCGCGTCGGGCGTGGGATCTCCCTTGCGACGGCTCGACCATTCACGTCCGATGCGCTCGGCGAAGCTCTCCACGCCTTCGGCATCCTCGCTGCTCGGCGCTTCGAGCCATTCCGTTTCCAGCCATTCGGCCTCGCTCGCTTCGGCCGCCTGCGTCTCCGCGGCCTGAACCGCGCTTTCCAGCCATGACAGACCTTCTGCCTCGCTCCATGCCCCTTCCTCCGTCGGCGTGGTCGCGAAGGTTTCTTCGCCCAGCGTCAGTTCGGTCAGGGCATATGGGCTTTCCGTCTCGTCGATGCCTTCGGCGAATGGAACCTCGAGCCCCGCCGGGTCAAGGCGCTCTTCGTCCTGCCTTGTGCCGTACATGGTGCCAGCCTTTCGATGTGAATGACTATGCCGCTGCGACGAGGCGCGGTCTGCCGGCTGTTTCGAGCGGCTTCGCGCGTGCCTTCAGATCCTTGCCTGTCGCAGCAGCCCATTCGGTGATGACCCGACGGCTTTCGGCTCCGATCGGCTTGCCGGTTTTCCCCGGCGGGACTTGCTCCAAGTACAAGACCCAGGCGAATTCCGGTCCGGAAACCAGGCCTGCTTCGATGGTGTAGAGGAAGGTCGAGAGATCGGCCGCCATCGAGAAGAAGGCCGCGCTCTTGGAATGGGCCGCAAGTCCCACGCGCTCGCCGATCAGTTGCAGGCGGGTGGCGGGATTGGTCGCCGTCGCGGAGAGGTCCGACACCAGAGCGGAGTTGATGGAGACGGTGAGTTCGGCCCAGCCGAGAACGGTCGAGGCCGCGAGCTCCTCGCGTTTGAGCGTGCTCTTCTGCCGCCGTGAGCGCAGTACGTAGCCGAGTTCCTCGGCGATCCTGAAAATGCGGTCGTCGTCCGAAGCATTGGCGCCGGCTATGTTGCGAACATTGGTCATCGCCTGCCAGAGCTCGAACAACAGCTCTTCGAACAGGCGGACAAAGCTGGTGTTGGCGGCCGTTGCCTTGTCGTAGACCGGCGGGCGGTTGTCATCCGTGCCGAATGCCAGATCGAGCCCGAAGAACCGCCAGTAGGCGTTGCGGCGCACGGCTTCGGGATCCTGGCGGATAACGCTCGTCGATAACCAGGAAGGCACGGGGTTTGCCGCCCCGAACAGAAGCGCTTCGGTCGCGTCCAGCCATCTTTGGGTCTCGATCGAAGGAAGTCCAAGGCCCTCGCCGGAGCGATATTCACGGACCACCCGGCGCAGGATCTGCACGATCCGGGTGTTTTCGACCACATAGCTGTAGCCCAGATGATCCCAGACCGGGAGATCGGTGGGGACATAACCGGCGAACGCACCGATGCCGTAGAGCTCGCGACGGCCTCGTCCGGCTGCGGGAATTGCGCCCCAGGGCTTCGAAAGGTCCCAGAGCTGCTCCATATGCAATACGAGGTCGAACGGATCGGACATCAGCAGCTGCCTGGCCGCATCTTCCTTGTTGGGTACTGGAGGAATTCCACCGACACCGGAGATGATGCGCTGAAGAAGAAGAGGGATCATGATGCAAGGCTCCTGCTGAAAGTCTGGCTCGCGTCCTCGAGCACCACTGCTCCCGGCCGTTCGCCGGGGGAGATCGAGAAGTCGGGGCGGGCAAGCGCGCGACGGAGGCTGGCGAGCACCTTGTCGTCGGCATCCGAGAGCGGGGTCCGGCTCGGCGCCAGCTCCCGCAGCGGCTGAAGCTGTTCGTGCAGTTGCTCAGCGATGACGGTGAAACCCGACACCATCACGTGGTCGACGGAACTCGCCTCCAACAGGCGCGAAAACAGTTCCATCATCCGGTCCTGGAGTGCGCTGTCGCGCTTGGTCAGTTCCTCCCACATCATCTGATCGCGGGAGACCATCAAGCGGTAGAGCTCAGCAATTGCGGGGTCGTTCGCCGCTTCGGGCGAGTCCATTCCGCTGGGCGACTTTGCCATAGGTCGTTCCTTCCTTGCTCATGCGACTTGTGCCCGCGCGGTGGTCAGCCAAATGCGGGCGCGATTGATCCAGAGGCTGGCGGTGTCGGGGTTCTCGGCCTCGCGCAGTCCGGCCAATGCGATGATCCTGATGCCCTCTGTCCGGCGCCAGTGCGGCGACATCCACAGCGCCGCTCCGGCGTTGCGTTCCAGTTCCGCCAGTGCGGTGGGCGAGACGCGCATCGGATCATGGATCGATGTCATGGGCGCATCGGCGAGCGCAGGCACCGGCGCGTGGAGGCAGGCCTGGGCGATCCTCGTCATGGCGGCTCGTGATCGTTCGAGAAGCGGCCGGACAGATTCGTCGGCAAGCCTGACGGGATAGTGGGCATCCATCGCCCGGAGCAGACGCGCCCACGGACCTTTTGCTCCGAAACAAATGCTGGAGAAGGCGCAGCCGAGTGCCGTGCGAAGCCAGCCGATCGGGTGAGGATCGCCGAGCGGCCATCGCAGGATCGCGGATGCGTCGCTGACGACATCGTAAAGTGCCGCAACGGAGGCATAGCCGGTGTGGAGGAAAGCGAAGACATCCGCGACGATTTCGGAAGCCCAGGGGGTCCACATGGCCGCGAGCTCGCGATCGTTCGCCAGCGACGTCGCGAGTGCGGTCTCGACCGATCTGGTCCAGCCGGTCAGATGGGCAACCTGATGTCCACACTCGTGGAACAGCGACGTCGGGCGGTAAAGATTGTGGCGAACGATCTTGATCGCGGCGACTGGCATGACCGCGCCCGGCGCCCACAGGCGCACGCCGGCACGCAGGATGGATGCCCCCGTGCCTTTATCCTGATAGGTCAGCACAGGGGGAACGGGCTTGCCTGCCTTGGCGAGGGCCGGCCTCATGCTTGCAACGGCGATGTCGTCGAGATTGGAAAGTGCCGTGCGCAGCACTGCCGATGTGCGCGAATTGACCGCGTCGCCGAGAAAATCAAGGGTCGTGTCGACCTGAACGTAGCGTCGGCGGAAGCGTAGAACGGCTGCCGCGGCCTTCGGCAGGAGTTCGGGATTGGCGCGAGCCTGGGCAACCAGCACTTCGGTTTGCCCGCCCATGGCGATGAGGTCCTCGACAATCTGGTTCATCTGCTTGCGAAGCGGGAAACCGACGTCGCGCTCGACCGAGCGCCAGGCCTCCAGCGAAGCAAATTCCTCGGCGTCGCGGAACGTCCGAGCGGCCGCCAGCCAATGGGCAAGCTGCCGTCTCAGATCGGCTGCGACCAGATGCTCATCGAGGCTTGCGGTGCGGCTCATCACCTGCTCCCCGGCAGAACGGCGACGGCGATAGAAGGTGTGCCCATCGCAGTGCGCGAAGAGCCGGACGGCGCACGAAGGCCAGGTAGTCCGGACACACGGATCTTGACCGTCACGCCGTTTGCAGGGTGCGCGGCTGCGCGAGCAAAGGCGTCCGCGTTCGCTCGTGTCCACTTCGCAAGTGCCGGAATGATCCAGCCGCGAAGCCGGCGACCGAGCGCTGCACGCAAGAAACCCACCCGTCGATCGCTGTTCGGCAGCAGTTCTTCAAAAACCTGTTCCTCCTCGCGGAGGACCGGGATGCCGCCGTTGCGAGACGCGATACTTCGATAGGCTCGGATCAACGCCTGAAGGAGGGCGCCGTGCCCCGCGCCACCGCGGATCTGGCTCGCGAGCCGTTGTGACTCGGCCTCGGAGAAAAAGAGGCGGATGGTGACCCGACCGCGCCGTCTGTTCACGGTGATGCGGCTTTTGCCCGGCGCAAGGCGTGCGAAGGCTGCGCGAGCGCTTCGGGTAATGGTGCCGCCGACACCCGACGGAGTTCCTCCCCCGAGCGGCTGGAGTACATAGAAGCGCTGACCGACTGCGATCCGGTTCGGAGAGCGCAGGAAACTCGATGGAACCGTGACACCGAGATGGGGCTCGCGCAGCAGGAGACCGGCGGCTGCGGGTGTGAGAGGGAGGAAGCTCGTGGCCGGTGCATAGCCTCGCCCGGCGCCGGATAGCCCTCGGTCGGTGCGCGCGATTGCTGGAAGGGTCGTGCCCGGAGCCGATTGGTAGATGTGCATTCGTGCCTTCATTGGAAGCGGAACCCCGGCTGCACGCAATGTGCGCCCGAGTGTCGTGCCGCCGAAGCCCGGCAGCGTGTTGGCAATCTGCGGCGTAATCTCGATCTCCGGGGCGCGACTGTATTTGTGATAGCTGCGCAGGCTGAGCGGCCGCTTGGTCACGAAGGTGCCCCCCAAGGTCGCGGACTGGCGCAGGTCCGGCCGCACGAACTGTGGCGGGAAGTGCGTCGAAACGGCTTGAGAGAAGGCCTCGGCCGCGGCGAGCTGGGTAAGGTCTTCGTCCTCGAAGATGTAATCCTCCTCTTCGGCGAGGCGACGGACCGTATCCTCGATCACGCTGGCGAGTGCGATCGGGCCTGCTTGCGAACGGCTCGCATCCCCTTCGTCCTCGGTCTCGAGCATGATGAGACGAAGCCCCATGTCCACGATCGCGTTCGAGAGGGGACCGGACAGTTTCGGGCCCACCCATCGGCCGATGAGCTTCGAAAGGTAGCGGGCCAGGAAGCCGACAACCTTGGAGCGGCCGACCAGATTGATACCGAGCCTGAGCGCACCGAGAAGAGCGGGGACGAATTGTTCTATCGCGGGGCCCACAGCCGGCGGGTCGCCGGCACGCAACGCATCGATCAGCTTTCCCCTCGCTTCTGCGAGCCGCTCCAGCTGAGTTCCCTCCTGAGCGCCGACCTCATCCTGAAATTCCTCACCTTCCAGCCCGACTTCGCCAACGGCTCCGGGCATGAATGCTTCAGCAAGTGCTGCGTCGAACTCTTCAGCGAGTGTCTCCGGATCCGCCAGGTTGGCCGGCGACATTTCGGTCTCGCGGTCTTCGTCCTCCGGTTCGAATCGGTCCTCCTCCTCGAACTGGATTTTGGATGCCAGGGCTCGTGCGGCCGACTGAAGGGGCGCCGGCAAGCGACCGATGGCAAATGAAAGGACACGCCGCAGCAAAGGCCTGATCAGCGCCTTCAGCCGCTTCAGCACCGACGAGAGCACTGATCCTGCGAACTTTCCCACTGAAGAGGCGGCGTTGGCGACAAACTTGATCGCCTTCTTCGCCTTGCGGACGAGACCGCCGACAAACTCTTCCCCAGCCGGTGAGAGTGCGCTCGTTTCGGGTTCGAACTGGTCGAGCTTGTCTTCGAGCTGCTCTTCCGTCAGCGATGAGATGTCCAGTCCGGACAGGCCGGCCTCGAGCGCATTCAGATATTGCTCGGCTTCGAAGCCGACACCCGAGAGATAGGATTCGGCGAACCGTTCGCGCTCTGCGGAGTGGGTCGGCGCTTCGTCGGTGAACCGATCGGCAACCGCCTGCTCGGTTTCCTCCGCCAGGAAGGCAACCGCTTCATCGAACGTCTCGTCACGAAGCTCCGCAAACGCGTCTGCGACGAGACGGTCGGCTTCTGCAAGCTGGGTTTCGTTTGCAGGGTCGCCCGCAAAGGGAGAAAGGGCTTCGCTTGCTTCCGAGAAGCCGCGCCCACCGAAAGAGGCCTGAGCCGGCGATGTCTCCAGAAACGGCGATTCGAGAGCGACCGCCCCGCCGCTCTCCTGTTCGTCCATGGGTCTCTCGGTCAGAACCATGTTTCTCGCTCCCTGATCAGCGTTACCGCCATGAGAGCACGAGAGGCGTCCTCGTCTTGTTCCGTGACCCGTCCCGGAGGCGCGTCGTGGCCGTCGCGATGATGTCCGTTCGGCATCCGAAGCAGCGTCGAGGCGCGTTGGAGAAGCGTCGCCCGCGCGTCGCCGATACGTCCGCGCTTTGCCGGGCTGCCAGAGCGGCGGGCACGCTGGAGGGATAGATGCTGCCGATGTGTCCTACTGTTCCACGACCGAATTGTCCTGACGTCGGAACTCGTGCTCGGCTACACAGATATCGGAGAAAGGTAGTCAGGGTACTCGTAGGGAAGAGGCGTGACAGCTGGCCATCCGCTTCGCGAGTGAAGCCTGGGGGGCCACGCCGAGCTCCACTTTGAGGCGTTGCTCTAGCGAACGATAGCAGCGCAGGGCTTCGTAGCGGTTACTTTGCGCCAAGTGTGCCTCGATCAAAGCCTCTGCCGCGGACTCGCGGAGAGGTTCGGCCGACAGGGCAGCAGTACCGGCTTGGGTCGCCAATGCGAGATGGCCGGCCCCGATCATCGTTCGGCAAGCAGTCTCGAGCGCCTGGACGCGCAGCAGCCTGAACCGTTCCTGGGCGGGCATCACCCATTCCTCGTGCCAACCTGGAAGGATGTCACTTGAGAGAAGTTTGATTTCGTCCAGGGCAAGCTCCTCACCCCCGAGTGCGCGTGCGGCGGCAAGCTCGGCTTGGGCAAGGTCGGTGGCGGCGTTCAAGATCAATTCGTCGGCGCGTGAGGTGATCCATCCCGGCGGTGTGTTCCAGATCGCCCTGCGCAGGTTGGCGCGCCCCACTTCTTCGGGGGAGTCCGGCCACAGATCTGCCGATGCGAGCGAGCGAGGTTTGGGGTCGGGTTTGAGCGCGAGATAGGCCAGTATCCGGCGGGCGGGCAGAGAAAGGCGGACCATCGGATAGACGCCCAATCGTCCGACGATTGCGACAGTGCGTCCGGTCGGTGCCATTACGGGTCACTCCCCACCTGATCGCCAGTCCGCAGCACATGTCTCGGATCGGCTCATCGAGCGAAACGCAGTGTGCCCCAAGGTGCCCGTATGCACGCAAGTGCAATCGAATAAATCATACGCCATTGCCGAAATGGCGGCAAGGCAGATGTCATATCTGCCATTTTCTATTTCGTTTGTATTTTGTTGTTAGAGGTAGCTCCTAATAGAATTGGGAGTCTCCTATTTTTCTTGGGCGTTTTTTCTTTCTTTCTCGTTGGTGGTCGCCATGACGTCCTACTGCGTCGGGCCGTTGCCGGATCCGCTCAAGAGGACGCTCAGGGAAGGTTGACCTGGACCGCGCCGGGTTGCCATGTGCTGCTCGTCTGTCGGGCGTGGAAATACTGAGCTCTGAGGAACTGGTAACGCAGCTTTTTCGGGGAGCAGGCGTCCACGCGGGATCAACCCGTCGCGCTCCAGACCATATCGCCGCCGACCCAGGTGGACCGGACTGTTATGGAAGAGATCGCCTCGGGCCCCACGTCGCTGGGATCGTCGGCGAGCACGACGAAATCGGCGAGTTGACCAGGCGCCAATCTGCCCTTGATGTCCTCTTCGCCGCAAGCCTCCGCCGAACCCACGGTATAGATGCGCAAGGCCTCCTCGACGGTGATGCGCTGGCTCGGTCCCACAAGTTCGCCCTGATAATCGCGGCGCGTGACCGCGCCCTCGATGTTGTAGAGCGGTTGAAAGGGGCCGGCGCCGAAATCCGACGAGCCGCCGACGGTGATGCCGGCATCGAGGAACGAACGGCAGGCGATCATCCTCTCGGCGCGCGCGGATCCGAACAGGCGGCGCAGCTTGTCGCCATGATAGGGAACGTAGCTCATGATCGGCACGACCATGGCGTCGAGGCGCCTGATTTCGGCGAGCAACGGCTGGGTCACGAGGCTGGCATGCTCGACGCGATGCCTGAGCCCCGGTCTGGGATCGGCTGCCGCGGCTGCCGCATATTCGGCGAGCAGGATAGAGATGGCCTTGTCGCCATTGGCATGGACGGCCATGCGGTCGCCTGCTCCATGCGCGCGCTTGACGAGATCACGCAATTCCTCGACGCCCATCACCAGCTTGCCGAGATTGTTCGAATTCTCATAGGGCTCATCGAGCAGTGCCGTCGCCGACGACATGGCGCCGTCGAGCACTGCCTTGACGGCGATCCATTTGAGCTTGTCGCTGCCGAAGCCGGTCCGCATCCCGAGGTTTCGTGCGTGTTGATAGTGACTGTGCCAGATCATGAGGCCCATGCGGACCGTCAATGAACCGCGTCTTTCGGCTTCCTGGAAGAGTTCGAGGATGGGTGGCGTCACGATAGCATCGGTGGCCGAGGTGATGCCTGATGCGTGCAACTGACGCTGCACCGCCTGCAGGCCCGCGAGCTTCTCTTCCAGGCTGGGTTCCGGCAGCCGCGGCCAGAGCGACTGGATGCCGGTGCCATAAAGTATGCCGTTGAGACGCCCGTCGTCCGTCCGCCCGTACTCGCCGCCGGCAGGGGGAGGGCTATCCTCGCCGATCCCGAATAATTCGAGCGCTGCCGTGTTGAGGATGCCGATATGGCCGGTGAAATGGGTGACCAGGACGGGATGATCGGTCGAAACCTGGTCGAGGTCGTCGCGCGTGATCATCCGCCCGCCCGTCGTGCGGACGTCGTCGTAGCGCGTGCCGCGGACGAGCTCGCCCGGTGCTTTCCCGCCGGCCTTGCGTCGAAGTGCGCCCATCAAGCCGTCGAACGATCTCTCCGCATCGAGGTCGACATGGATGTGGTATTCGGCCGCGCGGGCCGGGTGCATATGGGCATCGTTGAAGCCCGGCAGGATGACGCTGTCGCGCAGGTCGTTCCGCTTCGCTCTGGGGAACCGCTCCTGGAGTTCGTCCCAGGAACCGGTGGCGACGATCTTGCCGCCGAACAGCGCCATCGCCTCCGTTCTTTCCGAACCCACCATGGTGATGATCCGGCGGGCTCGCACCAGCTGGACGTCGGGATGGTTCATGTTCGGTCCCCTTCACTCGATGTCGGGATGCAGCTTCGACGCCTTGGCCGAATGCCTTCCCTTCAGATGTCGTTTTCTCTTCGGTGTCAGTTACCGTGCAAGGCACCGTTACGCAGGCGTTCGGCGTAACCGGCGATGCGCCGCGCCGCCTCGTCCAGCTTCTCGTCCGCCAGTCCCAGGCTGAGTCGCAGGAAGCCTGCCGCGCTGGGCCCGAAGCCGTCCGTCGGCAAGGTCGCGACGCCGGTTTCGCGGACGAGCCCGACAGCGAAGTCGTAGGCCGACACGCCGGTGGCGCGAATGTCGAGCATGATGAACATGCCTGCCTCCGGCGGCCTGCATGTAAGGCCTGGAGCGGCGTTCAGGACCGCCGAGAGCCGCAGTCGCCGGCTGGCATAGGCGGCTGCGATTTCAGGAATGCCATGCGGCGCGGCCTCCAGGGCCGCGATGGCCGCGTCCTGGATGAAGGGCGGGACGCCATAGGTGGAGCAGAAGTTCAAACTGCCCGCGACCTCGGCGAACTCCCGAGACGCGACCATCCAGCCCAGCCGCCAGCCGGCCATGGCGTGGGACTTGGACAGGCTGTCGATGGTCACCGTCCTCCCGCTGAGAGCTGGAATACCTGCGGGCGAAACATGCCGGCCCTCATGGACGAGATCGCCATAGACTTCGTCGGAGACCAGCCAGAGGTCGTGCTCCACGCAGATCTCGGCGATCGCCTCGAGCTCGGCTCTCGTCAGAACCGCACCGGTCGGGTTGTTCGGCGTGGCCAGGAAGATAGCCCGGGTCCGTGCCGTGACTGCCGCCCGGATCGCGGCGGGAAGCGGGTGAAACCCGTTCTCTGCGGGCGAGGGCACGCCGACGATCTTGGCCCCCGTCGTGGCGATGACGCCTGGATAGGTCACGTACATCGGCTCCGGCACGATGATCTCGTCGCCCTCGCCGGCGACGCAGAGTGCCGCCGCGAACAGCGCATTCTGCGCACCGATCGTCACGACGACCTGGTCGGGGTCGACCGGTTGTCCGGTTTTCGCCGCGTGGCGGCGTGCGATGCATTCCCGCAGCGGGCGCTCGCCGACGATCGCCGCATAGTGGGTCCGGCCGGCGCGCAGGCTGCGATAGGCGGTTTCGACCACGGGGGGAGGCGTCGGGTAATCGGAATTGCCGACGGTGAGGAAGAAGGTTTCCTGGCCGGCGGCGATCCGCTCCATCCCGATTCCATGAGCCTCCCAGGCCGAACGGGAATTGCCGTTTCTCACTCCCTCCATGCGTGGTGCGAAGCGCATAACATAACCCTCGTCGCTGCCGGGGACGTCGCCCTGAAGGGCCGCCCATTCTTCGTTTGTCTCTTGGGTAGCATCCTTCCTTCGTTTTGCAAACGTTTTCGCAAATCCGGAGTCCGCGCGGATCGACGCCCGTCGATGTCAGGGCCGAAAAGCGGCGTTCAACGGCGTTTTCGGTGTAGAATCGGATTTACAGACGGCAGATTCCGTCCTAGCGTTGGGCGGAATTGGATGCAGTGGGGAGGGTTTCATGCTGCCTAAAAAAGAGAACGTTTGCATTGATAATGCCAAAAAACCGGCCGGGAAGATCGGTCGTCGTGTGGCGACGACCGTGGCGGGCATGCTGCTCGCCGCGGGTTTGAGCACCAGTGCGATCGCCGATCCATCCGGTACCTTGCGCTGGGGTGTCGGTTTCGATTCGACCGGCTGGAACCCGCAGGTCCAGGCCGGCACCGTCTATACTCAGCTCGTCTTCGAGGGGCTGCTGCAGATGGCGGCCGACGGCGTGACCATCCAGCCGCGCCTCGCCGAGTCGTGGTCGATCACGCCGACCGAGGCGACGTTCAAGCTGCGCCAGGGCGTCACCTTCCATGACGGAACTCCCTTCGATGCCGATGCCGTGATCGCCAACATCGAAAACCTGCAGAAAGCGGCCAACCGCTGGCGCGACACGGTCGCGGGCATAGCCAAGATCGTCAAGGTCGACGACCATACGGTGCGGTTCGATCTCGGCCAGCCCAGTCCGTCGCTGCTCTATACGCTGACGCAGCCCGGACTTTACATGGTGAGCCCGAAGGCGATTGCCGACGGGTCGTGGCTGACCATGCCGGTGGGGACGGGCCCTTATGTCTATGACGAGGCGGCGTCCGTTTCCGGGTCGAAATATGTCTTCGGCTTCTACGACAAATATTATGCGCCTGACGAAGTCGGGCCGGCTCAGGTCGAGGTCCACTATCTGGCCGACTCCGCATCGCGCTACAACGCGCTGGTCGCCGGACAGGTCGATGCAGCCGAAGGCGATGCTTCCCAGCTCGAACAGGCCAAGGCGGCCGGGCTCGAGAACCACACCTGGACCACATTGCGCTACCATCTGATCATGCTCGACCGGAAGGATGCGTTCGGGGATCCGCGGGTGCGCAAGGCCATGTGTCTGGCTTTCCCGCGCGAGAAGATCAACCAGGCGAGATATGGTGGGCTGCTGACGATGCCTAGCCAGCGTTTCGATGAAGGCGATCCTGCCTATGTCGGGGATATCAAGGGGTACTCCTTCGACATCGAAGGCGCCAAGGCGGCCTTGGCCGAGGCCGGCAACCCGAAAGTGTCGTTCAAGCTGCCCAGCCCGGATTTCCTGAAGACGCTTTCGGAACTCGTCAAGGAGAGCTACGCCCAGGCCGGCATGGAGGTCGAGATCGTGCAGATGCCGGCCGGCGAGTACTTCCAGGCGTTCTATTCCGGCCAGTACCCGCTCATCATCAACACCATGACCGCCGAATATGGCGGCATGTTCAACTATTATCCGTTCCGCTTCTCGAAGGACGGCAAGGCGAATACGTTCAAGGTCGATCCGCCCGCGCGGCTCGATGCGGCATTCCATGAAGCGCTTTCGGCTCCGGCCGACGGCCAGGCGCCGCTTCTCCAGGAGATGACGCGCATCATCCATGACGAGGCGCTCGACTGCGGCTTCATGGATATGGCTGGCGTCGTCCATTACGACCCGAAGCGGATCACCACGATCGCGACCAGCAAATGGGAGCCGTCGACGCTGCGCTATCGCGACGTCCGTCTGGCGAACTGACGGTCGCCTTCCGAATCGTGCACTCGTCCCCGGCGCGGCCATCGGCCGCGCCGGGGACGGTTTCGTTCGGGCGTCGCTTCGCGACTGCGCCGGTTGGTCGGGTAGCAGTTCGATCACTGTCGACATGCATCATTTCGGACAAGCCGTTGTGCACGATTGATGCAAACGTTTTCGGCAACTTGCAGTCGGCAGCGGCGGGAAGATAGGACGATTACCCGACCAACTTGCCCGCATTTCCACCTTCGTGCCGTTTACACGCCAAAAATTCCGTTCTAGCTTGCACTGAAATTCACGCATCGGGAGGATATCTGCGTGCCTATCTTAGCGAACGTTTGCAAAGCCCGGCCGACCGGGAAACACGTCAGGTCGGCGATCGCCGGGCTGTTGCTGGCAGCCGGCTGGTGCGGCGGCGCGCTGGGCGATCCCTCCGGGACGCTGCGCTGGGGCGCCAGCTTCGAGCCGTCGGGATGGAACCCGCAGGTGCAGCCCAACACCACCTTCATCGGTCTGGTCTACGAAGGGCTGCTTCAGATGTCGCCCGACGGCGTGACCATCAATCCGCGTCTCGCCGAATCGTGGTCCATCACCCCGACCGAGGCGACCTTCAAACTGCGCGAAGGCGTCACGTTCCATGACGGAACGCCGTTCAACGCCGATGCCGTCATCGCCAATATCGAGAACGTCAAGAAGGCGGCGAACCGCTGGCAGGAAACTGTTTCGGGCATCGCGAAGGTCGTCAAGGTCGACGACTACAATGTGAAGTTCGAGCTCAGCCGTCCGAGCCCGTCGCTGCTCTACACGCTGACGCAGCCCGGCCTGAACATGGTCAGCCCCAAGGCCTTGGCGGAGGGAACCTGGCAGACGATGCCGTCGGGCACCGGCGCCTTTGTCTACAAGGAGGACGAGACGATCTCGGGATCGAAATACGTCTTCGACTATTACGACAAATATTACGCGCCTGATGAAGTCGGCCCGGCCAAGGTCGAGGTCTACTACCTCACGGACGATGCTTCCCGGTACAACGCGCTTCTGGCCGGACAGATCGATGCCGCCGACGGCGACGTCATGAATCTCGCCCAGGCCGAAGCGGCCGGCATGAAGAACCATACCTGGACCACGCTACGCTACCACATGATCATGCTGGACAGGAAAGGCGTGCTCGGCGATCCACTGGTCCGCAAGGCCATGTGCATGGCGATGCCCGGCGAGCAGATCAGCAAGGCGCGCTATGCCGACATGCTGAAATTTCCCAATCAGCGCTTCGACGCAGGCGATCCGGCCCATGTCGCCGACCTCAAGGACTACAGCTACGACATAGAAGGCGCCAAGGCGCTGATGGCCGAGGCCGGGAATCCGAAGGTGTCGTTCAAGCTGCCGAGCCCTGATTTCCTCAAGGTCGAATCCGAGCTGCTGAAGGAGAGCTTCGGCAAGATCGGCGTCGAGGTGGAGATCGTGCTGATGCCCGCCGGCGAATATTTCCAGGCCTTCTATTCCGGGCAGTATCCGCTGATCGTCAACACCATGACGTCGGAATATGGCGGGATGTTCAACTACTACCCCTTCCGCTTCTCCAAGACGGGCAAGGCCAACACCTTCCATGTCGATCCCCCGGCGCGTCTCGAAGCCGCTTACCAGGAGGCGCTCATGGCGCCCGAGGACAAGCAGGCACCGCTGCTCCAGGAGATGACCCGCATCATCCATGACGAAGCGCTGGATTGCGGCTTCATGGATATTGCCGGTGCCGTCCACTACGATCCCAAGCGCATCATCAGCCTCGAGACGACCAGGTGGGAACCCTCGGCGTTGCGCTACAAGGATGTGCGGCTCGCGAACTGAGCAGCAAGCATAATCGTGCCCCCTTCGCGCCGGTACGGGCGCGGAGGGGGCCGTCCTGTCGATTGAGGGTCTGGTATGTGGAAATTGGCATTTGCGCGGATCATCTCCGCCGTCCCGGTGATGCTGCTGGTGGCGGTGTGCGTTTTCGCGCTGTTTCGTTTCGTGCCGGTCCAGGCGCCAGCGGCCATCCTCGGTGAATCAGCGACGCCCGAGGCGGTCGCGCGCCTCTCCGAGCAGATGGGCCTCAACCGGCCGGCGCCGGTGCTGTTCCTGGAATGGCTCGGCGGCGCACTGCAGGGTGATTTCGGCCGCTCCTACATCACCGGCCGGCTCGTCGCCGGCGAGATCGCGCATCGGCTGCCGATCACACTGACGCTTGCGACCGGTGGCATGCTGGTCGCGGTGCTGCTGGGCGTACCGGCCGGCGTCGCCGCGGCGCTCAACCGCAATTCCCTTCTCGATCGGCTGCTCACCAGCCTGGTTTCCATCTTGCTGGCGATGCCCGGCTTCTGGCTGGCGCTGCTGCTCGTGCTTCTGTTCGCGGTCGAGTTGCGCTGGCTTCCCGTTGCCGGCTACACGCCGCCGGGCTCCGATCCGGTCGCCTGGCTGCGCGGGTTCATCCTGCCATGCGTTTCCCTCGGTCTCGGCGCCACGGCGTCGATCGCCAGGCATACGCGCTCGTCGATGATCGAACAGCTCGATTCACAATATGTGCGTGCCCTCGTCGCCCGCGGCTGCCCGCGCTGGCGGCTGGTGTTCCGCTATTGCCTCAAGAACGCGATGATTCCGGTCCTGGCCGTCATGGGCATGATGACGGCGCTCATGCTCAGCGGGTCGTTCGTCGTCGAGCGCGTCTTCTCGGTGCCGGGCCTCGGTTCGCTGGTGCTGGATTCGATCAACCGCGGCGACGTCCCCGTCCTGCAGGCGGTGGTCGTCGTGGTGGCCGGCTTCGTCATCCTGGTCAATCTGCTCGTCGACATCGGTTACGGGCTGCTCGACCCCAAGGTCCGTCCCGAATGACCGAAACAGCCGAACAGACCGCCGCGAGGGGCGGCACCCCGCGCGACAAGGCCGAAAGCGAGACCGTGACGATGAATGCAATATCCGGGGCCGCCACCGCGAGCGACGCTTCGACCGTGGAGACCGTGATCAAGCGCCCGGGCATCCTGACACGGCTGCTTCGCCAGCCGTCGACGGTCCTCGCTCTGGGGTGGGTCGTCCTTCTCGCCGTGGTGGCTGTCGGGGCGCCGGTGCTGGCGCCTTACGATCCCGGTGTCAGCGATGTGGTCAATCGGCTGCAGGGGCCGTCGGCCGCGCATTGGCTCGGCACGGACGATCTCGGGCGGGACCTCTTGTCCCGTGCCATGTGGGGCGCTCGCGTCGCCTTGGCCGCCGGCGTGCAGGCCGTAGCGATCGCGGCTCTGATCGGTATCCCGATCGGTCTCTTCGTCGGCTACAAAGGCGGCTGGTGGGATCGCATCATCATGCGGCTGGTCGAGGTCGAGCAGGCGATCCCGATGCTGCTGTTCGCCTTCACGCTGGTGGCCATTCTCGGCCGTGGTCTGTTCAACGCCATGTTGGCGGTGAGCTTCGGTTTCGCCATGTCCTACCTCAGGCTGACACGGGCGATCGTGCTGGCCGAGCGGCAGAAGCCCTATGTGCAGGCGGCCGAGGTCCAGGGCTACCCGTTGCGTCGCATCCTCTTCCGCCACATCCTGCCCAACGCTATTGGGCCGCTCATCGTGCAGACCTCGATCCTGGCGGGTGTCGCGATCCTCATCGAGGCGATGCTGAGCTTCCTCGGCCTCGGCACGGTGGCAGGTACGCCGAGCTGGGGCGCCATGCTGGAGGACGCGCGGCGGTTCCAGGTGCAGCAGCTGCTCCTGTCCTTCGTTCCCGGCGGCTTGATCACCATCACCGTGCTCGCCTTCAACCTGATCGGCGACGGCGTGCGTGACGCCTTCGGCAGCGAGATCAAACCGTCGGTGAAGGCTGCGCCGAAGCCGCGAGCCGGCAAGACGCAGAGGCCTTCCGACAAGCGGACGCCAAGTCGCTCGGACAATGGCGCAGTGCTCTCTGTCTCCGGTGTCGACATCGAATTCCCCCGGGAGGACGGGTCGCTGCATCAGGTCGTGCGTGGATTGAGCTTCGATGTCCGGCCCGGCGAGATCTATGGCCTCGTCGGTGAGTCCGGCTCCGGCAAGTCGATGACCGCCTCGGCCGTCCTCGGAATGGTGCCGCATCCCGGCCGGCTGTCCGCCGGGAGCATCCTTCTCGGCGGTAAGGAACTTGCCGGGCTCAGGCAGGCCGAGTGGGGAGCGATCCGCGGCCGGGATATCGGCGTCGTCTTCCAGGACCCGATGGCCGCACTTTCGCCGGTCCATACCGTCGGTGCGCAGATGATCGAGGGCCTGAGGCGGCACGAGAAGATGCCGAGGGCACGCGCCCTGGACCGGGCCGCCGAACTGCTCGACCTCGTGGGTGTCCCCAACGCAAGAAGCAGGCTCGGAGACTATCCCCACCAGTTCTCCGGCGGCATGGCGCAGCGGGCCATGATCGCGGCAGCCCTGGCCTGCAACCCGAAGCTCCTGATCGCCGACGAGCCGACGACCGCGCTCGACGCCACCGTGCAGAAGCAGGTCCTGGATCTGATCCTTAGGCTCCGCGACAGCCTCGGAATGTCCGTTCTCTTCATCACCCACGACCTCGGCGTCGTCGCCCAGCTCTGCGACAGGGTGGGCGTCATGCAGCACGGCGTCCTGGTGGAGGAGGGCGAGACCGCGACCGTGTTCGCCGATCCGAGCCACCCCTATACGAGGCAATTGATTGCGGCGCGCGAAGCGGTCGTCGGCACGCAGGACTGGAGTTCGAGATGACCGGCGGGGAACCCTTGCTGCGCGTGGACGGACTGCAGATCCGTTACGAGACCGGACGTTCGATGTGGGGTACCGCGCGCTATCGCAAGGTCGTCGACGGTGTGTCGTTCGAGGTGCCTCGGGGCCGCACCTTCGGGCTGGTCGGCGAGTCCGGATCGGGCAAGAGCACGATCGGCAAGGCGATCCTGCGGCAGATCCCGGTGCTGGCCGGCTCCATATGGTTCGACGGCCAGAACATCACCGACCTTCCGGAGGGCAGAACGCCCTTGTCCTACAGGCGGGCCGTGCAGGTCGTGTTCCAGAATCCGCTGATGTCGCTCAACCCGCGCATGCTGGCGCGGGAGACGGTGTCCGAGGCGGTGCGTTTTCACACCGGCCTCGGCGGTCGTGAGCTCGAACACCGCGTCGGCGAGCTGTTCGACGACGTCGGCCTGCCGCGCCGGCTCGGCGAGCGCTATCCGCGCGAGTTGTCGGGCGGTCAGCAGCAGCGTGTCGCGATCGCACGGGCGCTCGCCTCCGATCCCAAGCTCGTCGTCTGCGACGAGGCCGTCAGCGCGCTCGACGTATCGACCCAGGCGCAGGTGATCGCACTGCTCGGCAAGCTGCAGGCGGAACGCGGCGTGAGCTACGTGTTCATCTCGCACGATCTCGGCGTGGTGCGCAGCATCTGCCATTCCATCGGCGTGCTGCGGCAGGGCCGGTTCGTCGACGTCGGCGAGACCGCGGCCGTGTACCGGCATCCCACCAGCGACTATACGCGGGACCTGCTGGATGCGATCCCGAGGATGCCGCCGGCACGAGCCGCGGCTGCCGGTCTTCCGGCGTGACCGGTGGACCTTCGCTGCCATTGCAGGAACGGGATACGCCCTCTACACCATCGGGTTATCGAGATCATTCATCCGCGACGACCGCTAAGACTGTTCACACCAAGGGAGAGCAACATTTCTAGCCGCCGCGGAAAAGCTACCATCAAGCAGATCGCCGCCGAGCTGGGCGTGCATGTCTATACGGTGTCGCGTGCCCTCAATCCC
>VFQN01001748.1_pt1 | contig 35313 bp, 31 predicted proteins | sample 3512371 | NCBI WGS metagenome assembly VFQN01 (sample SAMN10412370, study PRJNA504923) | tailings metagenome | isolation source: Replicate 2 from Balatoc abandoned mine | place: Philippines: Itogon, Benguet | collected 2017-08-28 | reverse complement strand
AAGGAGATGCCATCATGGATGATAATGGTTTCGATTGGATCTATACCACCCAATCTGAAATCTCTTCTCCTGCCGGTACTATCATTCGGGTGATTGCAGAAGATGTGCCTAAAAATCGCAGCCAGTTTGAGGCAGTGATTTAATCACTTCCTTCTCTTTTGAAAAACCATTTTTTTACATCATTCAATCTTCTATCATGAAACAACAGGATATCGATCAACTGAGCATTGCTCAAAGAGCCAGCGCGGAAACGCCGAAGTTTTTTCTGAAACTCAGAAATATCGGACTGGCACTCGCCGGCATCAGTGCCGCACTGCTGGCCTCTCCGGTGGCACTCCCCGCTATCATCACTACCATCGCCAGTTATATGGGTGTGGCAGCTACGGTTGCCAGTGCCGTTAGCCAGGTGGCTGTGAAAGGTTAACCCCGTTTTTAACTTCCAAAATCCTTTTCTATGGCTATTACGATTAAAGCGCTGGTGGATGCTTTCCTCCAGGCGTTGAAGGAACACAAAAAAGCGAAGCGCAAAAACCATGTCTTAAACGATGGCAATTTTCGTTTTCGCAAGGCAGTTGCCTTTGCTAAGATGGTCCGCAGGGATGCTACCTGGAGCCAGTTCTACCTGGAACAGGTTCCCAACTGCAAATCAGTCTTTCACCTGGCCCTGCGCGATGCACTGGTCGGTCCCCAGCTCTGCCATCCGGTTATCCATCCCTCGAAACCTTGCAAGCCCCTTACGATGGAGGTGCAAGCTTCCGATAATGTAGGGGTGGCACGGGTCTTCTTTCAGTTCAAAAACAGCAAGGGTGAATTGCTCGAAGATGGCAGGGGGATGCCTGGTGGTAAGGGCAGTACCTGGAGTTACTCCACCACTGCCCGCGCGAAAGACTTCAGTGCGTGTTTCGTCACCATCACGGCCTACGACCTCGCAGGAAACAAGGCAGTCATCCATAAATCGCTGTAGCTATGGAACTGCTTTTGGAAAGAGAATATCATTCGTCAGGTACGAATGGTATCCTGAGCTGCCGCAATCAATTCATCTGCTTCACCATCGAACTTCCCTGGCGCAACAATCAACGGATGATTTCCTGCATCCCGGAAGGACGCTATCAACTGGTGCTTCGATTTAGCGATCGCCACCAATGGCACCTCCTGGTGAAAGCAGTGCCGGACAGATCCCTGATCCTCCTGCACAAGGCTACTCATGCTTTGAAGGAGCTCAAAGGTTGTATCGCACCGGTGACTGAATTGCTGGCTCCTGGTATTGGTAAAAAATCGGTGGATGCTTTTGCTTCGCTTATGTTACTGGTGCGGTCTGCACTGGATAAAAAAGAGCGGGTATGGCTCACCGTTACCAACCTCTCAGATCGATATGCTTCTGCTGCTGCGTAAGCATTCGATTCGTAAACCCCGGCTAGTCCTGGCTGGGGTATTTTTTCCAGAAAAAGCGACGGTTTTGGGAATATTTTCGACGGTTTCGGGAACCTTGCTCCGAAGCGCAAATTTCCCTTCCAATTGTTTGCGTGTATGCCGAACTGTTTTTAGCATTGTATCACGTTAAATCTTCACACTTGTTACTCCCTACTTCAAACTTACAGGAATATGCAACCGCCGATGGCCCTTTGCATCTTTATTCCTACGTGCAGAAGGAAGCAGTGGAACTGGATCAGGAGCAGCCAACAGATGCACTGAAACTCTTGCTGGTTACAGAGGGTGCTGTACGCTTGCGCACCAGGGAAGTGGATTGGTTACTCCAGCCTGGCAATTGCTGTTTATTTCGATCCCGATTGTATCAACTCTGTTTGCCGGATCATGCAAAGCTGCAGTTCCTTTTGTACAACATCGAACCGCTGGTGAAACGCATGGATCTGGGAGTGTTTACAGAGGGACGATTTCATCCCACAGCCAAATTGCAGGCCATTGTTGCAGAGATGCTGCAAACACCAGCACCGAATGCCTTTTCGGATAAATGGCTTTCTGTTCAGTTATCGCATTTGCTATTGGCTTTGTTGGAACAGATGGAGCAGCCAGTTGCAGTGGAAGAGGATAAACAGTTGCTAAGGCAGTATGCATTGCTGGCTGATAATTATATCCGGCAGCATTTGACAGAGGACTTAACCACGCTTCAGATTGCGCGGGTAGTGGGATTAAATGAGTGTACGCTGAAGCAGGTTTTCAGTGAACAGTTTGGAACGGGCATGGCGAAGCGACAGAATCAGTTGCGGATTATGCTGGCAAAGGATTTACTCGTGCACACCAATAAGTCCATCCGTGAAATCATACTGGAATGTGGTTACCTGCGGGAAGCCACCTTTCGAGAAAACTTTGATAAACTAACTCAACTCACCCCGGCTCAGTTCCGGAAAATGTATAAAAAATGACTACACTTAACGATCAACTCAAACTCGCAGCTACACAGGCAGATCTGCATCCAGAGGCTGCGCAACTGCTGCAGGATTTTTTCCTGAAGCTGGCAACGCCCCAGCAAAAGGACCAGTTGGATGCCTGGCTCAACGAGCGGGAAGCCAACAGCCATTTCTTTGATTTGCTGTTGGAGCTCAATCGTGAAGGCACTGGTGCAGCTACCTTACAGGTATTGAAGCAGTACAAGCAAAAGCCGAAACGAAAAAAGAATATTTTCAATAAGTACTTATCCTATGCATTTGTAGGATTCTTATTGATAGCATTTGTGGATCAATTAATTCCCGGACATCCGATTAGTCGTTTTGTCAAAGGCAAGCCCATTCGCGATGTGAGTTTACAAACGCTGACCATTAGTTCTGGGGATCATCCTACTATTATTTTGTTGAGCGATAGTTCCCGGGTGGAATTACTGCCGCACTCAACACTAACTTATCCAGAGGATTTTTTTATGCGCGAAAGGATATTAAAGCTGCAAGGCAGTGCCCGCTTTGATATCCGAAAAGCAGCAGGTGAACCGTTCAGAGTGGAGGGAACTAAGGTATTTATGACTTCTGATGACGGTGCATTTTTGATTCAGCAGGAAAATAAAGGCGAGCAAGCTGTAGTGTCAACCAACCGGGGAGTAGTGATTTTTGGTTATGATGAAAAAAATACCTGGGTGGTGGAAGCAGGAGAGAAGGGTATATACGCTAATGGAAAAATCGAACTGGAACGCCCCTCTAATTAATAACCATCAATCAACTTTCTATGTCTGAATTCGTATTTCGCCATGCGGGCAAATGGGAGCTGGTTCAACAGAATGAGATCCTCTACATCGAGTCCTGCAATAAGCTTTCTAAAGTGGTTACTGTAAACCGGGAGTATTTGTTAAGCACGCCCTTACAGGTACTGGCCGAACATTTACCAGGCGATCAGTTCATCAAAATTCACCGCAGCTTTATTGTTTCGAAATTACATATCCGGGGCATCGCAAGCACCTACATTTTAGTAGCCGACAAGGAACTGCCCATTTCCAGGCAGGGGCGTGCGGAGCTGAGGGACAAGTATAGGATGTTTGTGTAGCCACTCAATCGTTTGCGTAATATTTTTGACAATTTTTAGGTGAATTAACAGGCTTCTTAGGAGAAATAATTGGTATCAATGAACCCATTTGGCAGTTAATTTTGAGTTGTTATTGCGATTAACTGCTAAACGACTGCATGCCAAACCCCATAACTTTTGAATTAGCTGACCTTTTAAAGTCAGTAGCCAACAGTGATTTGGATGCGTTTCGTCGTCTGTATGATCACTACCTTCAAAAAGTATACTCCTACAGTTATTTCTTAACCAGATCATCGGAACAGGCAGAAGACCTTACCCAGGAATTGTTTGCCAAAATCTGGATAAAAAGAGCCGAGCTCAGATCTATTGAAAACTTCGATGCCTGGCTTACTACTGTGGTCCGCAACAGTGCGTATAATTTTCTGAAGCGACATGCAGTTGAACAGAAGGCGCTGAGAAGAATAGAAATAACCAAACAGCCGGATAGCCTTTCTATTGAAGATGCGCTTATCAGCAAAGAGTATTCTAAAATTTTCCAGGAAGCCATTAATCAATTACCACCTCAACAAAAGAAAGTATTCCTGCTTAGCCGTAACGAAGGCCTTAAACAGGAAGAAATTGCCAGCAATCTGGGTATCAGTCTGAATACGGTTAAAAACCATATGAAGGCTGCCTTGTTTTCTATTCGAACCTATATGAAGAGTTATGTTTCAAGTTTCCTTGTTTGGCTTTTGTTGAAATTTTTATCCTGATTCCCACTAGCCCTTTACGCTCCCTGTATTGTCTTTGTACAAGAGCGCTTATTATGACAAAATTTATTCTTTTATTGGCAGGCTGTATCAGCTTTGTTACAGTTACCTTTTCTCAATCCTATTCAATTCGCATTCCACAGGGAACAGCACCAGATGTATTGAATACCTTGCCTTTTAGTGGTATGTCTCCCGATGGAACCAGTCTTTCCGTCAATAACAGATATTTTATCCGAAATGGTAAGCCCTGGTATCCAGTTATGGGGGAACTGCACTACAATCGCATTCCTCCTGCTCAATGGGTTTCTACCATCCGTAAAATGAAAGCTTCTGGTATCTCAATTGTAGCTACTTATGTATTCTGGAATGAACATGAACTGCAACCCGGACAATTTACCTGGGATCAACGAAAGGATCTGCAAGAGTTTTTGCGCTTGTGCAAACAGGAAGATATGTTGGTTTGGTTGCGCATTGGTCCCTGGTGCCATGGCGAACAATTGTATGGTGGTCATCCTTCCTGGATTAACAGCATGAATGGAAAAAGGAGCAATCATCCTGCTTATATAAAAGAAGTGACAGCATGGTTTAATCAAATTGGCAAGCAAACTACTGCTGCTTTTTTCTCGGAAGGAGGACCCATTATTGGTGTTCAGATTGAAAACGAATACGCTCAGGGGGATAGCACACATGTGCATAAACTCAAAGAAATTGCAAACAAAGCTGGTATCCGGCCGGTTTACTGGACGATTACAGCTAACACGGTTTTTCAGGATCGGTTAATGGAATTTATTCCGCTTCAGGGTGCTTATCCTTACCGGGGCTGGGAACCAAACGGAGGAAAGGCTACCAAGGATTTTTTATATGCAAACGATCAATGGATCATGTCCGACGCATTGGGAAAGCTCTATTATGATGTGGAACTATTCCCAAGAGGTTTATGTGAACAAGGATGTGGTAGTCAAATGACCTATGCCAACCGGTTTGTAGTGGAACCTGAAGTAGTAGAAGCCCATTTGCAAAACCAGATTGGAAGAGGAATGAACCTGATAGGTTATTATATGTTTGCCGGAGGTACCCAAAGTCCGGGTTTAAAAGAGCCAGGGTATCCTGAAAGTTATGATTTTCAGGCGCCTGTTGCAGAGTTTGGATGGTTGAGAAAATCCTATCATCACCTAACAACCTTGCATCATTTTCTGCGGGATTTTGGTTCGGAGCTTGCTCCCATGCGGGTGATCCGACCAGCCAATCCGGTACAGGATGAATTGGATACCGCAGGACTCAGATATGTTGTCAGAGAACAGGATCAATCGGGATTTGTTTTTTTATGCAATACCCAGGTAAGGGTGCCGATGCCCAATAAATTGGTTCAACTGTCTTTACAATTGGATTCAGAAACGATCCGTTTTCCTGATTTTATAGTAAAGGGCGAAACAGCTCCTATACTCCCTTTTAATATGAAATTGGGCAATCAGTTACTCAAGTTTGCAACTGCCCAGCCACTTGCCAAACTCGAGAATCAAAAAAGAACAACAATTGTGTTTGTTGCCCTTCCGGGGGTGGTTCCAACTTTTCAAATGGAATATCCGAAAACAAGAGAAAAACAGGTATTTATGCTGGAACCAGGTTCCTCTAAGGTATTACCTGCTGAGAATGGAATTCAATTGGAATTTGTAGTAATTAGTAAAGAGGATGCCTTACAAAGCTGGCGTTATAATAAGGGTGGTAAGCAATACCTTTTTATCTCTTCAGCGAATCCGGAGCAGGTTCCAAATGGTTTAGAATGGTATTCTACTGGTAGTCCCTCTTTTTCTTTCAGGGTTTTTCCAGCCGGATTAATAAAGAAGGCCCTTTTGAATAGAAGGCAATTCAGATTTGGTTTCAATAAGGGAGGTGATCTTTTAACAGCCAGCGTTACACCTTATTCACCCGGCATCAAGATAGATAGCAGTTTGTTGAATCAATGGAGTTTCAAAGCACCTGCGCAGGTGCCCCTCCAGGTGGCGGATATTCATGCTTCTGCTACATATAGTGGTACCAGTGCCCGGTTGCTATCTGCTGATTCCTTGGTTTCAGATCATTTGGCAAATGGTTTGAATTGGAAATTTTCTCTGCAATACGTAAAGGCAGGTAAAACCTCCAGCTTGCAGGCGGCAGATAAGGGTCGTATAAACAGCCTGTATTTTGATCCCGTTTACCGCCTCCCACTTTTTTTTAAACACGACTAGCCCTCTTTGTTCAGTCAATTGTCAATTCATAGGAAATGTCAAGTCAGGAACTCATACAATTATTGGAACGATACGCTGCCAGGGAAACTTCCATGGAAGAAGAAGACCGGCTGGTGGAACTGTTTTCTCAAGAGGAATACCGCGAATTAATTCTGGAATTCCTGGAGAAACACTGGAATTCGGATACAGGTCAACAGCTTTTCCCGACCCCGGTTTCAGCCGAAAAAGCCAACCAGCTTTTCTCCACTATTGCCGTGGCTGCACATGAACAAATGCGATCCAAAAGAGCAAGGGTAGTGCTGTTTAAATGGACCGCTGCTGCGGCCATTATCCTGGTACTGGCGATGAGCTGGTTCCTGTACAAAACTCCATCGGATTCCATGAATCCATCAGGTACGCTTGCTATTACCAATAGTAATGATGTGGCTGCTCCTGATCGAAACCTGGCTGTATTAGCTGGGGAAGATGGTAACAAACTGCCACTTCATACCATTGAACCCGGAACATCCGCCAATCAGAAATTTGAAGTACGGCAGCAAAATGGAAAACGTATACTGGATTATACCACCTTAACTGCTACGCCACTTACTACTTCCAATCATGAATTGCTCAATCCAAGAGGATCGAAACAAATTATCCTCTTTTTATCGGATGGTACTAAAGTGGTATTGAATGCGGGCAGCAAAATCCGCTATCCCAATTATTTTACGGGCACCAGCAGAAGAGTTGAACTGGAAGGGGAAGCTTATTTTGAAGTGGCGAAAGATAAACAGCGGCCCTTCCTGGTGAAGGCCAAAAATGCTTCGATCGAAGTCTTGGGCACCCATTTCAATGTGGATACCCATGAGCAACAGGATAAAGTCGAAGTTACCCTGCTGGAGGGTTCGGTAAAAATCACGAAAGAAGGAACCAATAATATTCTGTTACCCGGACAAAAAGCCATCGTTTCAAGAGCAATAGATATTATCAAAGCAGATACTTCTCAGGCCATTGCCTGGACCAACGATCTCTTCAATTTTAAAGGAATGGAACTAAAAGAAATTTTAACTCAGGTGTCTGATTGGTATGATATAGAAGTTGATGAGAAGCTGCAAGTTCCGGAAATAAAATTATCCGGCATTATCAGCAGAGGTTTACCATTGTCTAAAATTCTTGAATTGATTTCAATGAGTAGTGGTTTACAATTTAGTTTAAATGAAAAAAAGATAATACTAATGAATCCATAGCCAAATAAAAAAGCAGGGAGTGTTGGTACCACTTCCCTGCGGAATTTGTTTGGCCTTAGAACAACTCTTTCGGGGAATTATTTTTTTAACCAAAACAACACAAATGTATGCATTTTAAAGCTACAGCCTGCCTGTTCCGGCGATTGCCGAAGGCGCCACCAAAACTGCTAATGTATATGAGAACAACTGCCATGCTCCTATTGGCTTCTGCACTCCAGGTTTCGGCTAACGGATTTGGACAATCCGTCTCCCTGTCGAAACGGAAAATCAGTATGGAAAAGCTGTTTACTGAGCTGAACCGCCAAACCGGCTATAATTTCATTTACAACGATGCACTGCTAAAAAAGACAAAACCCTTTTCTATTCATGTAGACAAATTACCCCTGCAGGAAACCCTTAATCTGGTTCTTGGGAAGCAGGGACTAAGTTTCAAAATTGTAGATAAAACCATTATTCTGCGACCGGCTACAGATCTAGTAAATACTCCTATTGAAAAGGATCCTTTTGAACTGGCTGAAGTTCCCGTTAAAGGTACGGTTACAGATGCAGCAGGCATTCCGCTTTCTGGTGTTAGTATTGTACAAAAAGGCAAGTCTACCGGAACCACTACTGATGAAAACGGAAATTTCACCCTGGAGGTGGATGAGAACTCTACCATTGAAATTTCTTATGTGGGATATGAGAAGCAATCCATCAAAGTGGGCAAATTGACCACATTCAACATTACCATGGAGAAATTGCCCAATGATCTGGGTGAAGTGGTGGTAGTTGGTTATGGTACTACTACCCGCGGTAAAAATGTGACTTCCGTTACTACCTTAAAGGCAGATAAAATCCAAAACCTGGGAGCTACTTCAGTAGGGGAAGCGCTTGCTGGAAGGGTGCCTGGTTTGATTGTTACAGCTAGTGGCGGTGGTATTGGTAAACGCCCTGCTATTTCAATCAGAGGTGGAGGTACACCCGTATTCGTGATCGATGATATCATCTCCTCTGAATTTCAGTTCCAGACGCTCAACATCAATGATATTGAAAACATCTCCTTCCTGAAGGATGGTCCGGCTACCGCAATTTATGGAGTTGCAGCCGGTAATGGGGTGGTATTAGTTACCACTAAACGGGGTTCTAAAGGAAAAATGTCTGCCAATTATACGTTTGGTCAGGATCTTTCACAACCAACTTACCTACCCAGAAAATTAAATTCCTTTGAACTGGTTAGCCTGATTAACCGGGTGGATGAAAATGAAGGAAATACTGGCAGGTATACACCCGAGGATGTTCAGAAATACAGGGATCAGTCTGATCCGCTGAATTTTCCCAATAGTGACTGGCAGGCATTGGTTTTGAAAAATTATGCACCTACTTCCCGCCATAATCTTTCTATCTCAGGAGGTAGTAAACAATTGCAGTATTTCGCTTCACTTGGGTATCAAAATCAGGGTACACTTTATAAGTACAATACCAACTGGATGAAGCGATACAATTATCGCTTAAGCGTAACCAGTGAATTTGAAAAAATCGGACTGAAAGCTACTGTTGCCTTGTATGGTACTACCGAAATCCGCAGAGACAATCAGAGTGCTTATGGTACCGGTTATTTTGCCGTTTGGAGCCATATACAGAACGCTGCTCCAATGGAACGGGCTTTTGCAGATATGGAAAGAACCAAATATGCCAATAAAGGAGATCACCCTCTGGTTGAAATTGATCCGCGTAGTGGTTACGTAAGAGATGAAGACCGCGATAATAATGCCAACGTCATTCTGAACTGGGCAGTACCTGGCGTGAAAGGCCTGTCTTTCCGTGCCAATGGTAATTTCCGGCAATCTCAATATTACGGTCGATCCTGGAATGCAACAGCTCCTCAATATGCATTGGGTTCTGATATACCCACTGTTGCCAATGCCCCGAACTTACAGAACCGTACTTCTACCGGTTATAATTATGTATTGCAGGGATTTGGAGAGTACAACCGGAATTTTGGTGAGCATGGTATCTCGGCTTTGTTTGGTTATGAAGAAGCTTATTCTTATGGCGAAAACTTCAACGCAGGTCGCAATGCGTATGTGTTCAATATCGACCAGTTATTTGCCGGTCCGCAAGCTTCCGCAACCAACAACGGTTCTGCAGGTGAAGAAGTTAGAAATGCCTGGTTGGGAAGATTGGCCTATAACTTCAAAGAAAAATACTTCCTGGAAGGTAGTTTCCGCTACGACGGAAGTGATTTATTCCCGGCTGGCCGACGTCGTGGGTTCTTCCCCGGCGCTGCATTGGGATGGGTAATCAGTAAGGAAAATTTCATGGGTAAACTGGATGATCTGAATATTATCAATTACCTGAAGTATCGTATTTCTTATGGAGAAGTGGGGCAGAATTCAGGTGTTGCCAGATTCCAGTATGTACCAGGTTATACACAGGGTGGTGGTTATGTAGTGGGTGGTGTATTGCAACCAACCCTAAACCCGCCTTCTATTCCTAGTCCGGATATCAGTTGGTATGATCAGCAAACCTTTAACACAGGGTTTGATTTCGCTACGTTGAATAACCGGATCAGTGGTTCTCTTGATTATTTCTATTTAAGAACCACTGGTTACCTGGCATCACCTTCTGGTCAGGGTTACACAGATCCCCTGGGTACTTCCCTTCCTACGCTCCGTTCCAATGGTGCCTTCCGCAGAGCAGGATTTGACTTTACGGTTAAGTATTCCAACAGTATTGGAAAACTACAATACAGCATTGGGTCCAACTTTACCAAATTCGATCAATTATGGGAAGTGAATCCGTTTGAGGATAGTGCTACACTAAAGAATCCTTATACCACTTCTTATCAACAGCTTGGTTTCCTGCAAACAGCTTATAGAACAGAAGGGCTGTATCAGAATTCAGCGGATATCATAAATAACCCGCGTCGTAGAGCATCCAATATTGCACCTGGTGATATCATCTATGCAGATGCCAATGGAGATGGAAAAATTGATGGTGATGATTTCAGAAGAGTTGGAAAGAATGGTTTTCCAAGAACCAACTATGGTTTCACTGCAGATCTTAAATACGGAGGCTGGTTCATGAATATGTTATGGCAGGGTAGTGGAAAAAGAAGTATTTACCTGGGTGATGTTTTCCAAAGTAACTATTCCACCACCATTCGGTATGAATTCCAGACACAGGATCGTTGGGAGGCTGGTAAGGGTAACAATGCAGATGCGCTTTTCCCGCGAATGGTTTCTGGTAGTGGAGTAAATGGTGGTAACAATGCCGTTACTTCAGATTGGTGGATTATAAATGCAGGATACCTCAGACTAAAAGCCTTACAAGTCGGATATGATTTCAAGAAGTTGTTAGTGAATCGTTTTGGATTTGTACAGGACTTCAGAGTTACTTTGAGTGGCACCAATCTGCTTACTTTCTCTGAAATCAAGAAGTACGGATTGGATCCTGAAACAGGAAGCAGTAATAACTATGATTACCCATCACAACGGGTATATTCTCTTAACGTGAATATTGGATTCTAGTGAAACAACAAATTGATTGTATGAAAACAACATATAGTAAAATCGGTATTTTTCTATTGCTGATGCTGGCAGTAGGAGTATCGTGTAAAAAATTAGATGAGACCCGGCCATTTGATAAATTTGATGAACTGGCTGTGTGGAGCTCAAAGAATAATGCCATGGTATTTGTGAATGGTACCTATGGTGATGTATTAGGATTGTATACCAATTACGTAGCAGACGAGGTATGGACCAATAACATCATCGCAAGTGATGGAAATGGCTTTACAAGAGATCAGATTACCCGGGATGATGATTATGGATTCAACCAGTTTGCCCGGATTCGCAGGTGCAATATTATCATTGAAAAGGCGGAAAGTTCAAATATGACAACTGCCGAGAAAGCGGAGCTCGTTGGACATGGAAAATTCCTGCGCGCAATGACCTATTTCTGGTTAGCCCGTCGTTTTGGAAGAGTGGTATATGTTGACCGCGTATTAACGGAAAGCGAAGAAAATTTTGCACTTCCGCAAACAGCGAGTCCTGCTGAAACCTATACCCTGATCATGAAGGATATTGATGATGCGATTGCAGGTTTGCCTGCCGAAGCTCCATCCGGATTGGCAACTAAAACAGCCGCCCAGGCATTAAAATCAGAAGTCGCATTACAGGCCGCTGCGTATACAGGAGAAAATACCTATTACCAGCAATCCATTGATGCAGCAGACGCTGTTATCAACAGTGGTAAACACGCGTTGCAGGCTGATTACGAAGGCATATTCAATGAAAAGCAGCGTTTTTCTTCTGAGGTGATTCTGGCTTTTTACAGAGATAAATCCAATACGGTGGTTTCCTCTATGGTAGATATGCAGGAAGCCATTCCGAATGTAAACAATGATGATCTAAACCTTCGTGGAGGAACACCTCTATTTAAGCAAGATAAAGTGTTTGAAAACTGGGGCCGATACTCTCCAACTCAAAATCTGTTGGATGATTACCTCGCTATTGATGCTGCTGATCCAACCAAGGCGGTTAAATGGGATGAAACTTCGCAGTTTACAGCTAATATTTCGAAACGTGCGTCTTCGTATGCTGACAGTGCTGTTATTACAGGTTCGGGTTCTGTTAATAGCATCATTTACAATAACCGGGATAAACGACTGGCAGCGTCAATTGTGTATGATTCAACACAGTGGTATGGAGAATTAGTTACTACCAATAGAAATGGAAATCTTCACCGACTTATTAAGGGATCATTGAATTCTTTCTGCTGTACTCAAATTACGAATGCGTTTTTCCGGAAAGGAATTTATAGCAATGTTGCACCCAGACCATTTTTCAATGTCAATACAGATTATCACTGGGTGATTTTCAGATTAGGTCGGGTTTATTTGAACAAAGCAGAAGCATTATTACGTCAGGGAAAGATTACAGAAGCGGTTCAGACGCTGAATGTAACCCGCGAGTTTCATGGCGGTTTGCCTCCTTCTACTGCAGCCAGTGCTTCTCAGGCATGGACAGACTATAAAAGAGAACGTCGGGTGGAGTTATTCAAGGAGAAAGATTATTACTGGAGTTTGCTTCGTTGGGGTAAATATGGCGGAGATGCCAACCATGGACTTCCGGCTAATAGTACAATACCGGAACTCGAAGAAGCTCCCACCTTTATGGAGATTAACACCAACCGGAATGGCTATCGCATTGAAGTAATCAACTTTAACCAGAATGATATACGGGTGTTCGATGAAACAAGGAGATACTTACTGCCTATTCAAAACTCCCAAATTATTCGGCACGGAGCATTACAACAGAATCCTAACTGGTAATTACTAAATGAATGTTTGTATGAAAAAAATCTATAGTATAGCAATAGTAGGCTTGCTTTTCTCAATGAGTTCCTGCCTCAAAGCCGGACTGGATGAGAATTTGCCAAAATTCAAGGATGCATTCATAACGGATGTGTTTATGGAGTATCGCTTTGAAGATCCTACGGCTACATCAGGTGGTAGCCCGGTTGTCAGAATTGTTAACCTTAATGTTACAGGAAAGCAATTTAAACGACTGGAAGATACCCCGGGAGCCGCTACTGATTCGGTAATTTTTGATGTGCAGGTACCTGCAGCCAGTGGATCCTTTACTACTGCTGAACGGGATAAAGTGAACCTGAGCAATCTCGTATTTATGTCGAATATTTCAACTGCAGCTACTATGTCTGCTATTGAAGGGGCTCCTCGTCCGGGCGTGCCTGGTGACTTTTCCCAGCCGCGTAAATATGAGCTGAAAGCGGCGGATGGTTCAGTTAGAATCTGGACTATTCGGGTGAATCAATTGATCAAATAAGATACCTCTTTTCTAATACGCCAATTAGCAGTTGGTTTGGTTACGTCGGCTGCGTCTGCAGCCGACCTTTTTTTCTATGATGCGTAGGTTTTTAATTAATAGTACGGTATTGTTTTTGGGTTGGTCTTGTCAATCCGGGACCCAGCCAACGCTGTTTCAATTGCGCACACCAAACCAAACCGGGATTGAGTTTAGCAATGAAATAGATCCCTATGCCAAATTGAATATTTTTGACTACCTCTATTATTACAATGGAGGTGGCGTGGCAGCAGGGGATATTAACAACGACGGACTGGATGACCTGTACTTCGTATCTAATCAGCAGGTAAATAAATTATTCCTTAATAAAGGAAACTTACAATTTCAGGATATCACAGCATCAGCTGGTGTGGCGGGTTTCGGTAATTGGAATACAGGTGTTACAATGGCAGATGTGAACAGTGATGGATATTTGGATATATACCTGAGTTCAGTAGGAGGATTACTGAATTTTGAAGGCCGCAATCAACTTTTTATTAACCAGGGCAACAATCAATTCAAAGAAGATGCCGCATCTTATGGTCTGGATATTGAAGGATTAAATACGCAGGCGCTGTTTTTTGATTATGACCGTGATAGTGATCTGGACTGCTTTATCGTGAATCACTCTGTTCATTCCAATGCCACCATGCAGGACTCCTCCATGCGCTATAAAACGGATGCCGCAGCAGGAGATAAACTATTTCGCAATGATCGACAATTGGGGCAATCCCGCTTTGTTGATGTGAGCAGAGAAGCAGGCATCTTCAGCAGTGTAATTGGTTATGGGCTAAATGCCGTTACTGCCGATTTTAACCGCGACGGATGGCCGGATATCTATGTCAGCAATGATTTCCATGAAGAAGATTATTATTACCTTAACCTGGGTAATGGACGTTTTCGGGAATCTAATAAAGAGGCATTTGCTCATGAGAGCCGATTCTCCATGGGAAGTGACGCCGCTGATATTAATAACGATGGGTATCCGGATATATTTACCGCAGATATGCTACCGGCAGATGAAAAATTAGTAAAAGCATCATTGTCTGATGATCCCCTTTCCATTTATGAGCACAAACAACGGCAATGGGCCTATCACACACAGTTTTCCCGAAATGCAGTTCAGTTGAATATTAATAAAGGAGCATTATTTGCAGATATCGGTTTGTATGCCGGAGTAGCTGCAACAGATTGGAGTTGGTCGCCCCTGCTGGCAGATTTTAATAATGATGGCTGGCGCGATCTCTTCGTATCCAATGGTATTATTAAACGGCCCAACGATATTGATTTTTTGAAATACGCTGCTCACCAGGCCAGTTTACATAAAGCGGATGAAATGCGTTCCTATGATCGCGATAAACTGGAAAAAATGCCAGGAGGTGCAGTACCGAATACCATCTTTGAAGGAGTGAATGGTTACAAGTTCCGGGATCGTACAGTTGATTGGGGCTTCAGTCTTCCTACTATTTCAACCGGTGCCTGTTATTCCGATCTGGATAATGATGGAGACCTGGACCTGGTAGTTAATAATACCAACGAACAGGCAGGCATATACGAAAATACAACTGCAGGAAATGCATTCATTCAAATACGATTAAAAGGAGATAGCCTAAATCCATTTGCCTATGGTGCCGTTGTGCAGGTGCAAACGGACTCCACAACCTACTATACTGAACTTACTGCATCTCGTGGTTTTCAAAGTGCTTCCACTACGCTGATACATATAGGATTGAGAAAAGAAAATAGGGTGAAGAAGATACTTGTTCAATGGCCAATAGGTACAACCGAAACCTTTGAAGGACCATTTGAGAAAGGCCGACTGACACTTGAAAAAGGAAAGGGTAGATTAGGGCAAATGCCACCGGCAGCTGATGTTAATATATTCTTGCTGAAAGAAATAGCTGCATCTGCCTTGCAGTTTGAGCACGGCGAAAATGAGTTTAATGATTTTGATATACAGGAATTAATCCCTCAAAAACTCAGTACAGAAGGACCGGCTTTAGCAAAAGCAGATATCAATGCAGATGGGCTCGAAGACCTGTACATTGGTGGTGCCACCGGCCAGCCAGGAAGAATGTTTCAGCAATTACCAAACGGTAGATTTAAAATCGTTAATGAAGCTTCCTTTGCTCCGTATGCCAATTCGGAAGAAGTAGATGCTGTATTTTTTGATGCTGATAACGATCAGGATGCTGATCTCTATGTAGTAAATGGTGGAAATGAATTCTTTGAAGGTGCCGTTGCACTCCAGGATCGCCTCTTTCTGAATGATGGCAAGGGAAATTTTCAGTTACATTCATTGCCGGTGGGATTGAAAATTAATAAATCCTGTGTTGCAGCAGGTGATATCGATGGAGATGGGGATATCGACCTCTTTGTTGGCGGTCGATCTGTTCCGGGCAGGTATGGGAAAGCGCCTTTATCCTATTTGTTGATAAATGACGGGAAGGCAAATTTTACCCGACCCGAAAAGAGTTTTTACGGTGCGTCTGATGCCATTGGTATGGTTACAGATGCAGTGATGGCAGATCTTAATAAGGATGGAAAATTGGAGCTGGTAGTAGTGGGCGACTGGATGCCGGTTTCGGTTTATTCTTTTCAAAACAAACGCCTGGAATCTAATAAAGGCTTTGCTGGATTAGAGAATAGTGCAGGTTTCTGGAAAACAATTGTTGCAGAGGATATCAATGCTGATGGCTATCCGGATCTGTTGGTCGGTAATCTTGGAACCAACAGCAAACTAACCGCGTCTCTTGAGCATCCATTAAAACTGTACCATGGTCCCCTGGCACATCCGCAAAGTTATGAGCAGGTGTTGTCGATTTATAAAGAAGGACAGTATGTGACTTTTCTGGGTAAAGAAGAATTGGAAAGAAGAATGCCAGCACTTATTCGAAAAAAATACAAAGACTATACTTCGTTTGCAGGTCAATCGGTTGAGCAGGTTTTCGGTGATCCCTTAAAAAAAATGAGAGCGCTTGAAATTCAGGAATTATCATCCTGCCTTTTTCTAAACAATGCAGGCAAGCTGTTCAATAAATCTATCTTACCCCCAGAAATTCAGTGGTCAACGGTATTTTCTTTTTGTCCGGTTGATTTGAATAGGGATGGGAAAATGGATATAGTATGCGGAGGTAATTTTTCTGGTGTTCTTCCTTACGAGGGCTTTTATGATGCCAGTTATGGTTGGATACTGTTAGGGCAGGGGGATGGTCGTTTTACGGTGCAATGGCCCGCCGCCAGTGGATGGTATAGTAAAGGGGCCATTCGGCAGATTATGTTGATGAACCAGAATACGAAACAACCAACACTAGTTGTTGCCCGAAATAATCAATCTCTTCTGGAATTTGAAATTATACAACGATGATACGTTTGCTTCTTTATAGTCTTAATTTTTTTGCTGTTGCTTTCTCCATGAGTATCAAAGCACAGGAAAAGAATCCATCCTTCCGGCATGCTTACCAACATACCCTGGTAATGAAAATGTTTCTCTCCCAGCCCGATGGGAAGGGGGGAAGTATAATTGCTCAGGATTTTGAAGGAGCCCTGTCTGTTATTCGGGAAACCGATCAGTTGACCCTGGGTGTTCCCAAGATAATATACCTGGTTGGCTGGCAATACAATGGACATGATGATAAGTATCCTGCTTTTTTTGAAGTAAATACAGCCTTGAAAAGACTAGTTGATGCAACTGCTTTGGAGAGTTTAAAATGGCTGATAAAGGAAGCCCGTAACTATCATACTACAGTTAGTCTTCATATTAACATGACGGATGCCTATGAAGACAGTCCCATATGGCCTACTTATGTGAAAGAAGATATGCTTTCCAGAAATGCAGATGGTTCACTACTGGTTATCGGTAATTACAATAATCGAAAAGCCTATCAAATCAACTACCAGCGGGAATGGGTAAAGGGATATGCTCAAAAGCGGGTAGATCAATTGCTGGAACTCCTTCCTGAATTGAAAGAAGCTGGCACCATCCACCTCGATGCATGGATCGCCAGGGAAAGTAAGGGACACAAAGAGTCAATGGTGCAGGAAGCACACTATCAAAAAATGCTGGCAGATTATTGGCGATCCAAAGGAATTGATCCAACCACCGAATGGGTGATGGATTATATGTATGGTAAAGTTCCCTATTACTGGCATTTTAATGGAAGAACCCAGGAGGATTATCTGAAACAGCCAGCTTCGATGGTTACTGGAAGCAGAATGAATAGAGATTTGAAAAACAGTGATTTTGGTCTGGAATTTCTGTTTGGTACAAGTATGTATGGCGAAAACCTGTTTCCGGATAAAAGAAAAAGTAAGGATCAGTCTGATTGGAATAAATCATTTCAAAAGGAGTTTTACCTCAATTTTCTACAATATGATTTTCTGAATCGGCACCAGCGATTGGTCGTAGAAGGAATAGGATCGAATAGAGTGGCTGTGTTTTCATCTAACATTCGGGTATCCCTGGCTGATAGTACGGTTCGGCAGCACGATTTCCAGTATAGAAACAGGAATACCATTTTCTTTCCAGTAGGTTGGAGAACAGATAATAGCTGGACTGCCTATAGCACGAACTCAACAAACTGGACTTCGCGCATTCCGGAGAACTGGAAAAATGCTAGAAGTATACAAAGCTGGCGGATTACCTCTAAAGGATTAGTTAAGGCAGCTCAGTACAAGGTTTTGAATAATCAGATAAGACTGCCTTTGGAAGCTAATCAGCCATTGTTGTTGATTCCTGATTTTACCGGGACAAACGGTCAATTAGATACAACCTATTTTAATTACCAACCCATTCAGAAAAAATCCGCTCGGATTCCTTACCACCAAACCCTGACAATAAAATTATTTATGAGTCAGGCAATGTTTGATGGTAAATTTAAACGCCGGGATAATGGTAAAACGGAAGTTTATCTGAATGTTGACCAGGCTTTTGAACAGATTAAAAAGATAGACGCGCTTACGATGGGTATGCAGAAAGTAGTTTACCTGGTGGGATGGCAATACCAGGGTCATGATTCCAAATACCCCGCCTGGTTTGAAGGTAATCCGGCGTTGAAACGAAAGCAGGACAGCTCAACCATGCAAAGTCTGCGCTGGCTGATGAAGGAGGCAATTAAGTATAACACGAAAGTAAGTTTACATATCAATATGTTTGATGCCTATGAAGACAGTCCGCTTTGGGATACCTATGTAAAAAACAATGTCATTGCCCGAAGAAAGGATGGTTCCCTCTTAGCGGGTGAATGGGGCTATCCAATCAGTTATGCGCAGGAATGGGCAACCGGACTCGCACAAAAAAGAATTGATAGCTTATGTGCACTACTGCCCATTCAACAGGCAGGAACCATTCATATTGATGCGTTTCATACCTGGCCGCCTATTCCTATTCAGAAACCAGATGGCAGCTGGGGTGTCGATCTGGAAAAGAAACCCATAAGTCCTTATCTCAACTTTACCGTCGAAGATGAAACAGTAGCCCAACAAAATATTTACGCCTATTGGGCATCCAAAGGAGTTGATGTAACCAGTGAAGGCGTTGATTTCTTACGAACTAAAGGGTTTGAGGAATTTCAATCCATGGCCTGGTGGTTTAGTGATAAATCCAATTATATGAAATGGCCTGCCACTGTTTATACCGGAGGCAAAGACAATAGCGTTTGGGGGCGTCTCTTCGGTAGCAGTATGCATGGTGAGGAAATCATCAAGAAGGACCCGCTTAGCTTAAGTGGTTTTAAACAGCAATTCATCACGGGTACGGCTATCTGGTATTTTCTGAATCAACTGGAAAGGAAATTCCTGGTGGAGTCGCCCCAGCAAAAAGAGGTTCATTTTAGTGAAAAGGTTATTACATCCTATACCAACAACAAGTTTCGTTTAATCCAGGCCGGTACCCTGTTGGTGGAGAACGAGGATGTATTTCTTCCGGCTCGTTGGATGGGGGAGGCGGCAATTATTGCATACAGTTCGACTGGTTATCAAAACAGAAGCTGGAATTTACCTCCTGGATACCAGCAGTTCAAAAAAGCTGTTCTGTACAATATATCAACGGATGGCCAGCAAAAAATCAGGGAACTTTCGATTCGAAAAAGTGCTATTCCGCTGAGTTTGCTAAAAGATCAACTCGTTCTTATAAAATTATTATAGATGAAAAAAAAGTGTTTGGTTCAGGTACTGTCAATTGGGTTGTATTTGTTTTGTTTGACCAGTATGGTGTATGCCGCTGATACTACAGTGGTACGTGCCATTGATTTCGGGGTTCGGCCCAATAGTTTCGAAAATGCCAGTGCTGCACTGCAAAAGGCCTTGCTCTATTGTAAGGATAATCCCGGGACCCGCCTTGAATTACCTGCCGGTAGAATTGATCTATGGCCAGAGTTTGCTCCCAAACGAGAATTATACATCAGTAATGGAACAGAGAACGATACCCTATCAAAACTAAAGTCGATTGCATTGCTGCTCGAAGGTTATAATCGATTACATATTCGGGGAAGTCAAACACTGATTGTATTACATGGAAAGATGCTGTCCTTTGCCCTGCTCGATTGCAGGGATATAACGATTGAGGGTATACGCTTTGATTATGAACGTCCCACTATGTCAGAACTCACCATTCAATCTATTACTTCAACTTCCGCCCAGTTCCAGGTTCATCCGGATTCCAGGTATCAGGTGCTAAACGAAAAATTAACCTGGTACGGAGAAGGGTGGAGTGCCCGGAATTTACACACCATTCTATTTAATCCACAGACCGAATTGATGCGCTATAGTAATTTTCGTGCCGTTCAGCAGGGCAGGGTTCGGGAACTTGCTCCCTACCAACTGGAAGTGACAGGTGATTTTAGTAAAACAGGATGGAAAAAAGGGGACCGACTGACTATTCGGGATCCTTATCGCGACAATGTAGGGGCCTTGATTTGGCATTCCGTTAATACAAGTCTGAAGGATATCAGCATGCACTATATGCACGGATTAGGAATTGTTTCCCAGTTTTCTGAAAACCTGCTGTTTAAGCGGGTAAAGGTAGCCCCTGCTGAAGGTTCTGACCGGATCATTGCATCCTTTGCTGATTGTTTTCATTTTTCCGGGTGCAAGGGAAGTATTGTTATTGATCAGTGTTATATGTCCGGCGCGCATGATGATCCTATCAATGTTCACGGCACCCATCTGAAGGTGAAGGAAAAAATAAATAGCCATACAGTTTGGGTAGAATTCATGCATCATCAAACCTATGGCCTGGAAGCATTTTTTAAAGGGGATACCATAGCATTTGTCAAATCCGCTACTCTGTTGCCGCATGGAACAGGTATTGTGAAACGTGCAACGATGATCAATAAACGAATTATGGAGTTGGAAATGGAAATGGCCCTGCCTGAAATAGTGAATCAGGATTTCGTTTTAGAGAATATTAGTTGGACGCCTGAAGTAACGATTCAAAACTCTCATTTTGAGCGTACGAATACCCGGGGTATACTGGTGACAACCAGGAAAAAAGTTCGCATTGAAAACAATCGATTTGTTCGAACGGGTATGCATGCCATCCTGATAGCCAATGATGCCAGCAGTTGGTATGAATCCGGTCCCGTTGAGGATGTATTGATTCAGAACAACCGGTTTGAAGAATGCGGTTATAATTCAGAGCCAGGCAATGCTGTAATATCAATCGCTCCTGAAAATCATGAGCTGGTTCCCAATCAATATGTGCATCGCAACATTCGAATTCGAAATAATTATTTCAAAGTGTATGATGCACCACTCTTACAGGCGCGTTCTACTAACGGCCTCGACTTTAGCTCCAATACCATTGAAGTCTCTTCACTACTGCCAAAAAAAGGAGATAAGGCAGCTCTGCAGTTAACGGCATGTGCAAATGTGATTGTACTTGATAATACCTTCCAGGTGCCGTGGGAGCCAAAACTCCAGTTTGAAAAAATGGAGAAAAAGAATATTCGATCAAAAGGATTGGTGTTGAAATCAAAATAACAAACATGAAAAAATATTGGTTGGCCGGACTGGCCTGTCTCTTTTCTATTGTATCTGCTGTGCAGGCACAGGTTGAAAATTATGGGATAGCTTCCCAGCCCTGGGATGAACAATTGGGAAATCATAGAGCAGTAATTGAAGTAACGGAATCATCGCAGGCTGTGCAGCTCACGATTCATTGGCGCCGGCGGGATTCTGATCTGTTACAAAAACGATTGGTTTTGCTGGATGAACAGGGGAGACAGATTCGCAACCTGAAAATTGTTTCCATAAACCGTGAGCAGGTGAAGCTGGTATTTGAACCTGTAAGTGGAAAGGGCCGGTATTATTGTTATTACATGCCCTACCAGGGAAAAAAGAATGTAGGATGGTGGGAAGGAGCCTATCTTAAACCGGAAAACACGGCTACAGAGGAGTGGTCAACTTTAGTAAACGATAAAGCTGAAAATCTACCCAGTGCCAGGGTTATTCAACTGGAAGCAAGAACCGCCTTTGATAGTTTTTTTCCAATGGAAGTTTGTGCCACTGCGGATGAACGAAGTAAGTTGATGCAGTCGAATCAGGAACCGGTACTGCTATTTCCGGAGGATAGAAAAAATCCCATCCGGATGACGGCTGATCTGCCGGTTCATTGGATAAAGCAGGGACCATCAAAGCAGTTCACAGGCAAAGCGCAGCGTAATGAATACTATGTTTTTCAAATCGGACTTTTTGCAGCCAATACTGCCTTGTCTGATATTAGTGTTTCCTCTACCAATGATAAGGTAACCTGTTTTAATACGGAAGGTGTGGATGCCAAAGGAAAGGCATTCACGAAAAAACTCAAATTGGAAAAAGGACAGGTGCAGGCACTTTGGATAGGAGTAGATATCCCAGAGCAAACCGATAAAAAAGAACTTCGGTTTACTGTTACCGTTCATTCGGCGGAAGTTCCGGATCAGCAGGTTGATGTGTTGTTGCAGATTGATGACAAACTGTTGGTGGATCGTGGAGATAGTGAACCCTGGCGGCATTCCCGTCTTCGCTGGTTGAATTCCCGGTTAGGAATAGATGATCAGGTAGTAGCGCCTTATCAACCACTACGCATCAAAGGAAAGGAGCTAACAGGTATAACAGCGCAATTAGTCTTAAATGACCAGGGTTTACCTCAACAGCTCAGGGCCAAACAACATCCGATATTGGCAGCACCGATTCGGTTTGAAATGGAAACCGGGACAGGTGTACAAAGTTATCAGTCCACCCAGTTTCGGTACGACTACAAGTCGCCGGGAAAAATAAACTGGCAGCAGCAGGCAGAGCAGGAGCAGACCAGCTTGAAGATAAAAGGACAAATGGAGTTTGATGGATCCATCACTTACCAGCTAACAATTAAAGCAAAGGAGCAGGGGGTGGACCTTAAAGATCTTCGGGTAATCTTACCCGTTAACAAGTCTGTTGCCCGCTATTTTATGGGAGTAGGGTTGCCTGGAGGTGCTTGTCCGGATACCTATGATTGGAAATGGAAGGGCCCGCAGGACGCCTTTTGGATAGGAGATGTACAGGCGGGATTGCATGTTGAAATGCAGGGCGCTAGTTATACAGGTCCGTTGTTGAATTTATACAAACCGTCACCACCTGCTTCCTGGTACAATGGAAACAAGGGAGGTGTTCGGATAAGTACAAGCAATAACCAGGTGCTTGCTTCTCTTTACAGTGGAGAACGCAGTTTGAAACCAGGAGAAGAGCTGACGCTTTCCTTTAAACTGTTAGTAACACCCGTGAAGGAACTGGATACAAAGGATCAGTTTGTGAATCGCTATTACCACAATGGGAATTTTCCGGCTCCCAAATTGGCAGATTTGAATACCGGGATAAAAATCACGAATGTACATCATGCCAATCCGATTAATCCTTATATCAATTATCCCTTTATTGCGGTGGATAGCATGCGGAAATTTGTGAATTACTGGCATGCAAAAGGATTAAAGGTTAAGATCTATTATACCATACGGGAATTGACCAACCAGTTACCGGAATTATGGGCTTTACGGAGTTTGGGCAATGAGATTTTTGCAGAGGGTAAGGGAGGTGGATTTCCCTGGTTGCGGGAACATTTGATCAGTGGCTACGATGTTCAGTGGTTCAATAAAATCAACGGGTATGAAGAGTGTGATGCATCCATCCTTACCAGTGGTGAATCGAGGTGGTATAATTATTATATCGAAGGATTGCGTTGGCTGGTAAAAAATCTGGATATCGATGGCCTGTATCTCGACGATGTATCCTTTGACCGGAATATGTTACAGCGGATGCGCAAAGTAATGGACAGAGAGAAGCCGGGTTGTTTGATTGATCTGCATTCCAATACAGGTTTTTCAAAAGGACCTGCAATCCAATACACGGAATATTTCCCGTATATCAACAAGCTTTGGTTTGGTGAGAGTTTCATGTACGACCAGATGCCACCTGATAACTGGATGGTTGAAGTAAGTGGCATTCCCTTTGGCTTGATGGGTGATATGTTGCATGGAGGAGGGAATCCCTGGAAAGGACCTTTATATGGGATGACTGTTAGGTATCCCTGGGGTACCGAAGGCGTTACCTGTGATCCAAGGGATATCTGGAAAGTATGGGATCAGTTTGGAATAAAAGATGCTAAAATGATAGGGTATTGGGAAAAGGAAAATCCGGTTAAGTTGTCAACGAATAAATTGAAAGCAACAGTCTACAAGAACAAAGGAAAGCTAATGATATCCATAGGATCCTGGTCGGATAAGGAAGAGGTAGTTCAATTGCAAATTGATTGGAAGAAGTTGGGTATAAATAAATCCAATGCTGTTATTAATCAACCAGGAATACCCTTCTTTCAGGATGAAAAGCAATTTGATCCTTCAGACGGGATTCCAGTACAACCAGGAAAGGGACTCTTGTTAGTAATTCAATAGATCCTGTTTATTAAAGGAGTAATGTACAAAATGTACATTCAATCTTTCCTTACTGATAAATTGCTACTGTAGGATCTTCCATCTCCTTACGCGCTGGCTTGCCTGCAACCACCCGCTTCTGCAGTAAATAATCAACCGAATATTTGCCTGCTCCTGCAAACAACAATACCAGGTAGGTTGTCAGGTACAACAAGGCAGGTTCTTTTGCGGATAAAGGATCCGCCGAATGTATCAGCAGGGCTGCCACCAGCATCGTACCGATTAATGGAATTACTGCCAATCGGGTGAATAATCCAGCTAGGAGGAAGATGGATCCAAACACTTCCGCCAATACGGTGAGGACTAAGGAAAACTCTGCACTCATCCCAAATACCGGTGGGAACTGTATGGGGCTTTCTGAGAACAGCATCAACAATTTGGGAATTCCATGTGTCAGCATCAGCGCTGCTATACCAACTCTTGCAATTAATAATGCGATATCGATCTTTTTCATGTTTATTTTGTTTCAGGTTGAATAAATTCTCCATCCGCTTTGATCCGAACCTCATCACTGATTACGGCTGCAGGGAAACCCGGACCAACATTAAAATCAGAACGTTTGATGGTGCCTGTTAGCTGAAATCCGGCTGTTTGCTTTTTGCTCATGGGATTTTCTACAGTGCCTTTGTAAAGCAGATCCATGGTTACTGGTTTTGTCACACCGTGAATGGTTAAATCACCACTGAGTTTGTACTTGTTCTTGCCTGCTTTTTTAAATCCGGTACTTTTAAAGTTCAACGTTGGATATTTCTCTGCATCAAAGAAATCGGCACTTTTCAGGTGATTGTTCCTCGCTTCTACCCTTGTATCAATAGAGGCAGCCTTTGCTGTTAACTCAAAGCTGGCATCACTGAAATCGGGTTGGGTGGATTTTACAAATACATCGAAATCATTAAAGGTGCCGCTTACATCCGCAATTCCCAGGTGGGTAACGGTAAAGCCTAGCTGTGAATGCGCATCGTCGTTCGTCCAGGTAGTACTGAATGTGGTAAATGCTGTCAGTGCAACAAATGCTGTCAGAATTAAGAATAACTTTTTCATATGTGTTATTTATTGTTTTGAATGATGGATTGAATTTCTTCTATGTTAGCTTTAACTACTTTGGAATTGGGAAACAGTTTTTGTAACGCTTCTACCGAACTGCTATATGGATTGGTTAGCGATATAACAACTTTCTGATTGGCTACTTCCCGGATCTGCTCTGCGATTTCTTTTTCTGCCTGATTGGGTACAGACAGAATAATGATGTCTGCTTCCCAGGAAGCATCTGTAGGGCATTCCAGCACTTCCACTTCTGCGGAAGCGGTACTGTCGGTTATTTCCCTTGCTAGTATCTCCACCTTTTCTTTCTCACTGGCGAAGAGCAGGAGCCGGTTATTCCCTTTAGCCAACGTTTTGGATATTGCTGCACCCATGTTTCCCGCCGCACCGATCACTGCTATGGTTTGTTTTGTGCTCATCATCTTCATTTTTGATAACACAAAGCTACTTGCACAGCAGGGCCTGTTCCATTACGTTGGAGCAAGAAATTCCCTTGCGTTTGGACAACTTGAATCCTTGATTTTAATCAAGTAGGGAGGAGGGCTGCTTATTTTTTGCCAGATACACGTCCGCGTACTCTGCTAAGTGTTTCCGGCGTGAGGCCCATATAGGAAGCGATCATGTGTTGCGGTACACGTTGAACGATAGTGGGGTAGAGGTTGGTAAGGTTTTTATAACGTTCTTCTATAGGCAGACTGATAATCGACGTAAGTCTTCTTTGCAGCGCGATATACGCACCGGTTATTTGCAGGCGGATATAGGTTTCATATTTTGGAATAGTCTGAAGCAATTCCTCATGCGCCGCTTTGCTGATCAGGATAAGTTCGGCATCTTCTATGGCGTCTATGGTATAGGTAGCAGGTTCGCCGGTTAGAAAACTATAGAGGTCGGAAATGGTCCAGCCTTCCAGGGCAAATTGAGTAATCCGATCGGTTCCTGCTTCATCTATGACATAGGATTTCAAAGCTCCTTTTTCCACAAATGCGATGTACTTGCACACATCGCCTTCCTGCAGGAGATATTGCTTCTTGCGCAATTTCTTCGGCTTGAGATAGGTTTTAATTTTTTCCTGTTCTTCAGGGGTTACCGGTACCTTTTCATTGAATTTCTGGAAAAAGAGTTCGTACATAATTCGTGCTAGAGTTATTTTTGATCTACTTGGCCATCGAGTTTCAGTACTCCAGATAAACTTTTGACCAAAGGAGTAATTTTTACATCTTTTTCATTATCCTCGTTCGTAAGTCTAACCAGATAGTTTTCTATTAATTTCGATATAGAAATATTCCTTTCTGTTGCATATTTCTTAACTTTTTCTAGAAGATTCTTTTCAATTGAAATAGTTAGCTTCTTGTTCATACTACTTTTTATTATCAATAAACACAAGCGCTCCCGAAGGGCATCTTTTCACCTGCTCTTCCACCCTTTCCTTATCCGCTCCATCCGGTTCAATCCATTTTTTCTGTGTCGGCTTAAACACCTGGGGCAACTGTTTCCAGCAACGGGTGGAGTGCTGACACAATTCCGGTTTCCATTCCACCGTTACTTCCTCTGTACTATAGCGGATGGTTTTGGTTTCGGGTTCCCGGAATGCAAACATGCGGACTTTTACTTCGCCCTGCAGGAGTTTACTAACCGGACAATTTTTCGCGATCTCCTGCAGGCGCACACGCTGGTCATCCGGTACCCCGGCAGGAAAAATCAGATCGCAATCTATATAACTGGTTGTTAGTTCATTTTTGGTTTCCTGGTATAGGTTGGCGTTAATCGTAAGTTCTGGAATATCCCATTGCTTGCGATCGATATACATGCGAAGCGTTATCAGCTTGCAGGAAATCAAAGAGGATAACAACAAGCTGAAGGGATCCGGGCCCATATCTTTTCCACCTAATGATGCCGGCTCATCCGCAATGATTTGTCCATTCCGCCATTCAATCGTACACTGGTACTTTTCAGCTGCGATAGTGCCCGATACGGGCTTTTCCATTTTGTATTGCATGGTCACTTATTTCACACATAAAGTAACCCTTTTTATCCATAATTTTATTCTATGGAACAGGTGCTTTTTGATTTTATAGAGCGTTATATGGAACTTTCGCCGGATGAAAAACAGCTTATCCGCGAGCTGAGTATCATCAAATCATACAAAAAAGGTGCAATTCTCTTAAAAGAAGGCAAGGTTTCCTATGATAGTTATTTTGTTTTGGAAGGCTGCCTCAGAACCTTCTGGCTGAAAAACAACGAAGAGAAAACTACGGAATTTTATACTGAAATGGAGGTGTTATCCGCTGCTTCTTCTCTTGATGGATCCCCTTCACTGTATTCCATTTCCTGCGTAGAAGATACCGTGGTTTGCATCTCGAATCCAGAACTTGAACAAGCAGCTTTTGACAGATTCCCCCGTTTTGAAATGATGTGCAGAGTATTGTCTGAACAATTAGTTGCTAAAGCACGATTGGAATTAGATAAGTATAAAACCTCCTCTGCGGAAGAGCGTTATCTGGCTCTTATTGAATCCCGGCCGGATTTGTTTCAGCGGGTACCGCAACATCAGTTAGCCAGTTATCTAGGCATTACGCCTGAATCGCTGAGCCGATTAAGAGGCAGGCTGGTTAAACGACAACAATCTTACCAATAGTTAAGAAATTGATGCATACTGGCAGCTTATAATTGCAGATGCATACAATGAAAGCTGCCATTTGTAAAAGATATGGTGGACCAGAACAGTTGGAGATCACGGAGGTGCCCAAGCCTGTCTGCAAAGACAATGAAATCGTAGTGCGCATTATGGCTGCGTCTGTAAATTCCGGCGATGTAAAAGTTCGCAGTTTGGCAGTTAGCAGGATACAAAAAATTTTAATGATGTTCATCTTTGGTTTCTATAAACCCCGCAGGTCTATATTGGGAACTGTGTTTTCCGGAATAGTAGAACAGACCGGCAAAAATACTACCCGGTTTAAAAAAGGGGACCGGGTTTTCGGTATGACTGGCTTTCGATTTGGTACCTATGCGGAATACATTGCCCTAAAAGAAACCGGAGTTATTGCCTGTATGCCTGCCAATGCAAGTTTTGAGGAAGCTGCTGCCCTTCCTTTTGGATGGCATACCGCGATTTATTTTTTAGAGAAAGCAGGTATCCGGAAATATGAAAATCCCAACGTACTTATTTATGGATCAACCGGATCAGTAGGTAGCGCAGCTATTCAGGTAGCCAGGTTTTATGGTGCAGCCGTGACAGCTGTTTGCAGCATTGCAGGTCAGGAATTAATGGAGCAACTCAACGTAGAAAAGGTAGTTTATTACGACCAACAGGAATTTACGCTGCTGAATGAAAAATTTGTTATCATATTGGATGCCGTTGGTTACACTACAAAAAAAAGCTGCCGGCCCCTGTTAAAAAAGGAGGGAAGCTTTCTAACTGTCAATGGCATGGTTATGGCATCTGAGAAAATAGAGCATTTGCAAATGATCTGCGATTTATTTGAGAAAGGGAAATGTACTGCTGTTATCGACAAGGTATTCCCATTCAGTGAAATCGTTGCCGCCCACCGTTATGTTGATACTGGAAAAAAGAAAGGAAACGTGGTTGTATCATTTTGCGATTTGCCCGCTAAACTATTTTAGTATAGTATTTATTTCTCAGCCAGAATGCAACATTCACCAATGCAATCAATGCCGGCACTTCCACCAGTGGACCAATTACCCCTGCAAATGCCTGTCCGCTGTTGATGCCAAATACCCCAATGGCAACTGCGATGGCCAACTCAAAATTGTTGCCTGCCGCAGTAAACGCGATGGAGGTATTGGTGGAATAATCGGCCCCCATTTTTTTACCCAGGAAAAAACTCACGAGGAACATGATGGCGAAATAGATCACCAACGGTATGGCAATTCTTACCACATCAAAAGGTATCTGAACAATTAGTTCTCCTTTTAAACTGAACATGACTACGATGGTGAAAAGCAACGCGATGAGCGTAATCGGAGAAATAAAGGGAATAAAGGTGTTGTTGTACCATTCATCACCTTTTGCTTTGCGAAGCAGCATTCTCGTCAGGAATCCGGCAACAAAAGGTATACCCAGGTAAATAGCAACACTTTCCGCTATCTGGCCAATGGTGATGTTTACTTCAGAACCTGTAACGCCAAAAAGAGGTGGTAGTATCGTTATAAACAGGTAGGCATAAACGCTGTATAGCAGCACCTGAAAGATACTATTGAGTGCCACTAGTCCGGCTGCATATTCCCTGCTTCCTTCTGCCAACTCATTCCATACAATGACCATCGCAATACAGCGTGCCAGTCCAATGAGTATGAGTCCGACCATGTATTCGGGGTAATCATGCAAAAAAACGATTGCCAGGATAAACATCAGAATGGGGCCAATCACCCAGTTCAGAAAAAGAGACATACCCAGCACTTTCGTATTCCGGAATACTTCTTTCAGTTGTTCGTATCGTACTTTGGCAAAGGGCGGATACATCATCAGTATCAGTCCCACTGCCAATGGAATATTCGTAGTGCCGGAGGAAAATGAATTGATAAAGCCGGAGGATTCAGGTAAAAAATAACCAATCGCTACGCCCAGTCCCATGGCCAAAAAAATCCATAAGGTTAAATACCGGTCTAAAAAGCTCAACCGTTTTCTTTCATGTGCAGGTGCACAATTGTTTGCTGACATAAATAGTATTATTTAACAACATTTCTTACAACCTGAATAACTGTCGAACAACTGGTTGATCCAGGCCTGCGCTTTATTCCATTCTTTTTCATCTATGCAATAGCATACTTTGGTGCCTTCGATCTCCCCTTTAATGAGCCCTGCTTCTTTCAGTTCTTTTAGATGTTGAGAAACCGTGCTTTGCGAAAGAGGCAGTTCCTCAACGATATCGCCGCACTGACAGGTAGATTTGGTTACCAAAAGTTTCAGGATGGCAATTCTTGCCGGGTGTCCAAGCGCCTTGGCATATTTAGCCAGCCGGTTCTCTTTCCCACTGAATTCATAAGATTTGGTTGCTCCCATAGTATTAAAATATCGCAATATTACGATGCTATTATTGATTTTAAAAAACTTACCCAAGGGTAATTATTTCGCTTGTTTTCCTGTTTAGCTTAGCTTAATGAAATTTAAGCATCATCTGATCCTGCTGGTATTCCTTGTTTGTAATTTTTTAGATCTCCGGGCACAACTCATTCCCGAGTTCAATGATAAACCGGCTTTCTATGATTCAAAATCAAAAGCCCTGGTGGAACTTGAGAAATCACAGTACAACACCATGGCTAAAGCGAAGGGGCTGTTTAAAGCAGAAGCGGGTTTTTATTTAAACGGGAGTACCTCACCGGTTAAAATTGAAAAGCAACAGGAATTGTCCTTTATTGTTAAGGTACAACCGGGTACCGATCCTACTTCAGTTTTTGATTTGGTTCAGTTTGATGTGAAAAACGATAAGCGGGTTTTTATTACCTCCAAAGCAACTGTTGCCGGTAGTTCCAATTCCTTTACTAAAATCGACTACCAGGTTAAAAAAATCAAAGAAGGTGTTTACAACCTCATCGTTAGGAACCTTTCTGCAGGAGAATATTTCTTCGGTTCTAAGGATTTTATGTTCGCATTCAGTGTGAAAAGATGACCTCTTTTAATTTCAACGCAAAAACTGTACTCGCCTCCCTTTTCCTTGCCTGCGGAACTCCCAATATGCAGATTGCCATTCCCGACCGGTTCAAAGAGCAGGCGATTCAATATCCGGTGAAAATTACCGGTACCGGTGAGGGCAGAAAGCCTGTCCAGGTAGGGCCTTATTCCACTTCCCGGATCAAACGCGGATTGATTACCACAAGGGGCCGGTATAACAGAAATGAACAATCGTTCTTACAGGAAAATCTGCTGAATCTGTTTCAAATTGAATTAGGCTCCCTGCGCTCCGTGCAGCGAGACAAATTTGAGTTTAGTTTTTCTGATGGGAAACAAGCTGTTCAGGTACTCGCACAGGAACAGGAAATCTCCGAAGGAGCCAGGTTTCAATCCAACACTCGTTGGGTGAGTGAAGTGTACCGGGAGCAGGCTTTTCAATATGCTTTCTCCGCCAGGTTTATTTCGCAGAACCCTACCCAACGCGAGCCATGGAACCTGGTGCTATATAGCAATTATGATTGGTCGATCCAACAACCTTTCCGGGCGGCTGATTTCAATGAAGGAGGTTTACTGGTTGCCGCCGGTGATACGCTTACTATAAAAACAGTACGGGTACAACGTGTGGTTGATAAACACGGCCAGGAACATGCCATGCCTTTTGCCATCCCTTTCGCTTATGAATTCAGAATCGGCGATGAAGTTTGCGCCATCATTGATACCTGGGGCAAAAACTTATGGCTCTATAAGGAGTTGGATGAATCCACCCGGTCCGCCATTGCTGCAGCAACCACCGCCATCCTCTCCAGGAGAATTCAGAACAGGGCAGGAGCAGGTTAATCACTTTCCATATTCTTCGTCAGAAACTGGGTCCAGCCAGATAGGTTCGCCTTTTTCTCTGCCGGTGATGGCAATTTGTACAAACATCGAATCGGAGCTTGCACCATGCCAGTGAGGGATATTAGGCGGACATTTAATTACATCACCTTTCCGTAGAATAAGTTTATCACTGCCCTTTTCCTGGTAAAAGCCCTTGCCTGCTGTTGCCAGGATGATCTGTCCGGCCGGATGGATATGCCATTTCGTTCGGGCGCCTGGTTCAAATGTTACGTTTCCTACCGATGTTTGATTAAGGCTGTCCGCAGCTGCTAAAGGCTGTAAGTACGCTATTCCTGTAAAATTAGAATTGGTTATCTTTTTGCCTGTTGGAAATATCAGGGTTGCTGATTTGTCCAGTACTTTTTCCTCTTTTAATTCCGTTATACTACAAGATAAGAAAGTGGTTGCCAGCACCAGGGTGCCTGTAAACAGATTCAATTTCATCTCAATTGGTTTATTGTACTTGTTGAAGAAACGCTTTGATCTTATGTACTGCTTCTGAAACATACGCTGGTTTCCAGTAAGTTTCAATATGTGTAGCTCCGTTTATCAGGTATAATTCTTTTTCTTTTGCATTCACTGCATTTGCAAAAGCTTCATCAGTCATGTATTTGGAATCGGCACGGGAGCCGGCTATCATTAATAATGGCTGGTTGATTAAATCCATATTGGTGTTGGCATCAAATGTCATCAGGTCTTGCAAACTGCTCATTGTATAGCTAGAGCTAGAATTGGGGTGTGCATGAGATCTGTTATAATAGATATAACCCTCCCTGTACAAGTCGAAGGGTAGTTTTGCAATTTGTTCATCTGTTAAGGGAGTAGTACTGTTGTTGACATATAAAATCTCCCCAGTAGATATTTCAAGTGCTCTTGCTTTCGCTGCTTGCTCCAGTCGTTCCTGAATGGTTGATACCTGCGAATTCATAAATCCGTTGCGTCTGACTAATCCGGAGTTAAACATGCTTAGGGTTACCACTGCTTTAAATCGTTTATCTGCCTGAGCCGCTTTTAATGAATAACCACCGCCTCCACAAATTCCAAAGAGTGAAATTCTTGCGGTGTCCACACCCGGATAGGTTAGAAGATAGTCTGCCATTGAATGAATGTCTTCAATCCGGTTGGAAGGTTTATCTATATACCGTGGGTAACCTCCGCTACCACCCTGGTAGGCTGCATCCGCAGTTATAGTTATATATCCTTCTGCTGCCAGTCGCTGGGCATACAATCCCGCAACCTGTTCTTTCACGCCTCCATTAGGATGGGCTATAACCACAGAAGGATAGCGCTTTGCCGGATTATAGTTAGGTGGTGTATACACATTCGCTGCAATTGAAATATCCCTTATTGTATAGGAAACCGGGTGGATATTTACTTCGCCTGGCAGATTCTTAGTAATGGCGCCTTCATATACAAGGCTATATGGATTAGACTCCGATTTTTCGGGTTGGTTCCTGCGGTTCAGGACTTCGTTTAATACTTTGTCTGCAGCCGCTGCGGCTGTTTTACCAATAGTAGTATCCATAATCGTAATAAATTCTTTGAGTTGTCCGGATGTTATTCCATTATGCAGGCAAATCGTCAGATGACTTCTTAACATGGGTTCAGCATTGCCGATACTGCTGATTACAGCAATGGTTACCAGTTCTCTTTCTGCATAACTCAGAACATCCCGTTCAAAAATATCTGCAAATAAGTGTTCCTTTAAAAAGCTATCGATGGTTGGTGCAAATGCATTGTATCCGCTTAATGTTACGGGTTGTTTTGCGCCGGATAATTTCTCCAGTACTTGTTTCCCCCGCTGGTATTTTGGAGAGGTAGTAGTAATTGGGGAAGCTTCCCGCCCCAGTTTATCCGCTATGCCTTTGTTTTTTCGATCTTCCAATACCTCCATAAATGTTTGTATTCCCCTGATACTCCTGGGAAAGCCACAATACGCATAGAGGTGAATCAGTGCTTCTTTAGTTTGATTGATGGTTAAACCGGAATTGAGGCCATCGTGTAATGCTTTTTTCAGCTTAGTCAAATCACCTTTTGCTGTTAATGCTGCAATGGACACCAGGCTCTGTTGAACCGGGTTAAGACTGGATGATCTATACCCCAGGGCCATCAGCCATTGGATAATTTCTTTTTCTACCTGTTTTTCTTTATCGCCTTCCATCACGTATAATATGCCATCTCTTTCAATTCCTCCTTTGGTGGAATATCCTTTCAATACCGAACTACGCGGGCAAAATGTTTTTAGCGTTTCAAAGGAGGAGCCTACTCCATAACCTGCATTGGTATTGAAAGGGATGATAGTTTTACCAGCTAAATCATGCTGTCGGAGGAAACTTTTCACGGATGGGGGCAACTGCATTCCCCAGGTCGGAAAACCAATAAACAGCGTGTCATATCGCTGTAAATCTGTTATACGTGTTTTTAGTGGCGGTAAATACCCACTCTCGTTTTCCCTGGCTACCTGTGCAACGATTGCCTTATAATCATCAGGATAGGGCCTGACTAATTCAAGTTCTGCCAGTTTGCCACCAGTATTGCGCTGAATGATAGCTGCAACAGCTTTTGTGTTTTTTGTTCTGGACAAATAAACAATGAGTGGTTGCGCCTGCAAAATATTGCTGATAGCAATATTTACAATGGTCAAAATCAGTATCGATAACTTATTTTTCAAGTCCTTTTTCTTTTAACCAATCTGCCATCAGATTGGCGATTTCTAAATTATTTAAATCAGACATGGGGAAATGGGTATTGCCTTTTATTCCGATATCGGGCAGATAAATCAGGGTTACATCACCTCCTTTTTTATTTACAGCATCTCTCCATTTTTTTGCCATCGAATAAGCCGCCCGCCATTGTTCCTGCAATTAACAAAGGCAAATAGCTGGTGGCTGTTTTCATTCATATGGGTTTATTGTCCTAACAATCTGGTAAATGACATTGACCCCAGCATCCATTTTCCATTTTCCTTTATATATACTTCAGTTACCACGAAAGGATTGACTACTTCATTACCGCCTACCACCGCTACCAGTCTGATTTTATTCAATAGGATGGCTGTATTGCCAATTATCTCAACTGATACTTCCTGGATTTCGGCACTTTTATAATGGATTCCTCCGGTTTGGATGACATTCAACTCCTGCTCCCGGTTCATAGTACCTCCCATGTGTACAAATTTTGCTTTTGGATGAAAGAGCGGAGCGAGCAGCTCGATTTTCTTTTCAGACAGCCACTGCCATTTGTTTTTTGACAGATTAACTCTACTATGTCACATTAAGTTCTTTGAATTTTTCTGGGTCGAAATGCAGGTCGG
>VFQN01001747.1_pt1 | contig 35319 bp, 51 predicted proteins | sample 3512371 | NCBI WGS metagenome assembly VFQN01 (sample SAMN10412370, study PRJNA504923) | tailings metagenome | isolation source: Replicate 2 from Balatoc abandoned mine | place: Philippines: Itogon, Benguet | collected 2017-08-28 | reverse complement strand
CAATCCTGGAGGGGGCCACAAAAAGGGGGCAAATATTGATGAGGGTTGTTGTGGGGGGGGGGGGGGGGTGTTGAAGGGGGGGGGGGGGGGGTGTTCGCTTTCCGTTGCCACGTGCAGGAGATAAATCGGTCGACGATTTTCATGTTCTAGGGGCAGAGCATGGTACAGACGTATACAGGAGCAATTGGCAAGTAAATTATGATGTAGTCCTGAGGGGGAATCAGAAAAGTGCAGTCGTCGTAGTCGCAGTGAACTCACCTGCGGCCTGAACCCCATCTCGTGTGCTTTCCAACGGGACAACTGGACATTGTTGCATAACTGATGTGTTACCTCGACAGTGTTTGTAACACACATACTACATACGTACCGAGCACTGCACTTCGTTTCACGTGTTCAATTTTCGGCAGCAGAGCGGGTGAACGCACAAAGCCAGTGCTAAAGGTTACTGCTGTGAAGGCGCTTCTTGGTTTGTAGACCGCTTATGGCGCCCTTCCGGGCGCTCAGAGGCCTCGGCTGCTGTTTCGGGTCGGCAGCGTCAGAGAGCTCAGCGACCTGCAAAGGCTCCACTACTCGTAATGCAGAAACTCAGCGCCAGTGCGAGGAGCCAGCGCAAGGCGTCACAAGTCCTGCCTGTGCAAACCTTGGGGGCGCTCTGGGCAAGGATGCTCATGCGGACTGTCGGCCAGCGCTCGCCGTGGGTTCAACCACTAGTTCAGCTTGTGGCACCTACTGCGACCAAAAATTTCAATCGAGATCAACTACAGGAAACACGACAGCTACAATGACGACGGTCGGTACCATGCTGGACCACATTCCGCCCAAGCCGCGCTGCCCGTCGGTCGGCGTCGACATGTTCAGCATGGATAACTTTCTTGATGGTGGCAGCGTGAGGGGAGGGATGCTTGCAACTCCCTTCCTGGGTTCTGCAGGTGCGCCTCGCGGCACGGGCAGAATTGCGAGTTGTTGGAAGTCGTACTGGCACAATAGACGCTTAATGAGGTGTGCCCCCTTAATGTAAACTTGGCAATTGCATTGTTGGCAAGGGAGTCACCCCGTGTGACAGCGGCCTGAAACCCTGCGTTTCATGCGGTCGAACCCAAAGAAAAGTTGGCGCGAGCTGCAGCCTGACAAAGTATCCTTAGGTTTGGGCTTTAAAGCTACATTGCGGACCCTTGAATCTCACGCCGCGCCCCCGCACCAATGAACCTTCCCGCAGCACTACCTTTCGTCGACACCCCCGACGACGCCGCGCTTTTGTGCCACATCGGCCACATCGGCTCCAGCGGCCACCATGGCACCGCCACCACTCCGCTCTCCCTCCACGTCACCCTGAACCCCCTGGAGGACAGCCCCACCGCCATCGGCAGCGTGCTGTCCCTGGCGCGCCTGCCCGACGCGCGCGGCAGCAACCACCCCTCCTCAGCCACCGTCATGACCACCCTCCAGGCCCTGCACACCACCATCCACTCCCAAATCCATGGCACCAGCAGCGGCTGCAGCACACCCTTTGCGCGTGCCTCCACGCAGTCTGCTGCCCGCGGCCAGTCCGCCAGCGTCTCCCTCTCCCTCTGCGCCACCCAGCCCAAGTCCACCTTCAGCCAGCGCGCCATCTGCCGCGCGCTGCTCGACACCCCCACGCTCCTCGTGCCCCCGACCGGCCCCATGCCTAGCTCCTGCGCCCGCAACCGCCTGTCCTCCGAAGTCGGCCGGGCGGGAACAAACGGGACCTTGGACTCGTGTGCCGGCTCCGCTTCCCTGGGCTGCTTGTGCTCCACCATGCAGACTGGCAGCACCTTCGCCGGCTGCAACGGCGCAAGGGCATTCGGCGGCGCTGCCGACGCGGGGGCCGACGGCAGCCTGCATCTCACCGCCAGCGGCTGCCTGCAGCTCGGCAGCCTAGGCCGCCCAACCGCCCAGACCATCGGCTCCTCCTGCGCCACCCCCAGCTGCTCCCTCGGCCAGCTGGCGATGCAGCAGGCCGCCGCGCCGCTGCTGCTCACGACCCTGCCCTCCCTCACCACCTCTCCGACCCTAGGGTTCGGCATGGGCCCCGGCGGCGCAATTCCCCCCTCCATGACGCCGCTACAGGTCTACACCGCGGCCGCCGCCGCCGCCGGCCTACCCGGCCCGCCGCACTTCATCTCGCCCGTCCGCCCCGCCAGCGCCGCCCCGCCCCTGCCGCTGCTGCCTGAGGCCCCCGCGGACGAGGACGGCATGTTCCTTCCCGGCCTGCCCCGCGCCGCGGACCTGGCCAACCCCATCTCCTTCCCCCTGTCGCTGTCCCTCTCCCCCGAGCCGGCCCCGGCGCACGCCCCCATCACCACCGCCACCAGCTGCACCTTCAGCACCATGCCCTCCCCGCTGACCACAAAGGCTTCCAACGTCGGCAGCCCCCACCCCGCCGACAACCTGCTGCAGTTCACGGACCTGCACACGCTCCGCACGGAGCTCCGGGACCTGTCGTTCATCGGTTCCGGAGCCAGCGCCAACGTGTACAGCGGCACGTGGCGCGGCATGCCCGTGGCGGTCAAGTTCATGCTGACGGGCGACACCTCCCAGCTGCAGCGGCAGCAGCGCGAGGCGGCCCTCTCCCGCCTGGCCTCCCACCCGCACCTCGTGCAGTCCTACGCGGTCGCGGTGGCGCAGCTGACCGCCGCGCACTTTGTGCCCGAGCACCGCGCGCCCAGCACCATGAACTCGGGCCACGGCGCGCACTCGGACCTGCTCGGCACGTGCGTCGCCGCCGGCGACCTGTACGGCACCACCATCTCGCTGTCACGCGCCACGTCGATCGATGTACGGCAGACCAGCTCCCAACTGCCGGCTTCGCCCTCGCCCAGCGCCGGGGCCGCCCACCAGCACAGCAGCCGGCTGTATCAACAGCTGCAGCAGCTGGGCCAGCAGCAGCAGCAGCAGCCCCCTAGGTCTCCCCACAGCCGCGGAAGCCAGCAGAGCTCCAGCGGTGCCCCGCTGCCCCCATTTTACGGGCGGGGCAACAGCGGCCGCAGGGGAGGAGGCATGGCGTTGCCCGCGGCCTGGAGCTACCCGGACGTGCCCCTGATTGAGGAGGAGGGAGACTTGGGTCTTCCACCGGGCTCGGAGGGCGCTGACGCGGTGTCGCGCAGCTCCCCCCCGGCTGCGGCTGCCCAGCGCACCAGCGACGTCAGCAGGACAAGTGGCGTGAGCTACCGCAGCAGCCTGAGCGGCCTGCCCGCGCCGCAGCAGCAGATGCACCAGCAGCAGCAACAGTTCGCGGCTCACAGCGGCAACGGCATGTTCTCGCGGAGGAGGTCCGGCCGCGCGGGACCCGCAGGCCAGGCGGCCATCAGCGGCGCGCGGCTCAGCCTCGACAGCGACCAGCAGCAGGGCCAACACCAGTCCGACATGGGCGCGCCGCAGCACCAGCTGTCCGCGCCCACCGTGCTGTCGCCCTCGCCCCCTCGCCACAGCGGCAACATCTCCAATGCCTACAGCAGCACCGCGGCTGGCAACTGGACGGTCCGCGGCGCCCGCGCCAGCCACGGCAGCGTGCAGATGCAGCTGCAGTCCCCCTTCAAGGCCGGCGGGCCCCCCGGTGCTGCCCTAGCAGCCGCCCACGCACTGCAGGCCCAGGCGCTGCAGGCGGCAGCGGCAGGCCACGGTATGGCATTCAGCCGCGCCGGCAGCCGCCGCCGGTCCCCAGACCGCGACCGGTGCCCTCCCCTGCCCGCTGGCGTGCCGTACAGCCGCGCCGGCAGCCGCCGCCGGTCCCCAGACCGCCACATGACGCAGCCACCTGGCGGGTGGAGCAGGGCCGGCAGCAAGCGGCGGTCCCCCGAGCGGCCGGCCGGCCTCACCACGGCCCTGAGCCGCAGCAGCAGCAGGCGCCCGGCGCCCTCGCCCGTGCTGATGCCCATGGCTCCGGTGCTCAGCGGCAAGAGCAGCTTCTACAACGCGTCGGGCATGCCCTTTGCGTCGCCGCCGGGCTCGCTGCGCCGTGGCGGCCGCGTGTCGCAGACGGCCGCGGCTGCCGTTGCCACCCTCAACGCCTGCGGGTGAGTGCAGACGGCAGGGTGACGATGGAATCTAACCGCGTGTCTGGCTGCTGTCCAGATGCATTTTGTGTGCGGTTGGTGTGTGTTGTGCTCAACGCGTGGGGGTGAGCGCAGGAACACAAAACTGTTACTGGGCCACCGTGTTGGGCTTTCTGGTTCGCGCATAGCATTTAGGCATGGGCCTGTGGGGAAGCACCTGGCACTGTTGGGTTTCTCCGTGCAGCTCGCTCTGTGTGCTTGCCGGGTTCCTGTGTGACTCACTCCCGCTCCTTGACTTTGAATCGCGAACGTTGCAGGAGCAGCAGGTGGCAGGGCTTCAACGGTCTGCTCTCCCCGCTGGCGTCCGGCAACCCACTGCGCAACACGCACAGCGTGGCCATCAGCACGGTGGATGTGGAGGCCTACGACTCGCCCTTTGACGTGAGTGTGGGATAAGGTCAGGGAAGGGCGCCGCCGGTTGGTCTTGTGGCTAAGCCCTGTGTCTGGGTTTGTTCGCTGCTTGGATTGCTGCAAGCCCCAAAGGCAACACCCTGCCCTGCTACCGGAGTTGCACCGGCTCGAGCATTACAGCTACTGGTAAAAACCGAATTTCTTTGAAAAACGCGGCGCTCTTAGATGTGGTAGCACCTAAGCGGTGCCCGGGATTACACCGTACCTGTTGTGCCAACGGCACTGACCATGCTGACGTGTGCTGGTGTGGTCCTAATTCGCAGGTGGCCAAGGGCGGGGACTCGTTCCAGGGCGGCATGTACGGCGCACACGGCTCCGTGGACCCCAGCGGCCTCATGCAGCTGCAGGTGGGTTAGCGCACACCTGCACACGTCCATGCAACTGAACGCTGTGGAGAGTTAGCAGCATGCCCTGTACGGCGTTCGCCCTACGCCTATCCGCCGCTTCGCTGTCCTGCGTAGCCAACCCACGCCAGGTCCAGGCTGGATGCTGCTCTTGTGCCGTACTCATGCTCTCGTTCCTCGTGCCGTAATCCGTGCAGTTCGCCGACGTGCTGGTGCACATGGGCGCGCGCCCCGGCCAGTGGCTGACGGTGGTGACGATGGAAGGTGCGTAGGCAGGCAGACCGGTGGCAAGGTTTCGCCATGCGCCACCAGCACGACAGCCCGCCATGCCTTACCTTACCTTGCCTGCACGACCCAATGTCCGTTATGCTGCGCAGTCCGTTGTGCCCGTCGTGCTGCACGCGCTACAATCTCCACTAAACACAATCTCTTGGTCCCGCTTACACTTTCCCTTTTGCGCAGAGATGGACTGCGGCTCGCTGCACCACTCGATCCACCACGGTGCCCTGCGGCCCGTGTCGACCGGCAACGAGGGCTCCAAGCGCAAGGCCACCGCCTCCACCGCCAGCAGCAGCACCAAGGCGGCGGCTGCTGGCGGCAGCAGCAGCGTGGCCAAGAACGTGGAGGCGGCGGAGAAGCGGGAGCACCGTGTGCGCGCGCTGGTGCGCACGCTGCTGGAGATTGCGCAGGGCATGGCGCACCTGCACTCGGCGGGGCTGGTGCACGGGGACCTCAAGCCAGGTGGGGCGAGTTGGGTTCTGCTGGGTCAGCTTGGGAGCTTCCTGCCAGGATGGTGAAGCTTGCAGCTTGTAACGCAGCAGCGGAGCGGGCCTCAACGGTTCGTGTGCTGTTGCAATGCCGTGCGCATTGCCGTGCTGTCTCGTTCCTTTGCGCACGTAGCCAGTAGGCTGCCCAAATCCACGTGTGGGCCCTGCTCCTGCCCTGTGCTGCCACACGCACACGCTCTGCCCCTGCTCCTTCAGACCCCGTCCTGCCCCGTCCTGCCCCGTCCTGCCCCGTCCTGCCCTGCCCTGACACCCTGTGCTGTCAATCTGCGCGCGCCCGCAGCCAACGTGCTGCTCATGCCTATGGGCGCTCCGCCCGCTCCGTGCTGCCATGCACGCGTCCTAGCCCCGTCCGGCCTTTGCCTGCCCTGACGTCCTGCGTGCCACCACCCTTGCGTGTACTCCCGCCCGCAGCCAACGTGCTGCTCAAATCCAACTACCGCGACATGCGCTCCTTCATCGCCAAGGTGTCGGACTTCGGCGTCACGCGCGCCGTGTCGGAGGCGCAGAACACGGAGGTCACGGAGAACGACTGGGGCACAGTCATCTACACCGCACCCGAGGTGCGCCTTGGGGCAGGCACTCAAGAGTGAAAAAGGGCTTCTCAATCCTGATAAGTTGGGTTACCACGGGTGCGCCTCGCTCAAGCCAGCTCACGACTATCTGCACGCCACCAGGCCGCAACCGCCCCACGAGCGACCCATACTGTAGTACCTGACCCCACTTGTACGGCACCCCTCCCCCTGGCCGCGCAGGTCTTCAACGGCCGGGCCGGCCCCGCCTCGGACGTCTTCTCCTTCGGAGTGCTGACGTGGCACGTGACCACCGGCCAGCTGCCGTACGAGGACATCAACCCCTTCGCCGTCATGCTGGCGGTGTCCAAGGGAGAGCTCTCCCTGGACTGGCCCAGCGGCGTACCCAAGCCGCTGCGCCGCCTGGGCCGCCTGTGCACGCAGCACGACCCCAAGCTGCGCCCCACCTTCACCCAGATCGTGTCTGCGCTCCTGAAGCTGGACGCGAAGCTGCGGAAGACCGTGGCGGAGGCAACGCCCGGCGGGGCGTCTGGGAAGGCGGCGGCGGGCGGGTCTTCGCGCGGCTGGCGGAAGGGCTTCTAACGGTTGACGGTTGAAGGACTGTTGGCACGTGTTCGGGGCTGAGCAGGTGGGGCAGGGAGGGGCGCCAGTGGGTATGGAGGCAACGAGGAGGGGGCTGAAGCAGGAGGCGGCTGCATGGAGGTGTGGGCTAGGGCGTACGGAGTGATGGTACGGGTGCGGGTTGTGCCTGGATACCTCTATCTATCTATAGCACTAATCCGTCACTGGCTGGGTACCTGTATGAGAGGGACGCACTGCAGTTGGAGTGCCGGGAGGAGCGGTTGTTTCGAGGGGCAGTACGTGAAGTGGCTTGGCAGTGGCTGTGCGCTCGGTGGCAAGGGCCCTGCCTTTACTATCAGGGCTATCGCACGAGGCCTAATAGTTGTATTATAACGAGGGCTTGTCCGTGTGCTTTGGGCAAGGTTTACGCAGTACTGACACCGCGCTTTCCTTTGACGGTTTAGGAAATACTGGCGCAGAGAGGCAGCAGCCTGGCATGCTTAATTTGGTTGTTGTGAGAGTCAGGGCAGGCCTTCCCTGCTCGAGCTAACGATGCGAGTTACATGCTTATTAACACGCGTGCGTTCTGGGAGGAGAGGGCACACGGGCGCAACTACATGCGCGATAGCACCCTGTGCTTGTATGTGTCTGGGAGGACGGCAGTAAGTGGGACATGCGGCTCCCCTGTTAGAGCACGACTTGCACTAGCCGACCGTTGATTGTGCGTGTGTTTGTGAGCGTCAGGTTGTTTCTGGGCGGACCGGGGTGGTTAAGGGTGTCGTGGTGGACTGCCAAAGGCACTCCACAAGCTGGGGACCGCGGGCAGACATACTTAGGCGGGCGTCTACCGTTGGTTTTGAGAGGCCGCAATATTATATACGGTTCACGTCAGGGGCAAGAAGGCTTTGTTTCAGTTTTGGGCGTGCTTGGCGAGCGGGATTGTACCGGGCGGGCACCTTCCGGCTCACACGGGCCTCCCACAGATCTCGGCGTGCTGTGACGTATCGTTACCCCTTGCCACGTTGGTAAGGGCTGCTGAAGAGCCTGACCAGGCGTGCGTGTTTAGGTCCGTCCCTGTGCGATTACGTCGCCACCCTACTGGCAAGGCTGCCTGCTGTTGCAATGCCACCCGAGAGTCTTGTGTTCACTTTGCAAGCGCTCTTTGGCTGGCGGCATGTGTGCTGCGTGTCAGGGCGCACGTGTGTTGCTCGTTTAGTCATCTGAGCGGGGCGCCTTTTGATATGATGTTTGCAGCAAGTGTGCTGCAAGCAGAAGCATCTCGAGGAAGAAACCCGAGCGCGGGGCAGGTGGTCGAGGCAATTTTACGTAAGCGGAGCTTGTGTGAAGCGGTACCTACCTTCGGCACGGTGAGGAGGGAACACGGATGCCATTTTGTGGTTGAGTGGAGGGTGAGCGGGTGAAAAGAACGGCATGCAAGGAGAGCGGTTGGTGGTTTTTTTGGACTGGCTGGTAGAAGGTTCCGGATGGGGGGCCTTCTCACCACTGGCCTGCACGAGCCAAGGAAGAGGGATGGATGGAGAGCTGACGGTCGGTGCATCGGATTGCTTGGCTTTGGTAGTGCGGTGGGGCTGCTGCTACTTCTGGCGGTGGCTCCCACCCGCAGCGCGTCAGCCACAGGCATAGAAGCACACCGTATCTCGTCGCGAGGGAAACAGTCGACGCATGTGCATGCAAGAAAGGCGAGGGCGCTTCTGTTGTCCTGGGCCTCTTCTTAAACTTGATCCGTCGGAACTCGGCAGGCGGACTGCATGTCATCTGTCCAATCTGAAGCGCTGAGAGACATGAGCACGTAGTAGAGCCGGTCTTTCCTTTTGTCGGCTGCACTTTCGACTTTTGCTGTCCTGGCGTAGCTTGTACGGCGCTTACTCCTCATTGCCACTAGGCGGTTCGCTGCACGTGCCGTGCGGCGTGCGTTTCTTGTGGCTGCTAGCTGTTACCGTACCTCCTTGCCCTTAAAGGACGTTCCACGTCTTATGTGACTGGCCTCCGGTACTTTACCGCCTTGGCGGGGCCTTGTCCTATGCGCCCGCCATGCCTTAAGCGGGCGTCGTGTGTACGCCAAGCGTTGCTTGTCCTGCTGGTGTGGTTACGCCGAAGGCGGTGGCGCCGTGAGCGTTGTGTTGCAAGGCATCGGACCAGCGCTTTAGCGCTTACGAGTCCGCGACAAGGGCAACACATGAGCTGTCTTTCGGGGTAGATATTGATATTGTTATTGGGGACGCGGATCGAGGCATGCAGCACTGCCTAAGTTGGTGCATGGTAGCACAGCCCCTTTGGGCCCGCGCATCCATTGTGCACGTGCACGCTTGCATCCGACAAGGCGTGCCATGGAGCGTGCAAAATCGCGCCCGCGTGGGGGCAGGTGTATGTACCGCATGCGGTACACGTTCATGTCTAAATATTGTAGGTATATTACGTTCTGCACTCGGGTGGTTTGTCGGAGGACCGTGCGGCCTTTCATCATGGCGTCCCTCCACTTGCTGCCTTGCACCGGCTAGCAGCTTGATTGTTGGCAATCTGAGAGCACCGGCTTGAGACCATGGCGCGGTTTGCTGTTGTCAGTGATGACACGCTGAGCGGCGTTGGTGGTGCACAGGCCGCTTGACTTATACCTGTCAAGGGATTGGCCGCTGGTGTAGACCCCTCGCGATTGCCCACGTGGCACGCGTGACGGCACGGTGATGCAGTGTGTCCAGGTCGGACCTGATCGGAGGTTGCAAGCGCAAGGCGGGTGGGGCGCCGGGCCCTGAATGATTGCATGGTGCACCCCGACTGGGCTAGCCCATAGCATGAGGTAATAACGCATGCTGCCGTTCACGCACGCTACGCATGCTGTGAGGCTGTCCTGCGCACACATTTTAAGCACTACTGATGTACGTACAAGGGGCATCTCCCCTGATGCATCTGCACGGGTTTGGAGCCCAGGAGGGCAAGCGTAATTCGTTGTGATGGCATGGTGTGTTGCTGTCGGTGCGGGCCTTGCGTGCGGCATGCATGTGTCGCGTGTGAGACGTGAGGTGTGTTGCTGCCACATGGCAAGCAGCCAAGGCTCACACATTGGTGGGCAGTGCGTGTTGGGCAGCGCGGGTGTTGGCACGCGTTTGTGGATGCAGATTCCGTTTGGGCGTTGACGTGTATGAGTGGCTCATGGCGGTGCGCTAGGGCCATGGCACATGTGATCCATGCTCTATCGCCGTGCAAAGTGCAAAGGTTGGAACTGCTGCAAGGGCGCATCCTGGTCTTGTCGTACTGGGCTTAGCGCTCCTTTGCGGCACGGTAGTTGCGTCTGCGCACAGGCACTGGATAGCTCCAGGTTTCGGTTACGATTACGGTTTCTTACACAGGCACTCGTGGATAAGTCCAGGTTTCGGTTTCGGTTATGGTTTCTTAGCTTGCTCACGTGGCTGCTGCGTGTTTATATGCGCCATGTTTCGGTTACGGTTTCTTAGCTTGCTCACGTGGCTGCTGCGTGCGTCATATGCGCCATGTATTATTTTAGAGGATCTCAATTGCGGCCATTTTGCTGCACTTGCAATAAGTATGGGGGCGACGGATCTGTTGAGGCGCGCGGCGGGTTGTGCGTGCAAGGCCGCAGGCTTGCCCTGACCTGCCCTGATCGTGCCGCGTACTCCTCCCGTCCAGACCTATCATGGTTGATGGCATTCTAACTTCGGAATGTATATTACCGCTTGCATTGTAACAAATTACGAAAGATGCCGACCCTGTGCCGACCCCTGCAGCAACGGACCAGCGCCGGCACATGCACAAAGCACCTCACGCACAGCACGCAGCCGGGCACCAATGCATGCCGTATCCAAGGCGCAAGGGCTGTACCTCCGGTACCACACCAGTCCACACCGCAGGGCAAACTGAAAAGCATGCCAAACTCCAACCCCATCAACATAGAATTACGGGACCTGGGTCCGGCCTCTGGGGACTTGCAGTTTCCCGCCCACTCTGCACGCTATGCAGGGCGCTTGTTGCCATGTTGTTGGAGCTTGATGCAGCACCACTATTGCACTATGGGAGGTTTCATACATATCCCTTGCTTGTATGTTGCCGTAGTACTCTGCAGCCTCCAGGCAGCTATCCAACGACAGACCACTACACAAGCAACATCACACGCTTGCAGAGGAGCACCTGGATACGGTAGATGCTAGTGTTCCTTAGCTGCATTACCCAGGCCCAAGACACTAAGCGAGCGCATGGGCATTTGTCTTCGGTGCATGGGGCCTCCATGAACGACCCAAAATGTACAGACCCAGCACAGACGCCAGCACACATGGGGTCCTGCAGCAACCGGCATGAACGACCGCACAGCCCTAACGCCTGACTCAGTGCCTCCTAGTCACAGCTGTGTCCATTGCGAGTGGATTTTGTGATCCTCGCCATCAATTACAACTCATGCGGGCAGCGACTTTCCTGTTGGCTCCGCGTAGCGCGCCCTACCGGTTCGCCATATCCACTGTACACGGACTGCCTCTACCTCAAACGGCAACACATTTACGGAAGCAGTACAAAGCTCATGGCAAGCATGTACAGAATTTACCATGTTGCGTGGTCAGGTCAGGAGCCAGCGCGAACGGCGACATTCAAGGACAAGCTGCAGCTCTTTTGGAAAAGCAGCTGAGGCTCTTGGAGCGCGAAAGAGATGAAAGTTTGCAGATTGGTGAGTCAACGTCCGACGCAGGGAAGGGTGCTTTGTCCCGGTGGAACTGTCTCACAAGCTGGACGCGGCAGGACTGGAGGCCCTAGGGCAGGCAGCTGCAGGCAGCTGACCTAGGTGGCTGCCCTGCCCACGACCCTCAAAGCACGAAGCACTTCACGACATATGGCACCGTGCAGTAGGTTGTTGCTGCATGAGATGACCATGCATAGCGCCACAGCATCCTAACACACCATAGTGGTCTTTGGTTGTGCGCCTCCGCCCCTACCGACCCGCTTGAGCGCCCCTACCATACATGTGTGCGTTCAAAGGAGGCACCTAACACCATGGTGTTCATGGACAAAGACTGCTTGCATCTGGCAGCACAAAGGCAGTTTTGCAGTTTGCCTGGCTATGCCGTTTCAGTCTTGCCGTAGCCTATGACAACCACAACCCTCTTGCACACCCTGCCCATCTCCAGCCAACCAGTGCACTGCCCGGAGCAAGAGGCTGATGGCCAGGCTGGACAACTTGAAAGACTACAGGAGCCAACAAGAGCGTAAGCAGCAGCAGCAGGCCGGGGCTGTGCGGGGCGCAAGCGCTGGCGCTCAGGGCCCCCGGGCCCGCCCTGCCTCGGCCATCCAGCGCCGCGATGCATCTCCGCAGGGGAGGGACCAGCTAGAGGCTCAGGTGGGTTAGCCACTGCCCCCTGTGTCAGAGATGGCACGCCGTGCGTGTGGGTACCTGCAGTCTTCGCGTGTATGTGCAGCTGGCTGCACAGCAGGACGGACCAGCTTGGGTCCGGCTGGTGCCGGACGCACCCACACGATGCACTACCGACGCGGGGCGCCATCTCCGCACCGAAGTGACAACAACACTACTGCGCCCTGCGCCAGATAGCGGCGCAAGAAACCTACGGTATGACACACAGACACTTCAGAACCACACATGCGATCGCTCGTGTTCCCGCAGACCCACAAGCTGGTCTCGTCCGCGCTCAACAAGAACATCACCCGCGGCCGGAATAACCTGGACCTGGCCGCCAAGCTGGAGCAGTACATAGGTGCGAGGCGGGCTGCTTGGGGCTCGGGTGGCTGAAACACGAAGACGCGCAGCATTTTGATACACCTTGGGCCTGGGGGCTCGGACTGTCCCGCGCCATGGCCACCATGCCGATGACGCAGCGTACGCTGTGAGGTGTTACGGGTACTGCTTGTCTGCAAGTCGCTACGGCTGCAAACCCGTACATGCCCTCCCCACCATGCTGCTAACCGCTAACCGCGTAGGTCTGCTGCGCGCGGAGCTGGAGCGCGTGCGGCGCGGCGACCTGGCGCTGGCGGCACGTGTCGTGGCGCAGGCGGCGGCGCCAAAGGCGGGCGCGGCGGCGGCGGCGGAGTCCGCGCCGGGGACAGCGGCGAGCGGCGGCGGCACGGCGAGCCAGGCTGCGGGGCAAAGCAGGGCGGGCTCGGGCAGCGCAGCGGCCGTGAAGGCTGCGGAAAGGGGCGGGGCTGGCCCCGCTGCACGCACCAGCAGCAGCAGCAGCAGCAGCAGGCCAGACCCGCCGTCGCGCCAGGGCTCAGGTGCTGGACCTCGCACCGCCTCGGCGGTGGCGGAGGGCTCAGTATCCCAGACGAGGGGGCCACCTTTGGGATTTCATGGGCCCACAGGTCCTGCAACTCCCGTGGAGGCTGCTTCCACGTCCACCGGAGGACCCATCGCATCGCCTAGCCGCACAGGAGGCAGTCGTGGGGACGGGCCGAACCTGGTTGGCAGCTCCATTAACGGGCGCATACAGCCCGCCGCCTCCTTCTCGTCCCCTGCCCCCAGCCCTTCCACTTCCTCAACCTCCCCCTCATCCGCCTCCTCGAACGAAGCACCGTCCTTTCTTCCAGGCCCCAGCTCCAACGGTGACCCTGCACGCGCCAACGGTGACGAGCAGGCGCCTCCCACAGCAGCGCGCAGCATGCAGCAGGGCACTAGCCCGCAGCAGCCGCCGGAGGACGGGGCGCAGGCAGCCGCTGGAGGCCTCGAGCGCATCTTTGCGCGCCACCCTCCTCCCGACGCGCCGCCTCCGCCCAGCCTGCAAGCCGGCCTCGGACCCATGGGTCGGTCCGCAGGCCCCAGCAATGACTCCGAACAACCCGCAGCTGCAGCCACCAGCGCTGCCATGGGCGACATGAGCACGACGGGACCGCAGCTGGGGAGCCAGGCGGCGGGGGCGGCGAGCGGCGGTGCGGAGACGCCTTCTGCCCCTGGGGTGCCGCGGGCGCGGGAAGGAGAGGCGGGGGCGCAGGAAGCAGCAAAGGTCCAGCAGAAGGGGGAGGAGGGTGATCAGGGGCAGAGTGGTGGTCAGCAAGAGGCTGGGGACGGCGAGCTGGATGCGGCGTGGCGGCTGGCGAGGGAGTGGGAAGACGGGCGTCTGGCGCTCATGGGCCTGCTGACGCCGGGAAACAACCTGCCGGGGCCGCTGGCGCTTCTGGGGCCAGGTACCAGCAGCAACAGCAGCAGCAGCAGTGGTGATGGGGTGGCAGGCTCTGCAGGGGTTGGAGGTGCGGGGCCGGTGGCGGCGGAGGCGGCGGGGTCGGATGTGGGCGTGGGGGAGAGGTCTCCAGGGTCGGGACGGCCTGCGAGGCCCTATGCCCTGTCGGATGGGGCGGTGCCGGAGGGGAGGGTGCAGGTGGGGTCGAGCACGGGCGGCGAGGTGGCGGATGCAAGGCGCTTGGCGGCGCTGGTGCGGGACATGGGGCAGGGGCTCAGGCAGTGTGGGTACGTGGGGTGCGATGAGCAGGTGGAGGTGGTGCTGCAGGCGGTGGCGGCGGCGGTGGCTGTGTCGCGGCGGCGGTGAGGAAGTTCCTGTTTTTGTGAAGTGTGAGGACGGTCAACTGGTGTGGGGTTGGGGAAGGAACGGGGTATGGAGCATTGTGGTGGACTGGGTCAGGGGCGAGGCGTTCATGGACAGGGTTATTGAGAGGTGACGCAAGCGCGACTGGAAGGCTTGAGTCAAGGGCTGTCGAAGGCGAAGGCAGGATGGCATTACTGAAGTGTGCAACTCTGCGTGCATCTCTTCCTCTGTCGCGTGTCTATCTCCTGAATGCCTGACTCCATGATGTCTCCTCCCTGTCTTACGCTATGCTCTCCTCCGGTACAACGACATGGGACTGACGGATCCGGGAACGACAGCCAGCCCGCTGCAGTTTCCTGCTACGTGCGCAGCGCCATCACATAAAGGCAACCACATTGCTGCGTGGATCTAGCGCAGATCCCTAAAACTGACAGCCTGCTTCCTTCTCGAGACGCTCAACCAACTTTCCAGTTCGGAAACGCGCCGAATAGCAGGAAACCCCCCGCAACAAATTCAGACACATCGACAATGTTGCAATTTTTGGCCGGCACGGCCGCGATTGCGTTTCCGCAAGTTGGTGCACCAGCCGTGGGGGTTCTCGCGGCTGTTAAGGTCGCGGGTTCGCTGCGACGACGCAAACTCAACAAAGCAGTAACTGCACAGCGTCTTAAGAGCGAGAGCGTTGGCGCGATCGACGCCCAGTTCAACCGGTTCATCCAGGATGTTGTGGAGCCTGTGACGCTGGAGTGGTCGGACCTGAAGCTGAACCTAAAGCAGAAGGATGGCACCGAGAAGCCTATCTTGCGTGGCGTTTCGGGCGTCGCCCGGCCGGGCAGGTGCGTACCTGTGCGTACCGGTCACAGTCCACGCCACGCGGACGCGCGGCACACGCCGCACGTGCACGCCATATTGCACCACCACCACGCAACATCAATGCGCAACACCACGCCTCCTGCCCCGACACCACATGCTTTCTGCAATTCAGGCGAATAGTGGCAACAGCTGTACGCCTGCCCTCGGTGGATGGCGTTTTACTACTCGCACCGTGTTACGTCCCCACAGTACACGCCCCCGTTCGCACCCACAGGCCTCTCCCCACCCTCCGCCATGCTGGTCGCCCTGATGGGGCCCGGTGACAGCATTGCACCCTGACACCCAAATCAATCGGCACCCACACTAAACATATTGCACTTGTCTGTCCTCTGGTGCCACGTCGCGGGCTGGTCGCCCTGATGAGCCCTTGCGGCATCGGCAAAGCCCCCGCCGTACCTTCCCAACGGCACCGTTGGCGCTGCCCAACGGCACCCACGTGACTTGCAATTCATCTTGACGTAACACTTCGTTCACAATTCTGTGTCCAGGCTGGTTGCGCTGATGGGCCCCAGCGGCAGCGGCAAGACCTCCCTGCTGACGGCGCTGGCGGGCCGCGTGCCGGCCGGCTCCAAGATGACCATAACCGGCTCCGTAACCGCCAACGGCAGCAGCAACGGTAACGGTAACGGCAACGGCGAGGGCGGCAGGCGGCAGGCGTTCGTGCAGCAGGAGGACATCTTCTACAGCATGCTCACCGTGGAGGAGGTGGGCGGGGGAGGGGAGGGGGAGGGAGGCGGAGGGGAAGGGAGGGATGCATTAAGGGCTGCGACGAAGTGCATGCTTACCGTGGAGGAGGTGGGGCGGGGGAGGGGGAAGGAGGTGTACAACGAGATCTGCAAACCGGCGCAAGGGGTTACCGTTCCTGCTGTGGAGGGCCTGGGAGTGAAGGGGATGCAGGGTGATAAGCAGACACCAAGCGGGCAACAAATCAAAACATTAAGCGGAGCGGTGTACACAACGTCCCTTTTGGGAATGGAAGGGGTCGGGAGGGGGGCTGGGTCAACGGGGAGCGTACGGTTGTCGACCAAGGGAGAGACGGACAGGACAGGAGACGGACAGGAGGACTTGCAAGCCAGAGCATTCCACTGCGTATGCCTTTTGCTGCATGCTGACAGGTGTGATAGGACCCTGGGGCGTGACGGCACGCTCGTGGGTACAGTACATGTACTTCACAAACACTGTCTGCCTTCAAATGTCCCTCATCCCCAGACGCTGCGCATGGCGGCCGAGCTGCGGCTGCCGCAGCATATGACGGGGGCGCAGAAGGACGCCTACGTGCAGCACCTGATGGGGGTGCTGGGGCTGAGCAAGGTGGCGGGCACGCGCGTGGGGGACGACAAGAACAGGGGGCTCAGCGGAGGTGGGTGGGTGGGGCCGGGAAGGGGGCGGGTGCGGGGCGAAGCGCACAGGGAGGAGTGCGTAGGCAGGGGTGTGTTGACCGGGCGGGCTGCAGGAGCATGTGCGGATGATTGGGGCGGGTTGCAGAGGCGGGTTAAGTTGCTTGCAGAGCGCCGTGTTGGGGTGGTACCGTACAGCAAGGCGGGGCCAGCGGTCAGGTGGATGAGGGAGGGGCTGGATGAGGTCGTTCGGTGTGTATTGCGTTGTGCGGAGCGCGGAGTACTGCACCCTCTTCCGCTCCCCAGCCTCCCTTCCGTGCAGTTTGCTGATTTGTAAATCCACTGCATCGTGCGCAGGCGAGAAGAAGCGCCTGAGCATCGGCTGCGAGCTGGTTGGCTCCCCCTCGCTGGTTTTCTGCGACGAGCCAACCACTGGGCTGGACAGCTTCCAGGCGGAGAAGGTAGGAAGGCCGGGGGGCTGCTTGCCCTGACATCAGGCCGCAATTGGGAGTCCCTTTGCCACAGTCCAGGCGGGGTGGCCCACCGGCCCTTACTTGTCCCTGCAATGCCAAGCGGGTTTGACGCGTACCCCCTGCCCAGGTCAAGTCCACGCTCATGTCGCCCGCATTGCCATACGGTGTACTTCGTACGAGCGCTTTGCTTCCCCTCCTGCCCCTGCCCAGGACATGTCCACGCTCAGGCCCTGGCCTCCCTCGCGTTTTACGCGTACCCCCTGGCCAGGCCAAACCCATGCTCGTACCGCCCCGGTTGCCATACGGTATACTTAGTACAAGCGCTTTGGTTCCCCTCCTGCCCCCCGCACCCCCTGCCCAGGTCATGTCCACGCTCAAGTCCCTGGCCTCCCAGGGCCACACCGTGGTGTGCTCCATCCACCAGCCGCGCTCCTCCATCTTCGCCATGTTCGACGACCTGCTGCTGCTCAGCGAGGGGCGGCCCGTGTACTGGGGGCCAGCGGACCAGGTGCGGGCGTTGGGGGGCCATTCCGGCGTGTCCGCTGTGAGGAACGGGGGCTGGTCGGCTGACCCGCGGACCAAAATGCAGGTGGGGGACCACGCGTCTCGGAAAGGATGATCGCGGCACAGGATGAACGCAGGAATGGACCAAGTGGCTGGGTATGTTCGTTCGTTTCTCGACATGGCTCAGCGGCGCTCCGTTGTCGTACCGGCAGCGCCCGCCCACACCAGGTACCACGTTTCTTCCCCCTGTTGAACCCCGCCCCCTTGACCCCTCCCCCCGACCCATGGGTCGCAGGCGCTGGCCCACTTTGAGTCGCTGGGCCACCGCTGCCCCGAGCACTACAACCCCGCCGAGTTCCTGGCGGACCTCATCTCGATGGACTTCGCCACCCCCGAGGCTGAGGCGGACAGCAGGTGGGGGATCGCACAACAAGGGAGCGGGTACGGTACGCGACGCAGGCCCACGGCTTTCGCACTTCATCCTGTTTGAATAAACGGTGTTGCTGTAGTGGGTAAGAAACGAGGCTGTCGGCCACGCTCTCCACCATGTGGTAGGGGTGCTTGGTACAGTGGCTGCGGCCAACTCCACCTATAATGTGAGTGTGTAACCGGCATGTGCACTCCGGACACGGACAGGGCCCGGCTGGACAAGCTGGTGGCGGCATGGCCCGCCGCCCAGCGCAAGTCGTACAGCGGTACGGCAGCGGGTGCGGCGGCGGTGGCGCGCAGCGAGAGCTCGGACCTGTCTGGCGGGCGGCAGCGGGGCGGGGCGGGCAGCGGCGGGCCGCGCGCCGGGCCGCTGAAGCAGCTGCGGCTGCTGCTGCTGCGGTCGTGGAGGCAGGTGGGTTGGGGTGGGGCAGGGCAGAGCACTATCGACGAGGGCGAGGGGCAAGGAACATACTTGGGTTGAAGTCCACAGGTAGCAACGGCCAAAGTGAGCAAACTTGTCAAGGTGTGCTTTGTGGACATGAGGTACTGGCATCTTTTTTGACGCCTTTGGCGGGTTCCCTCACCGCGCACCACGCGCAATCAACCGCACCCCCCACCCCTGCACAGGTGTCCCGCGACAAGGGCGCCAACATTGCCCGCGCCATGTCCAACCTGTCGTCGGCCGTGGTGTTCGGGGCCATCTTCTTCCGCATGAAGCGCGGCCAGAGCTCCATCCAGGACCGCATGGGCCTGCTGCAGGTGGGTGTGCGTGTGTTAGGGAGCATGTGATCCAGGGTTACACTGTGCGCAAAAGCCGGGGGTCCATAATCGGACCGAGACACAGCGATGGCCTCTTGGGCCTTAGGCACGAGCCGGGAGGACTCGAAACACAGGACAACGCCCGACAGCACACGCGGGCGTGTGTCTACTCACGTAGGGCAAACCGCGGCCCCAAGACGGCACAGGCAAGAAGGCAGACCCAACCCGCACAACCAACACCCGCACACACAACGCCAAGAGAGACCAACGACAGGCAGCACGCCGGGCCAGCAGGCAGCGCAAACCAAGCAGAGCACACCGGCTGGGAATAGGAGCCGTCCTGGGCGCCCGAGCCACACGCAGCAAGGCAGCACACCACTTGCCAACCCACGACGGCGGACACGCCCCCGCCAGTGTATTAGTAGTGAGGCTGTGGTGAGTAATGGTGCTCCATCCGGGACCGCATGGGCCTGCTGCAGGTGGGCAATTGCTGACAAGGAAGGTGGTCAGGACGACTAGTGGAACGCCGCTGTACGTACATTGCTACGGTACCTACACGCTACCACCGAGCCGAGCTGGGACCCCGTGTCGGTGGCCTCCACGTGCGACACACTCAGCCACGTCATCGCCCGTTGAGATTGAAGCTATCAACACCGCCATGTCTTTGTAACCCTGTGCATACGACGCAGTCCTGTTCATGTGCATTCACAGACGACAGACTCACTTCACTTTGCCTTCCACTCGACCCGCAGGTGGCCGCCATCAACACCGCCATGTCCTCGCTGGTCAAGACGCTAAACGTGTTCCCCCGCGAGCGCACCATCGTGACCCGCGAGCGCGGGCAGCAGTCGTACGGCATCCTGCCGTACCTCAGCGCCAAGCTGGCGGCGGAGCTGCCCGTGGGTGGGTGCCGTACCCGTACTACCGCACCGTACCATGCCGTGCAGGAGCGCGTGTACAGCGCCCACGCATGCCAGGCGCATCCATACCGCTGGGCATGGCCTCGTGCACGGGGCGTGCCGTATGTGTTCTCTGCGCTATACTCGCAAGCTGCTTGACCAGCTCACCATGTACCTCGCCACGCCACGTCCCCTTGCGTGCTATCTGAGTCTTACAACCCGTGACGCTCCTCCTGTGAGTCAGCGCACTCACGCTTTCCCTTGCTTGCCCCCTCACCGCCCGCCCGCCCCCAGGCGCGCTGTTCCCGCTGCTGTTCGGCTCCATCGTCTACCCCGTGTGCGGCCTCAACCCCTCCCTCACGCGCTTCGCCAAGTTCCTGGGCATCCTCACGCTCGAGTCCTTCGCTGGCCAGGTACGGCGCTGTACGGCTGCACCATGCCACGTGCGGCAAGCGGTGGTGGATCGTGGATGGTGCCGTACAGGCGACACCCGCCCGCCAGTGGCTCATATCGGTACCTGCCAGCGTTGCTCAGTCCATACCTGTCCCTGCACCATGCTGCTTTCCCCGGCCTCACCTCCGAGCCATGGTCCTCAAGACTACAGACTACGAATTACACCACTCCACCTGTATGCCAGGAAGCCGCCTGTGTCAGTGATGTGTCTGTGGCTATCCTAAACGCCGAGTCTCTTTCCCGCACCATGCCCCTCCCCCCTCCCAAGGCGCTGGGCCTGGCGGTGGGCGCCTTCGCGCCCAGCACGGAGGCGGCGCTGGCCATCGGCCCCGCGGTCATGCTGGTGTGGATCGTGTTCGGCGGGTACTACGCCAACGCAGGTGCGCGCGGCAGAGCGCACATGGGCATGGCGCACGCGGCGCGGGGCATCAACGTCTCCCTCCCTTGCCTGTTGCTCAGTTGGCCTGTGAGCGCTGTGCTCCTGATCCTGGTCACTTCCATTCCGGCCACACTATGCGGCCGGCACCGACATGTTAACCCGGCTAAACACAAAGCCGTGAAGTTGTAGAGCGTAACGTGGTCTTGGCGGAGTTGTTGACATGTCCGGCTTCGGCTCCAGCGGCGTGGCAAACAGAGCTCGTGCGGCTTCGGCTCCAGCGGCGTGGCAAACAGAGCTCGTGCGACCGCACCCGCGAGCACACCTGATGATACCGGTACTTACCTCACCGACACCGACATGCCGCACCTTGCACACTGACGCGAGACCGGTGTGGAGGGGACCGTTTCAAGTATCCTGGTGTGCGGCTGCTCCCCGCAGACAACGTGCCCGCCATCTTCAAGGGGCTGCCGCGCGCCTCGCTCATCAAACAGGCGTTCGAGGGGCTGTGCGTCAACGAGTTTGCGGGGCTCAAGGTGCGGAAGGGGTGGGCAGGGGCGGGGAGAGCAGACGGAGGAAGAGACGGGGGGGGGGGGGCGGGGGGTTGAAGGTCACTAGGTCAGTGCATGCTCGTGGTTGGCGGTGTGGATTTGCCGCGGGGTGCAGCACCTGGGCATGTCTGCGCCCCGAGCTTGTGGGTCAGGCTAAGGTGCAGGAGGCACGCACACGAAAGGTCCGCAACCGGGGGGCACAGGCAGGAGCAAGTGGCATGGGACGGTGGGAGGCGAGGCAGGTGCAACGTAGGTGCACGGTCGTGTGCTACCGTATGTGGCAGCGCCATGACACAGGAATGTAAGTACATGTACCAGTCTAAGACCACAGCCGTGACGTTGTAGGACGGAACCTGGTCTTGAGGAATGTAAGTACATATGCCGGAGTCCATCGGGCGCACGTGGCTCCTGGTCGTTTCCGCCCATCCTCTTCACACGTGCGCGTCCAACACGGAAACGCCCGCCCTCGCCCTCGTCGCAGTTTGACGCTGACGCCAACGGCGGCGGCATGCGAGACGGCGAGCAGGTGGGTGGCAGCTTGTGGGCAATACCGGTATGGCTTGTGGGCGATCTTATCGGGCTAGGCGGTGCAACTGGGTCCTGCGTGAGAGCATGGGCAAGGACGTCAGCGGGCACCACCGTCGCAACTGTGCAGGTCTTGAAGCGAGCTGGGTCTGCAGCGCCTGCAATGGTCCGTCAGAGAGGTGCCTGCTCGCATACATATGTTGAGCAGGAGTGCGTGCAGGCACAAACGTATCCCTGGCCTCTGACACCGTGCGCTGCCTGCTCTCGCTTCACGCGGTGCCCTCCTCCCCGCTCTCCTTTCCCGCCGCCAGGTGCTCAAGTGGCTGTCCTTCGACAAGAGCAGTGTGGCGGCGCGCTGCGTCAGCCAGGGCCGCATCCTGCTGTGCTACTACTGGGCCACCTACTGCATCCTGCGGGCACGCCAGCCGCGATACCTGGCGGTCAAGGGGGCCAAGGAGCAGCAGGCGGCGGCGGGGGTGGAGAAGGAGGAGCAGCAGCAGGGGCAGCAGCAGCAGGAGGGGAAGGCGGCGAGCGGCGCGCGGGTGTGAGCGCAGGAGGCCGAGGGGATGTACGCGGGGGTGCCGGAAACGTGCGAATGGAGCGGTGAGCAGGGGATGCGGTACACGTGGTGTTGAGGTAGGTGGGTGACGAGGAGGGTGATGGAGGCGTCGTGTGCACGTAGGGGTGGGGGTTGTGGGTCAGCAGAGCATCGGTCGCGGGGTTCCTTGGTGAGGCAGCAATGTCTCACCAACCTACGTTGAGCAGGGAGCGTTACCACAGATTTCATGGCTAAGGCGTGGGCGGCGAGCAGGGTGGGGCATGACAGGGCGGGCTGCGGAAGTCGCAAGCGGAGCTGCTGCCCGTGTGCACGTGCTGCCTGCTGCGTGGTACCGTAACAACCGTACCCTGACTCCGTGCCTGTGGGTATTCGGTCCATTAGGAAACGCAATGGACATGTATGTGGCTTGGAGGCCGGATCGTCACGTACAAGTGTGGGGTCGAAATTGCGAGCAGGGAGCTGGGCCTTGCGTGTTACACCAACTTGTGCAGCGATGCACCTGGTTGCACGGCAAGTGCGTTGTTTCGTGGAGGGTGGCGGAACGCGCAGGGAGCTGCGGAGGCATTCCCAGTGTGGTTGCAGGTGAGACACTCTTGCAAATTGAACTGGTTGTATTGCAAACGGAAAGACTGAGGTACCGTAGCATAGCGGCTGCTATGCGTGTGCCGTCCGCGTGTTTTGACACGTGTCACATATCCGCGCTGATCGCACAACGCCCCCGCGGCGAGCAAGCGTGGAGCAGGCAGCTGCACGTGCATAAGGAGATACCTTCATGCGTACAGGAATTTCCAGGAGTACCTCGTACCTCAGGGTGATGCCATACTTCGTGGGACCTTCGCTGCAGTACCGCACCAGGTGCCCAGGTGACAATTATTGACAGCCGGCGAGCAAGGCCAGACATAACATCACAAAGTCGCTGTGGTAGCTCTCGTTTCCTGCTGGGGTCAACGGCCCCTAGTGGCAGTCCGCGTCTCCTTCGAAGCCAATGCAGCAGCTGGTCGGTCTCGACGCTAGAGTGCAACCATTGACCACTACCTTCCTTGCTATACAATACATCGATATGAAAGAATAATAAGCTTATGCAACATTTACATGCCGCTGAAAACACACAGCAAACTACACGCGGACGGGCACTGACACTCGGTCACAGCTAGGAGGGACGTGGCGCAGTCGCGATGGTTATTAGCAGTATAACGATGTGGCGGTAGCCAGTCGTCTCAGATGGGCTGCAGCGGGAGCAAGGCGTCGGAGGTCGCGGTTCACCCTCCTCCGCGTCCACCTTCTGTGGTGCATACGGATGGGAGCCAGAAGCCATGGAAGAAGAACCAGGTGGTCCCAGAGCCAATTGAGAAGCCCAAGTCCGAAGGAAAGGCACTTTCCGCTCAGTCAGGGCCCGCGCGGAAGCCCAACGTTCCAGCCCCAACGACGGTGCATGCCTTCATCTCCGAGTCAGGGAAAAGGGACTTGTCGTCTATACCTGATCAGGGACCAGTGGACGTGCTGGCGGACCTGCGCTCGCTATGCAGCGAAAAAGTCCACGCAGACAGCCTAGCAAGCCTCTCCGAGCGACTTCACAGCGCGCTAAATAAGCACTTGCCAGCAATCTTGAGAAGCCACTCCCAGCTTAAGCACGCGCAGCTGCTCAAAGAGGTCGCCGAGCGCGCTGCCGCATGCTGCGACTCAGTAATGCAGCCAGTCCTAGCCCACGTCAATCGGGTCATCAGCAATCGCGAGGCTGGCTCGTCTCTCAGCGAGGCGACCAGCTGGGAGCAGATGGAGTTCGCCGACTTCCTAGGTCTGCTCGAGTCCGCATGCAACGCCGTTTACGACCAGGGCATCATGGACGTCGGGCGGGCCGTTTCTGGGCTGATGGAGCTGCTGCAAACCCTACAGCAGCACTGCGAAACCCACCAGTTCCCGCTGACCGCCTCGAGCACCAAGGTGAGCCCAGGCGTCGCACCGCCCGTGCGGCCCTTCTTAAAGCGCCGTTGAACCTGCAATGTGCCACTACGGGGCCGACAATACAACAAGGCGCTCCGTGTTGCGGTGCCTGCCGCTTCTGCGCTTCTTCCAGGGATTGTGGTAGCGAGCGCCCGACCCAAGCACATGCATTGCTAATGCTACGGCACCCCGCAGGTCCCCGCCCTGAACGAGCTGCTGGCCATGCTGGGCATCGTCTTCTTCCGCAAGGTGGTCTTGGAGACGGCCGACAGCGCGGGCAGCAAGTTGGAGCAGTACCAGCAGCTGCAGGAGCAGGTCGGGTGGACGGACGCGCAGCTGGCCACGTGCACCTGCCCGCAGGCGCGCGCCACGCTCATGTACCTGCAGCAGGTCTCCGCCGCAGGTAGGGTGCAGTGCGAAGCGTTGAGGACCTTCTTTTTGTACCCGTCCCTGTACCACAAGAGCCTTCTGCACGATCTGTGAGCTTTAGGGGCGTGCGGGGATGTGTACCGCGTCCTTACCAAGTGTATACAATCTGCGTACCGCGTTGCTGATGACGCGCGCCTCTGTGCCGACCCGCAGGGGAGCTGCGCGCCAACGTGACGGTGCGGCGGTCGGCCGCCTTTTGGGACAGCCTGGAGTGCGCGCAGCGGGACGGGCTGCTGCCGGTGCCGCAGGGCGCCTCCTGCCACAAGTACTTCCCCTCCTTTGTGGACACGTACGCACAGGCGGCAGCAGCAGCAGGGCCAGGGGCAGGGGCTGGGCGCAAGCCCGCTGTGGATGCAGGGGAGGGGCACGGGCCTCGGAAGGAGTTCTTCTCGCTCGCGGGGCAGGACATGGCGGGGGCAGCAGGGGCGCAGGCGGACGCTGGTGGCGAGCAGCGGCGGCGGTCTGAGGAGGGGGCAGAGTCTTCGGCAGGGCGGCCAGCGCTGTGGGTGTACAACCGCACGGCAGGGGCGTACTGGTACAACACGCACCTGCAGGACTCCCCTGTGCTGCGGGCCGCCTACCAGCACGCCGGCTGGCTCATGGGCCAGTGCCTGCTCAATCGGGCGCCGCTGGGGCTGCCTTTTCCACCCGTGCTATTCCGCATGCTGCTCGAAGGCGACTCCTTCAAACCCACACTGGATACCCTGGCAGAATTTGACCCGGACGCAGCGACCTCCGTCCGCAACGTTGCATCGCTGCCCCCCGACCAGCTGTCCTCCATGCTGGACCTGGAGGGCCTGCCCCTTGGCTGGACCGCCGCGCAGTACACCGACCATGCCGTACGGCAGGTCCTGTACGACAGCGTCAAGTGGCAGGCGGCGGCCGTAGCAATAGGGCTGTTCGGGGCGTTGGACCGGCGGCTACTGCGCGCGTGGCAGCTGGGCCCGGCGGCCTTGGCGGCGCTGGTGGACGGTTCGGGCGAGGGCCAGGGGCAGGGGTCGGAGGGTGCGCTGGCGGACCTGTCAAAGGTGTTCCGCGTGACCGTGGATGAGGAGCTGGGTGGGCCCAGCGCGGTGCTGGTGGAGCTGCTGTGGGCGGTGCTGGGGGCGTGGCCGGTGGAGCGGCGGCGGCGGTTCGTGGAGTTTGTGACGGGCACGGCACGTCTGCCGCTGCCGGGGAGCGAGCTGCTCAAGGTGCAGGCTCCCTTCGTGGCCATGGGGGCGGCGGAGCACAAGGCGACGCTGGGCATGCTGCCGCAGGTGGGCACAAGAGTCTGCATGCTTAAAACGAGCATTAGTGCTGCCGTCCTTGCTACCTACAATGCTTCTGATATCTCGAGCTGAGGGTGACGTTTTGTGCTGTTAAGCGTTGCAGTGACCAAGGCTGTCGTCTGACGTTGCCGTACATGCTTGCACATCCACAGGCACACACGTGCGACAACCTGCTGGAGCTGCCCAACTACTGGGAGAGCCTGCTGCACATGCGCGGTGTGCGCGGCGGGCCGGCCGCTGTGGCTCGTGGCAATGCGGGCGTTACGGCAGAGCAGCTGGCGGAGCTGCGGGAGGAGACGCGGCGCATCCTGGACGAGCGGTTATCGTTGGCGGTTATGAACTTCGAGGGGTACGGGTTGGACGAGCGGGCGAGCGGCGAGGACGAGGAGGAGGACGAGCGGGGCGGCGGCGGCGGGCGGAGAGGCAGCGCCTTGTGAGTTCGAGTGCGCGTGTGGGTCTTGTGCAATTTTGCAGTTGGTGGGTAGACGGAGCACTGGCAGTGGACGGGCCATGTTTGGGTCAGGCTGGAAGATGCCAGGACCTGTGAGCTTGAACGCAGTGATCACAAAACAACCAGGTGGCAGGAGCACTCCATGCGTGATTTGGGCGCATGCATCCACCACCTGTTCAATAATCTCACGAGTAGGACGCTTGGACCATCGCCTCACGGCAGTTGTTCCTTTGTGCTTGGTCACATAGGGTTTCCGCGGGCCTTACGCATCTCTTGTTGCTGACGAATTACGAACGCGCACTCATGGCACATTCTCGTACGGTATCAATGCAGCAGTACCCGTTGTGGGCAAGGTGTAAAGTTCTGCGTGGTTGCCCAGTCGTGCATCAGTATGTGGGCACAGGATATGAGCCACACGGCACGCTTGGCGTACACACAAGGCCCGCCTTAACGGCATTGCACGGCTATCCAACCAATTCTGTAGCATACCACGGCCCTCTTGCTCCGTCTCTTCATGCGCTCGGGTCTATGGCTCCTGTTTCTGAGCCCACCCCGCCCTGCCCCGCTCCCTCCTTCCCCGGGGCAGGTACGTGGAGCTGGAGCCCGAGGAACCCGGCACCCCCGCACCCCTCACCTTCGAGTCCCTTGCCTCCGTGGGCCACCTGTCTCAGGAGAGCATCATCAGCGGCCTGCTGCACAGCCACGCGCCCGCCAGCAACGCACACGGCACGGCCACACCCACCGGGGGCCACTGCGCCGGCAGCAGCCACGCTGGCCGTAGCCCTGCTCCCAGCCGCATGCGAGCGCAGGACCATCAGCAGCAGCAGCAGCAGAGCCACCGCGGCTCGCCTGCCGTACAGGCTGTTGAGATGATCCCGCCGCAGATACCAGTCGTAAACCGCGGGCCAGGCCCCGTGCCGGAGGGCCCTGGGGCAGGGGGTGAGGGTGTGCGGCGTCTTGCGCCGCAGCTATCGGAGCAGGAGAGGCATGAGCTTGTGCTGGCGCGCCTTAACACTGGCTTCTCGAGCAACGGCGGAAAGAAGGACGGGAGCCGGCTGCCGACAATCCCTGGCGGTGGGGAGCCGGACCGGCGGACCACTAACAGCAGCGTCACCAACGACGTGTTTGCGTAGTGTACACTGTGAGGTGGGGAGGCGCTCAGCAGGTGTACAAGACGGGGTTGGAGCTTGGGTGTGCGTTACAATAAAGTCCACGACTTATTGCGTGGGAAGGCACCGTGCCAGTATGCACGAAGGTGAAGACGGGCAGTGTCGGCAGTCTGCTGCTTTCTGCCGCGTAGGATTGAGAGCCTTGCCTGGAGCAGCAAGATGCGTAAGCATATGCCGGTTTGCTGGTCTATGACGTAGGACAGGGCTGCCAGGGGCAGGAGGGCTGTTCTGCCTGCGAAGGCTAGGCGGCTGTGCGGCGCGGCACGGAAATGCATGTGTGAAGCTCACAGCAGCTTGCATGGCCCACCAGCGTGAGCCGATGACGTATGGCCGTGCGCGCACGCTGACGCGCAATAGCATTTGGTAATTGCACCCTTGCCTCTGAACGTGGCCAAACACCATTTATGTATTACTTGGCCTTTGGTCGGCGTGGGTTGGGGCACTGCTGCGGAAGACTTGCACTTGTGTGTCACGAGCCCAAGCGGCTACTTGACTTGCAGTTGGTGTTGCATGGGTAACACTGTGTACTGTGTGCACCCAGCGCGTGACCGAATCAGCTGGCATATGACACATGCATGTGCGCACTTGTTTACACTGAAGAGTTGTCAGTGTGCAGGAGTGATGTACCGGTACGAGCTAACGGGTGGTTGGCTTGTCGTGCACGGGGCGAGAGCAGCTGCCCGAGACTTTTCCCAATGGTGCCGCCACGACGTGATATGCATGAAGGCGGTTGTGAGCCTCTTTATTGACAAACGGCCTTCTATAGGGCGTAAGGGATAGCGATGCCTGCGTTGCTGATGTCTCATTATTGCAGTTGTTGTGAGAAGGGCACCAGTAGTGTAAATCAGCGCCCTGGCGCCGAGCCCTCCAGTCGTCTGGAGTTGGTCATGAGGCACGGGGCCTGTGAACGGTGCATTTGCAGGGTTGTCAGGGTTGGTACTGTGACGGGTGTACAGGATTCATCCGAGGGGGCATTCATGTGGTAGCGTTGCAGTTGCAGTACCCGTACGTTGCAGTACCCGTACCGTACGTTGCAAAGGGCTGTAGTACTAGTCTCCCATGGTACTGACACGGCGCGCGGTGGGCACGCTGTGCATCGCATTCATCGTGGGTTTCAATACGCAGAAGCTTTAAGATCAACAAGTTTACCTGGTGTACCGGTACGGTAAGCGAGCGCAAGGCGGGGACTGTGTGCTGCCTGATGCGTGGTGCGTTTGAGGGCTCCCTAGTTTGTGCTGTTCCCCTGTTCCCCTGCTTGCTGCCCAATGGTCTGGTGCTGTAGACACTGAAGATTTTCCGAGCGTACAGAGAGGGAAGTGGTAGCGAGTGTGCAGTCGCTTCGCCTGAGAAGGCGGTAGGACATACAGGCTGCTGCAGGTTTGAAATCCTGCTCCCCTCGATCACCACCTGTAACACTGTTGCACGTCACCGCCGGCGATGCCCAAGTCCCTGTGCGCGAAAGGATAAATCCGGACGTTGCAATCAGGCCTTGCAAGTATCAGCTTGTCCTCCGTTTCCGGTTATGTTACGTTCATTGAACTCAGAGCCCTTTTGGTGCCCCATTGACCCGTGGGTCGGCCGAAGGTAACCATTTAACGCTGAGCCCAACGGTCGCTACCTTGGTACTCCGAAACATGATGACGTCCGACACTGCTCAGCATTTCTCAGTTTTACTACCTTTGCTTTGCCCTTTTCCTCCTGTCAGGAAACCTTCAACTGCAAGCCATGCAGCTTGGCGGGCGATCAAGCCAGCTCGCGACACCGCGACATGCGTCGCGACACGCTTCCGGCCCTACGTGCCGGCAAGCCTGCTCACGCCCCACACTCACATGTCGGAGCAACACAAATAGCTTAAAGAGCTTTCCGGGATCAGGTGCCACCGGCCGTTCGCCGGTCTGCCGCCCTCCTTGCGCTGCTTCTACCTCCCCGGGCTCCTCCTCTCGGCCCAGCGTGACCGCCTCCGAGCTGCCCCCTCCCGCCCCCGCGCCACCCTCCCCCTCCCCCGAGCTTTTCGTGGGCGTGGACTTCGGCACCTCGGAGTCAGGGTTCGCGTACCGACACGTGCGGCCCGGGGAGGAATTCGCCATCAAGTTCCATCAGCAATGGCCGGACCAGCCGCAGGGCGTGGCGGGGCCCAAGACGCGCACCGCCATCCTGTACGAGCTGGACGAGAAGGGGAGGGCGACGAAGGCGGTAAGCAGGGTCGACAAGGACACCGCTGCGTCGATGGTGCATGCGGCAACTGCCCAGGAGAGAGACACTGCCAGTCGCCACCCACCAGGCAACGTCAGTTCCTGTACTCAAGGACTACCCTACCTCGGGTACTACCGCGCCAGTTCGGTAGCTTCCCGTTGCTGCACGCACCTTTGCGCATGGTGCACGTTCCTGTTGTTATAGGGAGACGTTTGGCGTGCTTGGACCCGTGTCCCGCCCCCAGGACTCCTGGGGCTGGACCGCCCGCAAGCGCTGGCTGTCCCTGCCTGCCGAGGAGCGGCCCCGCTACGCCTACCTGGAGAACTTCAAGCTGCTGCTGCACGAGGGCCAGGGCCAAGGGCAGGGCCCCCTGGACACGGTGTGTCCGCTGCCGCCCAACCTCACGCCCACACAGGTGGCCGCGGACTTCCTGGCCGAGCTCAAGAGGTGGGTGCCTGGCTGGGTGGGTCGCAGGGCACAAGGAGCGGTGGGGCCCACCGTTGGCCTGCAGCAACAACGACGGACGTCTGCTGGTACCATGTTGGGATGTCCTGAGGGAGCTGTAGCTTGTGGGTAGTCGCAGCGCTTACGGCGTGGCATATTCGGATAGAGCTACACTGTCGTTGCAGCAATTCCTTAGCCGTGCGCACCGCTTCGCCGTGCATATCAGATCCAAGAGCAGCTACCATGCATGAAATTTTGGCTGAAACAGCAACAGCTTCTTGCCCGTCACTCCCTGCGTCGTTCCCCAGGTACGCCCTCCTGGACCTGCGGCGCCAGGGTGTGTCGGTGCGCCCCGACGCTGTGCGGTGGTGCGTCACGCTGCCTGCCATGTGGACGGAGGCCGACAAGCGGAGGGTGCGGGACGCGGCGGAAAGAACGGGTGAGGTAGCCGAAGGGAACAGCAGGAGGGAACGGCTGCAGGGTGCAACAAACACACAGTTGCGGGTGCCCTCCCCTTGGCTACTTTTGCGCACAGCGCCTCTTCGCACAAGGTCGTCTTCCGTCCTTTGGGGCGTGCATGGCGCTTGCGTACCTGTGAGCGTCTTGCTGTGTGAACCGTAAATACACCATTCGCTTCCCACAGGCATGTCGACCTCAGCGAACCCTTCGTCGCTGCTGCTTACCCTGGAGCCGGAGGCGGCCGTGCTTGCCGTAGCAGCAAACGAGGAGAGCGAGAGGCAGGAGGAGGGGCACGACGACGACAACTACGAGGTCACCGGCAGCAGCAGCTACACCACTATCAGCACTGCCAGCAGCGGAGGCAGGGCGGACAAGCCTCCCGCTAGGCAGTCCACCAGCAGTGCCAAGGCCCGGCTGTCCGCCGAGGACGTGGTTCTGGTTCTGGACTGCGGCGGGGGCACGGTGGACCTCACCCTGGCGCGGGTGTACGGCACGGGGAGGAGGACGCGACTGGAGGAGGAGGCGGTGGGAAGAGGTGGGAGCCGGGGCCGCAAGTAAGGGTGCCTTGGGGTCTGGCTGGGCGTGCTTGCTCCCTACCCTTCTGCCTTGACCCACAAGGATTTAATCCATGTCTGGATACTGTCATTGCACCGCCCCAGGCGTGCTTGCCGGCTCCCGCTTCGTGGACGCGGAGGCCTTTTCGCTGCTCCGCACGCTGGTGGGGGAGGAGCCGTGGGACGCGTGGAGGAGGCGGCAGCCGGACGAGTGGGTGCAGCTGGAGGAGAGGTGAGCTCCCAAAGTACCATTATGCGTGCCATTAGGTGTTCCGCCCGGCCCCATGACCGTCACGCATGGTTAAAGACGTGTCATCGCGCGAACCACCAGTAGCAGGCGGCGGCCCCTGCGGGCGTGCGGGGTGATCATGCACCATTCCCTTCCCGCGCGCTCCCCCAGGTGGGAGACCGTCAAGCGGGGCTTCTTCCTGGGCCAGAAGAAGGACGTGTCCCTGCTGCTGCCGCAGCGGCTGATGGAGGCGGTGGGCAAAGAGCGGCCCAAGGTGCGAACCGGGGTGGATGGAGGTTGGGTCTGGGCCCGGCCGTCATCTTGTGAGTAGGCATGGATTAGGCAGCATTATGAAAGCACTTAGCGCAGCAAAGCACGTTATGACACGGTCAGTCAGCTTGGCTGGTGAGCTTACCTGTGCTGCTACGCCTGCAATCCGGAAACCTTTGCATCGCGCTGGCCACCCACACAGGAATCGCTGGTGGTGCGCACGCCGCCGAGTGCAGGAGTCACTATCGGCGCAAACACCGCCCAGCTTGGTCCTGCCACGTGGCTCTGTCGCGTGTCCCTGCCCGAGGTCCGCCTGGTGCTGCCTGCTGCCGCTGTGGAGGCGGTGGTGTTCCGCCCCGTGGTGGACAAGATCATAGCGGCGGCCAAAGGAATGGTGGAGGAGAGCCGAGCTGCTGGCGGGAAGCCCGTGGACAAGGTGTGAGGTCACGGCACCCTTGGCCCTGTACGCCTCGTTCGTTGCATTGCCGTACCTGCAAGTACAGAAATTTTCCAGCAACAGCGCTTAAGATGGTTCTGGGCGGCGTTGCCCAACTGTCCAGAAACCGCTGGGGCATGTGCAAACGCTTGCCTGGTGCGGCACGGTCCCTGGTCCCTCAGCTGCTGCTGGTGGGCGGCTTCGGCGCGTCGCGTTACCTTCGGGACAGGGTCAAGGCGGAGCTGGACGCGGGGCCGTTGGCCAGGGCCGCCGGAGGCGCGGCAGCGGCGGGGGGCGGTGCGGGGACCGGTGCGCAGGGCAAGGCCCGGAGGCGGGCGAAGCCCCAGCTGGTGGAGGTGGAGCACCCGGCCGCCGCGGTTGTTGAGGGTAGGTGCTGCTGGACTGGACCTTGCTATTCATGGCAACGGAGGTTCGAATGTTCGATATGTGCACCTTGCTCGACCTGGTACGGTATGCCGAGACCCAGCCTGGCCCAGCCTGCCGTGACATCGCTCCTCCCCAACCGCTGCCTACAACGCCCACCGTGTCAAAGTCCTAAGGTGTTACCAATGGGCAATGTGCGCTACCATGTGCGGCACTCTGCTCTACTCAACGCCCATTCTGACACACAGGCGCTGTGCGATTCGGGCAGCAGCCCGAAAGCATCTCCGCCCGCCGCTGCCGCCTTAGCTATGGCATTCGGACGAGCGAGCTTCGTTCAGCCCAGCACGAGGAGCACCGGAGGGTCTATGGCTACCCGACGAAATGCAAGAACCCCGATGACGGCAAGGAGTACACAGGTAGGCGTGCACCCATCCTTGCTGAGCCCAGTGCCCGGCAACTGCGTGCCACGCACACACACCTTTACATTGCTCGATGCGCACAGGGTTGCTCCCGCTTTGGTGGCCCTCCCCTTCGTGTGCATCAACGCTACCAACACTAATACTCATGCCAGACATCAATACAGTTCGCGTCATTAAATCGAAATGGGCCCCCAGGGGCCCCCTGGCATCCCCGGGCTCTCCAAATGCACCCTCCTGTCTCGAGATCTGCAATTGTGACTGGAACTTCGTTATGTTGGCTCTGCCCTCTTCTCCTGTATCATTGCTGCACTGCCTGCCATGGCTGTGGCAGATGACGTCTTCTGCGGTTTTGTGGAGCGGGGCCAGCGCGTGCGGACGAACGAGGTCGTCAGCCACGCCTTTGCACCGTTCTGCAAGTGAGGTCCGAGCACTTGTGTACCGGTACTTGCTTTTCCTGGCGCTGCTATAGGACTGCCGCCATCCACGCGTGGTGCAGGGCAAGAGAGGCACATACACGTATTGTCAAGTCCGGTTTGCGCAGGCTGATACTCATAAGATGTGTGCCGAAGGGAGTGGCAGGCAGGCAGGGCGTTTGCCAGGCGCTGTAACGCCCACTGTTGTGGCCCGACAGGTCTCAGACGGCCGTATACTTCCCTCTGTACGCCACCGTGAAGGAGGGGGCCCTGTACACGTGCGAGCCGGGCATGCGCCGCGTGGCAGCGGTGGAGCTGGACCTGCCCCCCGGGTGGAGTGTCGGACTGGCCTGCAGCGACGACTACAAACTCAGGGTGTGTAGCGGAAACTCAGGGTGTGTAACGATTTGCCGTGCTGGAATAGCATTGCATGGTATCTAGGTCAGACAAGTGTTGTGAGGCAAGAAGGCAATTCAGGAAGCATGGCATGGCGATTACGGTAGTGTTGGAGCAGGTTGAAGTTGCCGATTGAGGCCGAGGCTGCAGGTTGTGTGCACGCTGACTCGACGCAGGACTGTATGGGGAAGCTTCTAAGACCTTGACTGACCTCACCACCGCATTGCGTCGGGCAGAGGCCTGCTGTACGCTGCTGATTTGGGGCCGTACAGTCAGGCTGTGTGACGGTTGCCGTACAAGGCTATAACCACAAACAAAGCTATACCCCTGCCCCTCCGTCGCAGGCAGACATGCGTTTCGGCGCTACGGAGCTGACGGTGGTGGCCAGGGACCTGCGCAGCGGCAACGCCGTGGCGACCCGCCTGGAGTGGGACGGGGAGCTGATGGAGCGGTAGTGCGAAGGCACGGGAGCGTGTACCGTAGGCGTCTTTCCGGCGCAGACGTCTGTCGTTTGTACATCAAAGTAAGTGTACGTAAGTCTTTGGTACGGCATTAGGCAGTGGACAAGGGAGCTCATAAGCGGAAGGGCCAGGCCCGGGGCATCACAACGTTTGTGTGCCAGATGCTACGCACTTGAAAAGAGGAAGCAAACAGGGTAGCGCTGGTAGCAAATATGGAACTGCTGTGGCACAGCCGAGCGCTTGCGTGCACGATCGAGACCGCTGGCGCTGAGTATATGCTGGCACAGGCTGGCACACTGCCGTAAAGTGCACTACAGGTGACCGTGTGTAACTCGGGAAGTTTCGCACCAAACTTCATGTATTAAAGTTTGCGCTCTGACTCGTACTTCACAGTAACCTTCACGCGGGAATAATTGAGGCACAGTCGCCGGCTGCATGCACGGGCGTACGTACCGACATACCCTTGTACCCTTTTCCTTTGTTTGAGCTTGCTTTCTGTGGTCCATCTAAGCCTTCGGGCTGTGGCCTCTGGCCCAGAGACTACAGGCTTATTGCATTGCCTGTAATCAGCCTCGGGCTCTGTCCTTGTACGCCAAAATTGAACGTGCACTTCGTCTGCTATTTTCCACAACTGGATGTTGATTGGCGCGAGCTGGTAAATCTGGGTGTACGGTATCAATCAACCAATGCTTTTATCTCTCAGCAATAACTTGAGGTTTAAAGGTGATAAACGCAAATTAACACTAAGTACCGGTACCCTCGACGTCGGGCCTCTTTAGCTACCTACCTTCTCAGACCGTTGCTGCTGGCATCATGGCATTCCTGCAGTCTTCTTCTGCAACTGCATTTCCATGCGTTGGGTCAAGGTCTGCAAGCGTTAGCAAGTCCTCGTTGCCGGTTATGGTAAGCGGGTCCCCCGGTGGCCTTGACCCATGGGTCGGCCAAAGGGACCCCTGTAACGCTGAGCTCAACGTTCGCGACCCTGAAAGTCCGGAACTGATAACGCCCCGCACTGTTAATTAAGTACACCCGGTTACCACCGTCTTCTCCACCCCGTCTACGTACTTCATTCAGGCCATGCTGCTCGGAGGTCGGCTGAGCCGAAACGCGACACCGCGACATGCGTCGCGACACGCTTCCGGCCCCTCGTGCCGGCAAGCCTGCCCACGCCCCACACTCACATGTCAGAGTAATGATAACAGCCTCAGGAGCTTTCCAGCAAGAGGCACCGGCGGCTATCCATCCCTTCATGCCACTGGCCGTTCGCCGGTCTTCCGCCCTCCCTGCGCTGTCTCCTCCTCCACCTCCGCCGCCTCCTCGCGCCCCAGCGTGACCGCCTCCGAGCTGCCCCCGCCCGCCCCCGCGCCGCCCGCCCCCTCCCCCGAGCTGTTTGTGGGCGTGGACTTCGGCACCTCGGAGTCAGGGTTCGCGTACGTGCGGCCCGGGT
>VFQN01001746.1_pt1 | contig 35326 bp, 42 predicted proteins | sample 3512371 | NCBI WGS metagenome assembly VFQN01 (sample SAMN10412370, study PRJNA504923) | tailings metagenome | isolation source: Replicate 2 from Balatoc abandoned mine | place: Philippines: Itogon, Benguet | collected 2017-08-28 | reverse complement strand
TGTCGTACATGCTTGACGGCACGTGTCCATATCCATGGCTGCTGGGTGGTGCCCCCTGGCCTTGGCCTTGACCTGGAGCTCCACACCGCATCGCCCTAGGACCCGTGTCTGAGGTGATCTCCCAGTGTGGGACCGGGGCAGGGGTGCATGGGTTCAGGTCAAAGCACTGTGAGGAGGGCCTGGGCATAAATCAGTAATGTGCGTCGGCACGCTGCACCCCAAGGCAGTGCCACCTGGTGTGCAGGTGTGTGGCTTAGGTGTGTGCTGTACAGACGCAGGTGGGAATGGCGTGCGTCACACCATCCAACTCGACATCAGTGCTTGAAGGTGCACTAACTCTGTGACCTGATCCGGATGAAGGCAAGGGCTGCATACCGTACCTAGCACAGCCGTACACGGCCTGACGTCTGCGACGGCACGCCCCTGGATACTAGTTACCAACCCACCATGGTTACACATGATAACAAGCCAGCAACTCTGACGACCAAAGCTACTTCAACTGCTGGCACGCGACTGCTTTAAATTTTCGCTAGGACCATCGACAGCGAGAGTCGCAACGAGGAGTGCTCAGGAGCTGTCCTCACAAAAGAAGAATAATATATATTGTGACTTGGATATGAAAGCCGGATCTGCGGTCAAGCAGCGAGACTGTTAAGCGGCCGGTACCTTTCCGTTTGCCAAACCATACCATCAGCATACCGCTCTACGCTTACTTACCATACCGTCAACACAATTTGCTGCCTATGTGGAGCTGTCCGGGGCAGCTGCCCGTCAACCCGGTGCAGCCCCTCCGCAGCGGACCTGGAGTCACCGCCCCACACGGCTTACGCAGGAAGCCAGCCCTGGGCCGCGTCCACGCGTGTTGCGTACTTAGTGCGAGCAGCAGTGATCAGCATGGAAGAAGCACGACCTGAAGCCAGTCCGGCTGTTAAGGGCCAGGAACGCCTGCTGCAGTAACGCACAGGAACGAGGTGCAAGGCTTCCCTACCACTGCAGGTGGTGTTTACGACAGTCAGGGGTCAGCTGCTGCTGCGGATATGGCTGACAAAGAAGAGGGATCCGTGCCAGATGCTGTATCCCCAGCTGGGGCCCCTGTCGCCCCGCCTGGCGACCCCGGGCCCCCTTCTTCACAGGCCCTGCCCCCAGCCCCAGCAGCGCTGCAACAGGAGCAGTTACAGCCGGACCCACAAGCACCCCCTCCGCCTCCCCTACCAGTCGTGCTACCTGCATCATCTGCCAGGGCAGCGTTGGGGTCCTTCCCTGGCATCGGAGGCCCAAACAGCATAGCCAGCCCTGACGCGCCCCACACCCCACACCCCCCCACGCCCGGCTCCACCAACCACGCCTCTCCCCAGCCCCAGCCCCAACCCCATCCTCATCCCCAGCCCCAGCTCCAGCCCCTGGCCCACCCTCATCCCCACCCCCACCCCCATCCCCATCCCTCGGTGCCCCACGTCGTCATCCCACCTCCCAGAGTCAGCACACGTGGCTCAGCGGCGGGCGCCCCACAGCCCGCCCGCCTGGGCCGCCCGCAGGAGGGGCCCCTGCGGCGCCGCCCCACGCGGCCCATCCAGAACCCCAACCGTTACGTCGTCCTGCCTCCGGAGCCGCAGTTAGTGCCCCGCTGGTCGCTTGTAGACACGGAGGACTGGGAGGCGGAGCCAGTGCCCCCTGCACTGGGCTCCCCGCAGCGGTCGCCCAGCCCCTCACGTGGTGGTGGGATGCAGGGTGATGAGGGCGGGGCCGGGCCGGGGCGGCGAGGGGCGGGCGGGGGAGAGGCAGACAGGGCCAGCGAGGGTGGGGTTAAGGGTAAGGGGGAGATGGGTGGTGAGGAGAGGGGGCATGCTATGGGCAGGGAAGGAGAGGGAGGGGCGGGGGATACGGGTGCGGACCAGGGACCTGTGGTGGGGCTGGAGACGATTGGGGAGGAGGAGGGCGAGGAGGGGGAGGGGGAGGAGGGGGAGGCTGGGGATGGGAAAGGGGATCTAAAGCAGGGTGACGCAGACCTGGCTGATGCTGATCCAGGCGTTGACCAGGACCCAGACGAGCCCACAGCTGCAGCTGCAGGGGACATGCAGCAGCTGCTAGGGGAACAGGGGCAGCTTGGGGATGAAGGGCTAGACACAGGAGGGGCTGCTGGTGTGCACGCCGCGGTCCACGTTGGCAGCACGAGGCGCAGCCTGGCGGCAGGGTGGCAGGGGCAGCCGGGGGAGCAGGGCGAGCCAGGGTTACAGGGCGCCCCCTTGCCGGGTCAGGTGGCGTCCATGGGTGGCGCCGAGGGGGCGGGGCTGCAGCCCGGGGGCGCTCACGGCTCCTCCGGCGGGGCTTCCAGCCGCGGGTCAGAGCTCCACCAGGGCGGCGAGCAGGGCGCCGGCATGCGCGACACTGCGCCCGACGTGCCGCCTGAGCTCGCGCACCTGCCCCCGGACTTGGCAGCCGCGTTTGCGGCCGCAGCGGCCTCCGGACGCCGCTGTGCCCACATCAGCGGCCACCGCGTAACGCCCACGGCTGCAGCGGTGTCCCCCGGGGCCGGGATGTCGCCCGGTGGACCGGGGCCCGGGGCACAGCAGGGTGGGGCAGCTGCCCCTGCGTCGGCCGTGGCGGCATCAGGGCAAGCCTCGGCTGCCCTCTCACGGCCACAGGGAGGAGCAGCAGCACCCGGGTTGAAGCTGCAGTACCCGGCTGCAGGGCCGCCGCTTCAGCCCTCGCCTGGGCGCTTCCTACGGCAGCAACTCCACGGGCACGCGGGCTTAGCGGGTGGTTCGGGCGGCGGCGGCGGCAGCAGCTGGGGCGCAGGGGCCGACCAGCAGACGCTGTGGGCTGCACCGCCGGGGGGCCTCCAGCCCTACCACCAGCAGCAGCAAGGTGCAGCACCCGCCCTGTTTTCCCGTGCGCGGGCGTACCGATCAGGGGAGCCCTCCTTGGTGAGCAGGTGCTTTGGATGCCTGGGTGCGTCGGGGCACGTGGTGCGGGCGGACCAGGAGAGCGAGCGCGTGTGGGGCTACCAGAGCTACCTGCAGCAGGTGGTGCCCAGGGGCAGGGGCCCGGGGCAGCAGCACGGGTTCAAGGCGGGCGTGGGGCTGGGTGCGGGTGGGGGTGCCGGCGTGGGCGTGGGCGGGACTGGGGCGAATGTAGGTGGAGCCGGGAGTGTTGGAGTGGACGGGGGTGCGGTGCATGGCAACGGCGGGGCGGTGGTGCGGATGGATGGAGGTGCGGGGGTAGACAGAGGTGCGGGGTTGGGCACAGGCGTGGGCCTGGTGTAAGGAACGGCGCGCTGGACTTAGAAATGGTGGCGTTTAGCCGGTCGATCTCAGGCTTGTCTGCCACGTATGACGGTTGGAACTTGGAAGTGAATGTTATAACTTTGGCGTGGGCATGGATGGGCGTCTGACGCATGGTGATCTTCGTAGCGTGGCTTGCGACTGGTGGGCTGAGGTGCATGAGTATGGGTGCGGGTGTGCAGCGGTTGGTGCTCACCCGGCGTGGCGCCATGGCCTCAGAGTAACGGCGTTGGTCCCATGATATTGCACGGCTGCAGCATATATTACACAGCGCTGGCTATGACACGGTGTTTGCATTGTTGATCAGGGGGACTGACTGACTGCGCCTTACACGAGAGCATTGCCCAGGCGCCCATGAAGCTGCTTTGTCAGTTGCCCGCAACTGCCGTACAGCTGAGCCGGTACGCTAAACTGTGTTAAGTGTTGGTGCAGGTGTACAGCAAACTGCCACGTTGTTCTGTGTGTATGCGTGCCGTATGTCAGAACGCGTTGCCACGCCGCGATGCGAAATCGCAAGGGCAGTCCCTGCAGCAAGGCGTACGGCGGTGCAGGACAAGGCCAGGGGAGAGACCCCGTTCCCTGACACCGCCCCACTACTTGCATACTCGTTGGAACTGTTGGCGTGTGGGGCATACCAGACGGAACGCAGAATGTTACATGGTCTATCATATAAGTCCCTGTGCTTGGTATGCAACCAACACGGGCCATGGAACCGACCTCCTCACGGCGACTGCTTGGCACCAACTCCATTGTGCAAAACTGGTCACCCTGTAAGTAAAGTAATCGAACATGCAGATACTCACTTTTCGCCGGAATTGCAGCTATGCAACGACGCGCAACTAATGCAGTTGGTGACAGGTTGGGCCCACAGTGGTACCACGGAGCGCCACACGTAGGGCTTCAGCTCATGCACAACACAATGCCAACTACCCGCCAATACGAACAACGGTTCAGTGACAGCAATCAGCAGCAGTACACGTTGAGAATGGCAGGGGGAACAGCTCAAGTACCTGCTTCCAAAAAGGCCAGCACGACGCATTACCTGCATCCACACTGACAGTTCGCATACCTGCAGCCGAACAGGCCTCAACGACGCGATATCTGCCCAGTATTCGCTGTAGCGCTGTGGAGGAACAGGCGCTGCAGCCGTACACGTGGCCGGTACATGCCTACCACGCCAGACCGCACGCCTCCCAGCCCTGCGCCGCGTCCAACAGTCAACAGTGCGCCACCAACTGTTGTCCAACACTTCCCACATCACTCTTCCACACGTCAGTGCAACGTACGGCAGCGCCTGCCTGCTCTACAGGATACTAGTGAAACACAATAGCTCAACATACCTCACCGCTTCCTCCGCTTCTGCTTCGGCTTGCTCCCACTCCCCTCGCCCTCCAGGCCTGCCCTCTCAGCTGCCTCATCAGCTCGCTTCCGCCCTCCTGCCCCCTTTCCACCTGCCTTCCTCCCACCCTTTTTGCTCCCTGCTGCTGCCTCGTGCCCCTGTTGCTCCCCGTCTTGCTCCTCTGCACCTTGCCCGGAGGCGTGTTCCTCGGCTTGCGCTGCGCCTTCTCCAACCTCCGGCCGCTCTCCCACAGCCTTGCCAGCCGGGCCGGCACCGGCTGTTGACCGCTCGGGGCCGCCTCCCGTGACTCCCGGCTGGGCCTCCTGGCCGCCGCCGCTTTCGCTCAGGAAGATGCGTTCCACTGCCTGTGGCAACGTTGTTACAGAGAGCAAGAACGGAGTGGGACCACAGCTGCGGCTGCGGCTCCCTCGGTGACCAGGTGTGGCACGTGGCGTGGGCCGCTGCGTCCTGCGCTCGACGGTTGCACCAAATATTCTTCTTGATTACAGCTGTATCAATGGGTTGGTACCTGCCAGAGTTCTAAAATACCGGCTTGAAGTCAGTGCTATGTGGGCTACGGGCGAGGTGGAGCGCAAGCAACCCGGCACGTCCACTGTGCTGCTGACGGCTGCACGGTAGCCTGCAGCTATGGGTCCCGACCCCGCCCCAACCCCCACCTGGTGCCACTGCTTCGGGTCCTCTTCGATCTGCGATATGTGGGTGGGATTGTATGGAGGCACCGATTAGGGCTGTTGCAAGAGGGGGCATCCACGACGGACTACGCCGGGCGTGCACAAAGTGCTCGTGCCCCGCTCGTGCGCACTGCGGCACTGCACGTAAAAGTAAACCCTGCGCTAAGGCCCATCATGGCGTGAAGACAGCTCCAGCCGCGCTGCAATGCACACTCCTGATTCGATAACAACTGTGTTGCAGTAGGGTGTTGTGGTGCAGCGTAGGGCTTGCCACATAACACTAAACCTGAACCTGCGCAAGGTTTTGCACCGAGCAGAGCACTTTGAAAGCACTGCAGACACGGGTCCTAGGCCGATGTGGTGTCGAGCTCCAGGCCAGACTCAAAGTCCCGCGTATGCGCTGCCCCCTACGTACGGCCTCCACCCCACCAGCCATCGATGTGAACACGTGCAACCTAGAATGTACGAAAACCGTGGGGTTGTCAACGGGCGACTAGCTGCCTCCCACTGGTCTCCATGCCACGCGGCAAGGCAAACAGGGGTGGTCATTACAACGGCTAGGACGCTAGGTCAGGGTGGCTTGCCCGTATGTAGATCAGGGCTGCGGGTCCAGAACGTTTGCCAAGCACCACGGCCACGGCCACAGCATACCCACTAGCAGCTTGGCCAGCAGCAGGCGGATGTGCTTGCAGTCGCGCTTGCGTATGCGGCAGTCCATGCAGTTGCACACCCGCCGCGCGTCGCTGAGCCGCACTGTGTAGTGGGTGCCGGTGGAGCCGATCACCACAAACCTACGCGTGGTGGGGGGAAGAGGACGGGATGGGCTGTTGCCGTGTTGCACCACGACAAGGTGTGTGTTATACTGAGCGGCAAGGCAAGTCGGAGCCTGGCAGGAAGGATTTGACGGTCAGCGTACGGGTCAACGGCGAATGGTAATGCGAGGGCGCAACGCCTCGTAAACCATACCCATGCGTCTGCCCCCATGCCCCTCCTGTAGAGCCTCAGCCTGCCATACCTTTCCACTGTTAACCCACACTGCCTGTTCGTCCGTCAGGTCAACTCGTCCCTGCAGCTGTAGCGTACACCGAACGCCCCGCACCCGCATTCCCCTACTAACCCACACCTTCCCCCTGTTAACCCACACTGCCTGCTCCTCCGTCAGGTCCACCAGCCCCTCCAGCTCCAGCTCCCGCAGCCGAGAGGCCTCACGGACACGCATGGACTCAGCCTGGGGAGCACAGCAGCGGGCAGGGCGCAGGTGCAGGGGGCAGACGGCGCCACGCTGGGTTTCACGCCAATGAAAAGGCTACTGAGCAGGTATAGCGCGCAGCAGAGCAGGCGGTATAAGTGTGAGACATGCATGTCGGCGGCTGGGCGTTAGGTGCGGCCTGGGTCACTAGCGAGCTGCCGCTCAGCCCGCCGACGGCAGCAGCCCCTGGTGTCTACCCGGGCCGCCGTGCGCTTGCTGCGGTGCTGCCAAGCCAAACGGTAACCTGCAAGCTTTGTCAGAGGATGCCTCGAGGTGTACAGAACGCCAAACGCAGGTGCCTAGCGGGTGCGCCAGGCCCCTAGGCGCGTGCGCCTGGCCGAGCGCACCCACCCGACCTTTCGATAGCCACATGCCCACCCACCCGCGCCGCAATCTCCTCCTCTGTCAGGCCCTCCGGCGGCTCCTCCGCGCCCCGCCTCCGCGCTGCCCCCACTCCCGCCCCCGCCGCCCCCTGCTCCTCCGCCTGGCCGTGCTGCCCTAGCTGCAGCAGCTGCGGGGCAGCATCGCCGCCGTCGCCTCCCTCGCCCTGCCCGGCCTCGCCCCCGCGGTGCCGCGCAGACCTGCGAACCGAAAAGGCGTGCGGAACCAGTGGGTTGTAATCGCCGCAGCTGCTTGCCACAGGAGCATGTAACGCAACATGCGAATCCACGCAACATAGGTGGAGGTGCATCGTATAGGCGGGCAGATACGGGCATGGTCGTGAGTTGGGAGCAAACTGTGTGCATTGAATGGTGTGACGCGGTGTCAAACGAAAGATGTAATGCCACATCGGCACATGTCCCTGGCAGTGGCCTAATCCGTTCCTCGTCATTCGCCACGCACCTCCGTGTGGGTTGAAGCTGCTGCTCCTGCGGGGCGTGACGTGCGGCCCGCGGCCTGGCGCGCTGCCGAGCCTCCGCCTCCCTACATACGCAGCAATCGCAAGTGCGGTGCACACGTAAAAAGAGCATTCTCAAACTGCAGGCGCGATTGCCTCCTATGCAGTGTGGTCCTTCGTGGTATGCTCGCAACTTTCACAGGTGCGGTGTGGGAGGGAGGCACGGCACACATGTGTTGCTGTTCTCCTTTCGCCTCTCATCCTTGTGGGCCCCCTGGAGCCTTTTCATTGGACACACAGTGCATAAGTAGACGTACTGATACAAGTACGCTGGTACAATGCTGTTTCAGGCCGTTGTCCACCTGCCCCACCTCCGGTGCTGTGCCAGGTCCTTGAGTTCCAGCACCGCCACCGGAATACCCAGCGCCATCAGCCGAGCGCGATTTCGCGCCATCCTGAAAACAAAGATATGCAGCATAAGTAGTGCAGTAAGTCATTGGGCCACTTGGCAGCAACCGGGTCCGACAGCCCCAGCACGCGTGGCACGGCTTCGGGCAAAGTTGAAGTCGAGACTACGCGGTCAATACATGCACTAGTTCGCAAAGCTTACAGTTGTAATCTTTCCATCTCAAGGGCAGACAGTCCATGCGCGTCGTCCCCTTGGTCCGACGCTTGACTGCCTTCCTCAGGTTTGGCCATAGCGTCTATACGTCGCGAGGGCCGGTAGCGGCAGGTAAAATGGTATGCTAGATGCGAGTGTATCCAAGTCTCATATGCAGCAGTGACTAGGGCGTACGGCCCGGCACGCCTCGAATGCCATGCACGCTGCCATGTGCCGTGGCAGCTCGTGGTCCCCTCTCCCCTGCCCGCCAGTCCTGGCCCCCCAGGGGTCCCGCCAATTGCGAATAAAGCGCTGAATCTGATTGATTGAATCTTAAGTAGGCATGTTTTGCACGACGGTAGGTGGCGGACGTAACCCCTGCGCACCGCCAGCGTGACGCAAACACGCAGTCCACCGAATACACCACCGACACACAGTGCCTGCCAGCATTACCATCTCGAGCAGCAAGACAGATTTGGGGGAGACATGCCTCGACCTACTGCAGGCGTGGCTCCGTGGGGGTATGGTGCTTGGTGCAGGCACGACGGGCTACACGTCGCAGCTCGCAGGTACAGCTGATCGAGGAAGACCTCAATGCCTGTCACATGTGAAGGACAAACATGCTGGAAACCCACCCCTTCACACCATACTTAGCCCTGCAGTCTGCACAGCTGCACCTGGCTGCACTGCTGGTAACCTGCAAGTCTCGATGCGATGGCGACAACGTTATGGAGCACAGAGGCGCATTTTGGGAACCAGGCGGCCATCCGGTGCACCACGCGTGCACCGATATCTCCGGCACAGGGCACCCTGCCCCAAACTGGTCCCTTCTGCAGTGTCTGCAAGGATTACACCGGCAACGATTCGTGTCAAGACTGTCAATGGCTACACGTATCAGGGTGGAACAGCAGCAAAATGCGTGCAAGTGGGCAGTAAAGCTTCTGTCCCACGCACGGGGGGCAGCAGCAGGGTTCGTGCATCGGCGCATGTGCAGGCGTGTGCATCGGTAAGACGTCTATGAGGGACGTGGCTGTACTGGAATGTAGCATGGTGACGTTTTAAACAGCCTGCGAGGGGATGGATGATGGAGCTTGCGTGCCGGGCGGTGGCAGCGTGAAGTACGACGTGCGGTGGCGGGACGACCTTTCACCTGCTTGAGGCCACAGGGGCTCCCCTGGTCAGGCCTTTACCATGTTGGGTAGACGCAGGCAAATCTCGTAGTGGAGTCACTAGGTAGGAACAACTGCAGAAGTTATCCTGTAGCTCCATGGGTGCCTCGGGTCCCGGGCATCACAGCAAAGCTTGCAACAGCGGGGGCGGTTCTGGCCTGCGCTGGCCTGCGCGTCCAGCGCCTCCCACTAATACCGCGAGCTGACCAGCTACACGCATGGTATGCGAATGGTGTACAAGAAAAGCTGAATAGCATTTCATCTACTTCTTGCCTCGGCTCGGTACTCGTCTACTCGAGGCTGAAGAAACCGCAGCGCTAACGAACACAACGGCCGTGTACTAGAGGCCGTACTTTTCAAGGTCGTAGTACTGTAACCCTACCTTTGACTGCGGTGGTTGCTGTTAGCGTCTAACGGGACATTTTCTGAACGCTGGAACAAATGAGCTGAGCGGGTTGACGCGCGCCCGCGCAACCACGGCTGTTGCCCCTGATGACTTGCAAAAGAGCGCTGCTGCTCCTATTTAAGACAATAATCTTTACTCTTCAATGCCAATCTCAGCTCATTGTGCCGCCGGCTGCTTTCGTCGCACAACAGTGCCGTCCCGCGCCAGGCGGGACAGGCGGTGATGTGGACTGCTACATTAGTGACAACATTAACTTTTACCAGGAAGACGGTTCTGGACCTACCAGCATCTCGCAGAACACACGGTTCCTTGGCACGTTAGTAGACGATGCCAGCCTCGATATTCCCGTCCTGGAATTAGGGAGCCTCACAGACCTTTTTCGGATAGAAGCTGGCGCAACTTTGACTCTGCAGAACCTGCGGCTACGCTCGGTGGTACTGCCCGAGGGGCCCGTCTCTCCTCTCTCTTTCCTCGCCGCTTCTGCGTTCGCCTTCGCCGCCCCCCTTTCCAACGAGACCACAACCGGGACAAACACCACCTCCGACACCGCCGTCAATCCATGCAGCGCCCTTGAATCCCAGGCGTCGTTGACGAACGGTGTGGAAGCACCGAGCTGCAGCCCTCAGCTGCTGCTACAGGACGTGGTTTTGGAGACCAAAACCTGTTCGGCACTGCTAGCCCACCAGGAACTGGCCTGCCGTTTGGCCCCCTCGCCCCACTTTGCCGTATCCCCCGGCTCGCTGGTTGTACTGTCGTACACAACCCCACGCGTACGGGCGCGTAACGTGACGTTGACATGCTCATCCCAGCCCTTGCTGACGCCGCCCTGCGTGGCGGCGGTGGTGGGCAGTGGACAGCAGCTGGTTGTCGCACTCAGCACACAGCAGGTAAGACACAGGGCGACTAGGAGCGCACGACCCCTCAGTGCTGCGTAAAGGCAACGTGTGCACGACTACGTGTCTCTCGTTCCGCCAACGGTCCAACGTAATCGCATTACGCTGTGCCGGTCGTGCTTGTCTTTGGTACCTAACACCGCAACCTGGTCATTGCACAGCCCACAGTCCAACCGTGCTGAGCCCATCTGCATGCTACACCCCGCACCAGGTTTGGGACCCAGACTACGGCGCGGGACTCCCCTTCTACGCTTTCCTCTCAAACAGCATTAGCCTGGCGGGGGTGTCGCACCCCCCGCCGCTCTTTGAGGGCGGCCCCTACGTCACCATCAGCTCCAACCCCACAGTCATCGCAGCAGCGCCACCCCACCAGCTGCCTCAGACCCCCATGCCACCACCCGCCCAGCCGCCGCCTGGGAGGGGCAGCGGGAACGGGAGTGGGAGCGGAGCGGCTGCTGCTGCTGCCGCCTTGTCGCCGTTTCCGTTGCCGGAGACGGTTGTGGACCTCAGCGGCAGCGGGGACGTGTTTGCTGTGGACTGGTCTGGGCGCGTGGAGCTGCGGCACGTGGTGCTCCGGAATCCGCCGACCAGCGCCGACACGTGGACGTACCCGCAGGTACGGCGCGGCGTTGGAACGTAAAGGCGCTTGCTAGCGCTAGCGGGCTGGGGGCTATCTATTCTGGCCAGGGCCAGGTGCCGTGGGATGGGGTCTTGGGCGCTGCGGTACGTCCATGGGGCGACAGGTAGCGGCAGTGCCGTGTTACATACGGTATGGCCACCTCGGGCCAGCGCCTGAGTGTGTTTGCCTTCCTTCTCCTCCCCCCCTCCTCCTGTCGTCCTACCGCCTAACCCCCCCTCCTCCTCCCCAGACGCTGCTGTCCCTGTCGCTGTGGACGTTCCACTTCCCCCGCCGCGCGTTGACCTCCCAGCGGTCGCCTAAGCTGCGTCTGGTGGGGTGCGCCGTGGAGCTACCGAACAGCGAGTTGGCCATGGCGCACGCGGGTTAGTGTGGAGTGTGGGGCGTGGGATAACCGCACAGCGGCAAAGCAACAGACACGGGGACCAGTAGGTTTGCGGAGAGCGTGGTTTAGCGGGTTGTGGTGAGAAGGCAGAACCCAGGGTTCTGGCGGCGGTGTTTCGTCGTACTTGAAACGCACGCATGTGGACCTAGGGTGTGCGTCACACGAGGCCGGGTGCAGGCTTCGCGTAATCGGCCAGAGAGACGCTTGAGCTACAACCGGCTCTGTGCATGGCCTCCGGGCCGACGCCACGATACAGGTTGGCTTAGGCCTTTTTCGACGAACAAGCGTGCATACCCCGTACCGCCAACTGCCCTTGCGTTGCCCCGTGCCCGCCGCCCGACCGCTACCCTTCCCTCTCCCTCTCCCACTCTCATCCGCACCCACACCCGCACACCTGCCCCTCCCTGCAGAGCTCACCGGCTCTGTGCCGCCCGCGCTGACCAGCTCGCTGTGCACCACCTCCAGCGGCACCTTCCTCACAGAGGTGGCCAACGCCACGGCCCTGCCCGGGGGCGGCCTGGCGCTGGGGCGGCTGTCCTTCTGGGGCTCACGCATGCTGTACGTCAACACCACCCTGCTGCCCGTGGGCAACACTTCCACCCCAGCCCCAGCCCCAACGCCAACCAGCAGCAATAGCAGCAGTGGTGGTAGTGGTGGTGGAGGAGGGGCAAGAGGGGGAAACGCGAGCGTGGGGGCGGTGGCGGTTCCGCAGCGGCCGCTGCTGTGCAGCCTGCTGCCCCTGGGGCGTGTGGCGGGGCGGGGTCCTGGCGGGGCGGTGGCCATGGACGCTGTGGGCCAGGCGTGGGACCCCACCACGCCCTTGGACCTGTCAACGGTGCTGGCGCTGGGGGACATGGAGGGAACGCGGGTGGTGGTGCTGCAGCAGGACGCCGCGCTGCAGGTGGGCGCGATTGTGTGGCAGTACACGAGCCAATGGGATTCCCAACACACTACGACCCGTAGTCCGGTGCCGCCACTGTGTTGACCAGATAGCGTTGGCGCTAAATTGACGGGGACGCCTTCCAGCCACGCGCCCATTGAACCCCTGCCCCTTTGCCTCTTGCCGCCCTGCGCCCCCTGTGGTCTCTCCCCAGCTGGTCAACCCCTCCCCCGGCACCTACGCCTTCCGCTTCCTGGGCTTCGACACCTCCCAAGCCCTCATCTCCAACACCACACTGCTGCTAGGCCACCCGCTGCTTCCCCGCCTGCTGGACCTGCGTGCAGAGCCCGCCCTGCTCAACCTGCGTGCCCCCACCGCCTCCCTCACCCTGCGCCACGTCACTCTCGGCAGCCTCTCCGCCGCCGGCGCATACCGCCACCGCTTCCTGGAGGCGCCTCCGCCATCGCCCCCATCCCCGCGAGCGCCCCGCCCACCGTCACGGCCGCCGCCCGCGCCGCCGCCAGAGCCGCCGTCTGCTCCGCTACGGCCATTCGCGCCCCAGTCTCCCAATCGACCCTTCCTCCCACCGTCGTTTCCTTCCCCTCCCCCCGCTCCCTTCCCACCACCTCCCTCGCCTCCGCCGCCGCTGCCGGATGCTCCCACATCGCCTCCACCGCCGCCGCCGTCGGCGCCGCCAGGAGCACCGGTTGGCGTCCGCCGACGGCATTCCCGCCGCCTCAAACAGATCCTGAACGACCGTACAGAGTATATCACACTGGGCCCGCGACCCGGCACTGAGCCCACCGGTGGGCTACCGCGGGGCTTCAGCAACTTCACGTCCTGCCTGTGGGCCTTGGACTTTAGCCGCACGGCGGCGGCGGCACGCGCAGCGGCGGCCTCCGCCGCCGCCTTCGCCGCTGCCTCAGCTGAGGACTCCATCCTCCTGCGCGGATGGGGCGACGGCGGCGGGCCGGTGCGTGCGTTCCTGGATGCTGCCGTGCTGCTGGTCCCGCCAAAGGAGCTGGCGTTACTGGCGTGGGTGGCGGCGGGCGGGATTCCGACGTCGTCAGCGGCGGCGGCGGCGGCCCGCGTACGGTTCCCCGACGCCGCCATCGCGTCGGCCCTGAGGGGCATGACCGCCGCATCGCGGGTGGCGTCGTACGGCTTTGCTGACGGCACGCAGGTGCCGTACGATGGCAGCAGCGGCGGCGGGGCGGCGGCGGAGCTCCGGGCGCTGGCGGAGGCGGCGCTGGCGGCAATTGAGATGGCGGACTGGGATGGCGGCGGCGGCGGCAGCGCAGTAGCTCAGGACGGGGAAGGCGCGGATGCCCCAACGACCACGGGGGATACCACTGGTGGCATCGCCAGTATCACCTTTGCGGTATGGAGCTGGTGCGGCCTACTGGGCCGCAACGTCACGCTGTCCACACGGATGCCCTCCAGCCAGACGTACGACACTAGTCAGCTGGTCACCCTGGACGTGGCCCTGCCGTACTCCTACCGGGCAGGTCCCGCGCCGCCGGCGCTACCCGACGCCCCGCCAACGCCGCCATCTGCGCCCCTTTCACCACCCCCTGGTGCCTCGGGAGGCTTTCCCGGCACCCGTGCGACCCCCCCGTCCGCGCCGCAGCAGCTGCGCATGCCGCCCTCCTCTCCTCCACTGCCACCTGCCTCGCTGACAGGAGGGCAGGGTGAGGGAGGCGGCATGAGCACTGGCGAGATTGTGGGCACGGCTGTGGGCGTGGGGGTAGGCACGCTGCTGTTGCTGGCGTTTGCGTGCGTGGTGTGGCATGCGCTGCGCAACAGGCGGCGGCGGGACGCTGAACAGCGAGGGTTGAAGGCGGAAGCAGCAGCGGGAGCACAGGGCGGCCTGACGCTGGTTGCGATTGCCAGCAGCAGCGGGCCCGGGAGCGGCGAAGGAAGCGCCTCGGCGGGGCTGGAGCAGCTGCAGCTGCAGTACCGCAACACTCACGTGCAAGTGAGCGACGCACCGCAACTGCAGCAGCAACAGCTGGAGGTCGTTCCTGGGGGCGTGAGTGGCGCGAAAGAGGTGCTCCCGGCTGCCTACACCTTCCGCAGCATGACCACGGGCACGACCACGGGCAGCCAGTCCTTCAGGTCCAACACGGACGACACCGGGCAGCGCCCGCCCAGCGGCAGCATTGGCGGCACCAGCGGCATTGGCGGCACCAGTGGCAACGGGCGCAGCGGCGTGGCGCGGTCACTACAGAAGTCGGCATCTGTGGGTCACCGCCCGCCGTCGTCCAGCAGCCGCGCCAGCCGCCGGTCATCAGACCCCCCCGGCACCTTAGGAAAGGCCGACAGGAACGCTGTGGCGATTGCGGTGTTAGCGGAAAGCACTGTGCCCGCTGCCGCCGCCGCCGCCGCCGCCGCCGCTGTTTCTGCCGCGGCCCCTGGTTTGGCGGCGGAAGCTTTAGCCTTCGCTGGAGCCGGCGCCAGAACGGCAACTGCACCAGGGATAAGAGCAGCATGCGAAAGCATTAACAAGGGCGTGGGGTTTGGTGGTGGCTTGGACACAGTGGCGGGCGCGGGCGGCGATGGCGAGTTTGGCGGGCTTCGGGGCCTTGTGTGCTTGGGGGAGCTGGGCAAGGGGTCGCAGGGTGTGGTGCACCGGGGGCGGTGGAAGGGGCTGGACGTGGCGGTCAAGAGCATCGTCTTCCACGCACACGCGGTGAGTGTGTGGGTGTAAGTGTGGATGCGGTTTGGCTTGGGGTGAAGCGTTATGGAATCGGGGTTGGGGGAAATGAGCCATAGTGTCGGTCGCGCTGGCGGATGGGGCACACATGCGCTTGCAGTGCTTCGCTGCAAGTTATAGCGTGATGCCACCGTGCACGGTGCTGCTTGTTCCAGCAAGCAGTATGCGGCACTTGTAGCATTGCTAACTGACCCTCTGTTGTTGGTACACCTTGTATGCAGGCTGGAGCCCAAACAGGCACCACCGACCCACGGGACGGTGGCAGCGCCGCCGGCGCCAAGAGCAGCAGCGGCGGGAGCGATGACGGAACGTTGGAGCGTGTGGTGCGGGAGGCAGCCATCAGCGCCTCCGTGTCGCACCCCAACGTGGTGGCGACCTACCACCACCACCTCGAGCGCGTAACACACAAGGACCCTGGCGTAGCTGCAGCGGACGGCAGGAACAGCTTGGACTGTAGCGTCAGCGGCAGTGGGGCCGGAGCTTCGGCTGAGGGCATGGCTGCAGGGGTGGTGGGGGCCGGCGGGGGTGGCGACGGCGGGGCTGAGGGTGGAGGTGGAAGTGCAGGTGGCGGGGGCAGCGAGGCGCAGGTGTGGAGACTGGTGCAGGTGCTGGAGCTGTGCGATGCCGGCAGCCTGCGGGATTGCCTCCAGGGTGAGCTGTTTGCGGGGCACGACGTAGAGCCTGAAAGTGAGCAGCAGCAGCAGCTAAAGAAGATACAGCAGCAGAAGCAACAGGGACATGCAGGGGCCGGAACAGGTGGGGGGCAAGGCGTAAGGGCTGGGCCAGAGGCGGGCGGGCAGGGGACCGAAGCACGTGCAGGCGCTGAGACGGCAGCAGCAGCGGTGGAGGAGCTGTCAGGGGCGGCTAATGATACAACGGGGGAGGAGCCGTTGTCGACAGCGTGGTTCAGCCGTGCGCAGCCGCACCCGCACGCGCGTGTGGTGGTGCTGCTGGCGCTGCAGGTGGCACGTGGTGTGGCGTACCTGCACTCCCGGGGGGTGGTGCACTGCGACCTCAGCAGTGCCAATGTGCTGCTAAAGCGGGCGGGGGGCGGGGGCGGGGGACCGGATGGGCCGGATGTGAGCAGTAGCGGTGGTGCAGGCGGGAGGAGCCGTGGAGGCGGCGAAGGCGGCGGCGGCGGTGTCGTGGCCCAGGGGCAGCGGTTCTGGTGCAGTTACGTGGCAAAGGTGAGGCGGTGGCGGGGTAGGATGTGAGGGGGCAGTGGCTCAGCGGGGCAGGGCAGGCACGTGCCGTGCCTTGGTACGGCACGTGTAAGCTTGTGCGTGTCCATAATGCTACCCCACAGGTCCCGTACAGCGCACCCGTCCTTGTACCGCACCTCCTTATTCTCATCAAGCGGATGTCCTGCCCTTCAAACATGTGTGCCGCGCCTCGTGTTATCTTGGCTTGTATCTGTTCTTGCGACTGCGCAGGTGGCGGACTTCGGGCTGGCTGGTCGGCTGCAGGAGCACCAAGGCGACGGCGACGGCCGCACCCACCGGTCTGGCGCCACCAGGTAAGCAGGGGTATGTGGAATTGTGGATTGCACTGGTGACCACGGGGGTCCTGTTCGCTGGCTGTGTTTCATGTGCGGAGCTGCGGGTTGGAGGGGGAGGACACCCGCACCGCCTCCCCAAGCATGGTGTCTACCTGGATCGGCCGAGCCCGTTGCAGCTTTCAGCGGTCGTATTATGCTACCTCCTGTGAGCGATACGCGTGGCAAGCGCCCCGCTGGGGCAGCTCTCAGTACATGCTCCTTTCCCATCCCCGCGTACTAACTGCAAACCCTTTTCGCGCACTGCACCCCGCTTTGAGTCCGCGCAGGCAGCCTAGCCTCTACTCCGCCCCCGAGCTTGCACTGTACGGCAGGGCATCCTTCGCAACCGACTCGTACGCCTTTGCCGTACTGCTGTGGGAGCTGGCGCACGGGCGGGCGCTGCCCGAGCTGTTGACGCGGCCGGAGGGGGCGGCGGCGAGGGAGTGGCTTAGCAAGCGGCACTGCGCGGTGCTGCCGCAGCAAGCAGGCACGGACCGGGGCAGGGTCGCGGATGCAGATGAGGACAAGGGTGGGGGTGTGGGTGCGCTGCCGGCTGATGCGCTGGTGTGGCCCGAGGGTACACCTGCGGGCTGTGTGGAGCTAGCTGGGGAATGTCTCAGGGAGGAGGCGGGGCTGCGGCCGAGCTTTGAGGGCATCTGCGGCAGGCTGGAGGCCATACTTCAGGAGCTGGGCGGGTCGTAGTGGGGGCTCTTGTACATTGACACATGCTACCAAAACATCTGCCTGTTGGAGCCGGACTGCTGTCGAACTAAATTGATACATTTGCTACATCGGGGCACGGAAGTTGCAGCGTGCCAAAGCAACTGTGGCAGGTTGGAGGCCGTCCTAAAGGAGCCGTGTGCGCCGTGTTGAACCAGTAATCAATCACGCTTTTTCCCAACGTACGTCAAATAGCAGGTTTATTTCGTGTTGAGATTGCGATGTACTGTGGCAGGCCTCACGCAGGCGGCGCTGAGGCTCGGGTGGGCTGCAGGTGCAGCTGGTGCTGGAGAGGGTCTTTCTCCCATGTGGGTCTGTGGCCATTGGGCTGTGGAGGCAGGGCGGGTGGCCTAGCTGCCTGTAGGGAAGCCGGTTTGTGCTTGCAGGCTTGGCACAGAAGTTCGGGAGACGTTTAGCTCTGTTGAGGCGTGTCGGAGTGTACATAGGCTGGCTGTGGAGAGGGTGTCTTATTGCCGATGTGGGTACGCATACGGCGGGCACGTCCACGGACACTGGGCAACGAATAAGGCACTTCAAGTGGGGATCTGGTGCTGAGTATATCCCGTTGTGCATCCTGTGTCGTGCGCGGGCGGCGCCATAAAAGGGAACGGAACCCAGGTGGTGCACACGACTTGCAGGGTGGGGTTAGGGGTGGGGTTGCCCTCAGCCCCTCACGCTGACGCTGTGGCATGCATTGTGCGCTGGTGGCACGTGTCAGCGCCCAGCGGCGCTGCTAATTAGCCAGGGATGCGTTGGGGGTGTTACATGTGTCTAGAGCGTGCAGCATGGATGGCCTGAAGTGCAGGCATGTATGTGAAATCATCTTGACCCGATCATTAACCCGACTGCTGCGGTTTGCAATGCACTGCGCTGTGGACCTGTGGTTGGTGTGTGCTACAGGTGGTCCCATATCGGCCTTTCAGCTGAACGTGGGTTTCCAATTTAGAACGGGTGCCATGTGGACACATGTGTTGGTAGGCCGATGGGGAACCTCCGGTACCTCAATTGTTCTCTCTTATCCACGTATCCAGTCTTCCTGCCGTCTGGCCTTTTCCTACTCAACCTGCGGCTGGCACGCACACATGCAAGGCCCCTTTGTCACGCCGCTGCATGCTGCATGTTTTACTATGCTACACCGGTACGCTGTGTACGGTATGTCACACCGATGAGCTGCGATGAGTGATTGGGCTCCTGGCCTCCTGCACGTCGGTGGCAGGCAGGGCGGTATGGTGGGCACTTAACGCCTGCCTATATATGGGCTTTGTGCCTAACGCTCTGGGGAATGACATCCTTTGGTGTACCGTACCAACAACAGCAGGGGAGCGCCCCCTGGCTGCCGTGGCTCATAGTGTCTCCTGCTTCACTGGCACCCTTTCCCCATGCAACCGTCAGAACTGCAACTGGCCTGTGATGGCCTCAGGGGACGTCCCATAATAGTGCCATTGATGGCCTCCTGCAGCCTCCTGCCAGCTCCAACGCCGTGACGCCAAGCGTCCATCGCTCCATCCAGGTCCATCCTTGCACCAGGACAGCAGCACTGGCAGCGCTTATAATTAGGTCTAAAGAACCTGGTGACAAAGAGTAATAGCTGCCCTGTGGCGGCTCACACAGGCTCACACGATCAACATGAAACCCCAGCTGCCAGGTAGATTCCTCGTGTAACTGAGCCTCTAACACACTAACGGCTTTGGGCATGCAGGCCCGCCTTGCAACAGGCCTGCGTCACCCTGCGTTTCTGCCCTCGGCCCCGCCAAGCTGACTCGTGCATTTGAACCACCGTAAACAAGACTGAACACCTCCGCTTGCTTGAGGCACGTAAGATGTGTACTACATGCTTCATGATGTGCATTTTTGTTAGCAGCTGCGTGAGGTGAGAACTGTTCCGGAACGGCCCATCGACGTTCTGGCAGTTGGCTCCTTTCGCGGGAGCTAGGATAGAAGGTCTGGCCCAAATGGGCATACGTTTGACATACATCATATCCCATTTTTAAAATAAAATCTGCGTAAGTCACTTACAACTAGAGATACGGGTCGGCACGGCCATGGCCTCCCTGAGCGCAACACGTCTTCAGTTCTCCCGCACTAAAGCGATCACGTCGACTTGCAGCCGGCGCTATGTGGTCCATGCGGCTGCCTCCGGGCGCCAGGCTGCTACCGGCGACAAAGCGGCTGGCGTGTCGGAATGCAACCGCAGGACCGTCATGGGTCTGGGCGCGGTTGCTGCCACCGTCGCAACGCTGCCGCAGTCCGTTGCTTACGCTGCTGGTGGGTCAAAGGCGTAGCATACTTTTTGTCGCTCACAGGCTCCCTGGTCGCTGTTGACATGTCCATCGCCCGGACCTCTGCCCCTGCCCTGGCCAGTGGACCCCGTTGCCTCACTCCAAGGCGCATACGCCGCATTTGGCGAGACCGTGGCCACTAGGGACACGTCCAAGGTCCTTGCCTACGTCGCAGACAACGTGACCTGGTGAGCTGGTGGTGCTGGCTTGCTAGGGCCCATGCGTGCCTATTGCCTAACCCCACCTGCGCCAGTACCGTAAGCCCCTCTGGGGCGACCCGCCAGGCAGCAACGAACACGGGCCTTCACTATTTCATCTACTGGATGTAGTAACTGCATGAGGTCGTGGGTGCACGGCTAGTTGCACCCGTCTGCGGCCGCATGCACGCTCTGCCTCCTGCCCGGTCATGCCCCTGCTTACATCACCCTGGCATATCCCGTCTTGGCTTGGTACCTATGAATGATGCATTTTACCGCATTGCTGGCCACCGCTACCCCGCTTTTGCAGGAGCACGAACGTGAACGGTGGCTTTGAAACCAAGGTGTGACGCGCGTGTCATGAGCCAAGCGAGAGCCGTGTACCGGTATTTAGTTGGAGGGTTTCACAGGCAAGGGGCTAGGGTTTAGGCGGCCTGTAGGCATCGGACACCGTTGCTGGCGCACCGTTCCCGTCCAGGTGCATGGCCAAGTTTCCAGCTTGATGGGTAGCAGGGGTGCGGGGCCAACATCTTAATGCATGCGTACCGCCACCTACGTCAAACACGCTTCCATTCACATCTGCACCACGTGGGTTTAGGCTGGGCTGTGCATACATGGCAGCGCGCCGGGAGCACATGTAGCCGCTTGCATCGCAGTGGACATGTGTAGCTAGCAACCGCTTGCACGGGTTTGCCTGTGCACGTGCGCGGGGCCAGGCTTCTAGGACTGGTTCATCATAGCGGTAGGGCCCCACCATACCGCGTGCGCGGGCGTACCCCAGCTTGCTGCGTATGTGTACCCCTCCACCCGCGTATCCGGTCAGTGCACCTGTAACTGCCACCACACGGCCGCATGCACGCGTGCCCCGGCCGGCTTGGGGCCGTACTGCCAGGAAGCTGTCCACGCATCGGAAATGATGGTGAGCCCCGTGCGTCATGCAATACTGTGCACGCAGAACGTTGCCGGCGTCAAGCGGTTCTTCGAGTGGATTAACGACAACATCTCCGTCACCAGCTTCGTGGTGGGTACGGTGGCATGGGACGTGGAAGGGCGCCTTACGGGACGTGCGGGTCCCGACCGTCCTTGATCTCGACCCAGCCGCCGCTGTGTTGCCCTGTGCTCAGCTGATCTGTGCGGTATTCCACGCTCATGATGACAGCTTCGTGGTGGGTGGCGTGCGTGTTACACAGTAAACGTACGAAACGCCGCCCCGGGGCGGGCTGCTAAGCTCGGTGCTGCGCTGTGCAGAGCTGGCAGCAGCTGGGCTGCTCACTCTGTCCTTATCCTGACACCTGGCATTAGACGCGACCTTCTACCCGCGATAAGGCAAGGCATGTATTGGTACATTGCGAAGGTAATGATGCAGTGGCCCTTGTGCCTATGCCACGCAGCCCACCAAGTTCGTGGTCCAGGGCAACCAGGTGGTGTCCCTCGTGGAGTACGCCGGCACATCCAAGGTGCGCGTCCGTCCTGTGTTTTATCTTGTTGCATTGTTGATACATGCTTCGTTACCCCTGCACCGCGTCCAACTGCATTCCCTAGGTGAGTGCGCGGCCCTGCGCCCGAGGTTGGTCCCTGCAGACGGGTTCCGGAGAGTTGAGGTGTATCGGGGTCTGTGATGTCATATGCATGAGGCACAGCCTAGCCGTGATATGGCCTACCGGTCTGGCGCACTGACATGCGCCGGGGCCAGCGTCCAGGTGCGACTTCACGGCGTGACATGTTGCTGCTTCGCGCGGCACCAACGTACGCTGCCGTATCGGGATCCTGGCGTTGACTTGGTGCAGCCCTGACTACGGATGTGTTCCTCATCTGCAAGTCTGCCCGTTGGCACAAACAAACACGTCATCGTGACCCTACTCTGCTGTTGGCCCCTCCCTGTTATGCCCCAGGCCACTGGCAAGCCGTTCAAGGCAGAGCTGGCGCAGTTCTTTGAGTTTGATTCCTCCGGCAAGGTGAGGTGGAGGGCTGGGCGCTGGGGGCAGGCGCAGGGCGGGGGCGCAGGGCAGCAGGTCACACGGACTCTGGGGCCCCTTCTTTCTCGCGTTGCTCGACCCTTCGGGCACCTCCAGGTGGCATGCACGTCAAGGCTGTTCACGCACGCCCATGCATACTTGCAATGTGACGTGCGGAATGCGAACCAGGGGAGACCTATCCCTGACGCGAGCTGACCAGCACGCACGGGTGGACGGAAAACGAGTGCAGGGTCGGGGGCTGCACGCTAGCCCCCAATGGGGCAGTCGAGAACGCTGCGCTATGCACCCGCCGTCATTACCCAACGTGTCGCTCGGGTGGTGCACGGTTGTGACTTCACCACTCGGCGTTCTCCTGCGCGCTGGGGTCTGGTCGCAGTACCAGCCTCAGACCCGGGGGAGGTCCCCTGACCGCGCCGCGCAAATGATGGGTATTGAGGGGCGTGTCGTGAAGGACACTTCCAAGTGTACGGAAAGGGCCACGGGATCATGCCCTGCCCAGCCAGGAGCCAGCATGCCGCTTGCCGCTCTGCACAACTGCCACCGCTGCCTTGCGCCATTCTTGCGGCGATGTACGTCCATGCCGGTCCTTGACGGTACTCTGCCCGCTCGCTCCAGGTTACTTCGTTCAAGGAGGTGGGCGACTCCAAGGCCATGGACGTCTTTGGCGTGCCATGGTACTAGGGGTGCTAGTGGCTGGGCTGCCAGTCCACCACGGCAGCTAATACACGGACAAGGAGGGCAACGGAGTGAGAATGCATCTCCACTCGGGGGCGCCATAGTAGTATGGGTGATGGTATTAGGTGCTGCAGTTGCAGTGCTGCCAGCCCTGCATGTCGAGCAGGGGGCATTGGTGCTTGTGGTGGTGGTGGTGGTGGTGGTGGTGGTGGTCTGTCCCAGTGGCTCATCATCAGGCGCCTGGCGGTGGGGGGTATCGGCATATGAGCAATTGCGCGCGGAAGGCTCTGTATGAGAGCCTGGGCAGGGAAGGAGGAGGGCTGTGGAACGATTGAGGCAATGTAGTTCCGCACCAGGCTCTTGTCCTGTGGCGCAGGTACCGTAGGCGCACTGCGCCCGGTCATGCTGTCACGTGTTATACTGCATTCTGTGTTGCGGCCTTTAGCGAGGAAGTGGATGTACCTGGCTGCATACCGGTTACCTGCGGTTACCTGGCTGCGCGTGTTGAGGGTGTGGTGTGGCGGTGGCCTGCCTGTACGTGGGCCTAGTCTAAACGTCTGCGTGTAATTTTGCCGCAGCGGGTACCGGTACCGTCTGTGTGCGGGAGTATCCATGGCGCATGGGCACACAAACCACCAGGCTGTAACGGTGGCCAGAGGGTGCCGGGGCACATTGGGGGACAGGAGCGCAACAACAGTCATGTACACAAAACGGATTTCCACTGCGCCATGCGCGGCAAATTACGCAAATTATGGGTGGCTTGGAAACGTTATCTGCTGAAATGGGGCATGGGGATCTTCGCGGCTGCAGGCCGCGCTAGTTTCACCTTCCAGGGTTCCGCCCGGCTTCCAGCAGAAAAGTGATTGGTGATCAGTCGCAATTACATTCTGGGTTACCTCTCGCCCCTGGGGGGTTTCTTTGTGACGTGCATTTCCGCCAGCAAGTGCATGGGGAAAACTGTGTCGGAAGTTCCCCTCGACATTCTGGCAGTTGGTTCGTTGCGAAATCCGGATATAAGCTCCGGCTGATGCGGTTCATTGTTAGACTTGTGTGAGCCCTAAGCGCTAGTGTAGGTTGCCAATAACCCGAAACGGTCACAAAGGACGCTCCAATGGCCTCCCTCAGCGCAACACGTCTCCAAGTTTCCCGCCCTACAGCGGCCAAATCGACTTACAGCCGTCACTGCGTGGTAACTGTGAATGCTTCCGGGCGCCAGGCTTCTACCGGTGGCGAGAGGGCTGCTGGCGTGTCAGGGTTCAACCGCAGGACCGTCGTCGGTCTGGGAGCGATTGCTGCCACTGTCGCGCCACTTCCGCAGTCCGCTGTCCACGCGGCAGGTATGTCCTGTCGATCGAAAACGTGCTGCACTAGGTGTTACTGATCAGCTGCCTTGTCGCTGTTGGCTTTTGCGTCACGCACGTCCCTCCCCCGCCAGCTTGCACGCCTACCTCGCACTGCTCGCTCTCCCCCCAGTGGACCCCGTTGCCTCACTCCAAGGCGCATACGCCGCATTTGGCGAGACCGTGGCCACCAAGGACACGTCCAAGGTTCTTGCCTACATGGCAGACAACGTGACATGGTGAGTTGGTGGTGCTGGCTTGCTGCCGACGCATGCGTCCATACTCCTGGTCCACACGTGAGTGGTCGGGTTCCTGCTATCTTGTCCCCCATCAGGCGACCCGCTAGGCAGCACGCACGTAGCGAAGCTCCCATGGGCACCAACACTCCGCCTGCTTGGTCAAGCTTCTGCACGAGGCCATTGGTGCAGGGCTGGTGGCACCGTTATGCAGCCGCATGTACCTGCACGTGAGCACCGGCCGCACAATCATGCATTTAATCTCCGTTTGCTCGAACACGTGAAGCCTGCTTGAGCCTGCAGCCTTGTACCCCATGGTTCCTGCCTGCAACGCATGCACCTCTCACCATCAGACCGGCTACCGGTGCTGTTGTCCGCAGGAGCAGCAACATTAACGGCGGCTTCGAGGCCAAGGTGCGCTTGCCATGCGCCAAGCATGCATGTGCTGTGTGTTCAGAAGTTCACAGGCAGGGGGCTAGGCTACATGCGTGCATGCAGGAGACACCGTTGCTGGCAGGGGAAACCCTTCTCCCATGGTCGCAGTTGCACTACGCACCCATCCAGGTGCATGCATGGTCAAGTGCACAAGGCGATGGAGCGGGCGCAACATGCCGTGTGTGCGGCATAAGCCGCCCTGCGTGCATCCGCTCACACGTGTAACCCATTACGTGCCTGTGCCTGTGACAACTCCGTGCCTGTGCGCTTGCATGCGTGCAAGTGCGGTCAGCGGCCGTACCACAAGGAAGCCCTCCGCGCAGGGGTAACACGGGTGCGCCGCTGATCCTGCTGTGCTGTACGCGCAGGGCGTCGCCGGCGTCAAGAACTTCTTTCAATGGATCCTCGACCACACCAACGTGACTGGCTTTGCGGTGGGTGTACTGGGTGATGTGGATCCAGGAGCCTCCCATGCGGCCGGGCATGCGGTTTGGCCCCGACCGCGGTGCGTGCTGTGCTGAGCGGCATTGCGTTGTGCACATCTCCTTGTCAGGTATGCCAGGCACAGCAACTGCACGACTGGACGTACTTGCGCGCACAAAATTCGCATACACATAGTACAAGCACTGACGCGGAGGCCCTCTGTTACTGGCACACGCAGCCCGCCAAGTTCGTGGCCCAGGGCAACCAGGTGGTCGCCCTTTCGGTGTACTCGGGAACGTCCAAGGTGCGTGTGCGCATGTGTGCGGCACGGCTGATCGGTGTCATGACACGTGGCACCTGGTGCTGTCCAGGGGAGGTCCCCTTGGTGCAGCCCATGCAGCGGCTCCCCTGCGCGTCACCCTTGCGTTGCATACCGTTATATCTAGTCTGGATACCGCTCAGGTGCACCTGGGCTCGGATAGATCACTGTTCGTCTCAGGTCTTGTCTGAGCCGATGCCATGCCGATGCCATGCATGGAACGCAATGTACCTGTGGTCTGGGCCCTCCACCCGTGCGCGTTCGCACTGATCGGGCCCAGAGGCGACTCGCTGTCACGGCCGCTCTCACGACCCCACGATCCCACGATCCGGACTACTTATCGCAATTTTTACCCCAGCACCGGTGTCCGTCTGACTGTCTTCTCCCAGTAATGGATACCTGAGGGGATACTAAGCGGGAAGCCGCGGTTGTGTCCTTGTTCCACCTTGATAGGACACGGGCAAGCCATTCAAGGCCGAGCTGGTGCACTTCGCTGAGATCGATGCCAATGGCAAGGTGCGGAGGAAGAAAGGGCGGGGTGCAGGTGGCTGGAGGCCATGGCCGCATGCAGCAGGGCACCCGGACATGGGCATGCACGAGAGGGCGGTACACGCACGCTCACGTTCACGCACACGTGCATGCCGAGCGGGGGGCTCCACAGCTCCACACACACACACACACAGGTCCACATGTAGTGCGAAGCGCATGGGGTTGCCCGCATGGGCGTGGGCAGAATCACAAGGCAGGTATCAGGGGCTAAGGTGAACACAAGGGGCTACATACGGTGAGCCCCACCACCCATGCCACTGACATGCCACTGACAGTATCAGCATGCGTTTGGGGGGGGCAGGGATGTCCTGGATGGACACGCATGCGGTACTCGCACTGATCAGCAGGCCCTAGTAGGTCCCGCCCCGCTGCCTGCAATTGCCGTGCAACTCCAGTGCAACTGCTGCTCACGCTATGAGCCACATGCTCCTTGCCGCTTCGTTCCTCCCCCACTACTACCACCTCCTCTTGGCGTTACTAGTACTTTGTTTCCCCCGCTGGCTGCAGATTGTTTCGTTCAAGGAGGTGGGCGACTCCAAGGCCATGGACGTCTTCGGCGTGCCGTGGTACTAGGGCTAGATACCGGAAGGCTGGCGGCGCTGCCAGACCACTGCACGTCTGCGCTCGAAGGCTTAACCGGACGTGCGTTGCCGTGCGTTTTGGTGGTCATGGTATGTACACCCAGTGCTGGGTGTGCTTTTGCAGTGGTGCTGCCTTCCACCGCATAGCCGGGGTGTCGGTTCAGGTGTTGGTGGTGCGCGTGGCTTACCGGAAATGGGCTTGAGTGGTGGAGGCATTTGTGCAGTTGCGGGAGGTCGTGTCGTGAATCTGGGAAGGCCTGTTGTAGGCGGGGGGGCTTCCTAGCTGGCAACATGGGCAGCACCCCTGGTGAACGCTGCTTAACATAATATGGTAAAGCCCCATGTGGGGTTCTCGATTCCTTTTGCTGCGCAGGTAGGTACCGTACCTGAGCATGTCGATGTTGTCTGTGGTTGTGTGGATGTGGTTTGCATGCGGCATGCATTGTTACTGGAGCGGGTATGTGCAGCACTCTGCATGGGGACCACGGCATCACGCTGGGGCTAGCGAACACCAGCTGTCCTCAGTCGCTCGGTGGCCCACACGGTGGCGCAAGGCAAAGCCTGCATGCTGCATCCCTACCTGTCTGTGCCGCCCCAAGGACACATCACAGGTCTACAGCACCAGGGTGTGCATTATCTGTGGAACTAACAGAAGTACAGATCTACAGAACCAGTCCGTACTGTACCGCTTCCGCACGTTGGTTGGTAGCTTGGCGCCCTGGCAACAAGCCAACAACCCACAATCTACTGTACTACTGTACCGTGCCAGATCCGGTCTACAGGGCCTGAAACGAGACGCTACTGGAATGGCGTACGGGTGCGCCCTCCAATCAGGCGGCTCCCTTACCTTCAAGGCTTCCACCCTCGCTTCCAGCTGCTCCCAGCTCCCACGCGCTCTGGCCATGACAAACCATGAATGTATGGATGCACATGTTCCCTTTCCAGAGCCCAGCCCCGTCCCAAGCGGGCAACAGAGCTGGTCCCGGCAAGCAAGGACACGAGGTTTCCCACCCCTCTCGCTGTACGGATAGGAGCAACCAGCTCCGTCGAAGGATAGGCCAGTACGATCTGGCTTTCAGTTCTCACTACCACTAAAACCATGACTCCTGGCATTGGTGGCGTGTGCAATAGGACTGCTCACGGCCTGCCTCAACCTCCCAGTCGGCTACGCGGCCCCCTGCAATTTGTTTACGGTACTCGCTGGTTGCTTGTCTCGCTGCTGACCTACAGCCGCAACCGGCCCACTCGAACCGCAGCGCAGGTGGAGGGTGAGGGCGATGTGTGGTGGCTACACTGAGTTACAGGATGGGTTACAGTGTAGATCTGCTGCGGGTATCCTGGTTCCCTTGTATATACCGCCGACTATAGGTAGTTACAGCTTGTAGCTGCTCTGTCTTGGTTCGTATCATGGGGACGGAGGTACAGCTGCCAGGGAGACCGGGGTGGACGGGGAACACGTTTGGGCCCGCCTTTTGTACCAGCCGAGTCAGACGGAGTGGCGGGGTGGACGGCAAAGGTATATCGGTCTGCCGCTCACCTTTTCGGGATACATCTGAGGTATAGGTTATGCAGCTGCATTGTTCATGGTGGGCATCTCCTATGACAGTGCATGGCACAAACTGTTCCGGAACGCCCCCGATGACGAGTGGCATTTGGATCATTAAGCTAGAATGTAAAGCCCGACCTATATCGCTTCAAAGAAGAGCCACCCGCAAAGCAAAAAGCCCTTTGCATATTGCAGCCAGCGTAGGGCACCAAAGACCCGAAGCGAAATGGCCACTCTTACTTCAACACATCTGCAAGTCCTCCGCCCTACAGCGGCCACAAAGGTTTACAGCCGTCGCAATGTAGTACGTGTAACAGCTTCCGGGCGCCAGGCGGCTACCGGTGGCGAGAGGGCTGCTGGCGTGCCGGAATGCAACCGCAGGACCGTCATAGGTCTGGGCGCGGTTGCTGCCACCGTCGCAGCGCTGCCGCAGCCCGCTGCTTACGCGGCAGGTAAGTTGGCAATAAGAATTGTGACTCACCTGATGTCGCTGCCAGCTGCCTGGCCGCTGACACGCTGATGTCATGTGTGCCACCTGGTGGGTCCCTGCCCCCCGCGCCCGCTCTGCCCAGTGGACAGTGTTGCCACGCTCAAGAGCGCATACGCCGCATTTGGCGAGTTCGATGCCACCAAGGACGATTCCAAGCTTCTTTCCCTCGTGGCAGACAACGTGACCTGGTAAGTTGGCGCTGCTACCATGTGTCCAGAATGGTCCCGGCAGTTGCGAAACAGGTACAAGGCTAAGCAATGCTGGCAGCGTGGGTAGCACCTGGAGGTTTGAGCAGTGCCTGCTGCGCTGATGCTGCATGCTGCCGAAGTGCCGATGTGCTAACACAATATGCCTGTCCTGGTACGCGATTGAAACCAGTTGTGCTGGTGGCCCACACGGGGCCGCACGGGACAGGCGAGCCCTTCTACACGTGTCCGGGTTCTGTGGGGTTGGCATCCCCTCGCTATTGTACGTGCATGGCTACAAACAACTGATGAATCCCTGATGCCGGCTCTGCTTTTGCAGGAGCACGAACTTCAACGGTGGCTACGAAACCAAGGTTTGGGGCACCTGCCAAGTCCGCGCATGTGCCGTGCACAGGAGGGTTCACAGTGGGGCGGAGCGGCAAAGTAACCAAACCGGAAACGGTCAGCCAGGGTTTACATTTTGGGGCTCCGGGGCGCAGCCCGGTGTGCAGCGGACACCATTGCTGCTGCAGCGGTGAAACCCATCAGGGTGCACTTGCTATCTAATGGGGCGTGGGGACAAGCTTGTCATTCAAGTGCATGGGTGCATGGGACGTATGTGTGCCCCCGCGCCAACGCACCGCCTGTTCAGGCCAACCGGTGCGTCGTACGACGGTGCGCCAGGAGCACGTGTAGTCGCTTCTCCTACTGTGAACATGTGCAGCAGGGCACGCGGCCGTTTACCTGTGCGCATTGTGCGGTGTAACGGGACCTGCCTGTGCCCCTTTCCATACCCACATACATGTGCGGTGTACACATGCGCACCATGATGACGCACACCCAGGATGACTTGCTACCACGGCCTTCGCATGTTGACCTACGGTACAGCCGCGTGCGGCATAGCCAGCCCTGGTGTGCAGCACAAGCAAGGCACCGTGCATTACTTAAGGGTGCAACTGTTACGGTAAGGGCGACGACCCTCATGCATCATCCTGAATGCAGAACATTGCCGGTGTCAAGCGGTTCTTCCAGTGGATCGACGACCACATCACCACCACCAACGAAGCGGTAGGTTAGCATAGGATGCGGGATGCCGCCGTGCGGGTCCTAACGGCTCTGACCGTTGTGGCCCCCGGCCCTGCTGGTGCTGTGCTGTGCTCAGCTGGTCTGGACCCCACGTTCATAGTGATAAGACGCGCCAGCCGTACCGGTGAAGCCCCTTAAGGCAGCGGGCAAACTGCTAACGCAGCAGAGTCCCTGTTGGTACCTGTTACTGCATGCAGCCCATCAGGTTCGTGTCCCAGGGCAACACGGTGGTGTGCCTCCTGCAGTGGAGCGGCAATTCCAAGGTGCGTCGGCGGCCCTGCGCCCGGGTGCTGTCTCTGCAAGTTCCTTGAGGAACCAAGGGTTCAGTGTTGCACGGTGGAGGTACATTGTGTCGACGCTACGCTCAGCATGCGACCCTGCCGTGACCCGGCCGTCGGGTTGGGCGCACTCACACGGGCCCACCCAGAGCAACTTGCTGCTGGGTGTGAGCGAAGGCTATCTAGGTGTAAGTCCACGCATCCCTACCCTCGCGTTGGCTTGGAGCAGCTCTTGAGCATGGACTGAAACCTTGAATGCAGCCTGTGCGCTCCACAACGCCCCATGCCTTTGTGCCCCTTCCCTCCGGCTGCTCCTCCACCGCATCACCAGACCACGGGCAAGCCGTTCAAGGCCGAGCTGGTGCACTTCGTTGAGGTCGACCCCGTCACCGGCAAGGTGTGCAGATGGATCCAATCAGGGACGCATGGCAGCAAGCTCGGTCGCAGCACACGTACGGCACCAGACTCCGGCAATGCACCTGCAGGTCGTCCCTGTCTACGCACACGCACACGTGTCAGCAGGGCCTCGTGTGCCCTGCCCAGCCAGCTGCCAGACGCCCGCGCCACGTGGCCTGGTCCAAGCTCCTCCTTTCTTCCAGTGTCAATGGCTGACTTGCCTTTAATGCCAATGGCTGCAGATTGTTTACCTCAAGGAGCTGGCTGACACCAAGGCCATGGACGTCTTCGGCGTGCCATGGTACCAGGGCTAGATATGCTGACGGTGCTGCCATGCCATGACGATGACTGCATCAAGCACAGCGCCATGAGAACAAGGCCATTCATACATGTCCAATGGAAAGCGTCATGAATAGGGTGGTGGTAATACCAGGTGGTGCCAGTGGTCCTGCACTCATTGCCTGCGGTAGTCGGGGGCGTTTGGGCGCTGGGGTTGGTGCGAGTGGGTGGCATGTGCGGTGTTGGCCGTTCGGGCATTTCCTACGTGTTTGTAGATTGGCCAGGTTGGGAGGAGGACGACGTCGCGTTTATGTTGGTGGGAGGCTATCGGGCAATTGCCCCAATGGGGGTGAATCGGGAGATTCCAGGCCAGGCCATGGTGAAGCTCCGCGCATGGCTCGTACTTTGTGGTGCACGTGCCGTACTGGTAGGCAAGTCTCGCGGGCTGCCAATATTGCCAATGCTGTCCAGGAGGCTGTGCTTGTACAAAGTACAACTATATGCCGCGGGAAACCAATTGACTGTTCGCAGCGATGGAGCTCCCAGTGGTTAGCAGGGGCCCGCCGTTTGCTCGTTTTACCCCAGCGCCTTGCAACCTGGGGAACCAGAACACCAACACCAGTGCTCTCCTTGCAGCTTGCACACGGCAGGGACTCAGCGTTGAGGCGTGCAATGCTCCCATGGTTTGTGTTTCACACGTTCCCTACGCACTGCACCAGTCTGCCTCCCGCGCACACCGGTGGCTGGGCGCACGGTCAGAAGGAACGGTCTGCTAGTAGCGCGCAGGCATGGACGGTAGGCTTGAGCGGTGCACATGTATGGTGTTTGTGCTTTGATTTGGGGCCAGCACTACTTGTAGATTCAAGTTACCGGACACGCTGTGGTGCACGCAGCGGTACGCTATGCCGCCGGTTGGAACGTGCACGGCCAGTGGCGACGCTGGAAGCCAGGGGAGCTCCCCTGCTACAAGCCCGTGCACCTACATGTGGTCGCCTGCTCTGACTCCACCGGTTGCGGTAAGGATGCACGTAGCAGCACGCCGTTAACAGTAAAGAGCGAAGCCTGTGTTGGACAGGCGCAGCGGAGCACTACAGTTCTCTGCCGGTTACTGGCACCAGCAAATGACCCAACGCTGGACCTTAGTCCACCACTGACAGGCAACGCAGCTACACACCACTGAGCCAATCCCGACAACGTTGTGGGGCGCATGCGGAGTGGCTACCTGTCCGGACGCCAGGCAGTCGGGTTCTGGCATAGTGACCATGCAGCCACCGCCAGGCTCTTACGCTCCTAGGTCTTGATATCACAAGTTCACACCACCGCCAGCAAAGAAGTCCGCCACAGTCCACTGCAGCAGGCTCGCGAGCTGCGCCTCCGAAAGCACCACGCTACCGCCCCCCGGCCCCGCCCCGCCCCCAGAGCTACGCCGCCGCACTGGCGACAACCCCAGCCGCGGGCTCTCCAGCCCACTCCCCACCAGCAGCGGCGGGAGCCCAAAGCCCCCACCAAAGCTCACATCGCCCCCCAACGGCGGCGACCGAGCGCCTTCCCGCAGCTTCACAGGCGACAGCCAAACACCCGCACCCCCGTCTCCTGGCACGCCGTCCTTGCCTGGCGCACCTTCCGCGGTGCCCTGCCAATCTCCTGCTCCCCCGTCGTCCTCCACCTCCTCCCCTGCAGGCAACCCAAGTTCCACATTGTCCTCCGCACTGCCAAGGCTGAGCCCTGCCAGAGGTATTATGGTGGTGGGCGAGGTAACCAGCTCATGCTCCTGGTCCTGCAGCAGAGGCCCCGCCCCAGCCGCCGCCACAGGCCCACCAGGGACTCCCTGCACGTCGGCCTCCGGGACTTGGACCTGCAGCTGCAGGCCGCCTCCCTCACCCGCCGACCCCCCAAGCCTACAGCTCGACAGCGTCTGCTGCTGCCGCCACATGCCTGCCCCCTCGGCTTCCGCCCCAACACCGCCCTGTGCCCTCTCCTGACCTGATGTCCTTCCCGCAGCGCCCACCGCCAGCCCCGGCAAGCCTTCACGCCGTGCAGGCCACCCCCGGACCGCATCCCATGCCCCACGCCACGGCTCCAGCTCCTCTGCCGGCCCCTCCCCGAGCTCCTGCTGCTGCTGCTGCTGCCGCTCCGTATGCTCCTGCTGCTGCTGTTGCTGCTGCTCGTGCACTTGCTGGTGCAGGTGCGACGGCTCAAACTGGATGGGCAGCGGGTCCCACCCAGGCGGCAGGTGTAACCCTTCAGAGTCCCGGTCGCTGCCGTGTGCAGGCCCCACTTGGCCAAGTGCGGGCGAAGCCAGGGGCGAGCGAGGCCCGCCCTCAAACACCGGGTAGCCCGGCAGGGAGTCGAGCGAGTCGAGCGACGAGACGGGCGAGGGGCCGCCAGAGGAGGGCCCCTCTGAGCCGCCAGAGGACGGGGGGCTGTGGGAGGCGGCGGAGTTGACGCTGGAGGGGGCCTTGCCGCGGGACTGGGAGGCGCGGGGGGCCTGAAGGAAGCTGTAGGAGCCGGTGGGAGGCGAGGACTCCCCTGTGTGAGGAGCAGGTGGTGTACTGGATGGAGGGGAGCCGGCCGGGGACCGGCTGGCTCGGGGCCGGCGGGGCAGGGCTGCACCGGACAGGAGGGAGCTGTCCGGAGAGAGGGAGGCCACGAAGGCAGGGGGGAGCCACGGGGGACGCTGCGGGCCTGCGGGAGGCAAGTGCTGCTGCTGCTGCTGGCCCTGTTGCGGACGCGCCCCTGCCCGTGCTTGCTGTCCCGAACGCAACGCAGGGCCACCAAACAGCTCCTCGTCTTCAACCCCTTCCTCGAGCCGCTCGCCTCTTGCGTCAGCGCCGCTGGCATAGGGCTGCTGCTGCGTGCCCAGGAGCCCGGGATTGAAGCCCCAGTCGGAGCCGTCCGAGTTACGCGGCGAGCGAGGGGAGGCAGGCACCACGGCGTCCGCGAACCCCCGGCTGAAGGTGGGCAGGGAGGCCAGGCCGCCCCCAGCCGCCCGCCGCGGGGGCGAGCCGCCGCCACTACCCGCACTAGCCACACTGCCGGCGTCACTGACACGCGTGCCAGCGGCATGACTACCACCACCACCAGCTGCGGCGGCGGCGGCGGCAGCAGGAGGAGCCACATGGCCGGGTGCGTGAGGCAGCGGCTCGCCGCTATCGGATGCGGAGCGCAGGGACAGGGCAGCTGTGCCAGGGGGCTGGTGGAGGGTCCGGCCGGGCGCCGGCGGGTTCTGGTTGTCCAGGAGGTCCATTGCAGCCAAGCCCCTCTGCACGTCCTGCATTAGGCCGGCCATGAGGCCATCCAGGCTGTCGGCGCCCTCGTCCTTCTCGCCATTTTCCTCCTCGCCGCTGGCCCCAACGCCATACTCGGGGCCAGCGCCGTCATCCCTGTCAGCAGCTGCGGCTGCGGATGGAGCGGGAGCTGCCGCACGTGAGGCGCTGCCCGCGCGCAAAGCTGTCGCCACGGCCGCAGCCTCGCTCAGCAGCCTCATCTGCTCGTCATCCTGCTCGTCCTCCCCTAGGCCCAGCAGCACAGACGACTCCTCAGCCGCTGCTGCCGCCAGCTGCGACGCCGCGCTCTGGCGCTGCACGCCTGACCGTCCCACACCTCCTGCGTCGCCTGCACCAGCACCCACGCTGGCTCCGGCAGCCTCCGCCGTCCCCTCGTCCACATTCCCAGGACGCTGCCGCGGCCCCTGCTGGCCCTGCTGCTGCAGCTGGTGCAGGTCCAGCGAGCTAGAGACCGACAGACTGGACAGTGTGAGCGCCAGGGAGGACCGCAGCAGGTCGTCGTACAGCCCTGCGCCCCCCAGACTAGCGCCCCCGGACCCCGCCTCTGCCGCAGCGAGACCTGCCAGCGCCTCTTCCAGGGACTGCCCCGTGAGGCTTGCCCACACGCTGGGGCTCCCAGCCGCATTTGCTGCATTCACAGCTCCAGCGGTAGCCCCACCTGCACCCGTGCTGGCTTCCTCCTGTCTTCCTGCCACTGCTGCAGGCGCCCCTGCAGCTGCCGGCCTGGCAGACTCTGCTGGGAGGCCGGGAGGCACGCCCCGGTCCTGCTGCTGCCGCGCCTGGGGACGCCCAGCGCCGTCGGCGCCTGTGCGTGTCAAATGCGGCTGTGCGTCCGCACGTGCAACGGTTAACGGCAGCAGCTCCTGCAACTCCTCGTGCTGCTCCTCCTGCTCCAGCAGGTCAGCCAGCGCCAACCCACGCCGGGGGGCAGGTGGCACCCGGCCGCTTGCCCCCACCTGCATCCCTCCAGTCTGCACAGCGACACCATCACTGGGCCCCGCTAGACCTTCGCCACCGCTGCTGCCCACCACTGCGGACAGGTCCCGGGCCACCTTGTCCAGGACCGAGCTGCTGATGCTGAGGCTGAGGGAGGGGGCCGGGGAGGAGGACACGGTGCTGCTGACGGCGTCGTCAGGGGGGTGGTGGGGGCCGTGCTGCTGGGCAGAGGCAAGCTGGCTAGCCCGGGTCCTCTGCAGCTGCAGTGCCACGGCCTCTGCCACAGCCCTAACCGCAGACGGCTCAGACAAGGTGCTCCCACTCCGCATAGAGGCAGCGGCTTCAGAGCCTGGACCGCGGATGGAGGCTAAGCTGGTGTCTGAGCGCACAGGCGCAAAGGTGTGGTGCAAGGGTGGTGGCGGGGGTGCGGGCGAGTGGGTTGGGCGCGTAGGGGACGGGGAGGCGCCTAGGGAGGACAGGGCAGCCGTGC
>VFQN01001745.1_pt1 | contig 35329 bp, 30 predicted proteins | sample 3512371 | NCBI WGS metagenome assembly VFQN01 (sample SAMN10412370, study PRJNA504923) | tailings metagenome | isolation source: Replicate 2 from Balatoc abandoned mine | place: Philippines: Itogon, Benguet | collected 2017-08-28 | reverse complement strand
GTTCGCGGTGCTCGAAGCCACGATTCTGGCCACGCGACTGCACCTGCTGAGGGAGGCCGACGTCCGGGAGCAGCTCGACCGCTTGCGTCCCCTGATTGAAAAAACTGCCAGCACCGTTGAGGAAACGGGCTGGCAGTTTGTCATCAATTATATTGATGCTCACTATCACAGTCTGAACCAGCAGAATGCGGATCAGCGGAAGTGAGCGAGTTCAGGCGGCAGGTTACGGTTCGTCCGGATTGACCAGGCGGGCCGGCGGAACTGCCGCTGCGATCTTGATGAACGCGGCCCGCAATTCCGCCTCCATCTGGGCGATGGTTGATCCGCCTGGCACGTTGATGAAATGTCCATTGCCCAGCCAGGCGACGGCCGTCATCAACTCGCGGTCGCCGTCGGCTCCCACGCAAATCGCATGCACGGTATAACCCCGGTCCACTGCCTGCTTGACATACTTGAGCACGGCCGTGCGCTGGGTGTCAGTCGTGCGGAAGTCGTACGATCCGTTGCCGTCATAATCAAACAGACTGTTCCAGTTCCAGTCCTTGGGCAGAGAACCGTTTTCGCCACTGTCGAGCGTGTTGGAATTCCCGTCGGTCATTAACAGGATGGCAGGACGGGAACCTGCCCGCTTGTGATTGTTGAGCAGTTCGATCGCACTCTTCATGCCGCCGCTCATGTTCGTGGCGAACGAATAGTGTGCGGTCTGCTTGTATCTCATCAGCTTCTTGATGGACTCATAATCGCTCGTCAGCGGTGTGGATGAAATATCGACCGACGGGATCTCTGGATTGTCGGACACAATCCTCGTTTCGATCCGGTGCGAAGTGTCATAGCTGACCATCCCCAGATAGTCGTCGAATCCGAGTTCGGTCAGGAAGTCGCACAGCAGCATGTGACCTTCCTTGATCGCGTGGAACGGATATGCCCGAGTCTTCCAGAGATCCTTGCACTGGTAATAGGACGGGGTTTGTTGCATCAGATAGCACAGGAACGTCTTGCCCCCGAACTTGTCGAGATAGCCGAAGTCGCTCAGCGAGGAACTGGACTGTACGTAAGACACGTAGCTGGACCAGCTGCCTTCATTGTAGGGATAGCTGACGTTGTTCAGCCCGAAGCAACTGCGAACCGTATCAGAAGTGCATTCATAGCCGTTGAGCGACCAGGTAGACGAGGTACTGCCGACACGCAGGACGGTGACATCCACCTGCACAATCCGGCGACCGTTGTTGGAACTGGTTCCCTGCCACGTGCCGGACGTCGTCGTGTTATTGCTGATGGAGAACGTCTGGGTTTTATTGCCGGACATGTAGATCTTGACCGACTTGATTTTGGTGTTTGAGGTGATGGAGACGCTGGTCCCCTTGAAGGTCACGGTGGCATTGGCTCCGGTGTTGGACTTGGTCTGCCACGCATAGACCGGCTCAAACGGCATCGTGCCCAGATTCAGCGGCTGAATGTCCGACCAGATGCGGGCCATCGCCTCATCCAGTTGTGCGGTCGGCAACTGCACGCTGCCTTCATTACAGTAGTAGCTGTCGAAGTTCATGGAACGTGAGAAGTCGTGGACCACGACCAAATCTCGCGGTTCAATGAATGCGATCGATTCCGAACGGGCCACAGAGCCGGTATCGCGGAACAGGCCGGTGAACAACCCCGGGATCTTGCCGTCGGGGGCTGATTCGTCGGGATTGTCGTGCCGGGCGATCACCTTGACGCAATTGATCTGGTTGCCCGGTGGATTCCAGTTGAATTCAAACTCACCGGAATTGCCGTTGAGGGACCGCTTGCCGAAGATCACATCAACCGAGGGATCGACGTAGATCCCGTTCAGGTCGGCGACTTCGACGGCCTTGGCGGCGGCCTGCTGTTTGGCATACGCGAAAACGTCCTCGACGTTTTCATCAGAATTCGCGATCGCGTGCGTGATCTCCATCGCAGCCGCCAGCGCGGCGGTGTCGGTCCCGTTCTGCATCCGTGTCCGGGTGAGCGACAGGATGCCGGTATCGACCGAGAAGGCGATCAGCGTCATGACGGCCGCGAGCGATAGCGCAGCGATCACGAGAAACACGCCCCGTCGCTGCTCAGGCAGCTTCGGCCAGCATCGGCGTAGCGATTTGAGTGTGCCCCGAATCATAGGACGTTCCAAAGTGAAAACCTGGGTGGATCTGCAGGAATGAATGCTCGTGGAATACGACCGTCGCCCTCTCCGGAGAGAGTCAGGTGACGAGCGTGGTCCGGCCCTTGCGGAAGACAATGGATGCCGACAGGTTGCCGGTTCCGTTGAACACGCCGAGACTGTTCATGGCGGAGTAGGGAACCCGGACTTCGATCTTGAACAGCTTGAGGTCGTTGTCCGCGTTCGACAGATCGAACGGTCCGCCGGACTCGGCATCGGTGATGGTGATGGTCATCTGCTGGCCGGGCAAACCTTCGGCGATGAGCTGGTTGCGAATGTCCTGGATGACCTTCTGATTCTTGGACTGGTCCTGCTGCTGTCGCTCGCTGGATTCCATGGACGCGAGACGACCGGCCTGCCGGATCGCCGAATACATCGTGTGGACCGAATCCAGATTGAATGCGCTCTGCGCTGCCGTCAGCACCAGAGCCACAAATAGTGGAGCAATGACGGCGAATTCCACCGCCGCGGCTCCACGACGGGACACCGGATTGATCCTTCGACGGCGAGACAATGGTGTGGTGTTCATGAATAGCGATATCGCAGGACACGGGAGACGGATCGGGTGGTTCATGCAAGGTTTACTCGTGCCGCATGGCGGCGCGGGCTTCAATGCTTTTGTTCTTCAGCCAGAACGGCGGCAGCAGGGCGACGTTGTCATAAGGCACCCGCACTTGTACGAGAAAACAGTCGCCGCGCTCCGCGTTCGAGAGCGTCATCGGAGGCAGCGCGCTGTAGTTGGTCGTAGCAGCATTAAAGCCCGGGGAATCAAAGACGCTGGCATCGCGAACATTGACCGTGACATACCGCGGATCAATGGCCGCACCGGCGATCTGCCGCACACGGGCTTCGACATCCGAGGTCGAGGTGCCTTCAAAGCTGCCGAGATGCGCCCCGCGGCGGGCAGCGGCCTGCAACGTGTTGACCACGAGGCAGTAGTGGCCAAATTCCATGATGGCCGCGAGGAACAATGCGAAGATTGGCATGATGAGCGCAACTTCCACGGTCAGCGCACCGCGGCGTCGGCTCAGGACATTCAGAGTGTTGTATTTTGTATTCATCGCCCATCCCTGGTCTGTCACGGCGAGGGGAGATTCCGCGTGACCTGAGAGACGCTAGGTTGGCGATGGGAGTCCGGTCGGAAAATTGACAGGATTGGCCGGTGAAATCCTGACGATCGGTCCGGTTATGGCGACGGTGCCGGTTGTGATGAGGTGCGTCGAGGAGCGGAGGGGGCGGACGCGTAAGTGCCAGCTTGTTGAGGTTTCCCAACCTTCACGCCGTCGGTAAACGCAGCGAGGCAGCGCGCTCTCAATAAGCCTTTTGACGGGCGTCGCTCCGGCGAATCTCCATCGGGCAGAAGCCGGAGCGACTGCAGCAGGGCCTATTGGACAACAGCGATCACAGGACTTGCCTCAGTCGCTGTTTCCGGCGCGGAAGGCGCGCCGACGACCAGTCGGGTGCCGGCAGCATTCCATCGCGTCTTGACGTAGCCGAGCGCCACGCAGCCGTTGCCATCAGGCGCTGGTGCGGCAGAGGTCAGCCGTCCGGCGGAATCGGTCGTATTCTCTGCAAACAGCTCCGTGTCGATGGCAGGGACGTCCGCAGACGCGATGTGCAGCCGGCGCAACTCCCGGTTGGTATGTCCGAGGGCATCCAGACGCGCGATCGGCTCCTGTCCGAGATAACACCCCTTCTTAAAATTGATGCAGCGCTCCGTTCTGGCAACTTCCTGGGGAAGGTTGGCGTCGGAAATGTCCTGACCGTATTCCGGCCAGCCGCTGGCGATCCGCAGCGAATTCCAGTCGGCGGCCGTCCCGGTGACGATCTCCAGGTCTGTCGCCTGCTGTTGCCAGTCGTCTTGCCAGTCGGACGGGATCAGCAGCATGCGGATTTGCCGGGGCCACCAGTCCACTGCGCGCACCAGCACCGGCAATTCTGCATCGGCTGTCCACGCGACCGTGGCGATGCCGGGGGCGGCATCAAGTGCCGAAGCTTTCGCCGCGTCGAGTCCGCGCGAGGTCAGCAGGGACTGGAGCGCCGCGGAAGCTTCCGGGCCGACGAAGGCGAACTGGGCATAGTTGTTGGACACGTCGGCGAAGGCGACGTCCTCGCGAATCAGGTAACGATCCAGATGGGCGATCAGGGCACTGGCGGAACCAGCTCCGGAGTCGATCCATAACGCCTCGCCCAGTGAAAAGATCGTGATGTGGGCCAGCACCCGTCCCTTGACGTTGCAACAAAAGGCTTCACAGCCGCGACCATCGGTGAGCAGCCGCAGGTCGTTGGTGCAAAAATTCTGCAGGAATTTGACCCGATCGTTTCCAGTGACGCGGATCTGTGCCCGGTCCGGCAGCGGGAACATCGCCGCTGCCTGCAGGCTGGCGGCGAGGGCAGGGGAAGCATGGGCCCTGGAATCAACAGACATGGAGCAACTCAATCCTGAAATCTGTGCGGAATGCTCTCGTGATCATTTGCCGATTGGCGTGATCTGGACATCATCGACCCACAGCTTTCCGCTGGCACCGTTCAGCCCCACGCGAAAGATCATTTCCCGCGCCTTGGCCGGCACCGGAACGGTTTTGGTGACCGTGGTCCAGTCGGCCGTATCGAACCACGGACCGATCACCGGTTCGGCAATGACGCGGCGCTGGTTGTCATAAAAATGCACGACAGCACTGGGTTTTTCGTAGGGCTGGGGACCGAACTGCCCGGTTTCCAGACGGTACTTCAACGTGATCTGCAAGCCACCGATCTTCAGTCCATCGATCGCCATTCCCTGCAGGGCCTGCGCCGGTCTGCCTGGCTCGTTTGATTCAAACAGGGCACAGGGAGACCCGTTCGGACCGCCGTCCGGAGAGATCGAGATCAGACGCTGATAATGCCAGTGATCGGGATAGCCGTCCTTGTTCCGGTCTTCCTCGAACCCGCCATTATGAATCGTCGGGTGAAGGGGATCGGGCTGGATGTTTCGCTGATCTTCGGATGTGCCCGTCATGGGGACGAACAGGGTATTGATGAGCCGTTTCGCCTGCAGGCGGCCGTCCTTCTTTTCCAGCAGATGAAACACCTGGTTGTAGCGCTCGCCCAGCGGCACAATCATCTTGCCGCCTTCCTTCAATTGGTCCACCAGGGGTTTCGGCACGTTTTCCGGAGAGCAGGTGACAATGATCTTGTCGAACGGAGCATGTTCCGGCCAGCCGAGATAACCGTCGCCGGCCTTGACGTGGACATTGCGGTAGCCCAGTCGCAACAGTCGCTCCTCGGCCGTTTTGGCCAGCGGCTCGACGATTTCGATCGAATACACCTCGCGGACCAGATTGGCGAGAATCGCTGCCTGATAGCCGCTGCCGGTGCCGATTTCCAGGACGACGTCATCCGGTTGCGGATCAATGGCTTCCGTCATATAGGCCACGATGAACGGCGGCGAGATCGTCTGCTGGTGACCGATGGCCAGGGCAGCGTCGATGTAGGCCCGCGGTCGCTGGGCCAGCGGCATAAACTCGTGGCGGGGCACTTGCCGCATGGAGTCCAGCACGCGACGATTGCTGATGCCTTCCCGCTCGATGTACTCCGAGACCATCCGCTCGCGGGCGTCCCGCAGGGCGTCACTCGACTGGGCTCGCCCGGTGTCCGGCAGCAGAACGAGGCACAGCGCCGTCAACACTGGCAAACAGGACTGGACTAAACAGGACTGGGCAAGGCGTGCAAGTTCAAGCATCCGGAAGGCTCCCGAGCCAGACGCTGCAGCGGACAGGCTTCCGCCGCAAGTGAAAGTTGTTCTCCATGATATCGCACCCCGGAAAGTGAGGTCGAGAGTGACCGGCCAGCATTCAGAAGTTTCCACGCCGACCGATGGAAAATCCGCCGTCATCATCGGCGCGAGTCCGAATCGTCGCAGCTACGGCAACAAGTCGGTCCGCGCGCACCTGGCCCAGGGTTGGCAGGTGTATCCGGTGCATCCGACGGCGACGGAGGTCGAGGGGCTGCAGGCGTGGCCGTCGATTGACGAAGTGCCGCTGGCAAAAGTGCAGCGGGTTTCCATGTACGTGCGGCCGGAGATCGGAATTCAGCTGCTGGAGAGCATCGCGCGCAAGCAGCCGGAAGAAGTCTGGTTGAACCCTGGAACCGCGAACGACGCACTGATTCAGCAGGCGGAAACACTGGGCCTGCCGGTCATCCAGGCCTGCAGCATCGTCGACCTCGGCACCTCCCCTGCGGCATATCCCGGTTGAAGACTCACATGCAAATTCCATGTGAGTGATGTTGGTCACATTCGATCCTGTTGAATTCAACACAATTCAGGGGATGAACCACGGACCACACAGAAACAGCAAAGGCAGCGAGTTTTGGCCACAAAAGGCACAAGAGTCGCAAAAGATTCGTCAGGACAGCTGATCACTTTTTGCGTCTTTTGTGCCTTTTGTGGCCAATAAATTGCCTGCTGAAGTTTTCCGTGGGGTCCGCGTCTTCCGTGGTTTTTACCTCTCCTTGAACAAGGAGATGATCTGGCGAGGATGGTGAGGCGTCGACCAAGGGATCGCCTGGATTACGCCGACTTTCTCAGCGTCCAGTCTCCAGCGGCCTCGTCCGGGAGGGAGGCGCCATGAGCGGTTGCCTCGTGATGGTGGATCACCCGTTGCGGCAGGGGGATTTCTATTCCCAGTTCATCAAACCGCCGCTTGATGCGCCGCAACAGTTCCCGTTTAACCGCCCATTGCTTCAGCGGCCGCGTCTTGATCACAAAGCGGATGGTGATGCCGCGTTCGTCCAGACTGTTGACGCCCAGCATCTCCGCATCTTCCGTGATCAGCGGACCGAACTTCGGGTCCTGACGCAAGTCCGCTGCCAGATCGAGCAGAATCTGCATGGTGGTGTCGAGGTCTTCCTTGTACGCGACCAGAATATCGAACAGCGCTCGCGACCAGCCGTGGGTCATGTTGGTCACGGAATCGATCTTGCCGTTGGGAATGAAGTGGACTGCCCCCTCCAGATCGCGCAGCACCGTCATTCGCAGCGTGATGCGCTCGACCTGGCCGGAGATCGTGCCGATCTTCAGCACGTCGTTCAGCTTGTACTGATTTTCCAGCAGGATCATGAATCCGTAGAAATAGTCGCGAATCAGGTTCTGGGCACCGAAGGCGACCGCCAGACCGAGCACCGCGGCACCTCCCATCAGCGGGGCAACCGCAATCCCGACTTCCTCGCAGACCATCAGCAGGCCGCCAATCACGATGCTCAGCGATGCCGCGTTGTGAAAGACGCCGGCTAGCGTATTGGCGCGATCGGTTCGTTCCTCGCGCGTTCCGCGGACGCCGCGTTGCACCATCAGTTCGACGATCCGGTTCGTGATCATCGAGGTTGTGATCCGCAGAACCAGCATGCCGATGAGAATCAGGACAATCTTGACACCGTGATCCAGCAGCCATTGCAGCATGTTGTGTACGGAGAACGGATTCTTCAGCGAGCTGACTTTCAGCGTGGCATTATCGGCCGCTGCCCGCTTCTCTTTGGCATCGTTCAGGGCGGCCAGCTGTTCGGCCTGCAGATCCGTGCGCTGCTGTTGCAGTTCCTGCAAGCGATCGGTGCGTTCCCGATACTGGCGGCGTGCCTGAAAGAAATCCTTCCGGGCCTGTTTCGTTCGTTCCGCCAGTTCCTGCAGTTCCTGTCGCGGGATGTCGCCGCGGATCGTTTTGGCCTGAAATTCTTCCTCCAGCATCTGCTGCTGTTCATAAGCGATTTGCGACCGCTGCTGGGCCATCGAGAACTGACGCTGTTCCAGCTCGATATTCTTGTCGAGTGAAGCGAGGCGTTCGATCACCGACTGCGCCGTCTGCTCGGCCTCGACCGCTGCATCAACACGTGCGGCGGCTTGCGCTTCGGCTTTTTCGAGCGCCTTGTCGCCGTTAGTCGCAGCTTTCGGAGGCTGTGCTGTTGCCTGGGGCTCCACTGTTGTCGCGGGGGCAGGGGCTGCTGCAGCGACCGCTGGTGCGGGCTCGGTTTTCGGGGTCTCCGTCGTCGCCGCTGCGGTCACTACCGCCGGACCTGGCGCAGCGACTGACTCAGGCAGGGCGGGAGCTGCGACGGGGGCGGGTGCGGGAATTGCGGCGGCTGCCGGCGGATTTGCCGGTTGGGCGGCCATGCCGGTCAGGCGAGCCCTGGCCTGGTGTTCCTGCTGTAACTTGTCCTTGATCGCAGCCAGTTGTTCCTGAAGCGTTCGCTGGGCGGCAATCGCCAGATCCAGTCGCTGGCGGGCCAGATCCCGCTTTTTCTCCAGTGTCGTCTTGTCGGCAGTCAGACGGTCGATGTCTTCCTGTTTCTGTGCCTTCGTCGCAGTTTCGAGCTGCGATGCGGTCTCAACCAGCCGGTTGCCGAAGTCCAGAAAAGCAGCTTCCGCCTTGACGAACTCGCTCATGGGGCTGTTGAGTTCATTCGTCAGTTCCTGCAGTCGTTGTTCATCGGCCTGGATGGCTCGCGTCAACCGTGCCAGCTGTTCACCATCCGAGAGCGGCCGGGCCGGCTCAGCCGGCGCATCACTTTTCGGAGCAGCAGACGGAGCGGAGGCGGGAGCAGGCGGCGTGGGGGCCGAATTCGCAGCGACCACCATTGTGCCTGATGTGTCCTGTGCCGGAACCAGTCCAGGGACGGTCGACGGCGCAGCGGTGGATGGATTCACGGGATCTGCCGGCGACTGGCTGCCGGCTGTGTTCTCCTGACTGGCAGATGCAGATGCAGAGGCAGAGGCAGTGTCAGAGACGGCCGGTTGCGCTTCCGGCAGATCCTTGACCGGCCTGGCGTGAATTCGCTGATCATTCTCCGGCTGATCATCTCCCGCCTTGATCTCCGCTGCCTTGATGTCTGCTGCCTGCTGGTCTGCCGGTGACCACTCCTTGTGAGCGCTGGGCACAACTGTAGCCGGTCGTTCGACAGGCTGGTCGTCCAGGCGGGGACGCGGCAGACCGTACCAGACGATTTCCAGACCCTGTTCCTCGGCGAGCTGTTCAATATCCCGTGGTTTTTGCGGGATCTCGACCCGTTGCCGACCGCTGGCATAGTCGATCCAGGCGATCCAGCGATTGTCTTCCAGCTTGCGGACGTGGAGCGTGCGCGAACCGGGTTTCGCTGGTGGACCAGCGGCTTGAGCGACCAGCCAGCCTGGACTCAGGGCGATGGCCAGTAACAGGACCGGCAATTGCCGATTGATGACCGGCCGGGCACAGAGACGGCTCAGGCAAATGCCGGCCGTGAGAAAATCCAAAGACGCTTTCACGGCTTCTTCAATCAGTTCCAGAGGCAAAAAGATTGACAGTCGTGACTGCCAGAGACGAGGGGAGCGGGGTGTACCAGATCGGCCGGAGACGGGTCGAGACAGATTTGCCCTGATCTCGAAAGAAGGGCCGGGTCAGGGGAAATTTTGTCCCGGTCCTGCAGGCGGGCGAACTCGTCGAACCACGCCGCGTTGTCGTACCCGTCATTCGGGAGACCGCTGCTTATCGGGGAGCCCGGCTGATCTCGGGAACTCCCTGGCGAACCGGCGTTTCATAGTGGCTGGCGGGCAGGATGGCGGGGGCCGCATACGGAGCAGACCACGGACCCGCGAGATTCGCCTGAAACTGGGTTGCGAGAAATTCCGCCACGCGCTGGTGTCCGGCGGATGTCCAGCCGCCGTCCACTTCGACCATTTCCGGACTCAGCCAGGCAATCGCGTCGATGGCTGGAATCTGTTGGGCTGACAGCCAGGGAACCGCCAGTTCGACCAGTTGCCGGTGATCGGCCGGCGTCGACTCTGTGCGGTGGGACGGGCTGAAACAGACGACCAGCCGGGTGCCAGCTGCCTGGCAGACCTGTTGCAGCCGCAACACGGCATTCAGGGATCGCTGGATATCCTCATTGCCCAGCGGTTGTCCGGTGACCGGAGGTTCATTCACTGTCGTCGGCAGGGCGGTCGACGCATTGAGTTTCTCAAAACACCAGTCAACGACGGCAAATTCGGAACGCACCCGGGAGAGCATCGAACTGCTTTCCTCGCGGTCGGCACGCGGATTGAGACAGGCCAGCACCATTCCCTGCGAGTTGCGTTTCATCCAGCGACGTTGTTGCTTGCCGGCCAGCAGTGATTCCTGGCTGAGTTGCAATACGACGACGTCAGGTTGTAACGGTGAGAACACCCGCTCATACGCCAGCATAAACGACTGGGGACAACCGGACGGGACCGTGGCGGTCAGCACTTCAACCGGCGACCGGGTTCGCACGTTCAGACGCTGGCTGAGCTGCTGGGCCAGAATGGCATCGTCGGGCAGGGCCGGCCCCAGCAAGGTTTCATCGCCCAGACAGAGCACCCGGTAAGTCCCTGCCGGTTTGGGAACCACCGGTTCCGGACCGCGCATGCCCCACGAATTGGTCCGCCAGGCGACTGGTCCCAGTTCCCCGTCTGTCGAAATCCGGGATTGTCGTGGCAGTTCCCAGCCGGTCAGTGAGGACGGCAGCCGCCACTCTGCTGCGGCCTGGCTGACGGGTTCCGGAGACTGGAGTTCCGCTGCCCGCAGTCGCGAAATCCGCAGTCCGACTTCCGTCAGCGCAATCAGGCTGGCCAGCACGAAGACTGCACAGAAGCACTGACGCAGCCAGCGAATCAGCGGCACAACCTCACTCCGCGTCCGGTCCTGCAGACGGAACCTGTTTCTTGTCAAAGGGTTGTCGACGTCACCGCTCGTCACCCCGAAAGAGTGGGCTCCGGCAGTACGCAACTGGCGCACCGGTCGACGCGGAATCCTAGCGGCTGTAGCAATTTACAACAAGACGAGCTTCAGGGCCGCCCGCAAGCTGACGTTTGCGGGTCATTCCCGCCGTTTTCCCGTCACTGTTTGACGGTCCGGAACCCGCGGGATAGCATCCCGGTTTGTAGATCCTCCGATCGATCGGCGGCCCCTGGCAGCGGGGAGACCTCCTGAAAGCGCGATCCGTCAATCGCCAGCCAGGACCAGTCGCCCCCCGGGGACGCGCGATTGCACGTCGTCTGTGACATTGCTGGAAAGTGCCTCGAAACATGACCGCTCCCCGCCGTGCGCTCCTGAGTTGCAGTGACAAGTCCGGACTCGTTGAATTTGCCCGCGAACTGGTCAAGCTGGGCTTTGAACTGGTTTCAACGGGCGGCACCCGCACCGCCCTGCAGGCTGCCGATCTGCCGGTCACGGATGTGTCCGATTACACCGGCTTTCCGGAAATGATGGATGGCCGGCTGAAGACGTTGCACCCGAAAATTCACGGCGGGTTGCTGGGACGACCGCAAATTCCGTCGGATGCCGAATCGATGCAGCAACACGGCATTCTGCCGTTTCAGCTCGTCGTGGTGAATCTGTATCCGTTCGCCCAGACTATCGCGAAACCCGGCGTGACCGTCGATCAGGCGATCGAGCAGATCGATATCGGCGGCCCCAGCATGGTCCGCTCCGCGGCGAAGAACCACGCCTATGTCGGTGTGATCACCAGCGCCGCCCAGTACGCCCGCGTGCTGGAAGAACTGTCCAAAGGGGAGCTCTCAGCCGAGTTCCGGCGGCAACTGGCTCTGGCGGCCTTTGAACTGACTGCCAGCTACGATCACATGATCGCCGACTATTTTCTGGGGCTGACGGCTTCCGGCACCGACCGTGAATTCCCGACCTCTCTGACCCTGTCGTTCCAGCGGCGTTCTGCCCTGCGGTACGGCGAGAATCCCCATCAGCGCGCCGCGTTCTATGTGGAAGGACAGCCGTTGCCGTCGTCGCTGGCGGCGGCAGAAACCCTGCACGGCAAGGAACTGTCCTACAATAATCTGCTGGATCTGGATGCCGCCCTGCAGATTGCCCGCGAGTTTCGTCAGCCGGCTGCTGTGGTGATCAAGCATAATAATCCGTGTGGCTGTGCGGTCGCCGAGCATCTGGCAGAGGCGTACGAGAAGGCCGATGCCGGTGACCCCGTGAGCGCGTTCGGCTCGATCCTCGGGTTCAACCGGCCGGTGGACCGGGAAACGGCCGAGCAACTCAGCGTGCCGGGTCGCTTCATCGAGGCGATTATCGCGCCCGACTACCTGCCCGAGGCCTTCCAGATCCTGACCACGGTGCCGAAGTGGAAGTCGAATGTGCGGCTGCTCAAATGCCCGGCCATGCTCGATCCGCGCCCGATCGGTCATGACTACCGCCGCGTCTCCGGCGGTTTGCTGGTTCAGGAACGGGACGAAGACGAAGATCCGCGGGCGGAATGGCAGGTCGTGACGGCCCGCCATCCCACTCCCACAGAGTATGCCGACCTCGAATTCGGTTGGCTGGTGTGCAAGCACGTGAAGTCCAACGCGGTCCTGTTTGCCAAAAACGGGATGGTGGTGGGCGTAGGCGCCGGTCAGATGAGCCGTCTCGATTCCGCCTTCATCGCGAGTCATAAATCGGCCGAACGCAGCCGGGGCAGCGTGTGTGCCTCCGACGCCTTTTTCCCGTTCCGTGACGGGATTGATCAGATCCAGCAATCGGGAGTGACCGCCGTGATTCAGCCCGGTGGTTCCAAACGGGATCAGGAAGTCATTGAGGCCTGCAATGAACACGGCATCGCGATGGTCTTCACCGGTCGCCGGCACTTCCGGCACTGATTCCTTCCCCTGCCTTTTTTACTTGCCCCGGGCAGAAACATTCCTGCTCTGCCCGGGGCAGGATCACCACAATCATGTTCAGGATCACCGTGCTCGCGAGATTCTGCACCAGGGAACGCCAGCATGTTGAGACGAGAATTGATCGCGTCGCGAAACTTGACCGTGCTCATGATGAGTGTCGGTCTGGTGATCGCGGCGCTGGTGGCAACGGGAGACGCAACCGAACCTCAGCCGCGTCTCCCGCGTGACAACCTGTTGGTCTACCGGACCGCAGACGGGCAGACAGGGCAGGTCAGTAACATTGACGACTGGCAGAAACGGCGGACGGAGATCATCACCGGCTTTGAATCGATTGCCGGCAAACTGCCAGGTGACGAGAAACGCTGTGACTTCGATGTCCGGATCGAAGACGAGTCCGATCAGGGCAGCTACGTCCGTCGACTCATCACCTATGCGTCGGAACCCGGTTGTCGCACGCCGGCCTATCTGCTGATTCCAAAAAAACTGCTGGAACAACCGGGGACCAGGGCTCCGGCGGTCTTGTGTCTGCATGGCACTGACAATACGGTCGGTCATGGCACCGTCGTCGGGTTGGGCTCGCGCCCCAACCGCAATTACGCCAGTGAGCTGGCGGAACGCGGGTATGTGACATTCGCGCCGAACTACCCGATTCTCGCGAAATATCAGCCCGCCGTCCGCGCGCTCGGCTGGGAAAGCGGCACCCTGAAAGCGGTCTGGGACAACATCCGCGGGCTGGACCTGCTGTCCACTCTGCCGTTCGTCGACACCGAGCGGGGTTTCGGCGCGATCGGCCATTCACTCGGCGGCCACAATTCGGTTTACACGGCCGTACTGGAGCCGCGAATCCGCGTGGTGGTTTCCAGTTGCGGTCTCGATTCCTACACCGACTATTACGGCGGTGACGAGCAGCACTGGCTTCCCGAACGGGGCTGGGCGCAGACCCGCTATCTGCCGAAACTGGCAGGGTACCGCGGACGCCTGTACGACATTCCGTATGATTTTCAGGAACTCATCGGGGCGCTCGCACCGCGCCGGGTGCTGATCATCGCTCCCCTGCACGACAGCAATTTCCGCGCTGCGAGCGTGGATCGCGTGGCAGCAGCCGCCCGACCGGTGTTTGAACTGTATCAGGCCAGCGACCGGCTTGAAGTCCTGCATCCGGACTGCACGCACGATTTCCCTCCGGAGATGCGAGCCGCTGCCTACGCGGCGATTGATTCCACGTTGCGTCCTGCCGGGACTGCAGCGCCCCCGCAGATGAAGTGAGAGTAATGTCCGAGATTGAGGTTCCCGCAGGCTGGATTGCCCACGTCCGGCTGATGCTTGATTCCTATGAGCGCTGGCTCGGGCGACCGCTGATCGAGCGTCACGGCGCGGCGCAAGAGCAGGCCCACGCGATCTTCGCCGCGCCTTTCGTCGTGGTCTCGCACGGCACCCAGGCGGACCCGCTGCTGAACTATGCCAACCGCACGGCCCTGCAGTTGTGGGAGATCGATATCCCGACCCTGTTGCAGACGCCGTCCCGGCTGACCGCGGAGCCGGTGCATCGTGACGAACGCGCGCAACTGCTGGCGCGGACGACCGCGAATGGCTTTGTCGACGACTATCAGGGCATCCGCGTCAGCACGACCGGCCGCCGCTTTCGCATCGAACAGGCGATCGTCTGGAATCTGACGGATTCCACAGGAGCTTATCTCGGCCAGGCAGCGACCTTCTCGCACTGGACGGAACTACCAGCGAAAGAAATCTGAATAAAATGAAATCGCGAACCCGCAAGCGGTGAACGGCGCTCGCTTGCGGATTCGCGATTCTCATATTTTCCCTGTCAGTTATTCTCCGCGCAACAACCGCGCTGCTTCGACCGCAAAATACGTCAGCACCCCATTCGCCCCGGCACGCTTGAACGCCAGCAGACTTTCCAGCATGGTCGACTGCCGGTCGATCCAGCCGTTGGCAGCCGCTCCGGCGATCTGGCTGTACTCGCCACTCACCTGATAGGCGAACGTCGGTACCTGGAAGGTGGATTTTACGCGGTAGACGATGTCCAGATACGGCTGCCCCGGTTTGACCATCACCATGTCGGCTCCCTCTGCGAGATCCAGCTGGACCTCCCGCAGGGCTTCGTCGCTGTTGGCCGGATTCATCTGATAGGTCTGCTTGGACCCTTTGCCCAGATTTCCCTTCGATCCGACGGCGTCGCGGAAGGGGCCGTAATACGCTGAAGCGTATTTCGCCGCGTAGGAGAGGATCGCTACCTGCTCATAACCCGCCTGGTCGAGCGCCTGGCGAACAGCACCGATTCGGCCATCCATCATGTCCGAGGGAGCAATCACATCGCACCCCGCCGCTGCCTGGACCACCGCCTGCTGTCCGAGCATTTCCAGCGTCGGATCGTTGACGATCTCGCCGTTTCGCAGTAGCCCGTCCTGCCCGTGTGTGGTGTACGGATCGAGCGCCACGTCGCAGACGATCCCGATCGGAATCTGTGCTGCCTTGATCGCCCGCACGGCCGTGCAGACCAGATTCTGCGGATTCAGCGCCTCCTCGCCATCCGGTGTCTTCCTGGCCGGATCGGTAGCGGGAAACAGCGCGACGGCGGGAATCCCGAGGTCTGCGGCTTCCTTGACGGCCTCGACCAGCAGATCAACCGTCAGACGCTCCACGCCGGGCATCGACGCAATCGGCGTCCGGGTTTGTTCGCCATCCTGAATGAACACCGGCCACAGGAAGTCCGCGGGCGAGAGGCGATGTTCCTGAACCAGACGGCGCAGCCAGTCATGACGTCGCAATCGACGCAACCGGACTTGCGGAAACATGCCGGAACTGCCTGCGTTCATCAGGATTTGTCTTTCGTACTCAGGATTTGGTCGGAAAACCGGCTGCCGTGGCTGGCAGAACCGCTGCGATCAGCGAACTCTTCGTAATTTCCCGAAGTCCGTTTCTACCGGTTCCCACTGGCGTCAACCACCCCGCGCAAATTAGTCTATACTCAGGGTTGTGTCGATGATCTCAGTGAGATCCCTGCCAGCCGTTTCCTGGAACCGGATCGTTCCACGCACGCGGGCAGAATAATCACGTCCGGAAGAAGAGCCGCTGATCAGGCGGGAGTATGCTGTGTCACCCAAAAAATTCCTGACTGCCACCGACATCCTGGCTCAGTTCGGAGTCGACGAAGCCACCATTCAGCAACTCGTCGAGTCAGGCGATCTGAAGGCGCTCGCCGACCGGGGAACCTGGCGCTACCGGCGTGAAGACATCGAGGCTCTGGTTTCGTCCGGACGCTTGCATGCAACCCGCGAACTCGAGGCCGTGGACGATATCGACTTCGATGAATCGATCGGATTCGCCAGCGAGTCCGAACCATCCGCCTTCGCGGATTTCCTCGAACTCGACGAAGACGCCCTGTCCGGTCAGTCCACGGTGATTTCTTCCGGCCCCTTGCCGGACAACAGCGATCTCCAGCTCTCGTTCACCGAAGATCCGGCCCAGTCGTCCAGCGACGTCAACGTAATTGAACCTGGCGACGAGATTCGCAGCGACAGCGATATTCAGTTGCGCGACCCGGCAGCCGGTGTGGCCGGTCCCGGAGCTGTGACCGTCCCGGAGGGCGATATTTCCGACAGCGACATCGTCCTCGACAGCGATGCGGTCTCCAGCAGTGACGTCGAGCTGATTGATGAAGCCGCCGGGCACGACTCTGCGAGCGACGTGACCTTTTTCGAGGGCGACCAGCTCAGCGTTTCCAGCGACGATCTCTCCATCTCTGACGTTTCGGATCAGACCGGGGAATTGTCGTCGCCAGACGACTTCGTTGATCCGGTCGAAGCGACGCTGGCAGAGGAACTGCTGGACGACGCGGTATCAGACTCTGATGTGACGACGAGCCTGCCGGATGATGTCGCCGGGGAACTTGCGGCGACCGAAGAGTTCAATGCCGGCGACTTCAACTTCGGCGACGAGGCTCCGCCGCGAATCGAAGACTTTGTGTTTGCTGAGGAAACGTCAGCGCTGGCCGATGAAGACGATCAGCTGGACTTCACTGCCGACGACAGCGGACTAGCCCTCGAACCCGGTGAGAGCGGACTGCCGCTTGCCGCTGCAGACGAAGACCTGGCCCTTGATGCCGGCGACAGCGGTCTCACCCTCGACACGGGCGACAGTGGCTTGACCCTGGAGGCCGGGGACAGCGGTCTTACGCTCGATTCTGGCGACAGCGGCTTGACCCTCGACACCGGCGATAGTGGTCTTACGCTGGAACTGGTGCCTGATGATGCCGAGCCTTCGCCGCTGGCAGCGGGTACGCAGCGCATGGAGCAACTGGTCGGGGACGACGATGAACTGGACTTCGACTCCGGCAGCGGCGATTCCGCTGGCACGCGGCGGATGGCAGTCGAGGAACAGTTTGAGGAAGAGCTGGCATTTGTCGACGACGAGGATTCCGGCCAGACGGCGGTATTTGTCACCGGGGAAGAGTCCGGAGACGATTACGTCGGCACCCTGAGCGGTGCGATTGATGCGGGCGAGGAAGTCGAGGAACTGGAGATCGCGGATGATCTCAGCGCTGCTCTGGATGACGATGATGTCGAAACGCTGGGCGGCGACGAAGACGATATTCTCGATGCCGAGGATTCCGCGTTCAGCGATGAATTCTCCGGCGAGATGGACGCGGAAGAGGACGATGAGTCCTATCTGACTCCGTCGGCCAAATCCCAGCCACGCGAACCCTCATGGGGGGTATTCCCGTCTGTGCTGGTAGTCGCTGCCAGCCTGATTGTTGGCGTCAACGCCTGGCTGATGTGGGAAGGCCTGTCGACCATGTGGACCGGCAGCGAACCCTCCGGGGCAGCCGCCTCGTTGATTTCCACAATCTCCGGCATGCTGGGCTGATCGGGACCATTCACAGGCCTCAAACGCCTGCGAAGAGCAAGAATATTCGTGTGGCACGCCCTGAGTCCTCGAAGGGCGTGGGAATTTTTCCCGTGGAGGGAACACGCCCCTCGAGGACTCAGGGCATGCCACTCTTTGGGGCCGATGCTTCGCACACGGTACTGATCCCCCGGTGTCAGCAAGAGACCAGAGATTTCCTTGCTGGCGCTGTCGGCGAATCAATCATCCGGCCGAGGCCTTACGACAGCCAGGCCTGCAATCCAGGGGTCCGCAATGACTCGCGGCTTCCCAGCGGCTCTCCGAATTTGCTGTGGATTGCCCAGCCCCAGTAGCGGGCGCGGTCGTGGATGTCATCCAGCGGCGTCGGAAATTCCTGCGACTTGCCGATGAAGAACTGGCTTTCGTAACAGCGAATCGCTTCCATCTTCCGGTCGATGACGTCGCTGATGTCCACGACCATGGCGGGAGCCGGATGAATCCGCAGGTGGATGCTCCAGTAATAGAAAATCGTCGGCGGATGATAGGGCTCGCCGGGCATGTCCGTTCGTGACAGTTTGGCCCAGAAGCGGGCGGCGTCACACAGCCGGCTGGCGGAAATGTGATCGGGATGGGCATCTTCCCAGTACGGTGCCAGGATAATCCGCGGCCGGGTCACACGGAAGACGCCCGCCAGCTCCCGTCGTGCGTCCAGCGATTCTTCCAGCCGTCGATTGGGCAGGTTCAGATTGTGCCGCCAGTTAAGGCCGAGTATCTGTGTCGCAGCAGCGGTTTCCCGCGCCCGGATCTCGGGCGATCCGTGCGGAGTCGGTTCGCCGTTCGTCAGCTCGACGACGCCCACGCGCAATCCCTGGGCACGGCTGACCAGAATGGTGCCGCCCACGCTCAGTTCTGCATCGTCCGGATGCGGAGCCACGACAAGAATATCCAGGGGAGCATCCGGTGCTTGCATAATCGGCTTTCAGGACAGTTCACAATGCTGACGAGTGCAGCGCTGAAGAACCGGGGCAGGGTTGGGGCAGGATGGAAGAACCGGTGACAATCGCTTCAGGAGACCAGTTCCACGGTGTCGCCCACCGAGATCGTCTGACCTCCGCGGTCGACGAGGCAGGTGTTGATGGTGGCTCGATAATAGTGTGAGAAGCGTTCCGGAGCAGCCCACGGCGGTAACGACGCCTGTCGGTGTTGAGCAAACTGCTTCTGGAAGCCTGGCCAGACCTCGCCCGTTTGCTGATCGCGCGCCGGGACAGCGCAGCGCTGACAGACCGTGGTGCCGGCGAAGGTCACGTTGCCGACGCGAAACGGCTGCGGCTGGCCGTCGCCGCGGGACAACCGGTCTTCCCAGAACGGTTCGACGTTGCCGATTTCAATGTTCGCCCGCAGTCGTTCCCGCACATGTTCGGTGGTCAGGCCCGGGAACCAGCCGGCGATCGTTGCCAGCGTGGCAGTGCTGACCACCGTGGGGCCCGGGCTCTCGGTGTCATCCGGAAACCCGCCAGCAGCCGCTTCATGGAGTCGAACCTGCCCCCCGAGAACCCGGGCTGCCAGGTCTTCCAGCGGTTGCGGAGATTCTCCAGGCCCCCAGGTCACGGTTCCCTGATCTGGTGTGCTGAGTCGAAGCGTCAGTGTCGCTGGATCGAATTCACAGCGGAACTGATGCATGAGCGGAGTGCGTTTGGCATTCCAGTAGCGGCCGGCTTCATCTACGAAGGCCCAGCGGCGGTCGAATTCCAGCGCTCCGGACTCCAGCACCCGCGCGCTGCTCACAATCGCGGGCGGCAGCGACTTGACGGGATAGATCCGCAGATCGGTGACGATGGCCACCGCAGTCTCCTGAAAACTCCAGGAAGTTCACTCGGGAATCGCGAATCCGCAAGCGGTAATCATCACGCGCTTGCGGGTTCGCGATTCAATTCCCTCACAGGTCATTAAAGCCCCGAGATCAATGCGCCGCCGGCGCACTGTTCTGGAATGCCCGCTCCCGATACAGGAAGTCGACGATGTTGCCGTCGTGCGGCTGCAGCCAGGTCACTGCCATTGTCCGGATCGGACCAATGTTCAGCCGGTCGATGGTGACCGCGTCCAGCAATTGCTGGACGAATTTCGGATCTTCCGTGATCGCCGAACAGACCAGCGTGGTCTTCATGGCAGCCACCATCTTGTTCTGCGGGCATTCGACGACGGATGCGAACGGGAACATGTATTCGGTATTCGCCAGCGGGGCATCCGGTGATTCGCAATACACTACGGTCGGCCGCAGGTAGTCGCAGCGTTCGTGCGGAATCCAGCGGTCGCCGTTGCGGTACTTTGCGGTGACTTCCGTCACACCCGGCAATTTGAGAGCTTCTTCGATCTGGTTGTGCATCGCTTCCGCCACGCCTTTGGTCGTGAAGGCTGCGAGGGCCGCTTTCGGATCGGTGGGAGGCAACGGTTCAACGGGCCCCAGCTTCTGAGCGATGGCGTCGGCAATCTCCGCGCCGTGTCGCGACACCCAGATGCTGCTGCAGTTGATGCAGCTGCGACCGCTGTTGGCGAAGATACTGTCGACCATCACGTCGATGTAGTCTTCCCAGCGATCGACCACGTCGTCACCGAGGACGATCTTGGAGAATCCGGGACCGTGCACCGAGACACGCGGGTTGCCGTGATGCTGGTCAACGGTCTGCTGACCGCCGAACAGCATCACGCGGGCACAATCGGTCATCAGGGCGCCGCCGACATCATGACCGCCGGGGTAGATGCCGATCGCTTCCTTCGGCAGACCCGCCTGGAAGAAGGCTTCTGCGATGCGGTACGGCGTCCAGAATTCCTGCGAGCCCGGCTTGAGGATCAGGCCGATCTGCATCGGAATCGCGGGCAGCCACAGGGTATGCACTCCCGGCGAATTGGACGGCAGCACGGCTCCCAGCACCGGCGAATTGGCCTGATAGCTGACCATGACGTCCCGGCCCTGTTCGAGGCCGTAGCCACGGGTGAGGATTTCCGGCGGCAGACCACGGGTCAGGCAGGCCAGCACGTCGTCCATGTGCGAGAGCACGAATGCGTTCTTGCGCATGTTGCCGGCACACATGTGCTCGGGCAGACCGGTCGTCGCGGACTGCATACGGCAGAATTCCTGCGGCGACAGAGTACCATTTCCGCAGGGCAGGGTGCCGTTGAGGTACAGGTCTGCTGCCTGCTTGCAGATCTCCAGCAATTGCGGAATTGGAATCTGCCGCAGCGCTTCACGCGCCTTCTGGGCCTTCTTCAGGTCCATCTTGGCCATGACGCCGGTGGCCTGATGCAGTTGTGCCACCGGTTCGCCGGTGTCGAACCGCACCACCGGCTGCTTTTCCATGCTTTCGTAAACGTTGCCCCAGCGCAGAATCGGGATATCGAGCATGATGATGGGTCCGTAGTCAGTGGTCCGTTGTCAGTTGCCTGAGCAACTGCCGAGTTGCTACTCGCCAGTTGGCTTTTGCTGATTTGTGCCAATGGATTTAAGATAAGCGTTCAATCGCGGTGATAGTTCATCGGGCAGCGTACGCAGATTTTCAACCTGTTCCCGAGTCAAAAGGTGGCGACGAAAAGCTCTTCGCAACCAGTGCTTGACCTCGAAGAGTGACCCGCGAGCAAATCTGACAAATCGTCGATTGTCGAGATACGATCCGCGTCCTGCACCTTCTGCAATGTTCGCTCCGATGCTATCAGCGGCTCGCACAATCTTCTGGCCAAGCGTTCACTATCAAACACTGGCCAGTTTTGGACAACCGACCACACCGAATCCGCCAACCTCTCGGCGAGTTGGTAGACGATCAGGTTTTGAAACTGCGATCGAGCCATTTCAGCGCCCTCGCATTTTCCTGCAACGGACAACTGACGACTGACCACTGACAATTTCTAGTACACTCCAACCGTCGTCGATTTCGCGAACTCATGGAACGGGCGAGTGCCGCTGATGCCGTCCCACGGGTACTTTTCGCAGGGCTGCTCGCGCTCGCCTTCATCCCGCTCCATGAAGCCGGGAATGAACAGCTCTTTCGTGAGCGTGTACAGCTTCACGCGGCCGGTCTCTCCGTAACCCACGACCTGGTTGTAGTCCTTGAACTCGACGACTTCGATGACCGCCCGCGGTTCCGGCGCGTGGTAGGTGATCTTGTAGTTGTCGGCCGGATCGAACGGCTTTGAGCAGGCCAGACCCATCAGGGTGTTGCCGTAGGTCGGCGTCATGAACACGTCCGGTCCGAGCAATTCCTCGCAGCAGAAGCGATACCACTGCGGCGAGAACTCGGTGCCGCCGCCGAAGATCCCCTTGATGCCGGCTTCCGCGATGCTGGAGCCTTCATCGATCAGCCGGGTGGCCAGCGCTTCCAGCAGCTTCGGCGTCATGAACGCGCACTTGATGTCGTGCCCGGCCGAGAGAATGGTCATCGCCTGGTCGATGACGTGATTCTTGTAGTCTTCCGCTTCCTGGATCTTGCCCTTCTTCAGCAGCTTGATGACCCAGCGGGGATCAAGATCCACGCAGAAACAGATGCCGCCGCGATATTGAGCGAGATGTTCCACCGCCAGACGCAGTCGGCGCGGTCCGGACGGACCGAGCATCAGCCAGTTGGAGCCTTTCGGGAAATGTTCGTCCGAAAGGGTGTGGCTGAACATTTCATAGTCGATCCAGTGATCCTCGACCACCAGCCGGCTTTTGGGAATCCCTGTAGTGCCGCCGGTTTCAAACACATACATCGGCTTGCCGGCCAGGCCTTTCGGCAGCCAGCGCGTCACCGGACCGCCGCGCAGCTCGTCGTCCTCGAACAGCGGGAATTTCTTGAGATCCTCAAAGCATTTCACGTCGGTGAGCGGATTGAAGTTGAACGATTTGGCTTTTTCCAGCCAGTACGGGCTGCCGGTCTCGGGACTGAAATGCCAGTGAACCGTTTCGACTGTGTGGGCGTCGAGTTGGGCACGAGCCTGGGTGACACGTTCAGCGAGATTGCTCACGATCAGAGTCTCTGAAAGGGGAGGGAAGCAACCGGTCAGCGGTGATACCAGCCAGAGCTGGTTGTCTTACAGATGTTTCCGGCTCTGAGCCGTTAACAGTTCTCTCGGGAATGTCCCGGCGGCTGACAGACATCACGCCTGCCAGCCGCCGCAAAGATCTCATCGTCATCAACCATCGTGATGACAGTCAGCAGCGATTACAGATCCTTGGTCAGCGGGACGATGTACGGAGCCCGGTATTCGCGGGTGAGCTGCTTGTTGGCTTCCTCGGCGTGTTCACCCGTGAATTCCTCGCCGCTCAGCGTCAGTTTCGGACCCAGAGCGATTTTCGTCGTGGCGGGGTCGACCTTGTTATCCCGCAGGTGCTGCAGGACGCGGTCCAGGGTCTCGCCGGCTTCTTCGTTCTTCGCAAAATGGTCGGTCAGCTGTTGCGAGCTCATCGGCGTGCCGAGCCGGTAGGAAATGTTTCCGACATGGCACAGGGCGCTCGACAGATGACCTTCCTCGATGTCGGCATTCAGGTCTTCATGCTTGCGGCTGCGGACGGCATCCACGAAGTTGGCGAAGTGATGGCTGTCACTGCCGCCGTTGAACTTCGCGATTTCCTTGCCGTCCTTATCATAGGCCACCCCGCCATTATAGCTGGGGCTGACCAGGTAGCCTTCCTCGCCGGTGAAGATCACGCCGACCTTGGCTCCCTTGTAAGCGTCGGTCTTCAGGCCGCGGACTTCAAACACCAGCTTGTTGCCCGAGGCATACTCGTGAATGCAGACCTGCGTGTTGGCAGTTTCACCGGCATCTTCATAACCGAAGCGACCGCCGTAGCTGACCACGGATTGTCCGAGGTTCATTTCGCCCAGGCCCCAGCGGCCGATGTCCATCTGGTGGATGCCCTGGTTGCCCAGGTCACCGTTGCCGTAGTCCCACTGCCAGTGCCAGTCGTAGTGCAGCTTGGGACGAGTGAGGGCATGCAGCGGCGCCGGGCCGGTCCACATGTCGTAGTTGACGCTGGCGGGCACGTCGTAATTGCCCGGGGCACCGATCGGGCCGCGGGGCTTGTAGCACAGGCCGCGCGCCAGCGAAATCTTGCCCAGCTTGCCGTCGTGCAGGTACTGGATCGCTTCCCGCATCCCGGGATTGGAGCGGCTCTGGGTGCCGGTCTGCACAATCTTGTTGTACTTGCGGGCGGCCTCGACGATGCGGCGACCTTCGCTGACGTTGTGGCTCACCGGCTTCTCGACGTACACGTCCTTGCCTGCCTGGATGGCCCAGATGGCAGCCAGGGCATGCCAGTGATTCGGCGTCGCGATGCTGGCGACGTCGATGGATTTGTCTTCAAAGCACTTGCGCATGTCGGAATAGACTTCCGGACGCTTGCCGTAGGTCTTTTCGATGCTGTCGGCCACGCGATGGGCGACGGTTTCATCCACGTCGACGATGGCGGCGAGTTCGCAGTCGTTTCGCTTGCCGAACCCGCTGATGTGGGCACCGCCGCGGCCGTTCACACCAATGATCGCCACCCGCAGTTTTTCGTTCGGGCTTTTCGAGCCTTCTTCCGCGGCAAAGGCAGTCTGGGCCGATGCTGCCAGTGTCGCAGCGGCTGCTGCAAACAGCGAATCTTCAAGAAATTCACGACGGGAAAACCGTGCCATGGATGAGGTCCTCGCAAGTATGCCTGGCAAGCTCGGCCTGAATGTTCAGTCACCGAATGTCCGTTTCAACAACTGTAGAGTGTACGGCGGATACAGATCGACTCGCAACCATGCGTTCTCCGGGATTCTTTTCGAGACCGCCCGGCATCTGTCCTGATGGTGGGAACGCTCATGAGTGGGAGGAACTCCGGCGGTAACTGCCGCTGAATGCGACAGATCGGCAGTTTTCGCCGAAGCGCTCTTGCGACCAAACCGGCTCCCGACCTATAAGCCGCCGTCCGTGGTTCCTGAATATGTGCCGGGAAGGATCTGTCATGACCATTCGTCGCTGCCCGACTTCCGCATTCCTCTTGCTTTCGGCTCTGGCGCTGACGGGTTGCACCTACTCGATGGGAGCCACCGCCTATCCCCCCGCACGCACGTCAATGGCTCCGTCGACCAACTATGCGCCGGTCAATGCCCAGTCCTTTAACGGACCGGTCGCGGTCGTCCCGGGAGCCATGACCGCGATGACTCCGGCTCCGCTGACGACTGCCTCCCTGGCTCCGACCCCGCTGTCGACCTTGCCTGCCTACGGAAACGGTCAGATCACTTACTTCAATGTGCGTCCGGGGGATTCGCTCACGACAGTCGCGACTCTCTACGGTGTCTCGGAAGCTGATCTCCGCAAGATCAACAATCTCAAACCCGGTGAGCAGATCGCCCCGGGCCAAAGCGTGCGGATTCCCGATGGTGCGACAGCGATCCGTTAGTGGATGGGCACTTGCCTGAGACCGCTATTGAACGAATTCTTTTTGAACTCCTGAGTCTGCGCCGCCAGGATTCACTACGCACTCAACTCACTCGATCCGGGTTTTCTCAACCCGTTGGCTTCACGAGTTTGTAGTTCCCAGCTTGAAGAATCTGCGTTTCTGTGACGGCTCTGCGCCGGCGCATCCTGATTACCTGCGCCAGTCGGCCTTCATCTGCTGCGGCCGCGGGGCTGGTGACAATCCCTGATTCAAAACAGTCTCCTGTTGCCTCGTGGTGATGCCGTTTGGCAGCATTTCCCGTTGCCGGGTGTTGCCGAAAGGCCACTTCACGTTGCTTTCCTGTGGCCTGCGGCATTCACCTGATGCTTCCGGCGTTCCGGAGATTGAACGCAGCGCATCGGCGCGATAACAATCTCCGCACACGGATTGAGCGGCGCGGCAATTGCCTGCCTTGCAGAGGACATGCACGCCAGTTTTCTGGCGGGCTCCCAATGTTTCGATCTGTGATTCCGTCGCTGGACGTCAAACGGAAATCAACGCTATGGATTGCTCTCCTGCTCTGTCACCGCTTCGACGGCTCAAAGAGATCAACGATCTCACCTGGAAGCTGGCGAACTGTAATCCCGCAGATTTAACTTCGGAGTGCCTGAGCGATGCTCGCCTGATCGCCGTCTGGTCCGGAGTCAAAAACCTGTCTGTGGTCTGGACGGCGGAACTGACGGATGCCTCCCGCAAACTCACCGACGGCGACTTGCGGAATGCCATCACCGGTTTTGAACAGATCAGCAGCGAACTGTTCGTCGCCGATCTGTTCTATCGCGTGCTGGCGACGGTGCTCTCCGGCCAGGAACTGGATCTGCATCAGGAGCGCGGCATGCCTGATGAAGAACGCACGATCCGGCTGGTGCTGGAGCATGCCTTGCAGCATCTGGAGCATGCCCGCAAGCTGGTGCTGACCGAACTGGTGCGTTTCGGCGAGACGTGTGCAGCGGTGGACCGGATGCGGCGACGCTGCGAGCGCTGGTGCGACCTGTTCATCGGTCCCTGGATTGTCCGCTACGGGATCGCCAGCTTCGCTCACGACCCGCGCCGCGCCTGGGATTATGGCGAGGACGCTCTGCTGGATCTCGAATTTCCCTATCAGCGGGAACTGCTGTATCGCAGCTACGTCGAGGCGTTTCGCAGCCGGCTCGTGGAATCGACCTGGAACCGGGCCGATCTTCATCACCTGGTGTTGCTGGCCATGCAATTGCTGGGGCTGCCGGTCATGATTCGTCCCGGCGAGCACCAGGCAGAGCCCTCCCGGCTCGGCCTGGAAGTGGCGAACCCGGCAATCCCTGACCCCGACCGTCCTGTGGAAGCCCAGGGCCCCTCGGCGCTGCTGGAACGCTGTCTGCGCCGCGTGCCCGATTCGACCGCCAGCGAACGCAAGCCTGCGGCAGACCAGTAGCAATCCCGGCAGGCCGGGCGACCGGTTTCCTTGCCGATTGCATGGCAGCTTTCGCCCGGTCTGCTAATCGATCTGCAATTCCGCCGCCGATTCCGAACGGAAGCGGTAGCCGACGCCGCGGACGGTCTCGATCAGGTCGCCGCGGACTTCCAGTTTCTGGCGGAGGGAACGCACGTGAACATCGATCGTGCGCTCCAGGGCATTGGCATCCTCGCCACGGCAGCGATCCATCAGTTCATTGCGACCGAACGGCCGGCCAGGTTGACGGGCCAGCGTCCAGAGCAAGCGGAATTCCGTCGGCGTCAGCCGCAGATCGATTCCGTCGGCCTTCGCCAGATGGTTGATCCGGTCGATCTCGATACCGTGAGCGCTGATCACGTCCCGCGCCTGTTCACTCGCGCTGTTGCGCCGCAGCAGCGCCTTGATGCGGTGGATCAGCGGCTTGATCTTGAACGGCTTGGTGACGTAGTCATCAGCGCCCATGTTGAAGCCGACGATTTCATCGACTTCCTCGCTGCGGGCCGTGAGCATCAGGATGCGGATGCCCTGGGTCTTGGGATCGCTGCGCAACATCCGGCAGACCTCGTACCCCTCAATGATGGGGAGCATGAGGTCCAGCACGACGATGTCGGGCAGGGTGCTCTGGGCCTTGCGCACGCCTTCCTGTCCGTCCGCCGCGGACGTCACCTCGAACCCTTCCTTTTCCAGGTTGTAGGTGAGGACTTCTGCCAGGGAGCGCTCGTCTTCGATGATCAGAATGCGAGGTTTGGACATGGCATTTCAACCAGCGTATGCGCGATCGACCGCTGCAGGAACCATTCCGGCAGACCGGTGTCGATGGCGAATCACCAAACGGTAGAGTCTGCGACGGGGGCCGTTTCCGGACCGTCGCTGACCAGCCATGCCCTGCTGCATTCCGGGAACTGCTCCCGCTATTCGGCAGGAATGCCGGTCAACTGATCCTGCAATCGGTTGCGATGTCGGATGATCTCGCCGTGCACCAGGTACACGACGTCTTCCGCAATATTTGTGGCGTGATCGGCGATGCGTTCCACCTGTCGCGAGGCGGAGAACAGGTGCACCGCCGGCTCGATCAGATCGGGACGGTTGCGCATCAGCACGGTCAGTTCATTGATGATTTCACGGTTCAGGTTGTCGACGGCCTCATCCTGCAGACAGACCTGGCGGGCGAGCCGCACGTCCAGATGCACGTAGGCGTCGATGCTCTGGTGCAGCATGTCGAGCGCGCGGCGGGACATGTCCAGCAGGGTCTCGGGAATGGTCAGTTCCGGCGAGGAAATGATCCCCAGGGCCCGCTGGGCGATGCTCACGCCCAGGTCTGCGACGCGTTCCAGCTCCGCACTGATTTTCATCACAGTCGTGATGCGGCGCAGGTCGATCGCCACCGGCTGATGCAGTGCCAGCAGCTTCAGGCATTCTTCCTCGATCTCAACGTCCAGCGTGTCGATGTCGTCGTCCTGGGCCACGATCTCACGCGCCCGGTCGTAGTCCGGATGGTGCAGCGTCTCTACCGCCGAGTGGATCATATCTTCCACGCGGGCACACATCGTCAGCACCAGCCGATGCAGGGCATCCAGATCCCGAACCAGATGAATCGACATCGCGTTTCGCCTTCCTTGTGGAGACAGATGATGAATTGCTCACGCAGATCGCTGACGACGGTTCCGGCCGTCGCCAGTTCGCAATCGTGATGGTCCGCGTTTTCGCACTCCTGCAGTCGCCGGGCATACCGCCCGGGCCAGTCGCCGGTGGCGTTCTGCCCTTCCGGCCCGGTGATCTCAGCCAAATCGCCCCATTATCCAAATCGCCCCGTTATGTAGTCTTCCGTTTCCTTCTGTGTCGGCTTGGTGAAGATGTTTTTGGTTGGTCCCACTTCCACCAGCCGGCCCAGGCAGAAGAAGCCTGTAAACTCGCTGATTCTCGCTGCCTGTTGCATGTTGTGCGTCACGATGATGATCGTGAAGTTTTCCTTGAGTTCGACCACCAGTTCCTCGATGCGGGCAGTGGAAGCCGGATCGAGCGCGGAGGCCGGTTCGTCCATCAGCAGGATTTCCGGATTGGTGGCCAGCGCCCGGGCGATACACAACCGCTGCTGCTGACCACCGGACAAGTCCATCGCCGATTTGTTCAGCCGGTCCTTGACTTCGTGCCACAAGGCCGCCTGCGTGAGGCAGCGTTCCACGATCTCCGCCAGCTGGGCCCGCTTGCGCAGTCCGCCGATCCGCGGGCCGTAGGCGACGTTATCAAAGATGGACGTCGGGAAGGGCGTAGACTTCTGGAACACCATGCCGACGCGCTTCCGGAGCGCAACGACGTCGGCGTGCGGGGAATAAATGTCTTCTCCGTCCAGCAGTACCTTGCCAGTGACCCGCGTGCCTGGAATCGAGTCGTTCATCCGGTTCAGCGAACGCAGGTACGTGCTTTTGCCGCAGCCGGACGGGCCAATGAGTGCGGTGACCGTCGAGGCGGGAAACGACATCGTCACGTCGGTGACCGCCTGGTGCAGACCGTAAAACATGCTCATCCCGTGCGTCTCCATCCGGATGGGACGGGACGCAGGGACAACGGTTTCCCGCGGTACTTCGGTGGGCAGACGTTGGGTCATCTGAGGCATGAATTCAATTCCGGGAGTCAGGATCTGCAGTCGTCGGGAGGTGCCGGCTTGCTCCGGCGCATCCCTTAACCGAATTTCCCGGTGAGATACTTCTCGGTCAGTTCCTGGCGCGGACGTTGAAACAGAACGGCGGTGTCGTTGGCTTCGATCAGCTCTCCCAGGTAAAGAAACGCAGTGATGTCCGACACCCGGGCCGCCTGTTCCATGTTATGGGTGACGATCAGGATGGTGACGGAACTGCGGAGTTCAAAAATCAGGTCTTCAATCCGCGATGTCGCGACCGGGTCCATCGCCGAGGTCGGTTCATCGAGCAGCAGGATTTCCGGGCTGGTCGCCAGGGCCCGGGCAATGCAGAGTCGCTGTTGCTGACCGCCGGACAGTTCATACGCCGAGCGATGCAGCCGTGCCTGGACCTCCGACCACAGGGCGGCCGACTTCAGGCTTTGCTCGACCCGATCAGCGAGTTCCGTCTTGTTTTTCTGGCCGCGCAACCGCAGGCCGTAGGCCACGTTTTCAAAGATCGATTTCGGAAACGGGTTCGGTTTCTGAAAGACCATGCCCGTGCGCAGCCGCATTTCCAGCGGATCGGTGCCGGCGGCGAGGACATTCACGTCGCTGGGCAACAATCGCAACTCGCCCTCGTAGCGGGTTCCCGGATGCAGGTCGTGCATCCGGTTCACACAGCGGAGCAGGGTGCTCTTTCCGCAGCCGGACGGACCGATCAGCGCCGTGACCGCGTTTCGCGGCACCTGCAGCGAGATATTCTTCAGTGCCTGGTTGGAACCGTAGTAAAAGCTGACGTTCCGGAATTCAGCCTTGATCTCCGTGGGGCGGGACTGGCTGCGAAGTTCGCGCCCTTCCTCCACGGCGACTCGCAGCCGTCCGGAAATCTGGCTTTGCAGATCGACACCCGTCGACACGTGCGATTCCTCTACCATTTCAGCCGCCGACGCATGCGATACCGGATCAGGATCGCAATGCCGTTCATCGACAGCGTGAAGGTGATCAATACCAGGCCGGCCGCTGCGGCCAGTTCATGAAAGTCGGTCGTCGGTCGTGACACCCAGTTAAACATCTGGATGGGCAGCACCGTAAAGGGAGACATCAGCCAGGCCATGCTCAGGAACGGCGGCGTGGAAGTCACCGGCGACGGCGGCAGGAAGGCAATGAACGTCAGTGCGCCGATGGTGATCAGCGGCGCGGTTTCACCCACAGCCCGCGACATCCCGATGATGGAACCCGTCGCAATGCCCGGGGCGGAGTATGGCAGCAGGTGGTGCCAGATCACCTGCCACTTGGTGGAACCGAGCGCCAGGGCGGACTCGCGAATACCGCCAGGAATCGCCCGCAACGCCTCTCGCGTGGCCACGATGATGATCGGCAATACCAGGAAGGCCAGCGTGAGTCCGCCGACCAGCACGCTCCGCGGCAGATGGAACGTATAAATCAGCAGACCCAGCGCCATCAGTCCGTAGATGATCGACGGCACCCCCGCCAGATTACTAATGGCAATCTCGATGATCGTCGTCAGCCAGCCTTTGCGGCCATACTCCTCCAGGTAAACGGCAGTCGCCACTCCGAGCGGCACTGCCGTCAGTGCGGTGACAAACATGATCACCAGGCTGCCGACCCAGGCGGACAGGATGCCGGCGCGGGCAGCGCGACGGGAGGGGAACGACGTCAGAAACTGATAATCGAGATGCTTCAGACCATCCATCATCAGGTCGATCAGCAACAGTCCGAGCACCAGGATGCCCAGCAGGGTGCAGACCAGCCCGAGCCCGCGAAACAGGCGGTCTTCAAACTTGCGTCGACGAATCAGGGGTTGCAGGTCTGTCATTGAAACTACTGGGGGTTATCAGTCACGATGCCGTGGAACAGGTGATCCCGGTTGCGGCGGCTCATTACCGCTGCCGGGCCAGGTCTTTTAATACGCTTCACGGAACCGTCGTCGCAACTCGTAGCCGATCAGGTTAAAGGTCAGGGTCATCAGGAACAGCACCATGCCGGCGGCAAAAATCGATTGGTAACCCACGCTGCCGTGCGGCAAATCTCCCAGGCTGACCTGCACGATATACGCGGTGACAGTTTCAGCGGGCTGGCGCGGGTCCAGCGTGAGGTTCGGCTGCATCCCGGCGGCGATGGCGACGATCATGGTTTCCCCGACAGCGCGGGAGATTCCCAGGATGTAGGCGGCGCCGATGCCCGAGAACGCGGCCGGATAAACCACGCGAATCGCCGTCAGAAACCGGTTGGCTCCGAGGGCATAGGAGCCTTCCCGCAGCAGCATCGGCACCGAACGCATGGCATCCTCGCTGAGCGAACTGACGTAGGGAATGATCATCACACCCATCACCATCCCGGCGCTCAGCACGTTGAATCCCGGCAGGCCGGGAATCACTTTTTGTAACAGCGGTGTCACGTACAGCAGGGCGAAGTAGCCATAGACGACCGTCGGGACGGCACTGAGCAGTTCCAGCGCCGGCTTGATGGTCTCCCGCAGCCAGGCAGGCGCGAACTCACTGAGGTAGATGGCCACGATCGTGCCGACCGGCATCGAGACGCACAGCGCGATCCCGGTGGTCGACAGCGTACCGCAGACCAGCGGCAGGATGCCGAACCGCGGATTGGCGAACAGCGGAGTCCACATGGTGTCGGTCAGAAATGACCACAGCGAGACTTCGCGAAAGAACGTCGCGGACTCGGCGACCAGCACGAAGATGATGCCGAGCGTGATCAGGATCGAAGACAGCGCTGCCAGGAACAAGCCGGATTCGATGACTCGTTCCGCCCAGACGCGGCGCAGGACCTGGTTCGAGGCTCGCAGCGACCGGGGCGATGAATGGGACGGTATTTCGGACATGGGACTCTGTCGATCGGCGGGCGGTCTCGATCGCTTGATGATACGCAGGCCGGGGACCATCTCTCCAGCGGAACCAGACTGCCGGCCGGGATTTCAGAATTTTCGGAAATTCCCGGCCGGTTAATCGATCCCGGACTCAGGACTTCGGTTCCCGCTTGAGGATTTCCTCGACCGGTACGCCGACTTCCGGCACACCGCCGAAGGCACTGCCCGTCTGCAGCTTTTCAAACCGTTCCCGCACCTGCTTGTAGGCAGATTCCGGCAACGGCAGGTATTTCACTTCAGCAGCCAGTTCGGCAGCGTTATCGATGTAGAACTCGATGAATCGCTTCACTTCCGGCCGTCCGGCTGCCTTCTTGCTGACATAGATGAACAGCGGGCGGGACAGCGGATTGTAGGTGCCGTTCAGCACGTTGTCCGTATTGGGCAGGATCGCGCCGACTTCGTCCTTCTCCCAGTCGATCGCCAAGGCTTTCAGCTTGTCCTTGTTCGGCTCGTAGTAGGCATACGGCAGAAAGCCCAGAGCCGATTTCGTACCGGAGATTCCCTGGACCAGGGTGTTGTCGTCTTCACTGCCGGTGAAGTCGCCACGACTGGACTTCGCCTTGCCCACCACCGCTTCTGTGAAATAGTCGAACGTGCCTGAATCCGCACCGGCGCCGAACAGCACCAGATCTTCATTCGGCCACTCGGGACGCACCTGATTCCACTTCATTACCGTTCCCTGGGCCGACGGTTCCCAGATCTTTTTCAGGTCGGCAATCGTGATCGAATCTACCCAGGTGTTCTGCGGATTCACTGCTACCGTCAGGGCGTCGAAGCAAACCGGCAGTTCGATGAACTCGACGCCATTTTCCTTCGCCAGGGCCAGTTCTTCAGTCAGAATCGGGCGGGAGGCTGCCGAAATGTCGGTTTCCCCACGGCAGAACCGCTTGAAGCCGCCGCCGGTGCCGGAGATCCCGACCGTCACCTTGACCTTGCCGTTCAATTCATTCTGGAATTCCTCGGCGACCGCTTCCGTCACCGGGTAAACCGTGCTGGACCCGTCGATCTGAACGAGTCCGCTCAGATTTTCGTCGCCAGCGGATTCTGTGGTGGTCGTGGTCGCTGAATCCGGATTCGAGGAGGTTGAGGACGGGGTGCAGCCGGATACTGTGATGCCCACCAGCATCACTGCGATCCCTTGAAGCCAGCCGTTACGCATGGAAGTCGTCACCAAAGAGGATAAAGCCGGGACAAGTCCTGTCCTGCCAATTCGAGGACAGTGATGATGCTCACCTTGTCGTGACAGGGCCCGGTGATTCCGCCGCGGGGGCTTCCGGCCTGTCCTGTGGCGGCAGACAGTACCGGGGTTTTATGAAGATCGCCACGCCGCAAATGTTAAGATTGGCGCAAGATCAATGCCAGCCGGTCATTTGGAATTGTGAAGATCGGGAAAGCCACTGCCGGAAACTCGCTATTCTCAAATGAGTTAGGCGGAAATCTCCGCACTGGCGACCCGGCACCGTTTCCGTTGCGCAGCTGGCCGGAATCGGGGAAATGACTTACGAAAGAATTTCCGGAATGACTTTTCCGTGAACGTCTGTCAGCCGGAAGTCCCTGCCCTGGAACCGGTAAGTCAACTGCTCGTGCCGGAACCCGAGCAAGTGCAGCATCGTGGCCTGCAAATCGTGGATATGCACAGGGTTCTGAGCCACGCCGAACCCCAGTTCGTCGGTTTCGCCATAGCTGAAGCCCGGTTTAACGCCCCCGCCGGCCAGGAAGACCGTGAAGCAGTCCGGATAATGGTCACGACCCAGGATGTTGCTCTTCGCCGTGCGACCCTCCCGGAACGGCGTCCGGCCGAATTCGCCGCTCCAGACGATCAGGGTATCTTCCAGCAGTCCGCGCTGTTTCAGATCCCGGATCAGGGCTGCGACGGGACGGTCCATTGTCGCACATTTCTCGGTCAGGCCGTCTTCCAGCCCCGAACCGGCACTGGTCCCGTGGAAATCCCAACCCCAGTCGAACAACTGGACGTAGCGTACGCCCTGTTCGACCAGTCGCCGGGCCAGCAGGCAGTTGTTGGCGAGGCTGGATTCGCCGGGTTTCGCCCCATAGTCCTCCAGAATATGTTTCGGTTCCCGGGAGATATCCATGACTTCCGGCACCGAGACCTGCATCCGGTAGGCCAGTTCGTACTGCGCGATGCGCGTCAGGGTTTCGGGATGCCCTAACTCCTGTGCCTGCCGTGCATTCAGATCGCGGAGCGCATCTAGGCTGAAGCGGCGCAGCTCGCGATCCATACCTTCCGGGTCCGAGGCATACAGCACAGGATCGCCCTGGGAGCGACACTGTACTCCCTGATAAACGGAGGGCAGGAAGCCGCTGCCGAAGGAGTTCTTTCCCCCGTTGGGCTGGACGCCGCTGGAGATCAGCACCACGAACCCGGGCAGGTTTTCATTTTCGCTGCCCAGCCCGTAGGTGACCCAGGAACCCATTGAGGGCCGACCCGAACGGGCGGAGCCGGTATACAGCAGGAGTTCCGCCGGTGCGTGATTGAACTGGTCGGTATGCATCGACTTGATGACGCACAATTCGTCTGCCACGCCTTGCAGGTGGGGCAGGGCATCCGACATCCAGAGGCCGTTTTTCCCGTACTGCCGGAACTTGCGCGGTGTCCCCAGCAAGGTTGGTACACCGGAAGTGAATGCGAACCGGCGACCTTTCAGGAATTCGTCCGGGCAGTTCTCTCCGGTCCGTTTCACCAGTTCGGGTTTGTAGTCGAACAGGTCCAGGTTGGGAGGCGATCCCGTCATGTGCAGGAAGATCATCCGCTTCGCCTTGCCCGCGAAGTGGCCGTCTTTGGCAGACAGCGGATTGATCACGCCTGGCGACGCAGCGCGTGCGGCCACCGGATTCATGCTCGCCAGTGCCATGGCACCGGCACCAAGTCCGGCGGTCGACAGAAACTGCCGGCGCGTCTGTTGCTGCAAGGAAAACAGGTCGGTCATGGTTCGTGCCCGGGGAAGTGCCTGCCTGGCGACGGATCAGTCGAATTCGATGGATGCAGTCTAGCACTCCCCGCGACGCGAGACCACCCGGTTTCCACCGGGTCATCAGGCAGTGTCTGGCCCGCAGCTGTGACATTTGTTGGAGAGCCACATGATCATTATGTTTGAATCCCGTCCCTCCGCGTATCTTGCGGAATGACCAGGCTTGGGATCACTGTTGTATGAATACCCTCCATGAAAATCGGCCTCTTTGCGGATACTCACGACCATCTCGACAATATTCGTCGCGCCGTCCAGGTGTTCAACCGGGA
>VFQN01001744.1_pt1 | contig 35341 bp, 27 predicted proteins | sample 3512371 | NCBI WGS metagenome assembly VFQN01 (sample SAMN10412370, study PRJNA504923) | tailings metagenome | isolation source: Replicate 2 from Balatoc abandoned mine | place: Philippines: Itogon, Benguet | collected 2017-08-28 | reverse complement strand
ACGGCCGCGAGGGCCTGAAGTCGCTGGAGCTGCTGATCGCGATGTACCTGTCGGCCCGCGACGGCCAGCGCGTCAACCTGCCGCTGGCGTACTGAGTTCATGAAGCCCCCAAGCTCACTGCGTTCGCGGCCCCTCGAGGGGGCGCGTCAGTTCCTTGGGGCGGCCCGGCGGAACTGACCCGATGCCCATCACCATCCACCCCAGCGCCATCGTCGACGAGGGCGCCGTGCTCGGCGAGGACTGCCGCGTCTGGCACTTCGTGCACATCAGCGCCGGCGCGCGCATCGGCGCGCGATGCTCGTTCGGCCAGAACGTCTTCGTCGGCAACGACGTGACGATCGGCGACAACGCGCGCGTGCAGAACAACGTGTCCATCTACGACGCCGTGACGCTGGAGGACGACGTGTTCTGCGGCCCGAGCATGGTGTTCACCAACGTCTACAACCCGCGTGCCGCGGTCAGCCGCAAGGCGGAGTACCGGCGCACGCTGGTGCGGCAGGGTGCCACGCTGGGCGCCAACTGCACGGTCGTCTGCGGCACCACCATCGGGCGTTACGCGTTCGTCGGTGCCGGTGCGGTGGTCAACCGCGACGTACCGGATTTCGCGCTCATCGTCGGCGTGCCGGCGCGGCAGATCGGCTGGATGAGCCGGCATGGCGAGCGCCTGGCGCTGCCGTTGACGGGAGAAGGCGAGGTGGCCTGCCCGGCCACCGGCGAACGCTACGTGCTGCGTGCAGGCATCTGCACGCTGGAGGGCAGCCCGACATGAGCGGCAAGCTCGACTTCATCGACCTGAAGACCCAGTACACGGCGCTGAAGGACCGCATCGGCTCACGCATGCAGGCGGTGCTGGACCACGGCCAGTACATCATGGGCCCGGAGGTGAAGGAACTGGAGCAGCAGCTCGCCGCCTTCAGCGGCGCGAAGCACTGCATCACCGTCTCCAGCGGTACCGAGGCGCTGCTGATCGCGCTGATGGCGCTCGACCTCCAGCCCGGCGACGAGGTGATCACCACGCCTTTCACCTTCGCGGCGACGGCCGAGGTGATCGTGCTGCTCGGCGGTGTGCCGGTGTTCGTGGACATCGAGCACGGTACCTGCAACATCGACTGGCGCGGCATCGAGGCAAGGATCACGCCGCGCACGCGCGCCATCATGCCGGTCAGCCTGTACGGGCAGGTGGCCGACATGGACGAGATCAACGCGATCGCGGCGCGCCACGGCGGCATCGCGGTGATCGAGGACGCGGCGCAGAGCTTCGGCGCCACCTACAAGGGCCGCCGCAGCTGCAACCTGAGCACGTTCGGCTGCACCAGCTTCTTCCCGAGCAAGCCGCTGGGATGCTACGGCGACGGCGGCGCCATCTTCACCAGCGACGACGCGCTGGCGCAGGCCTGCCGCGAGATCCGCGTGCACGGCCAGAGCGCGCGCTACACCCACACCCGCGTGGGCGTCGGCGGACGCATGGACACCCTGCAGTGCGCGGTGGTGCTGGCCAAGCTCGAGCGCTTCGAGTGGGAGTTGCAGCGACGGCGCGAGATCGGTGCCCGCTACGCCGACCTGCTGGCCGGCAGCGGCATCGAGCTGCTCGCCGTGCGCCCTGACCGCGACTGCGTGTGGGCGCAGTACACGGTGTTCGTCGACGACCGCGCGCGCGTCCAGTCCGCGCTGCAGGAACAGGGCATTCCCACCGCCGTGCACTACCCGAAGCCGCTGCACCACCAGCCGGCCTACGCGCAGCACTGCTGCCCGGAGTGCTGCGAGCTCAGCATCGACGCCGCTGCGCGGGTGCTGAGCCTGCCGATGAGTGCCGACCTTTCGGCCGCCGACCAGCGACGGGTGGCCGATGCACTGCGCGCGGCGGTAGCGGCGCCGGCCGCGTGACGCCGTGTCGGACACGCCGGCCACCCCAACGCTGCTGCGCGCCAGCCTGACCCTGCTGGCCGGTGGCGCGCTGGCGCAGCTCCTGCCGCTGCTGCTCGGTCCCTGGCTCACGCGGCTGTACAGCCCCGAAGCCTTTGGCGTGTATCACCTGCTCGCGGCGGCGGCAGCGAACCTGGCGGTGGTGGCCTGCGCGCGCTACGAGTTCGCGCTGCCCAAGGTGAGCGACGACGGCGAGGCCGAGGCGCTGCGCACCCTGTGCCTGCGCCTGATCGTCGTCGCAACGCTGGGCTCGGCGCTGGCCGGCGCGGCCTGGGCCGTGATGGTGGGCGCGGCCTGGCCGCTGTGGCTGGGCCCGGCGGTCGCGCTGCTCGCGCTGCTGTCGCTGGCCACCCTGGATGCCACACGCGCACAGCGTTACCGGGTGCTGGCCTGGGCGCGCGTGCTGCAGCATGGCGGTGGCGCCGTGCTGCAAGGCGCCGCAGGCCTGCTGGGCGCGGGCGTGCAGGGGCTGATCGCCGCGCCCGTGGCCGCCGCCGGCCTGGCGCTGGCCGCGCTCGGCTGGCCCGGCCCGGCGCGCGCCACGCGCGAGCGCTGGCAGGCCGTGGCCCGGGCGCACAGCGACTTTCCGCTGCTCAACACCCCCCACGCCTTCCTCGGCGCGCTGCAGGACACGCTCGCGGTGGCGCTGGTCGCCGGCCACCAGGGCGCGGCCGCCGCCGGTGCCTGGGGCCTGGCGCTGCGCTACCTGAAGGCGCCGGCCACACTGGTGGGCGGCGCCGTGTCGCAGGCGCTGTACCCGCAACTCGCACAGGCCGGCTGCACGCGCGCGGGGCGCTCGCTGGTGCTGCGCACGATGGCGCTGCTGGCGCTGATCGCGGTGCCGCTGGTGCTGGCGCTGTGGCTGGCGGCGCCGCCGGTCTTCGCCTGGGCCTTCGGCGCCGAGTGGCGCAGCGCGGGCGAGCTGGGCCGCGCGCTGGCGCTGTACATCGGCATGCATTTCGTCGCCTCGCCGCTGAGCGTGGTCACGCTGGCCTGGAACGCCCAGGCTTGGGCACTCAAGCTCGCGCTGGTCGGCCAGCTGATGTTCGTGCTGGCCCTGGGGACCGGGCTGATGGTCGATGGTCTGCGCGGCGCCGGCTGGGCCGTCTCGCTGGCGATGACGCTGTACTTCGGCTGGTACTTCCTCAGCCTGGCACGCTGGCCGGTGGAGGGCCCGTGACGACGCTGCTGCGTGCCTGGATCAACCGCTGGCGCCGGCGGGTCGTGCATGCGCTGCTGCACCGCATGGTGTTCGGCGAAGCTTCGGGCGGCGTGGCGCTGCCCAACACGCGCATCGCGCCGTCCGCCTGCATCCAGTACGAGGCCCGGCTGCGGCTGGCCGACCATGTCTACATCGGGCCGTTCTGCTTCATCGAGGCCAGCGGCGGCGTGACGATCGGCGAGGGCGTGCAGGTCACGCAGCACGTGAGCATCGTCACCCACAGCTCGCACCGCGCGCAACGGCTGCTCGGCCGGGCCTATGTCGACTGGCCCGGCGAGCGCCCGGGCTGGATCGCCGGCCCGGTGGAGATCGGCCCCTACTGCTTCATCGGCCCTCACTCGCTGCTGGAAGCGGGCACCACGCTCGGCCGCGGCTGCATCGTGCGCGCCGGCAGCGTGGTGCGCGGCCGCTTCGCCGAGTTCTCGGTGATCGCCGGCAACCCGGCCGTGGTGGTCGGCGACTCGCGCGACGGCGATCGCCGCTGGCTCGAGGCGCATCCCGAACTGCGCCCCCACCACGACGCCTGGGCCGGCGCTCGCGAGCCGCGATGAAGCTGGTGCTGCTCGGCGACGGCGAGAGCCCGCACCTGGAGAAGTGGGCCCGCGCGCTCGCGCCCCGCGTGGAGCTGTGGGCGGCGTCGTCGCGCGGCTTCACGCCCGCGCTGGCGGCGCTGGTGCCCGAGTCACGGCGGCTCGCGCTGGGCACCCGCCCCGACTTCGCCGGCGGCAACGTCGGCGTGCTGCGCTGCCTGCCGCGGCTGGCCCGTTGGCTGAAGCAGGTGCGCGCCGACTGGATCCACGCCCACTACCTCACCTCGCACGGCACGCTGGCCTGGCTGGCCACGCGCGTGTTCGGCGCGCCTGGGAGGCTGGTCGGCTCGGCCTGGGGCAGCGACATCCTCGTCACGCCGCAGCGCAGCGTGGCGGCCCGTCTGATCACGGCGCGCGTGCTCGCGGCCTGCCGCCTGGCCACCAGCGATTCGCAGGTCATGGCCGAGCGCATGCGCGAGCTGGGCGCGGCCGAAGTGATGGTCTTCCCGTTCGGCCTGGAAGCGCTGCCGCCGCCGTCGCCGCGCAAGGACGACGGCCTCTTCTTCGCCAATCGCGGCCTGGAGCCGATCTACCGGCCGCAGCGCGTGCTGGAGGTGTTCGCCGGGGTGGCCCGCGACTGGCCGCTGGCCCGGCTGGTGGTGGCCAACGACGGTTCGCTGAGCGGCGCGCTGGCGCAGCAGGCCGCATCGCTCGGCCTGTCCGACCGCGTGCGCTTCGTCGGCCGCCTGGCGCCGGCCGAGCAGGCGCGCTGCTACGACGAGGCGCGCTGGTACCTCAGCCTGCCGGAGAGCGATTCGGTGTCGGTTTCGGTGCTCGAAGCGATGGCCCACGGATGCGTGCCGCTGCTGTCGGACCTGCCGGCCAACCGCGAGCTCGTGCACGACGGCGACAACGGCCTGATCGTGGCCGACGGCGGCGAGCCGCTGCGCCCACGCCTCGAGGCGATTCGCGCGCGCGCCGGCGCGGTTTCCGATGCCAACCGCGGCTGGGTGGCGGAGAACGCGCTGTTCCCGCAGTCGGTCGAGCGATTCCTCGCCCGGCTGCAGGCCCTGCAGGGCGGCGGCGCATGAACATCCTGCTGATCAACCACTACGCCGGCTCGCCGCGCCACGGCATGGAGTTCCGGCCTTACCACCTGGCGCGCGAGTGGGTGAAGCTCGGTCACCGGGTGCAGGTCGTCGCGGCCACCTTCTCGCACGTGCGCAGCGTGCAACCGGCCTCCGCCGGCGACGAGCAGATCGACGGCATCGACTACCACTGGATCGAGACGCCCGCCTACACCGGCAACGGCGTCGGCCGCGTGCTCAACATCTGGGCCTTTCTGCGCACGCTGTGGCGCGAGTCGGCGCGCTGGGCCGACGGGTTCCGGCCGGATGCGGTGATCGCCTCCAGCACCTACCCGATGGACATCTGGGTGGCGCGGCGCATCGCGCGACGCTGCGGCGCGCGGCTGGTGCACGAGGTGCACGACCTGTGGCCGGCCTCGCCCGTGGAGCTGTCGGGCATGTCGCGAAGGCATCCGTTCATCGTCCTGTGCCAGAAGGCCGAGGACGACGCCTGCCGCGATGCCGACTGCGTCGTCTCGATCCTGCCCAAGGTCGGGCCGCACCTCGCCGCGCGCGGACTCGACCTGAAGAAGCTGCACGTCGTGCCCAACGGCATCGTGCCCGACGACTGGGCCGCGGAGCCCGCGCCGCTGGCCGAGGCGCTGCGCGAGCACCTCGCGGCCCAGCGTGCCGCCGGCCGGCTGCTGGTGGTCTATGCGGGTTCGCACGGCGAGCCCAACGCGCTGGACGTGCTGCTCGATGCCGCGAAGCAGCTCGCCGACGCCTCATTCGCCTTCGTGCTCGTCGGCGACGGCCACGAGAAGCCTCGGCTGGCCGCCCGGGTGGCCGACGAACGCCTGTCGAACGTGGCCCTGTTCGACCCCATCCCGAAAGCGCAGATCCCGGCGCTGCTGCGCGAGGCCGACATCGCCTACATCGGCTGGAAGCGCCAGCCGCTGTACCGGTTCGGCATCGCGCCCAACAAGCTGATGGACTACATGATGGCCGGGGTGCCGGTGCTGCATTCGGTGGAAGCCGGCAACGACCCGGTGGCCGAGGCCGGTTGCGGCCTCACGGTCGCGCCGGAGTCGCCCGCCGCCGTGGCCGCGGGCCTGCGCCAGCTCGGCACGCTGTCGCCGGGGGCGCGGCGCGCGATGGGCGAGCGCGGCCGCGCCTTCGTGCTGGCCCACCACACCTATCCGGTGCTGGCCAGGCGCTTCCTGGAGGCGATCTCGTGAGCGGCCAGGGCGAGACCGACGAGGTCGCCGCGCGCTACGCCCGCCGTGCGGCGCTGGCCGACCGCTACCACCCGCTGCGCGCCGACGTGATGGCCGCGCTGCACGAGCGCCAGCGTGCGCTGCGCGACCTGCTGCTTCGCCATGGTTGCGAGGACACCCCCGAGCTGCGCCTCGTCGAGGTGGGCTGCGGCGCCGGCGGCAACCTGCTGGAACTGCTGCGGCTCGGCTTCCGCCCCGAGCACCTGCAGGGCGTGGAACTGCTGCCGCAGCGGCTGGCGCAGGCGCGTGCGCTGCTGCCGGCCGCGCTGGCGCTGCACGGCGGCGACGCCTGCGAACTCGCGCTGCCCGAAGGGTCACAAGACCTCGTGTTCGTCTCCACCGTGTTCAGTTCGCTGCTCGACGATGCCTTCCAGCAGCGCCTGGCCGACGCGATGTGGCGCTGGCTGCGGCCCGGCGGCGCGGTGCTGTGGTACGACTTCACCGTCGATAATCCGGCCAACCGCGACGTGCGCGGCGTGCCGCTGGCGCGCGTAAGGGAGCTCTTCCCTTCCGGGCGCATCGATGCGCGGCGCGTGACGCTGGCGCCACCGATCGCGCGCCGCGTCGTGCGGCTGCATCCGTCCGCCTACACCGTGTTCAACCTGATCCCGCTGCTGCGCACGCACCTGCTGGCCTGGATCGAGAAGCCCCCGACATGAGCTCTGTGCCGTTCCTGCCCTTTGCCCTGCCCGACATCGGCGACGAGGAGATCGCCGAGGTGGTCGACACCCTGCGCTCGGGCTGGGTCACCACCGGCCCGAAGACGCGCCGCTTCGAGGAGGACTTCGCCGCCTGGCTGGGCGACCCGTCGCTGCACGCGCTGGCAGTGAACTCCGCCACGGCCGGCCTGCACCTGGCGCTGGAGGCGCTGGGCATCGGCCCGGGCGACGAGGTCATCACCACCACCCACACCTTCACCGCCACCGCCGAGGTGGTGCGCTACCTCGGCGCCGACGTGGTGCTGGTCGACATCGACCCGGCCACCCTGTGCATCGACGTCGACGCGGTCGAGCGCGCCATCACGCCGAAGACGAAGGCGGTGATCCCGGTCCACTACGCCGGCCTGGCGGCCGACATGGCGAGGCTGGTCCCGCTGGCGCGCCGGCACGGCCTGAAGATCGTCGAGGACGCCGCCCACGCCCTGCCCACCACCTGCGGCGGCCGGCTCGTCGGCACGCTCGACAGCGACGCCACCGTGTTCAGCTTCTACGCGAACAAGACCATCACCACCGGCGAGGGCGGCATGGTGGTGGTGCGCGACGCGGAGATGGCCAGCCGCATCAAGGTGATGCGCCTGCACGGCATCAGCCGCGACGCCTTCGACCGCTTCACCGCCAAGGTGCCGAGCTGGTACTACGAGATCGTCGCCCCGGGCTTCAAGTACAACCTGACCGACATCGCCTCGGCGCTGGGCATCCACCAGCTGAAGCGCGCGCACGAGTTCCAGCGCCGGCGCGAGGCCGTCGCCACGGCCTACCGCGAGGCGCTCGCCGGCCTGCCGCTGACCCTGCCGCCCGGCCCGCCGCCCGGCGAGAAGCACTCGTGGCACCTGTACGTCGTGCGACTGGGCGACGAGGCGCGCCTCGGTCGCGACGCCTGCATCGAGACGCTGTTCGCCGCCGGCATCGGCTGCAGCGTCCACTACATCCCGCTGCACCTGCAGCCCTACTGGCGCGACCTGTACGGGCTGCGCCCCGAGCGCTTCCCGTGCAGCCAGCGCGCCTACGAGCGCAGCATCAGCCTGCCGATGTACTCGCGCATGAACGGGGACGACGTGGCGCGGGTGGCCCGCGCCCTGCGCGAAGGCCTGGGTGCCTAGAATCGCGCTTCCCCGCCTCACTGAACCCCCGGCATGTCGGACCCCCTCAATCCCGAGCGCATCCTCGAGCTGGCGCGACAGACACTGGACATCGAGGCCGCCGCGCTGTCGGCGCTGAAGCAGCGGCAGGGTGACGCCTTCGTCGCCGCCGTCAGCGCCATGCTGGCCTGCAGCGGCCGGGTGGTGGTGATGGGCATGGGCAAGAGCGGGCATGTCGGACGCAAGATCGCCGCCACGCTGGCCTCCACCGGCACACCGGCGATGTTCGTGCATCCGGCCGAGGCCAGCCACGGCGACCTCGGCATGGTGACGCCGGCCGACGTGGTGCTGGCCATCTCCAACTCGGGCGAGAGCGACGAACTGGGTGCCATCCTGCCGGCGATCAAGCGGCTGTCGGTGACGACCATCGCCATGACCGGCCGGGCCGAGAGCACGCTGGCGCGCCACGCCGACATCGTGCTGTCCAGCGCGGTCGACCAGGAAGCCTGCCCGCTCAACCTGGCGCCCACCGCCAGCACCACCGCGCAGATGGCGCTGGGCGATGCGCTGGCCGTGGCGCTGCTCGACGCACGCGGCTTTCGCGAGGAGGATTTCGCGCGCTCGCACCCGGGCGGCGCGCTCGGCCGGCGCTTGCTCACCCACGTGCGCGACGTGATGCGCAGCGGCGAGGCCGTGCCGCGCGTGGCGCCCGGCACCGGCCTGGTGGACACCATGCGCGAGATGACGCGCAAGGGCCTGGGCGCCACCGCGATCGCCGACGCCGACGGCCGCGTGCAGGGCATCTTCACCGACGGCGATCTGCGCCGCCTGATCGAGGCCGGGCGCGACCTGCGCGACCTGCGCGCCGCCGACGTGATGCACCCCGGCCCGCGCACGGTGCGCCCCGACGCGCTGGCCGTGGACGCGGCCGACCTCATGGAGCGGCACCGCATCACCAGCGTGCTGGTGGTCGACGAGGACGGACGGCTGGTCGGCGCGCTCAACTCCAACGACCTGATGCGGGCCAAGGTCATCTGACCGACCCGCCATGGGCAAGCGCGTGTTCGACCTCGTCGGCGCCGGCGCCGGGCTCTTGCTGCTGTCTCCCCTGCTGCTGCTCATCGCGCTGGCGGTGCGGCTCGATTCGCCCGGGCCGGTGCTGTTCCGCCAGGAGCGCGTCGGCCGCGGCGGGCGCACCTTCCGCATCCACAAGTTCCGCACCATGCGCCACGGCGCCGCCGGCGCCGCCATCACCGTGGGGGCGGACGCGCGCATCACGCGCGTCGGGGCCTTCCTGCGCCGGCACAAGCTCGACGAGCTGCCGCAGCTGATCGACGTGCTGCAGGGCTCGATGAGCCTGGTCGGGCCGCGGCCCGAGGTGCCGCGCTACGTGGCGCTGTACCCGCAGGCGGTGCGCGAGAAGGTGCTGTCGGTGCGCCCCGGGCTGACCGACCTCGCCTCGATCGAGTACCGCGACGAGAGCGAGCAGCTGGCCCGCGCCGCCGATCCCGAGCACGAGTACGTGCACGTGGTGCTGCCGCGCAAGCTGGCGCTGGCGCAGGCCTACGTCGAGCAGGCCTCGCTGGCCACCGACCTGCGGCTGATCGCGCGCACGCTGGCCGTGCTCTGGGGGCGCGCGCGATGAGCTGGCCGGCGCTGGATGCGTTCCTCACGCGCATCCGTCCGCACCGCCAGGCCATCGCGCTGGCGATCGACGGCGTGGTGATCGCGCTGTGCTGGAACGCCACCTACCTGTTCCGCCTCGGCTTCGAGCGCTGGGTCTCGGCGCGGCCCGCGTACGACGCGCCGGTGCTGGCGGGGCTGGTGGCGCTCTACCTGGTGGTGCTGGCCGCCTTCGCGGTGCCGCGCGGCATGTGGCGCTTCACCGGCTTCGGCGACATCAAGCGCATCGGCGGCGCCTGCCTGATCGCCGGCACGCTCGGGGCCGTGGTCGTCATGGGCCTGGGCCTGCGCGGCGTGCCGCGTGCGGTGCTCGCCTTGCACCCGCTGGTGACGCTGATGGGGTTGACGCTGGTGCGCGTGGCCTACCGCATGCTTTACGAGCACATGCGCAGCCGCATCACCGGCAGCGCCACCGAGACGCGCCGGGCGCTCATCCTCGGCGCGGGCGGCGCGGCGCGGCGCCTGATCGCCGGCATCCAGCACGACGGCTGGACGGTGGTGGGCCTGCTCGACGACGACCGCGGCAAGCAGGGCGCGCGCATCGCCGGCGTGCCGGTGCTGGGCCCGCTGGAGGCGGTGGGCCCGCTCGCGCGGCTGCACGGCATCACGCACCTGGTGATCGCCATGCCCACCGCGACGCGCGCGCAGCGCCGTCGCGCCATCGACCTGGTGCTGCCCACGCGGTTGCCGGTGCTGACGGTGCCCAACGCTGCCGAGCTGCAGGAAGGCACGCGCCAGCGGGTGCGCGACATCGAGCCGGAAGACCTGCTCGGCCGCGAGCCGGTGCAGCTCGACGAGGCCGGCATCGGCGAGGTGCTGGCCGGCCGCGTGGTGGCCGTCACCGGCGCCGGCGGCAGCATCGGCGCTGAGCTGTGCCGGCAGATCGTGCGCTACCGCCCGGCCACGCTGCTGCTGTACGAACTGGGCGAGTACAACCTCTACCGCATCGAGCAGGAGCTGGCCGAACTCCAGCCCGGCCTGAAGGTGGTGCCGCTGATCGGCGACGTGCGCGATGCGTCCCAGTTGCGCGCCAGCTTCGCGCACTGGCGACCGCAGGTGGTGTTCCACGCGGCGGCCTTCAAGCACGTGCCGCTGGTCGAGTGCGGCAATGCCTGGGCGGCGCTGCGCAACAACACGCTGGGCACCTGGCTCACCGCCGAGGCGGCGGCCGAGGCCGGCGCCGAGCGCTTCGTGCTGATCAGCACCGACAAGGCCGTCAACCCGACCAACGTGATGGGCGCCACCAAGCGCGCCGCCGAGATGGCCATCGTCGCGCTCGCCGCGCGTCACCGCGGCACGCGCTTCATGGCCGTGCGCTTCGGCAACGTGCTCGGCTCCAGCGGCAGCGTGATCCCGAAGTTCAAGGAGCAGATCGCGCGCGGCGGGCCGGTCACGGTCACCCACCCGGACATCATCCGCTACTTCATGACCATCCCCGAGGCGGCGCGGCTGGTGCTGCAGGCCGCGGCGGTGGGCGACAGCGGCCAGGTGCTGGTGCTCGACATGGGCGAGCCGGTGCGCATCGTCGACCTGGCGCGCGACATGATCCGCCTCGCCGGCCACGACGAGAGCGAGCTCGAGATCGTCTTCACCGGCCTGCGACCGGGCGAGAAGCTGTACGAGGAACTGCTCGCCGACGCCGACGCGACGCTCCCCACCACCGTGCCGAGCATCCACCGCGCCCGCCTGGCCGGCGGTGACGAACGCGTGCTGGGGCTGGTCGACTGGGCGCGCCGCGACGCCCCGGCGGAGGACGAAGAGGTGCGCCGGCGCCTGGCCGAGTGCATCCCGGAATACCGGCAGGAGCCGGCGCCCCCGGCGGATTCGCCGGTGCCAGAATCCGGGCGCCGATGAACATCGCCTACCTCGACCCCGCCTACAGCCGGCACTTCCACGCGCTGGCGGCCTGCCTGGCCCGGCGCTCCGGCGGCCATGTGGTGGCGCTGCTGTCCTCGCCGGCCTACCGCGCCTACACCGCGCAGGACCGCACGATCGTCTGGCAGCCGGGCCGCTCGGACCACCTGCGCGAGCTGCCGCACGAGTTCGACCACGCCACCTGGGCGCCGATGAAGGACGCGCGCTCGATGTCGGTGTTCGCGCATGCGGTGGAGTGGTTCCGGCGGCGCTTCGCCGAGGAGCGCATCGAGCTGTGCCTGGTGTTCTCCGACGCGCGGCCGTTCTCGGTGGCGGCGCGGCTCGCCGCGGCCGAGCTCGGCGTGGTGATCGTCTACTTCGAGCGCGGTGCGTTCCGCTTCAGCACCTCGAGCCTGAGCACGCTGGGCCTGAACGCACGCTTCAGCCTGAAGCGCGCCGAGGCGATGCCCGGCCTGGCCGGCGTGGCGGCCGACGACCCGCTCGAGCGGCGTGAGGTCGAGCCCTGGCTGCGCACGCGCTTCGCCCGCTTCATCGTGCACAACGCGCTGGCCTGCCTGGTCGCCCGCGACCGCGGCCGCATGCAGCACAAGCACTACGAGATCGGCCCCTATCTGCGGCTGGCCTGGGCCCAGTGGCGCACCGAGCATCACCTCGACGAGCGCCGCGAGCCCGCGTTGCCGCCCGGCGCCACCCCGGTGGTGGTGCCGCTGCAACTGGCCAGTGACTCCCAACTCGTGCTGCACTCGCCCTTCGCGGGCATCCAGGCCTTCATCGACTTCGTCGCCGAGGCGGTGCACTGCGTGCTGCCGGGCTCGCCGCTGCTGTTCAAGCGCCACCCGATGGACGCCACGCACTACCGACTGCCGCGCGGCGCGCGGTGGGTGGGCGGCCACCTGGCGCGCTTCCACCGCGCCGACCCGATCGTGGTCTGCATCAACTCCACGGTCGGCTTCGAGGCGCTGGTGCGCGGCGAACGGGTGATCTGCTTCGCGCCCAGCTTCTACGCCGACGCGCCGCAGCTGGTGATGGCCACGCCCGACGACTTCCGCCAGCGGCTGGCCGAGGTGGCGGCCGCGCGCGGCGATGCGGCGGCGGGCGTGGCCCTGCGCGCCTCTGTGCTGCGCTGCTACCAGGCGCCGGGCGACGCCTGGGCCTACACCGAGGCCGACATCGCGGCCACCGCCGAGGTGGTGATGCGGCACTTCCGCGCGGCCCGGCTGTCGCTCGCGCCGCGCCATGCGGGCGAGCCGCTCAGCGACGCCGCAGCCGCCCACGCCATCGCTTGAGCGCGCGCAGGGCGCGCAGCAGCGGCGCCTCCGGCGGCGGCGCGCTCGCCTCCCAGTGCGCCAGCTCGTGCAGCACGCGCTCCGGCGTGGTGAAGGCGCCGGTGCGGCGGCTCACGTAGGTGGGATAGGCGATCAACGCGCCGGCGACGAGCTCGTCCAGCGTCAGGCGGCGCGTGCGGCGCGGGCAGGCGATGCGGTCTTCGGTGAGCCCCCAGCCGGCGTAGAAAGGCAGGCCATGGCACACCACCGGCCGGCCGCGCAGCAGCGCCTCGAAGCCGGCCAGCGAGGTCAGCACGTGCAGCTCGTCGACCGCCGCGAACAGGCGGTGGATGGGCACGTCGGTCACGACCTCGTCGCACCACCGCCGCGCGGCGTCGAGACCGGCCTCGCCCGGGCGCTTGCCGGCCAGCACGTCCGGATGCGGCTTGTAGACGATCCAGGCGTCCGGCCGCAGCGCGCGCACCGCCTCCAGCAGGCCGAGGTTGCTGCGCACCGCCGGGGCGCCGAAGGCGATCGAAGCGTCGTTCTCCACCTGGCCGGGCACCAGCACCACCTGCCGGGCACCTTCCGGCCGGCGCCAGTCGCCGGCGCCGACGTTGTACTTGGTGATGCCCCGGGCCACGATGGCCTCGCGCAGCGCACGGGCGCGCGCCAGCAGCGCCGCGTCGAAGCCGCCGGCCTCGAGCAGCGCCTCGAGGTCGGATGGCGCGGTGGCGTCGTAGTACATGCCGCGCCGGTCGATCACCCACGACAGCGGCTGCACGAGGTTGGCCCCCAGCCCCACCGAGCGCAGGAAGCCGTCCTCGATGCGCAGCAGCGCGGCGCCCGGTTCGCCGCGGCCCCACATGGCGCGCGCCTCGCCTTCGGCGAGCGGCTGCGCCTGCTCGACGAAATGCACCGTGCTGCCGCCGAGGAAGGCCCGTACGCTCGGCTGCTTCCACTGCGAGAAGCCGACCGCCTGCACCTGCGGCGCGAAGCGCTCGCGCATGCGGCGCTGCAGCGCCATCCATTCCATCACGCGCTCGGCCTCGCAGCGCTGCAAGGTCTCCGGATCGAGGTAGCGGGGGTAGTCCACCAGCGCCGCGTGGGTCAGGTCGGCGAGCGTGACGGCACGCCCGGTGCGCCGCCGTGCCGGCGCGGCCAGTTCGTCGCCCGTGAGGCCCCAGCCGGCGTAGAAGGGCATGCCGAAGCAGCGCACCGGCTTGCCCCACAGCAGCGCCTCGAAGCCCATCTGCGAGGTGACCACGTAGACCGCGGCGGCCGCCTCCAGCAGCGCTGGCGGATGCGCGTTCGTGCCCAGCAGCGTGACGCGCGAAGCCTGGCCCGGTGTGAGCGCGCCGAAGTGGGCGCGCTTGCGGCCCTCGATCACGTCGGGGTGCACCTTGAGCACCACCGGCAGCCCGGGATGCTCGTCCAGCGCGGCCTCGAGCATGCGCTGGAAGCTGCCGGCGTCGGCCATGCCGTAGGCGATCGAGGCGTCGCCGGCGGTCTGGTCGACCACCAGCACGAAGGGCCCGCGCACCGGCGGCGGCAACTCGCGCGCGTGGTTGTACTTGGACAGCCGGCCGGCGCGCCAGGCCTCGGCCAGTCGCGCGCCGCGCGCGAGCTCGTCGGCGCTGCGCGCGCGCGCGATGTCCTGCTCCAGCTTGGAGGGGCGGTGCGCGTCGTAATACACCCCGACCGGATCGACCGACACGCTGAGCGCGGCGTCGCCGTCGGCCGGCCGCACCGAGCGCAGGAAGCCGTCTTCCAGGGCGAGGTAGGGCAGGCCGTGGCGCGCGGCCCACGCGGCGTCGCGGGCGAAGAGACCCTTCAAGCCCCAGCCGATCACCGCTTCGGCATCACGCGGCGCACCGCCGACCGGGCGGAACAGCACCGGCTGGCCGAGCAGGCTCGGCAGGTGACGTACCAGCAACAGGCCGATGCGCCTTGCCAGCAGCGGGCGCGGCGCGACCGGTGCATGCAACGGCGCGCTCATGCGGCCGGCAGCGGCGAGACGTCGATCTCGGCGCGATCCGCGCCGGCCGTCCAGACAAGGCGCGAAGGGGACAGCGCCTCCAGCCGCGCAGCCGGGTCCAGCGACAGCGCGAGCACCAGCACGGCCGTACGGGCCTCGCCGCCCATCACCAGCACAGGGCAAGGCTGGGCCTGGCGATAGCCGCGGCTGATCCAGCCCAGCAGGTCCGGCTCCGGCCGCCCCCGCACCACCTCGAGAGCCAGCGGCATCGAGGTCCAGTGCCGCACGGTCAGCACGCCGCCGCCGTCGTGCCGCGCCTCGAAGCCCTGCGATGAGACCGCGGCGCTGAACTCCGGGGCCAGATGAGTGAAGTGGCGAAACGCCACCGCACGGGGCGCCGCGAAGCGGTCCACCACCACCAGCCAGCGGCCCGGCGCGAACAGCAGCGTGCGTTCGTGCCGCTCCCCGCCGGGACGGTGCGTGATGCATGCGCGCAGCACGCGGCCCCACGGCGTTTCGTGCACCGATTCCAGGCAGTGACCCGGCCGGTGCTCGGCTCGCACGTCGCTGTCTCGTCCGCCGAACTCGATCAGGTTGTGGGCGCGGTTGCTGCGCACGTGGCGCCGCATCGGCGTGTCGTCGTAGGCGTACTTGCCGGCGTCCACGACGATGTCGCAGCCGGATTCGCTCCACAGGTAAGTCAAGATGTCCTCGTGCTTGTGGCCAGGCAGGTCGAAGCCGGCCTTCATCGCCAGGAACGACCAGACTCCTTCCGACTCCGAGGACGCCTGGCGCACGAAGCCGTAGCAGCTGTGGTTCAGCACGTCGATCGCCGTGTTGCCGCTGCGGGGTGCGGGCAGCGTCATCCGGCTCGGCGGGCGGCCGTCACTGTCGCCGATCGGTACGGGCCGCCCGTCGGGCAGCGACATCCAGTGCTGCAGCCCGCGGGTGCCCTCCAGCACGGGCACGAGTCGCGCGGAGCAGCGGTCGTACCAGTGCGAGCCGAGCAGCGCATCGAACATGCCGCGCGCCACGCCGTGGTACTGCGGCGAGTTCTCGCGGTGCACGCAGTGCGCGTCGAATTGCAGGTCGACCAGGCGGTCCAGCCGTTGCCCGATGACGCGCATCCAGTCGCCGTACCGTGGGTCGCCCTCGGACAGGCCGATGCGCACCAGCGCCGTCAGTCCGTGAAGGTCCCAGATGGTGTGGTTGGTGTAGCGGAAGAATCCCGGTGCGGTCAGCGCCTGAGCGTGCAGCACGAGCAGGGCGACGAGCGCCTCCACCTCCTTGGCGCCGGCATGCAGTGTCCCGAGCCGCTGTTGTTCGAAGACGTACGCCAGCCGCAGCGCGCGCACGCCGACCATCATGTCGCGCCAGGCCACGTGCTCCTGCCTGCCATGCGCGAGCAGGTGCCGGTGCCAGTCGAGCACGATGTCAAGCGCCGAGCGCAGCCAGGCTCCCTCCGGTTGCTCGTCGTGGGCACGCAGGAACGGATCGATGAGCCGCAGCATGTGCAGCTGCGAGCGCCAGTTGGCGTCGTGGAAGGGGTTGGCGTTCCAGTCGATCGGCAGCGTCAGCAGGAACGGCGGCGTGTCGGTGCGCGCCTTGTAGCCTTCGTCGCGTTGGCGCTTTGCCGCCGCGATCGCCGATTCCGCACTCCAGCCGCGCACCAGGCCGAGGTCCTCGAGCCGCACCCGCATGTCATCCGGCCCGGCCTGGCCCAGTGCGGCGAGGAAGTCTGCGGCGCCCAGCGGCTGTCTCGGCCAGGGCGGCCCGCTCTCGCGGCTGGGCAGCCCCAGCGGCGCGGGCAGCGCGGTGCGCAGTCGTCGCCATGCCCGGCGCGCGCGCACGTGCAGCGGCTCGCACGGCTGCAAGGACGACGCCGGCTTCACGGCCCGGCCGGCGCCGTCGCGAGCGGGCGCGCCAGGACGTCGAGCAGCGAGTCGACCCGGCGGCTGTAGGTGTGCTCGCGTGCGATGTAGGCGGCGCCGTCGTTCATGCGCGCGCGGTCGTCGTCGTTGTAGCCGTCACGGGCCAGCCGCCCGAGCAGTTCCTGGGTTTCCTCGCGGGTGCGCACGGTGTGGCAGTAGGACGCGAACCAGCGGTCGATCGATTGCGCCGGCGTCGAGACGGCCAGCCCGCCGCAGGCGATGATCTCGATGAGCCGGCGCGAGAACATGGTGGGCGAATCCACCACCGTGTTCACGTTCAGCGACACCAGCGACTGGTGGTAGATCGCGGCGGTGCGCTCGTGTGGCACCTTCGCACGCACCACCAGCCCGGGCAGATCGGGATAGCGGTACTCGTGCCCGTGGCGGTCCGAGTTGCGGTCGTAGACGGTCAGGCCGAGCGTGGCGGCAGCGCAGGACAGCAGCATGTCCTGGCGCTCGCGCCTCTCATCGTGGATGTGGCGGCTGTAGCTGCCGACGAAGTTGGCCCCGCGGCGCCCCGGGTCGATGCCCGTGAAGCGGTGCAGGGCCGGCTGCACGGCGAACGGCAGCGCGTCGATGCGTGCCCCCTCGCCGACGACGGCACGGTAGCGAGGGATGCAGCTGGCATCGACGGTGAAGATGGTGTCGAACAGGCTGGCGCTGTCGATGAAGCGATCGAAGTGCACGCCGTCTTCCTTGTTCCAGAAGACGGCCGGGATGCCCAGCTCGCGAGCCTCGGCCACGAGCTGGCGCAGCCGGGCGTTGGTGCGTTCGGGGTGCGAGGGATAGGCGGCGATGCCGTACTTCCAGCTGTTGTGCAGCCCGTTCCATGCCGACTCGACGAACACGAGGTCGGGCCGCTGGCGCCGGAACACCGAACGGTAGTTCGAAGGCGTCAGGTCGAGCACCGTGCACTCGTGGTGCAGGCAGCTTCGCGTGAGCTCGTCGGACACGAGGCCGACGCGCAGGCGGGCATGAGGCCCGGTGGGCATGGGCGCCGGACTTCCGGCGCGCGGCAGCAGGCGCCGCAGGATGCGCATCACCATGGGATCGGGAGAGCAAATTCAGTCACGCGAGCTTACCCGGCTGCGGCGGAAGTCTTCCGCCGCGCACCAGGGGCGCGGCGCAGTGGGGCCGATGACGGACACGCGGGTCGAGCCGGCCGTGCCCTCCACGGCGTTGCGCAGGTCGACGTTGCCGGTGGACGGGCATTCGCCCAATTTCTTGGTGCAGCCCTTGCGGCCTTGCATGTCGCAGAACCATTCCTCGATGGCTGGGGCGTTCTCGGCATGCCGGAAGACATTGCCGGCGATCAGGTTGTCGTTCGAACCGTCGCGCAGCTTGACGGCCGAGCCGCAGAAATCATCGATCGTATTGTCGACGATGCGGTTGCGCGAGGAATGGTGGGCCACGTAGAGCGCATGCAGCGCCCCGCATCCGCTCACGTTGCGGATGACCTCGAAGCGGTTGCGCTCCACCGTGTTCTCGCTGGAATTGACGAAGCGGATCGCCGCCGTCGACAGCGCCTTGGGGTCGCCGCTCGCGATGGTGCCGATGCGCGCGAAGACGTTGTCGCGGATCACGGCGCCATGGTTGCCCGCGGCGGGGTCATCGCGGTTGCCATCCAGCGAGATTGCGGTGTGGTAGTCGCGGATCTCCAGGCCCTCGACCGTGAGGCCACTGGGTAGCCCCTGCGCGGCCCACAGCCGCAGCCAAGTTTCGCGTGCGTTCGGCCCGCCTTCGAAGACCGGCCGCCGCTCGCCGGCCCTCACGCCGCGCAAGGTCACCGCAGTCGGCGGCGTACCGTCGATGCGCAGCCACTGACCGGTGTAGGTGCCCGGCTGCACGAGCACAGTGACGGCGCTGCCGGCCGGCTCGGCCACCGCCAGGCGCCAGGCCCGCGCGAGCGTCGCGACGGCACGGGCGCGGCTCGTGCCATCGGCGGTATCGTCGCCGTCGGGTGCAAGATGTATCGTCCCGGCGTGCGCTGCGCCGACGAGCACGCACAGCGCAAAAGCCGCCAAGCGTGTGATGCGCATCACGACCACCGCTGGCCTCATCAGACAGCTGCAGCCTTGGTGCACTCGACATTCAGGCTGATCAATCGCCCGTGCTCCTTGTCCATGTGCGGAATGTAGGCCTGCGAGAAGTCGTCGATGTCGGTGTGCTCGGTCCTGCGCCAGTCCCAGCGTCGCACGTCGACGAAGCCGATGCCCTCGAGCACGCGCTTCGCGGTGGTGAAGTCGAAGGTGTTGTAGTGGAAATTGTGCTGGTGGTCCTGGCGGCCGTACAGCGGGCCGATCACCAATCCCAGATCCTTGGTGCGGCTGTAGACCTCGCAAGCCGCCTCGAAGTCCGGCACCGCGATGCGCAGCACCCCCCCGGGGCGCAGCACACGCTGCCATTCCTTCAGCACTTCGGCAACCGAATGGCGCGGGAAGTGCTCGACGATGTGGCAGGCGTAGATCAGGTCGCAGGAGTCAGTTTCGAAGCAGGATAGGTCCGTGACGTCGCGCACGTGGTCCACGTGCGGAAACGACAGCGCATCCACGTGCACGAAGCCGGGGATGTAACGCTTGCCGCAGCCTAGGTGCAGTTTCATGGTGGTCTCTTGGGTTGACAGTTCAGCGCAGGTTCTCGCGGTGGGTGAGGAACCACTCGATCGTGTTCTTCAGTCCCGCTTCGAGGCTCAGTGTAGGTTTCCAGCCAAGCGAGAAGATCCTCGAGCAATCAAGCAGCTTGCGCGGCGTGCCGTCGGGCTTGCTGGTGTCGAAGATCAGCTCGCCCTCGTAGCCGGTGAGGCGCGCGACGAGGCGGGCCACGTCGGCGATCGTGTGATCCTCGCCGCAGCCGATGTTCAGGTGCGAGGCCGTGGGCGGCGCCACCGCCTTCAGTCGGTCCGCGTCGAGCCCCATCACCATGACGCATGCAGCCGCGAGGTCGTCCACGTGCAGGAACTCGCGGCGCGGCGTGCCGCTTCCCCAGATCGTGACGCTGGGAGCGTTCTGTTCGCGAGCTTCGACGAAGCGACGGATCAGCGCGGGCAGCACATGCGAGCCCGTGGGGTGGAAGTTGTCGTGCGGACCGTACAGGTTGGTGGGCATGACCGTGCGGTAGTCGCGCCCGTGCTGCCGCACGAAGGCGTCGCACATCTTCATGCCAGCGATCTTGGCAATCGCGTAGGGTTCATTGGTGGGTTCGAGCGGCCCGGTCAGCAAGGCTTCTTCGGTGATCGGCTGCAGCGCGAGCTTCGGATAAATGCAGGACGATCCCAGAAACAACAGCTTCTGGATTCCGGCGAGGTGAGCGCCGCCGATCAGATTGGCCTCCATCACCAGGTTGTCGTGGATGAAATCGGCGGGCAGCGTCGAATTGGCGAGGATGCCGCCCACCTTGGCGGCCGCCACGTACACCTCCGAGATGGGGTAGTCGGTGAGGAACCGATACACGGCCGCCTGGTCGGTGAGGTCCAGCTCGGCCCGCGTGCGCAGGATGAGGTTGTCGTGGCCGAGCGCCTGCAGGCGGCGCACCAGTGCGCGCCCGACGAGGCCGTTGTGCCCGGCGACGAAGATCAGGCCGTCTCGTGTCTGGCTCATGGTGGCTCCGCGGGGGTCAGAGGGTGGTCATGCCCTGGTGGCGAATGGCGAGTTCGGTGCGCGCGTGCTGCAGATCGCTGGTGACCATCTCGGTCACCAGCTCGTCGAAGCTGATCGTCGGCTCCCATCCGAGCTGCACGCGCGCCTTGGTGGCGTCGCCGAGCAAGGTCTGCACCTCGGCCGGACGGAAGTAGCGGGGGTCGACCCGGACCACGACCGTGCCGACGCGCTCGCGCAGGTTGGGCAGGTCGGTGGCCGCCAGGATGCCGCGCTCGCTGGCGCCTTCGCCCTCCCAGGCTAGGGACATGCCGAGCCGGCCTGCCACACCCTCGACGAACTGGCGCACCGAGTACTGGATGCCGGTGGCGATCACGTAGTCCTCAGGCTCGTCCTGTTGCAGCATCAGCCACTGCATTGCCACGTAGTCCCGCGCGTGGCCCCAGTCGCGCAGGGCGTCGAGGTTGCCCAGAGCAAGGTCGTGCTGCAGGCCGAGGCTCACGCGGGCGAGGCCGCGCGTGATCTTGCGGGTCACGAAGGTCTCGCCGCGCAGGGGCGACTCGTGGTTGAACAGGATGCCGTTGCAGGCATACAGCCCGTAGGCCTCCCGATAGTTGACTGTTATCCAGTAGCCGTAGAGCTTGGCCACGGCATACGGGCTGCGCGGGTGGAAGGGCGTGCGCTCGGTCTGTGGAATCTGCTGCACCAGGCCGTAGAGCTCCGAGGTGGAGGCTTGGTAAAAACGCGTCTTGCCGATCAAGCGCAGGTTGCGGATGGCCTCCAGCAAGCGCAGAACGCCGATGCCGTCGGAGTTGGCGGTGTACTCCGGCTCCTCGAAGCTGACCGCCACGTGGCTCTGCGCCGCGAGGTTGTAGATCTCGTCAGGCTGCGACTGCTCGATCACGCGCATCAGCGAGGACGAGTCCGTCATGTCGCCGTGGTGCAGGTGGAAAGGCAGGCCCTCCTCCTCGGCGCGCGCGATGAGGTGGTCGATCCGCTGCGTGTTGAAGAGCGATGTGCGGCGCTTCAGGCCATGCACGGTGTAGCCCTTGCTGAGCAGGAACTCGGAGAGGTAGGCACCGTCTTGGCCGGTGACGCCGGTGATGAGGGCTGTCTTCATGAATCTGGTCCGGAATGGGATGCGCGGTTCCCCCGCGCTATGAATCCTAACGAGCTTGACAATTGAACTAGTCCCCGGCCGTCAGGCCACTGACGGGATCGGCAGCAAGGTCCCGCACGAACTCCTGGAAGGAGACGAACCTGCGTTGCTCAAGTCCGAGCACGCTCAGGTCGCTGTAGATGCCGGTGCCGAGGGGTGAGTAGAACCGCATGCCTTTGCAGGAGTCGGCGAAGAAGGTCAGCACGTTGGCAACGAATCCGCGCGCAGTTGATGCAACGACAGCCGAACCCAGTAGAACATTCACTGTCGCCAACCAGTCGTCCGTCGACGCCTCTCCGAAGACAATCTGGTCAAAGGTCCCGGCGTCGCGGATGCGCGACTCGGTGTTCCGGATGAATGTATCCAACTGCTCTTCCCGGAACTCGACACCCTTTGCCTGAAGCTTGCGCCTGATCTGGGGGTCGAGCAGCATGTACCTCGTTCTATCGAAGCCATCAGAGACGAGATTGAGCCGGACTCCCGGAAAATGTTGCTTCAATTGTCGAGCCGCGGCCAGGCAGTCGTCGACCAGTGCGAATGTCTTCTTCGCGAAAGGTGTCCGGTCCAGCGCTGCGTGGCGGACCACACCGGCAGGATGGGTCTCTCGCTTGGCAAACTCCGGAATGACGACGAATCCTCCCAAGCGGACGGCGGCGACATCGCCGAGACGCAGATGGATTGTCACGGAGGGATAGCGCCGCTGACTGCTGAAGAGCGCGTGACCGCGTGACATGAACCAGCTACGCATGCCGCTGCGAAAGAACGGCTCGCGCAAGGCGTCGAATCCTTGTATGCCCTGTGCGGCGGCGATGCTGCGCATGGCTATGAGCAGCGTCTCAGCGCCTGGCTTGTTGGCCACTGCAGCCGTCAGGGCCGCTGCCAGCGAGTGCTGAGGGTCGACGAGGTTCTGCTCGTCCAGAACGATCTCGGGGTCGCCTTCAGCGGTTTCCGAGATGTCCAACAGTCCGAGGCGTTTCACCAGCTCGTCATAGTAGGGCCGTGAGAAGCTCGCGGGCAACGTGAGTCCCTGAAAGGACAAACCGAGAAGCTCACCCACGGCGGCCTGGAGATTCGCCACCGTCAACATATCGCCGAAGCCAGATGAAACCAGGCGCACACGGTAGTGCCTCAGACTGGAAGATCGGAGCACGCTTGCCGCATGCGCCATGCTGTCATTGAGGAGTGTCGAATCGCCAGTTGTCATGAGTGCTGATTTGCTGATGGCCGGATGGTTGCGCCGCACCGAGGGCGCTTTGCCAAGTGCCTGCTATCGGCTGTCAAGGACATGTGCTCAGTACGTGCGCCGCGCTGTTATCAGTCGGCGCATCGACAACTGCTCCTCGGCGGAGAGTGCGGTCTGCTCGGGGGGTACCGAAATGATCAGATCCTCGTAATAGAAAAGGGCGCGCTTCTCACTGGAAACCTTGCACAGCAGGCCGTCAGTGGGCAGGCGCATGCGCCTCAGTACGGGTCCGAAGACGCTGTCGTGCGTAGCTGCCGAGCTGCTTGCTGCCAGCTCCTCGTGGTTGATGACCCGGACACCCGGGTAGATGACGGTGTCGCGATCGTGGCGCAGCAAGCGTGGAACAAGACTGAAGTATCCGCGCGAGCCGACGAACGCGTCGCACTGCGCAAGGGTGTACATGTCGGCGAGAGCTTCGCCGGCCATGCGCATCTTTTCCTCGTCCGTGAGGTCGGACCTACCCACGTGCATCGCGCCGCTGCCGTTGGGTCGGTATGCCTTTGGAATGGACACGACGTGAGGGTAGTAGCGCTTGAAGTATTCAAGGGTGCCCAGGCAGTCTGTCGCCACGAAGAGGGCGAACTGTGCCGGCTCTAGGCCGCGTTGCTTCAATTTGCCGTTGATCCGGTTTCGGAACCAACGCGGATCCGGCGCCATGACCTTGCGCTCGCCATTGCCGTGCCGAAAGTGGATTCCGATCGAATACCGGTGTTCCTTCAGTTGGTGCACCTGCTCGGATACGACCGACTGAATCTCCGGGCGCAGTTTGAGCATGCGCAGAAGTTCGCCGTATTCACCGATCTGACTGACCAGGTGGCGGCTGTCTCGTGTGATGACTATGCATTGCGCAGGGCAATCGAGCGGCACGTCATCAGGTCTGGACTTGGTGAGATCTTCATCTGCGAGGTACGTCACCGGAGGCAGTGCAGCTCGACCAGACCACTCCTGTGGAAAGACGGTCGCGCTTGCAAGGTCGGGGACATCACTCGGGGCCAGAAAGCCTGGCTCCGAGAAGAACTGATGAAACAGGTCGCCATTCGGTACTGATCCATAACGCCCCCCGCTCCAGTCAACCACCAGGTCGCGGCCGAGTTGGCGTGCCAGGCGCCAGGCGCCGAGCAGGACGCAAATGTCGCCGCCGAGGCCGTAGTAGCTCTTCACGAGGACAATCGATCTGCCCATCTTCATCAGAGAGCCGTCGCGGAACCGCCAACGTCCATGGCTGCGAATGGGGAGGCCCCAAATCGTGAGTCCAGTTTCGCAGCTATGGATCTTGCTGAATGGCCCGCCGCGACTTGCTTGACCGCCCATTCGACGAGGCTGGGCGGTGCGGCCGCGTGGCCCTCGCCCCAGTTGCCCAGCCAGGCGGCGAATCGGTCGCCGCGGTACGCTAGGCGAGCACCTGTCCATCGCGCTCCGGCCGCCTCGACCAGCCGAGAGAGGTGCTGCTCGACATGATGCCGGTCCGTGGCATTCTGCAGGATCAGCGCGGCCTGCCGGTTCGGTTCGCAGTCAATCGTCAGGTCCTCTGAGACCCCGGCAGTCGACAGTGCCTGGGCCAGGAGTTCATGGCTCAGTTGTGCAGGCGGGAGTGCGGCAATGCGCATCCGTCTGGCCACCGCAGGGAATGCCCGCTCGACGTAGCGGGCGACGGCATGCGGGAAGTAGCGATGAATCGATGTCTGGGGATTGCATGCCACTGCCGTCGCTTGAACCCGGAGGTGTCGAGCGACCGAGAGGGTCGCATACGCGCCCCCCGAGCCGCCAAGGAGGATCAGTGGCCGATTCCACTCGGCCGCGACAGCGTCCAGGTGCCGAGCAATGACTTGCGGCAGTTCGGGATGATCATCGGAGCCCGCATACCAGGCGAGGGCAAGATCGCGGGCTCGCGCAAGCGTCGGGTCTGCAACGCAGATCACCGGCAACCCGACCCGCCTTGCGATTGAGGTGCCGGCAAAGAACGGGCCGGTCTTCTTCGAGCGCTGTGAAACGGCTCCGTTGAAGCAAACGAGGATCGCCTCGGCGCGCTGAAGTCGATCGAAGTCCTGGAGCAGAAAGTCCAGGCTCGTCGGACCAGACCCATGAAAGCTGTGAATGCCGTCGACGGGAGCCAATGCGTCCGAAGCTGGATGAACATGAGCCGGAACGTGCCAGCGGGTCGTGTCGTAGTCGGCCTTGTCCGGGAAGGTCAGCGAAGAACCGGTGAAGCGCTCGATGCTTCCGCTTTTCCGATCTCTGCAAAAGGCCGCTACTCTGTACTGCCCGGGAATGTTCGGAATCGGAAAGCATGTGCTGGGTGTTGGGCCATATTCCGTCTGCGCGATCCGAACATCGCCGCGAAAGAGGTAGAAGGCGAACAGTCGGTTTGAGGCTGCCATCGCGGGCGCGATGGTGGCAACCAGGCCGCTGTCATCCGTCCGAGTCGACACGGCCACCTGCCGGGAGGACGTGGCTGCGGGGGCTGGCGCGGGAGCTGCCTGCACCGAGGGCGGTGACGTCGAAGAGACGGGTGCATCGTTCTGCGCGACGAACTCAGCGAGCCGAAGTCGCGTGTACTCGTAGAACGCCGGTATGAAGTGGTAGGGGCTGATGCCCCAGCGGTGGTTTCGATCCGCCACCAACATTTCCCGCGGATAGTTGATGAACGCCCGGCCTTCCAGATGTGTTTCCAGATCAGCGTAGCAGCGCGCAAGGAACTGATTTGCACGATGGATCTGGTCAGGCGCGAACGCATCGAAGGACCTGCCATCGGCGTCGGACTCAGCCCAGAAGACGCGGTTCACCAGTAGCTTCTTCAGCGCGCCCTTTTCGCGCAGGGCGCTCAAGAGGACCTCCAGCCCGGCCTTCCACAGCGCGTGCCTGGACTCCCCGTCGATTCCGACCACGCTGCCCACCAGGGGACGGGTGGCGCATCGCATGTACTCGGCGGACAGCGTCACCACGCTGTCGTCGGGTCGTCGGAGCAGCGCGAAGCGCTCATCGATGAAGTCGAGGATCAAGACATCGAAGGTCGACTGTTCGATTGCCGCCAGGAGGTGCTGAGTCTGATCCCACTCCAACATCCGCCTCTGGAAGGGAGAGGCGATGGAACCGGTCGCTGGATCAGCGGCGCCGCGCCGTCCCGCGAGAGTGGCGAGGCTTGATTGGGCGTGGTAGCCGCAGATCCGCCATGGTGAGGACTCGGTCGCCTCAGGGAACGCGTCACGAGTGGCGCAGCTTCCGGCGATGAAGACATCCCAACGGCGACGGGGCCCGTTCATTGCTCCGGACTCGCCAACTTTGAGTCATCGGAGATGAAGAGCGCCAGCTCGCGTTCTATCGTTTCGTGGTATCCCTCAAGTTCGCGAGTTCGGCGGGACGCCGCCGCGGACAAACGAAGGAAGCATTCCGGGTTGGCCACAAGCGACTCGACCGCGTCGGCGAACTCGCGGACGGACTCGGCGGGCACGAGCACGCCGCACCGATCGTCCATAAACTCGGGGACGGCGGCGATGGCATGACTGATGGGGACGAGTCCGGAGCTCATTGCCTCGTCCCTGCTGACACCCTGCGAATCCCAGCGTGTCGGTGAGAGGAAGATGCCGTGTCGGGCATGCGCCTCGGCGATCTGGCGTTGCGTTAGAAAGCGCTCCTCGAGCTTCACGTTCGGGAAGCGTTTCAGTGCCTCGCGTGCGGTGGAGAAGTCCTCGCCCTCGCCATAAACGGTCACGGAATACCGCTCGAATCCCGGCCGCCGGGCCAGTTCGTCGATCGCCTGGACGAGCAGGTCGTTGGCGTACTTGCGACTGACAAACGGGCGAATGGCCAGGAGCCGGAAACGATCTTCCGCGCTCTTTTTCCGGTAGGGGAACAACTCGGCGTCGACGAAGTTGTGAATGATCGAGTGAGGCACGGAAGCCAGATCAATGCCAAGATCCTCGGCGACCTCGCCGGCAAAGTGGCGCGAAACGAACACCAAGTGCAGATTGGGGTGTGGATCTGACAAGACTTCGCGCCAGAACGCGATGCGCTGATCGCTGAGCTTCTTCTGTCGGTCGATCTCGGCGGGATCCATCCGCTCGAACTCAAAGCTGCGTCGTTGCCAGCTCTGGATCTCCGCGCCGTGCACCCAGACCGTGACGCGCACCTTGTCGAGATGCCGGCTCAACACTTCCCACATCGATCGATCCATCAGATGCACGAGCACGTGATCGCATGCGCCGCTGCCGAGTGCCAGTTCGAGCAGATCGCGGTCACCGTGCGTCACGTCGACATCTTCGAACTCACGGAAGCTGCAAGGCTCTTCCGGGCTGTAGCGAAACACGTCGGTCTGCACATGGGCACGCATGTAGGCGCGAACGCGTGAATGAACGAATCCGTACTTGTACAGATCGTCATAGTCTGGGTACTGCTTCAGCAGCACGAGAGTGCGCGAGGTGCCCAGGAAGGCCGTCGGCCGTTCTCGCAGGTCTGCCAAGACCAGCCGCCGGATCCGCAGCGTACCGGAGCCAACCAGCCGGAGCCCGATGCGCACCGTCGTGCACCGCGCCGGAATCGGCAGCGAGTAGGCGTCGCCCGCCTTGTTCATCGCATGGCTGAGCTTGCGCTGTCCATCGTCGAAGAACTCGAACACGGTTCGCACCTCGAGAGAGCCGTCGTGCTCGCAGAGCAACTGGAACCGGCTGTTTGTCTCGAGATTCACCTCGGCGCGCGCGAACGCCCGATCGAGGTAGATGTAGCGGTGCTTGCCTTCAGGCAGGTTCACGCTGATGTGGAGCTCGCCGTTAACCAACTCGGCGCCCGAGCTGCCGGGCAAGAGTGCCAGCCAGTCTTCGGCCGACAAGCCCGCCGCGACGGACGATCCGGAAGTCCCGTCGGGCTGCGTGGCCGCTTGGATTCGCTCCGCACGCGCGAGCAGGTCACGCCGAGTATCGAGTCCGGTCCGCAGGAAGGGGGTGTCGCTCACTGCGTCCAGAATCGAGGCTGCCGGGCTGGCGCCCGCTTCGCATGCAAAGCTGAACTCGTCGATGGACACCAGATTGTCGCCATCGATCACGGCACTCTCCAGCGCCGCGGCATCCGCAATGCCGAGCGCGTCGAAACGCCCGCGGGGCAGCACGCTCGCACGCAAGGGCAGGCTTTCGACGACGCGATATGCGTTCTCCGCCCCCACCAGTTCAATGCCATCGGGCTTGCCCGCAACGGCGCGAAAGTGTGCCGCCTTGCCAACGGCTTGCGCGTTGCTGTAGCCGATCGCCTGATGCAGATCGAGGAGGTAGTTCGGGCCGTGATAGTCATTGCCGCTGAGAGGGGCAATCCATTCAGCCTCGCGGTATGCGGGCAGCTGACGCAAGAACTCCAGGTCGGGCACGACGTGCAGGCGCGCGACCTGGCGGTCGGCCCACGCTTCTGCACCGACAACGCAAAGCTGAACGTCCGTGAAAGTCTGGCGCTGCCAGGAAGCCGCCAAGGCGCGGAACTCGTCCTCGCTGCGCGGGAAGGCGACTGCACAAAGCTTCGCCGGCTGCGCCTCGAGCCCCGTGCCGCCGAGCTTCTCGGCGATGTAGGCGAGGCGATGCGCATATGTGTGCTGGTCCATCACCTTGCGCAACCCGGCGAGCCGGAACTTGCGGAAGGTGGTGTCGTCGCGCAGAGGCTCGAGACGGCGGCGGATCTCGGCGGCGGCGTCCGATGAGATCACGAGGTCCCCGAACATCAGCCGCATGCCGCGCGAGAAATTGCTCACCACCACGGTGTTGCTGGCCAGCAGTTCGAACACCCGCCGCGCAAACATCGTCTGCGACTGCTTGATGGTGTTCATGTTGATGCCGTAGCGGTAGCCCTTGTAGGCCTTGTCGATCTGGTCGAACGGCAGGCTGCCCATGATGTAGGGCTGGTACTCCGGCGGGAACTCGTAATGCGGGTGCGGCTTGTCGAAGTTGCGGTCGAAGATCTCCACCGGCCGCAGTTCCTTGACCGTGTCGATCAGGCTGCGGAAGTCGCGCTGGCGCTCCGGGTACTTGAGGTAGTACGAGCCGGCGAAGCAGAACGCGTCGTCGCGCGGGAATCGCTCGATGGGGTTGTGCGTCGCCGGTTGCGCGGCGAAGGGCAGCAGGTAGACGCGGTCGTGGCCGACCTCGCGCTTGTAGCGGGCGATGCAGTCGATGTCGGTCGTGAAGACGTAGTCCACCGACTTCGCGACATGCAGGAAGCCGCCGAAGTGGACTGGGTCTTCCTTGTTCCAGAAGACCGTGGGCACCCGCCGGGACTGTGCCCAGGCGATCAGGCCGGCCAGTTCCTCAGACGGGTTGCTCACCTTGAGCGACCAGTCTCCTTCCGCGCCACGCCAGGCCGACTCGATGAACACGAGGTCGGGCTGAAACTCCTCCACCTGGGCCTGCCAGTTCGCCAATCGCAGGGGCAGCAGTTCGCACTCTGGTTCGAACGAGTGGTGCGTGAACTCGTCCATGATGCCGGCCACGCGCAGCCCCTTCAGCGAGGCGGGCAGTCTTGGCAGCCGCGGCGGCTGTGCGGCCGCAGGCGGCAGCACAGCCGCGCTGGCGGGGCGGTTCGCGGCGGATCGGCCGGCGGGCAGATCGACCACCGTGGCGCCGGAGCGATCGGGCCGGGTCGTGCCGGCCTTGAGCTGGTTCGGCAGCAAAGGTGCGCCACCCGCGGCGGCGCGCGCGCGGCGCCGGGCCTGCACGTCGCGGTAGATGCGCAGCAGGTTCAGCGGCAGGCGCAGGGCGCCCGATGCCGAGCGGCCGGCGGCCACCAGCGCCTGGCCGATCTGGAACGCCGCCGTCTCACGCGTGCGCTCGAGGCGCTCGGCCAGCGCGGCCTCGCGCCGCTCGGTCGCGGCGAGGCGAACTTCGCGCACTTCCACCGTGCGCGTCAGCTTCTGCGTGGCCAGCTTGGCCTGGTCGAGGGCGCGGCGTAGCGTGGCGGCTTCCTGCTGCTGCTTCTGCGCGGTGGCAACCTCCCGCCGCGCTTGCTCGAGCGCGGTGCGCAGCGCCGCCGCATTCGCTTCTTCGCGCGCCAGCGTGGCGCGCGCAGCCTCGAGTCGTCCGCTCTGTTCGGACAGGGTCCTTTCGGCGGCCTGCAGGCGCGCGCCGAGTGAAGCCACCTGCGCTCGCGCCTCGCGCTCCTTCTCCTGCGCCTGCGAAACCTTCTGCCGGATCTCGCGCAGTAGCTGGTTCGACTTGTAGTCGTTCTGGGCCGACTTGGCCTGCAGGTGTTGCAAGCGCTGCTCGATGCTCAGCCGCTCCGCCGGAATGAACAGGTGCGTGGGTGTCGCGTTGAATGTGTCCCAGTAGGTGTAGTTCTGTGCCGCCATCCAGCGCGACACGCGGCGGTAATGGGCCTCGGTGCCGCACTCCACGTAGATCAGCGGCCGGTCGCGCTGCAGCAGTCGGCGCGCACCTTCGAGCACGTCGATCTCCATGCCTTCCACGTCCAGCTTGATGAGCGCGACGGGCCGGTCGAAGCTGAAGCTGTCGAGCACGCTCACGCGCAGTTCACCTTCGCCCAGCGCCAAGTGCTGCCCACCGAGATTGGTCGGATTGGATACGCCAAAGCGAGCCCGGCCCTCTGCGCGGCCGAGACCAGTCTCGTGCAAGTGCACACGTTCGCCGAAACCGTTGAGGGCGATGCTCTCGCGCAACGCAGCGCAAAGCTCGGGATTGGGCTCGAAGGATTCGACCCGGCACCCGGCCACCGCGGCGAGGTAGAGCGTGTGATTGCCGATGTTGGCGCCGATGTCCAGCACCAGATCGTCCGGGCTGACGCGGTCGCGGATCTCCTCCAGCATCTCCTGCTCGTAGGGCACGCGCTCCGTGGCCAGCTTCTTCTGGATGTAATCCTCGGCGGCATGCGGCAGCACGATGCGATAGGCAACGCCGTCAATCGACAGCTCCGCGACCTGGCTTCCAACCGGTGCTTCGGTCGGGTAAGTCGTTCTTTGAGTGGTGTCCATGCAGTTCTTCGAACAGCGATCTAAGTCTCGATTCCGTGCACCATCAAAGATCGAACAGCACCTTCGCCGCCACTGCGATCTGGTAGATGATCTGCGTGATGCCGCGCGTGATCTCGACGCTCTTGGTCTCGATCTTCGGCAACACCATTAGCTCGTCGCCCGGAGCCATCGCGACCTTGGTGCCCTCGGCCACGCTGCCGTCCTGGCGCACGACGATCACCTTGGCCTTGTCGGCGCCCTGCGTGTAGCCACCCGAGCGCGCGATGTAGTCCTCCGCGGAAGCCCGCTCCTCGTACACCAGCGCTGTCGGCACCAGCACCTCGCCGCTGACCAGCACGAGGTTGCTCTGCGCCGGAATGCGCAGCACGTCGCCGTCTTCGAGCAGCGTCTCGCCCGCGCCACCGGCCTGCGCCAGGATCACCTGTCCGCGCGGCTGGACCTGCCGGGCGCGGTCGATGAACTCGAGGATCTGCTGCGATTCGCGGCTGCGCAGCGCGGCCTCCTCGCTGGTCGCCGAGCGCGCCGTGAGTGCATAGGTCTCGAGCCCGCGCAGTGAGGCTTCGATCAGTTCCTTCTGGCGCGCCGCCACCGACTTGCGGAACAACTGCACCGCCTCCACGCGCGACTGCGGCGCCGGCTTGATGCGCGCCAGAGCATCCTTCAGGTGCGAGCCGTAGGGCAGCACCAGCGTGCGCTCGCCGAGGTGTGCGCCCTCCACTCGGACCAGGATCGTGCCGGGGTACTTGTCGCTCGTCACCGTGACCTCGTCGCCGTCGTGAATCACGACCCCGCTCGCTTCCGCGATCGGGTGGTACTCGCTGCGCAGGTCGGCGCCGACCTTTCGGACCACGCTGAGGTGCGTGGCGCCGGGCCTCGGACGGGCCACGGCCAACAGCTCGGAACCGCTCACCGTCGCACGCCCGAACTCGAAGACATAGGGATTGAGGACTTCACCGCTCACCGTGACGGTGAACTTTCGCGGCGCCACGACGAGCGTGTCGCCGTCCTGCAGCTGCAGGCTCTCGATGCGGCCGTTGAGCAGGAACTCGTAGAGGTTGATCTTGGCGTGCGACTTCCCGTTGCGCAGCACATCGACCTCGACGTAGCTGCCGCGGTCCGGGTCGATGCCGCCAGCGCGGTCGAGGTAGGCGATCACCGAATCCGACGACAGGCCGCCGTACAACCCCGGCGCCCGCACAAACCCGGTGACGTAGACCTTGACGGGCTGGGCCGCTTCGAGCGAAGCGTAGACGCCAACGCTCGCGCGGTAGGTGCGCTTGACCTGTGCCTCGACCAGGCCGTTGAGCTCGGCATTGCGCACGCCGATCACCCGGACCGGGCCGACGTTCGGGATGAACAAGTTACCCTGCGCATCGACCACCTGGGCAGCTTCGTAAGGGAATGCACCCCACATGCGCACGCTGATGCGATCGCCGACGGCGATCTGGTAGTCCGGATTGAAGCCGCTGAAGGCCGTGGCGGCGAATCGCCCCGTGAACATCTGCGAGCCGAACATCAGCGGCTTCAGCGAGGTGGCGGGGTCCGGTGGCAGCGGCTGCGCGACGACGCCTTCCACCGGCTGGATGGCGCCCGGCGGCTGCGCGGTGCGGGCGCGGCCCGCGCTGTCCATCAGGCGCTGCGTGTCGCGCACCGGCGGAGTCTGGGGGATCTGCGTCATGCCTCGCGGGCTGGTGTTCAGCGGATCCGTACCGAGGCCGGTCTGCGCCAGGCCGAGGTTGCCGAGACCCGCTCCGGCTGCGAGCAGCAGTGCCGCTGCAGTTCGGCGAAGGCGGGCGGGAATCAATCGCTGGGCTTGCATGGTCATGGCTTCAGTCCTGGTGTTCGCGGATCGTGGCCAGCACCAGTCGGGACACGGCGTAGAGGAGAAGGCAGGCCACGATCAGCGTGGCCAGTCCATATATCCGGCGCGGGTAGGCGGGACTCTCGGGCAGCGTGGGGGGCTCGATCACGGACAGAGTCTTGAGCTTGCGGGTCGCGTCGATGCGCGCGTTCTCCACGGCCGCGAGGGAGAGCTTGTAGGCGTCGAGGGCGAACTCGGCCTGCAGCTCGAGGGCCTTGAAGTCGACGGCGAGTTCGCCCAGGCGGTCGCCCTTGCGGCCACCGCCGGTGGCACGCACGCGCTCCGACTCCATCTGCGCCTTCATCGCGTCGATCTGTGCGCGCAGCGCCCGAACCTGGTAGGCGTCGTCGTTCAGGAACGATCTCAGTCCCCGCAACTCCGCCTCCGCCTTGGTGATCTGGGACTGCAGCTCGGCGGTCAGGAGACCGCTGGCGCGTGCCTCGACGGTCGGATCGAGGAAGCGGTTCTTGGCCTGGAACTGGAGTACCTGGGCCTTGGCGTCCTGCACCCGGGAACCGGCAAGCTTCAGCTCACCTTCGGCGAACGAGAGCTTTTCGCGTGCGAGCTTGTGCGAGAGCTCGTTCACGAAGCGCTCGCTCTCCTCCAGGATGGCCTGGTTCAGTCGGTGCGCGAAGTCCGCATCGAATCCCTGCACGCGCACGGTCAGCGTGGAGGACAGGTCGTCGATCACGACGTCGACACGCTGGCGGTAGTACTCGAGGAACTCCTCCTGCGTCGCCTGCGGCGACAGCCGAACGGGGAAGTCGAGCCGGCTCTCCGAGTAGTGCTTGCGCAGGCCGAACGTCTGGTCCAGCTTCTTGAGCAGACCGAGCGAATGGATGTACTGCTTCAGGTAGAGCGTGTCCTCGCGCGAGGGCGGGTTGAGCCCGGCCAGCAGCAGGGCTGCGCCAGGAATGGCGCTCGCGTCACTGCCGGCACGCTGCAGCGCGACCGTGGCCTCGCTGACGTAGCGGTCAGAGGCGATGAAGCCGTAGTACAGCAGGCCCAGCGCCATCGGCAAGGCCAGCAGGACGATCTTCAGTCGCCGGGGGGTGAACGCCTTGAGTTCGTTCATGCGGATCGTTGCTTTCTCTTCGGATGCTCTTCCATGTAGGCGGCGATGCCTTCGGAGACGTCCTCGTACAGGGTGGCCTTGCCCCGGTCGACGAACACGACGACATTGCAGTACTTGCGGATGTCCGTCATGCTGTGCGAGACAAGGATCAGGTTGGATTTCGACAGCCGCTCGCGGATCACCGCCTGGCTCTTCGATTTGAACTGCGCGTCGCCGGTGGCCATGACTTCGTCGATCAGGTAGTAGTCGAAGTCGAAGGCCATGCTCAGGCCGAACGCCACGCGCGAGCGCATGCCGCTCGAATAGGAGCGCACCGGAAGGTCGAAGTACTCGCCAATCTCGGCGAAGTCCTCGATCCAGGCAATCTTGCGGCGCATCTCGGCGCCTGTGGCGCCGTAGATCCTGCAGACGAACTGAGCGTTCTGCCTGGCGCTGAGCGAGCCCTGGAAGCCACCGCCCAGGCCGACCGGCCAGGAGATGTTGGCGTTGCTCACCACGGCGCCTTCGTTGGGCGAGTCGATGCCGCCGAGCAGTCGCATCAACGTCGACTTGCCCGCTCCGTTGCGGCCGATCAGCCCGATGTTCACGCCGTCGGGGAAGACGAAATTCAGGTTCCTGAACACATAGCGGCGCCCGTGCGGGGACGGGTACCACTTGGTCAGGTTGCGCAGTTCGATCATGGCGGTGGTACGGCTCAGCCCTGGGCGATCAACTGCTGCCGATTCACCCGGTAGAGGCTGAGCCCCAATGCCGCCAGGAACAGGATGACTTCGAGCGGATATCGCAGGTTGACGCCGGCCATCGGGCGGTAGCTCTCGATGAAATAGCCGCGCGAGGACTCTATCAGGTGGAGCACGGGGTTCCACAGCAGGTACTTCTGGATATCGGCCGGCAGGTTGTGCACGGCGAAGATCACCCCGGAACTGATGTAGAGGGGCAGGAAGACGAGACCGACCACGGAGCGCACCTTGGGCCGCTCGTAGGTGACAACGGCAAGCACCAAGCCCAGGCTCATACCCAGCAGCACCAGCATCAGCATCACGCCGATCAGCTCCAGCGGTGCCCAGGGCAGCCAGTGGAAGCCGAGCCAGCCCAGCCCGGCGAGCGTGAGCAGGTAGACGGCCGAGTACAACATCGTCTCCACGAGCGCGCGCGCGATCAGCGTGTCGATGGGCTTGACCTGACGGTAGGAGAACAGGCCGCGGTTGGCACCGATCGCGTCGGCCAGCCGGAGCGTGACGTTGCGGAAGATGAAGAAGGGCAGCAGCCCCGTGATCAGGAACACCGGGAACTCCACCACCGCGCTGGCCACGTGGCGAATGAAGCCGAAAAGTGTGAGGATGAACATCACGTGTGCGAGCGGCTCCATCAGCATCCAGACAGCGCCCACCCAGCGGCCCTCGACGCGAGTGCGCAACTCGCGGATGAACAACGCCAGCAGCACCGCGCGCTGGATCTGCAGCGGGGCGCGCTTTCGCGTCTTCATGGGCGGAGGAAGCACCGACACCGTGGTTCTCCGTCAGTCGAATGCCCAGGCGTCCGCGAGCACCGGCGCCGCGCGATCCTTGGCGCTGAGTTGCGCGGCGACGCCCGCATCCGGCCAGGCGATGCCGATCACCGCATCGTCCCAGCGCACCGCCGCCTCGCACTCCGGCGCGTAGTAGTCGGTGGTCTTGTAGAGGAAATCGGCCTCGTCGCTCAGCACCAGGAAGCCGTGCGCGAAGCCCGGCGGAATCCACAGCTGCCGGTGGTTCTCGCCGCTCAGCTCGACGCCGGCCCAGCGGCCGAACCGCGGGCTGCTGCGGCGCATGTCCACGGCCACGTCGAACACGCGCCCGCGCACCACGCGCACCAGCTTGCCCTGCGCATGCGGCGGCAGCTGGTAGTGCAGGCCGCGCAGCACGCCG